>Ga0214917_10007877_pt1 | contig 10630 bp, 5 predicted proteins | sample LL_1208_BB_MetaG_FD_177983 | JGI IMG/M metagenome (GOLD analysis project Ga0214917, IMG submission 177983) | Freshwater microbial communities from Lake Lanier, Atlanta, Georgia, United States - LL_1208_BB | ecosystem: Environmental > Aquatic > Freshwater > Lake | place: USA: Georgia | collected...
ACGCCGCGAGGTCCGCGGGCGGATCAGTTGTGATGAGCGTGGGCATTCTGTTGGACTTTCACGGACTTGATGGTCCTGCACGAACGAGTTTTCCTCCACTGATGGCGACGCAATCCCGTCATGCCTCCACCCCCGCACCCTGTCCCGCGAACAGGTCGCTCAGTTGCCGCCAGATCGTGGCCGGTGGCACCCAGGCGAACACGCCATAACGATGGCCCGACTCGTCCACCGGGGTGGCGGGGCCGTGCATCCCGCGGGTGAAGCCGTAGACCACGCCCGCGATGCACCCGCCCGGATCCCAGCCCGCCGGCTTCACGGGGCCGAGCCGCCAGCGCAGCAACCGGTAGACGGCCGTGCCGTAGACGAGCGCCTGGAGCGGATAGTGGTGGTCCTCCATCGCCGCCACGAGTCGGCTCGGGGCGTAGGCGTCAAGCGGTGTTGCGTCGGCGCGGGCGTGAAGCCGATTCGTCTTGTAGTCGGCGATCACGACCAGTGGATCGTCGGCCGGCCGGCCCGGCAGCCGCAGCACCGCGTCGATCGAGCCGTTGATCAGCCCGGCCAGCGGAAGATCGAAGGCCGGGCCGGCGAGCAGGCGGGCGTAGTCGGTGAGTCGGTCGCCCGCCGGGAGGCTCGCGGCGAGGACACGGCCCACGTCCCGGGCCCGGACTCCTGCCGCCAGGCTCGCGAGGCCCATCTCGAAGCCGAGTTCCGCCAGCCGGTCGGCCGGGTTGAAGTCGGCGAACCGAAGGTCACGGAACGGGGTGGTCGCCGGCCCTCCGAACGGGGTCTCGATCGCCGCCGCGATCATCGCGGCCAGCGGTTGGTGGTGGGGCCGAAGGATGGCGGACGTGGCCACCTCGCCCACGATGCGGGCGACGGTGGCGGCGCGGCCGGCCGCGTCCGACTCGGGGTGGAACTCGAGCCGCTCGAAGATCTCGTGCACGGCCGAGCCGAAGGCCGTGCCGGCGGGGAGTTCAGGGATCGGGAACGCCGCCAGCGCCGGCGTGGCCTCGGAGTCGGGCTCGGCGAGCGTGACCCGCGGGCCCGCTTCGAGCGTGCTGGAATCCGCGCCGGCAGTCCCTTCATCGTGGCCGTGGCCCGGGCGGACGTGTTCGCTCGGCGTGGCGTGCGCGGCCGCGGCCACGATCCCGCTGAACGAGGTGCGCCGCTCGGTCTGTCGAACCTCCGGCGGGAGCGCGGCCACGGCGGGCGCCGCCGTCGCCGGCGGGGCGGTGGCTGGCCGCCACCGCGTCGGCAGCCCCGGCAGATCGGTGGCGTCGCGGAGCGGTGGCGGGCTTGTGATCACCGCCTCCAAGACGCCGTCCGTGCCGTCGGTCTTCCGGATCACGCAGAGATGATGCCGGGGACGGGTCAGGGCCACGTACAGCAACCGGCGGAACTCCTCGTTGTCGGCCGCCAGGACGGCCGCTGCGGCCGGGGGCGATGGGCCGCCGGTGAGCGCATGGGTCACGTCGAGCCGCCGCTCGCTACCGGCGTAGAAGACCGCCGGACCGCGCGGGGCCCTGTGCTTCTCCTTCCAGTCGTCGACCACGATCACGCAGGGAAACTCGAGGCCCTTGGCGACGTGCACCGACATGATCCGCACGGCGTCCTCGTCGCTCTCGACGCGGCGGCTGACGAGTTCCGACTTCTCGTCGCGGCGGGCCAGTTCCGTCATCTGTTCGAGCATCGCCCGCGCGTCGCAGCCCCGGCCGCGGCTCGCGTCATGCAGCAACTCCACCAGATGGGCCAGGTCGACCAGATGCCGCTCGCCGTCGGAGCCGGCCGCCAGCCGGCCGGCCAGCGGCACGTCGGCCATGAGCGCCGCCTTGACCGCGGCGATCCCGCCGGCCCGGAGGATCCCGTGAAGCGCGGCGATCCGCTCCTGCACCTGCTGCTCGGCCTCCTCGCCGAGGCGGCCCACGCCGGTGAGCGGGTAGCCGAAGAACACGGTGGCCGCGGCCCGGCGGACCCGGCTGCCGCTCCCGGGCCGCTCCATCGCCTCGAAGAGCACCCGTAGATCGTCGGCCACCTGGCCCGCCATGACGCTGGCCGTGCCCGTGCTGACCGCCGGAATTCCCAGCCGCGCCAGTCGCTCACCGATCGCCTTGCCGATCGCGTTGACGCGCACGAGCACGCAGATGTCCCGCGGCTTGATCGGCACCGTCGGCTCCGCGGTTTCGCCCGTCGGCCCGCCGGCGAACCGCCCGTGCTCGAGTAGTTCGTAAATCTTGCGGACGGCGACCTCGGTGGACCGGGCCTCCCCCAGGCCGATGACCTCGACCGGCGGCAGATCGACGAGCCGCGACTGGGCGCGATGCTCGGCGGCCGTGACGGGATGGTAGTCGATCCCGGGGCCAAATGAGGCTCCCGCCAGCGCCTCGTTGAGGGCCGCGAGCAGCGGCCCGTCGGAGCGGAAGTTGGTCGCGAGCGAGCGGCGCGGCCGGCCGCTGCCATCGCCCGCGGCGAACCGGAGATAAGCCGCGATGTCGGCGCCGCGGAAGCCGTAGATGGCCTGCTTCGGATCGCCCACCGCGACCAGCCGCCGGCCGTCGTCGCCCGCGGTGTGTGCCGTCTCGGACCCGATCGGAAACAGTTCGTGGAAAAACTCCCACTGCAGCCGGCTCGTGTCCTGAGCTTCGTCCACGATCGCCAGGCGGAAGCGGCGCCGGAGTTCGGCCACGAGCCCCGCCCGCTCCGGCCGTCGCACCTCCTCCCAGGCGAGCCGCAGGAGATCGTCGAAGCTCGGCGCGGCCCGCATGGCCGCCTGCACGCGCGCGACGCAGTCCTGCACGATCGCCACCGCCTGTTCCAGCCGCGCCTGCTCCTCGGGCGGGCGACCGGCCGGATCGAACCAGGGCACGATGAAGGGATCGCGGAGCGCGGCCGTCACGAGTTCGGCGAGCGCCACCTCGTCCCAGCCGCGGCCGGCGGCCGCCTCGGTGACCACAGCGTCGTTGACCGCCTCGGCGACCGTCCGTTCGAGCAGATCCTCGTCGCCCGCAACGCCCGGCTCGATCCCGGCCATCCGCAGGACCCGGGCGCAGATCGAATGGATCGTGCCGATCGTGGCCGTGTCGAACTCGGCCACCGCCCGCTCGAGCCGCCGGGCCATCGCCAGCCGCAGGTCGGGATCCGCGGCGAGGAGTTTGGCGTCCAACTCGTCGCGGCCCTCGGTCGCCGCTGCCCGCAGGAGCCGGGCGGTCGCGACGAGCCTGCCGCGGATCCGGTCGCGGAGTTCGGCGGCCGCGTTGCGGGTGTAGGTGGTGACGAGGATGTTCCCGATTCGCAACGACTCGTCGGTGGCCAGCGCGTGCGTCACGTAAGCGGCCACGGAGTAGGTCTTGCCCGTGCCGGCGCTCGCCTCGACGATCGTGCCCGAGGGGAGCGGATACTCGGTGAGATCGAAGGGGGCGTTGTTCATGCGAGGCGGTACTCCGACGAGCCCGATTTGCCGGCGAGCGTGAGCGCCGCCGCATACCGGTCGAGGAACCGGGTCGCGGGCGACCCCGGCGCGAACACCTGCTCGTAGACCGGCTGCAGGCCGTAGACAAACGCCTCCGACGAGCGGGCGTAGTCGCGGCCTTGGTGCTTCGGTCGAACCGTGTCCTCGAACTTCTCGGGCCGCTTCTCCCGCGGCGCCTCGCCCAGGCCGAACAGTCCGCGCGGCTCGGCAAGCGCCTCGCGGGCCAGCGCCACGAGTTCCTCCAGCCGCTGCCGGCAATCCACGTCATCCCCCAGGACGATCGTGCGCAGCTGGCAGGGGTTGAGCGGCTTGCCGGCGGGGGTCTCCTTGCCAGGCGACCAGGCCGAGTTGCGGGCGATGATCGAGACGCGGTCCACGGTGAGGCCGGCGGCCCGCGCCGCCACGAGCCGCACCGCCGCGCCGTGCAGCGGCCGGCCCCAGGAGTCCCGCTCTGCTTTGCCGGTCGTCACCACGATCAGTTGCCGCGACGGCTCGTGCACGCCGAGGAGATGCCCGGCCACCCGCGTGCCGCCCGCGTCGACCCGCACCTCCCGCGAGACGAAGCCGGCCAACGGCACCCGCTTCCCGGCGGCGAGCGCCACGATGCCGCGGGCAAGCTCGACGATTTCCCGCAGCTGCGCCTCGCCGTGCGGACCTAGCGGCAGCCGGCCGCTGGCCCGCAGCGCCTCGAGCCAGGCCGCTTCACCGGCGGGGTCGGCCACCAGCACGCCGAGCAGTTCTTCCGTGGCCCGCCGGACCTCGCGACCGGAAAACTCAAGCGGAAACGTGGCGGGCGTCTCAGACTCGTCCGCGCGCCAGGTGTCGATGCCGAGGGTCTCCTCGAGGTGCAGCTTCAAGGGGTCGCCCGCCAGCCGCTCGAGCCACTCCAGCGCCATCACCGGCGCCGGCGGGAGCGGGGCGGCGGCCGACAGCGGCGGCGGCTCGGGCTCGGCCCCAAGCCGCGCCGAGACGGCGAGCGCCGCCGGATCGTGGCTCCAGACCAGGCCTGGTTGCACGTCGCCCGCCAGAAAGTTTCGCCGACTGAGCTGATGCCGCGGATGAAGGATCTCGATGCCGCAGGGCCTCGCGGGGTCGGCCTGCGCGACGCCGTGGCGGACGGCGAAGTCGACGAGCTCGGCCAGCGGTGTCACCAGCGGCACCGGCTCGTTCGTCTTGATGTTCTGGCCGGTGCAGGCGACGAGCAGCCGCTCCGAGGCGGACAGCAGGCAGTCGAGCAGAGCCCGCCGCTCGTCGATCCGCGGATCCACGTCGCCCGCGAGTTGCTGCCGGGCCACCAGGTCGTCGCCCTCGCTCTCCGAGACACCCACGACGCCGTCGTCGTAGCCGATCACGGCGATCACGCGAAAGGGCACGCCGCGGAGCGGAACCAGCGACGAGGCGGTGATCGCCCCGGTGCGCAGCGGCTGCCGGCCCGGCTGTTCGTCGAGCCAGTCGGTGACGAGTTCGCGAACGTCGTCGAAGGGCACTGGCTCCTGCTCGGCGGCCGTGCCGGTGGCCGCCGCGCGGAGCCGGCGCAGGCATTGCATCGGCTCGATCAGATCCCCGCACTCGCGGCCACAGAGCTCGCCCAAGGCGGCCTCGATCGCCTCGCACCACTCGGCCACCGGGCGGCGGTCGGCCGTCAGGCCTTCGAGCCGCTGGATCGCAGTGACGATCCGCACGAGCGTCGCGATCGCGGGAATGTCGGCCGTGTCGACGTCGGCCAGCGGCACCACGCCCCCCGCCTCGGCCCGCGGCGCCGCGTCAGGCAGGGCGGCGCCCAGCAGCATGCGCTCGAGCCCGCGCTTCCACGTGTGGATCTCGGGGATGCCGGTCAGGCCGCGGCGGCCGCGGTGGGCGGCATCGAGGCCCCAGCGGACCTCCGCCCGCTCGACCAGGTCGGCCCAGCCGGCGGCGAGGTCGTCGTCGACGCCGAACGCGGTCCGCACGAGCGGATGGCCGGCCACGGCGAGCACGTCGCCCACGCCGCACCGCGAGCCGGGTAGGGCGAGTAGGGACCCGAGCAGTTCGGCGCCCGGGCTCACCTCGCGCAGGCCGCGGTCGGCCACTACCAGGGGCAGCCGCACCCTCGCCCGCCGGCCCATGGCGTCGCGGCCCTCGACGTCCCGCTGAAACACGGCCAAGAGGTGCGGCGCCGCCTGCTGGATGCAGGGGCTCACGATCGCGACCTCGTGGGGCTGGAGATCGGGAAGCTCCGCGAAGCAGTGCAGGAGCGCCTCGTGGATCACCTCGGCCTGGCGGGCGAGGTTGTGGCAGCGGTGGATCGTGAGGGAGTGGTCGTGGGCGAGGTCATGGGCTTTCGGCGCGGCCAAGCCGCCGGCGGCCACCGTCGCCTGCATCCGACCCAAGAGCGTGTCGGGCAGTGTGGCGGGTTCACTCGCACCGGCCGACACCGCCACGCCCTGCGAGGCGAGCAGGGTCTGCAAGTTGTGGCTCCCCGCGAGCCAGGTGGCCACCAGCGGATCGACCCCGTCGATCAGTTCGGGCTCGTCGCGACGGCGGGCGATGCCCGGCGTGGACTCCGGCAGCGCGGCGGCCAGTCTTCGCTCCAGGCCGGGCGAGGGATGGACGAGCAGGAGTTCGACATCGCAGACCTCGCCGAGTGTCGTGAGGCACTCGAGCTGATGGAGCGAGAGCGACTCCAGGCCCGCCACGAGCAGCGGCCCCCGGTCGCGCTGGTGGTCGGCCGCGAGCCGGCTCGGCGGCGGCGGCTCCGCGATCCGCCCCCGCACGCCGCGCCAGAGGTCGAACTGCCAGCGGTCGCCGGCGGGCAGCTTGTCGGGCACCGGCTCGCCGTCGTGCATCTCGTCGCCCGTGGTCGGGCTGAGCACGGGATTGGGCGGGGAGCGGTCCCACTCGCGGATCAGCGTCGGCCGGCGGACGTGATACTCGTCGAACCGCCCGGCGATCCGGCGGGCCTGGAGCAGCGGTGTGCCGGTGCGGTCGAAGGGCAGGTCGAGGGAAGCATCGCGGGCCAGCACCTCGAGCACGGCGAACGTGAGCCGGTCGATGCTCCAGGGGTCGGGGCCGACGCGGACCGGCTGAACGAGCGCGGGGATCGAACCGGGGTAGCTGATCTCGACGTTGGCGACGATGCCGTCGCGCGCGTCCGGACCGCTGGCGCCCAGCCGCGCCGCGAGCACCGACTCGAGCCAGGCCCGCGCCCCGGCGTGGGGCACGATGATCCGCTGCCGCACGAAGGGGTCGCCCGGCCGCGACAGAAACCGCAGCGCCGCCGGCACCACGTCTGCGAACGAGCGAACGAGTTGGACGCGAAGCGGCACGGGCGAATCTCGACGGCGATGGGCTGCGGCGTGCGGGCGAGCCGGCCATGGGAACCAGGTGACCCTGACAGATCGGGTCAGGGAGCGGCGGCAGCGGGGTGAATCTGGGGAATCCGCGCTGGCGAGGCCAAGGTAGCCGAGCCCGCGTTCCGGTGGGTAGGGGCCGAACTCGCGAAATCCCAAAAGCCTTCAAAGTCGGGGAAGCCGCCCGGTCGACCAGATGACCGGCAGCGGCCGACTCTGCGGTGGCCCAACTGCTTTCGTCGTAAATGCAGGCCCAGCATGCTCGTGAGCCCAGCGGCCCGGATCGCGTTCGCCCACTATCCGAAGACGGCCGGCACGTCGATCCGGCAGTGGTTCGTGGCGCGGTTTCCCGACGCGGCCTACGTCGAGCCCGGCAACCCCCACGTTCCCGTGCGGGAATCGCTGCAAGCCGCCGGCCTGCTCGCGGCGTCCGGCCGGCGTTCCAAGGTCGTGCGCGAGTGCCTGAGGATCGCCGAGCACGTCGCCCCCCGGTCGCTGACCCGGCGGCGGCGGTGCGACCTCAAGATCATCGGGGTGGTCCGCGAGCCCTTCGAGATGCTCGTCTCGCTGTATGAGTACTGGCGGCGGTGTGCGTTTGCCGCCGAGCCCTCGATCAGGCTCGTCGCGGCCGCCCGCACCGGCGGCTTCCGGAAGTTTCTCCAGCTCGCCGTCCGCGACCGGCAGCTCCCCGACTACCGCTCGTATTTCGACGTCGACGGCCCTGCCTGGCACACGACCCGGCTGATCGAGTTCGAGTCGCTCGAGCCGGGCCTGGCCGCCGTTTGCCGGGAGTTCGCGATCGAGCCGCCATCCAGCCTCGAATGGTGCAACGCCGCGCCGCAGCAAGCGCGCGACATGGGCCCCTACCTGGCCGAGGCCGGCGGGCTCTTGTTCGAGGTGCGGAACCACTTTCGCTGGTACTACGACCAGGCGGCGCGGGTGGTCGTCCGCGGCACTCGGCCCGAACTCCGCCGGGCAGCCTGAGCGGCGTCAGGCGACGAGGGCAGCCAGCCGGGCAGCGAAGGCGGCGGCCGAGCGGGCGGCGAGGATTTCCGCGTGCCGGCTCACGGGGATCCGCCGGGCGGCGGCCGCCTCGATCGCGCCGGCAAGATCGGCCGGCGGGCAGTCGGCGGCCACGAACGAGGTGATGTCGGCCGGCAGGTCGGCGAAGCTGCCCTCGCCCGTGACCACGAGCGGCGTGCCCAACGCCAGCAACTGGTTCACCACGCCCGACGACTCGCCGAAGGTGGGCGAGCGGAGTTGCACGGCCACGTCCACGCCGCGCATCGCCGCGAGGAGCGCGTCGTCGTCTGGGCCATCGAGGATTTCGAGGCCGTCGGCGGTGAGCCCGAGCCTGCGGCAGCCGCGGCGGGCCTCCCAGCCCGCGATCACGAGCCGCGTCGGCCGGCGGCGACGGAGAATCGCCACGGCCCGCGCCAGGACGTCGAGCCGCTTCGTGTCGCCCGCCATGCCGAAGCTGCCGATCCGGAGCGGGGCGTCGGCCGCGGGCCGCGGTCGGGCTTCCGCCGCAGCCGGCGCGAGATCCGCCGCGACGGGCAGGTGCACCACGTCGATCGGGAGCGATTCGGCGAGCGGGCCGACGACGCCGCGAATGAGATCGCGACAGGCCGCCGAGTTGACGAGCAGGCCGTCGAGTTCGCCCCGCTCGACGAGCAGCCGCAGGCAGCGGCCAAGCGCCGGTTTGGCCGCCGTCGCCCGCGCCATCCAGGCCGGCAATGGCTGGCCGGCGGGCGGCTCGGCCGGCGCGGTTGCATCGGCGTCGAGCCAGGCCGGTCCCAGCCAGGCCTTGAAGAGCGACTCGAGCGCCGCCTCGTGGAGATAGGCGAGCCGCCGGGGGCCGGAGCCCCGGGAGGCCATCAGGGCGTCGAGCACCTTCGCGTGGTGGGCCGAGTTGCCGAGCACGAAGATCGCCGTGTCGTGAAGGCCGCGGGCGGCCGCGGCGGCAAATACCTCGGACGGCACGACGCGGTTGCCGGCCAGCAGGCCCGCCTGCGGCGCGACGCGGGCCGCCGGGCTCGCCTCGTAGAACGTGGTCTGCCAGCGGTCGCCCTGGAGATGCTCGAGCGAGTAGACCGCGATGCCGGTGCGGGCGGGGGGCAGGGCGGCCACCACGGCCACGCGCGGCGGGCGGCCCATGGCAGTTTCCAGGCGGCGCGACGCGGCCACCGGACGGACCGGGTCGATGCGTTCCATCACCCGTTCCGCGGCCCGCTCCCAGCCGAGCTCGTCGGCGAGCAGGCGCCGCCCGAAGGCGAGCGATCGCTCGCGCAGCGTCGGGCTCGCCACGAGCCGGCCCATGGCCGCGGCGACCGCCTCGGGCTGCCGCGGGTCGCAGGCCAGTTCGGGCAGCACGAGCTCCGCGATGCTCGAGGTGTCGGAGCCGACCACGGGCGTGCCGCAGGCATAGGCCTCGAGCACCGGCAGGCCGAGCCCCTCGTAGAGCGACGGATAGACGAGCAGCGTGGCGTGCCGCACGAGGCCCACGAGATCCTCGTCGCTCACGAAGCCGGTGAACACGACCGCGGCCTCGGGTAGGCCGGCCGCGGTCGCCACCTCGCGGAGCGCCGCGATCCGGGCCGCGGAGAGCTTGCAGACGACCGCCAACTGGTGTCCGGCGTGCTCCCGCCAGAATCCCGCGAAGGCCCGGACGGCCGTCTCCATGTTCTTCCGCCAGTCGTCGCCGCCGACGTAGACGCAGTAGGGGCCCGTGAGGCCGTGGCGGGCGGGCACGTCGGCGGTCGCAGCCGCGGGCCGGGCCGCGAGGCCCCGCTTGGCATGATCGATGTCGCCGTAGATGCAGGTCACCCGCCGCGGATCGACGGCCGCGTGGCGAATCGTGTCGCGGCGCGTGGCGTGGCTGATGGTGAACAGCTCGTCGCTCCGGCGCAGCACGCCCAGCGCGTCGAGATACTGCCGACGGGCCCGGTCACGGGCCAGGTAGCGGTCGGGGAAGAGCAGCGGCACGAGGTCGTAGACGATCCCGAGCCGGCGGGGCGCCTGCCGCCGGAGCCAGCCGGGCAGGAGATAGTCGGCACCGCAGCCGTGATGCGGGAGGAAGAAGCAGCCGGTGAGGACGTCGTCGATCGCCGGGGCCGACCGCCCGTCGAGATCGGCGGCGGTGCACCAGGTGGCATGGGCCGCGAGCTCGTCGGCCCGGGCAGGCGGCGGCCAGCGGTCGTCCCGCAGCAGGAGCCAGCGGTGCCGGGGATGGCCACGGGTGAGTTCGAGCGCCAGGCTCTGGGCGTAGGCGGGGATGCCCCGATCGCCGTTGAACTGGCAGCCGCGCAGGTCGACGAGGATCGTGCGGCTGCTCACGCGGCCTCCCGCGTCGCCTCGGCGGAGGCCGCTGCCGGCCTGCAGGCAGCCGATTCCTGACCGCCGAGCGCGAGGTAGGCGAGCCCGGTCAGTTCGCGGACGAGGCTCTCGAGCTCCTCGACCCGCTGCTCGAGCCGGTCGATCCGGCTGCCGCCGTGGCCGCGCGGGCGAGCCTTGCGCAGGATCCGCCCCAGGGGACGCAGGCAGCGGTGTTCGAAGGCGCGGGTCCAGGCTCGGATGGTCATGGGTTTCGTGTCGCGGCTAGGCCGCCTCCCTCCGCTCGCCGCCGGTGGCCGCTGCGATGGCGGTGCGCACCTGCCGGGCCGTGTGGGCCCACGAGGTGGGCACGAACCGCGCCCGGATCTCGGCCTCGCGCGCCTGCACCCACTCGGGGTCGCGGAGCGTCCGCTCCACGAGGGCCACGAGCTCCAGCGGAGCGAGTGGATGGAAGAACGCGGGCAGGTCCGGGCTGATCTCGGGGATGCTCGTGGCGTTCGAG
>Ga0214917_10007879_pt1 | contig 10630 bp, 10 predicted proteins | sample LL_1208_BB_MetaG_FD_177983 | JGI IMG/M metagenome (GOLD analysis project Ga0214917, IMG submission 177983) | Freshwater microbial communities from Lake Lanier, Atlanta, Georgia, United States - LL_1208_BB | ecosystem: Environmental > Aquatic > Freshwater > Lake | place: USA: Georgia | collected...
CGCCATCCAGGGGCAGCAGCCCCCCCTTGCTGGCCAGGTTGGCCGCGAACAGGGGGTTGAGGTTCACCACATCGGGCGCCGTGCGGGCGAACACAGCCGCCAGCAGCTTGCGCTCCACCGAAGCCCAGGGCACGTCGGTCCAGACCACGTCGTAGCCGGGGTTGCGGCGCTCCCAGTCGGCGATGACGCCCTGGAGATAGCCGTTGAACTTCGGCGCCAGATCCAGGGTCCAGAACTGGATCGTGCGTGGCGTGGCCCGTTCGGGAGCCCGGCAGGCGCTCAGGCCAGTCCCTGCAGCGGCGGCGGCCAGGACGGCTGCAGCCAGGGCAAGAAGACGACGGCGGAAAGTCATCAGCACGTCAACCCCGCAGCGACGCCACCTGGCGCCAACGCAGCAGCAGCAGCGAGCACACCAGCGGTGCCAGAAGGGCGGTGATCAGGGTCTGGGCCATCAAGGTGTGCCAACCGGCCAAGGGCAGTGGCAGCCCCCCCTGCCAGTGCAGCTGCAGCAACAGGCTGCTCCCGAGCAGGGCAGTGCCCACCAAGGCCAGCAGCCCGAGGCTGAAGCTGCGCTCGATCGGTGCGCCGCGGCGGCCGATCCGCCCCCACCACCACCCGAGCAGCACCAGCACGGGCACCTCGCTGGCACGGCCGAGGTGCAGTCCGTCGAGCACCAGTCCCAGTGCCAGGCCGGCCACGGCGCCGGAGGCGGGACCATCCACCAGGGCCCAGGGCAGCAGCCAGAGCACAGCCCAGCTGGGGGCGATGCCGGCGATCTTCAGAAAACCAGGTGAGGCCAGGGTCAGCAGGGGAACCAGCAGACCCGTGGCTCCACACCAGCGCTGACGATGCAGGATCCCCATGATCAGCGGGTCCTCACCTGCACCCAGTCGACCGCATCCACCGGGGCACTGAGCTGCACCAGGCCATCGGGGGCGGGCACCGCCTGCTCGTTCACGCTCTGGACCACGCCAACGGGGATGTTGGGCGGCAGCAGGGTGCTGGCGGGGGACGTGCTCACCACATCCCCGGGGCGCACACCGGGGTCCTTCTCCAGAAACTGAAGCCGTGGCCGGGGGGTGCCCAGGCCCACCAGCAGCGCATGTTGCCTGGTGCGTCCCACCCAAACGCCGAGACGACTGGAGGCATCGGTGAGCAGGGTCACCCGAGCCGTGGTGGGCGTGACACTCTCCAGCCGGCCGATCAGACCGCCGGGGGCCAGAACGGCATCCCCGGGCGCCAGGCCATCCAGGGCACCCTTGCCCAGCTCCAGCTGCTGCCACCAGCCCGAGGGCTGCCGGGCGATCACCGCAGCGCTCACCAGGCCAGAGGCGGAACGCTGCAGCTGCAACATCTGGCGAAGGCGGCTGTTGTCCCGTTCCAGATCTGCCAGCCGTGCCTTGTCAGACACGAGCTGAGCCGAACGCAACCACTCGGACTGCGCCGAGCCGGGCCAGAAGGGTCGGCTCAGGAGGGCATAGCCATCGGCGAAGAACGCCCCCTTGCTCAAGCGCACCCCGACGAGGGCGAGAAGCAGAAGCCACCAAGGCCAGGCCTCAGCGATCTTCTGCAGGGTGGGGACGCGCGAGAAGCGTCCGGTCATGGGACTCAGGCGGTGATCCTGGCGAAGTCAGGGGTGTCCAGAACGCGCTCGAGGCGCTTGTAGTCCTCCAGAACACGGCCGCAACCGTTGACCACGCACAGAAGAGGATCCTCGGCTACGTGCACCAGGATGCCGGTCTCGTGGCTGATCAGATCGCTGATGCCACGCACAAGGGCACCGCCACCGGCCAGCATGATGCCGCGATCGACAATGTCGGCAGCCAACTCGGGCGGCGTGCGCTCGAGGGTGCGCTTCACGGCCTCAACGATCACGTTGAGGGGCTCGGCCATCGCTTCGCGCACGTCGCCGGCGCGCACATTGATCGTGCGCGGCAGACCGGAGAGAAGGTGCAGACCGCGTACATCCATCGACGTCTCGTCGTGGGGCGAATCAGGGAAGGCGGAACCGATGCGGATCTTGATCTCTTCAGCCGTGCGCTCACCCACCACCAGGTTGTGCACCTTCTTGAGATAGACGGTGATGGCGTCGCTGAGCTCGTCGCCGGCCACACGCACCGACTCGCTCAGCACGGTGCCGCCCAGCGACAGCACGGCCACCTCGGTGGTGCCGCCGCCGATATCCACGATCATCGTGCCCACCGGTTCGGTCACCGGCAGGCCGGCGCCGATGGCGGCCGCCACCGGCTCATCGATCAGGTGCACCTCGCGGGCACCAGCCAGACCCGCCTCCCGCACAGCGCGGCGCTCCACGCCGGTGACGCCGCTGGGAATGCCGATCACCAGGCGGGGCGCCACGATGCCGCGACCCTCATTCCCCTTCTGGATGAAGGTCTTGATCATCTGCTCGGCCGCGTCGAAATCGGCGATGACGCCGTCGCGCAGGGGCCGCACCGCACGGATGTTGCCGGGCGTGCGACCGAGCATCAGCTTGGCCTCGTCGCCAACGGCCAGGGGCACGCCACGCTCCAGGTCGAGCGCCACCACGGAGGGCTCCTGGAGCACGATGCCCTTGCCGGACACGTACATCAGGGTGTTGGCGGTTCCCAGATCGATGCCGATGTCACGGGAGAGCTGGAATCGTCTGAAGAACACAGGGGAGCCGACCGGCGGCGCGAATCATAGGTTGATTGTGCGATCCCACCTGCCGGCCTGACCAGGGGGGGCATCCGACCCCGTTCAGGCAGGAAGAGAGGGCTGGGTGGAACAACCGGGCCGGAGGGTGGAACTCTCCCGATGAGGCACCCCGACCAGGGGCTGCATCATTGATCCAACGCAATCCAGGAGAACGCCATGGGCGTCAATTCCGTGACCCTCGTCGGCCGCGCCGGCCGCGACCCTGAGGTCCGCTACTTCGAATCGGGAAGCATGGTGGCCAACCTCACCATGGCGGTGAACCGCCGCAGCAACAACGACGAACCCGACTGGTTCAACCTCGAGATCTGGGGCAAGCAGGCCCAGGTGGCCGCCGACTACGTCCGCAAAGGCTCGCTGCTGGGCATCATCGGCAGCTTCAAGCTCGACCGCTGGACCGACCGCGCCACCGGCGAGGAGCGCACCAAACCGGTGATCCGGGTTGACCGCCTCGAACTGCTGGGCTCCAAGCGCGATGGTGAAGCAGGCGGTAGCGGCTTCGGCGGTGGTGGCTTCGGTGGCGGCGAACCCAGCGAGGAGGAAGTGCCGTTCTGATCTGAGCGGCGGCAGCGTTCAGCGGTGGCTACGGGCGGTGTCTAGAGCTGGTCAGTGGGAGCTGTTGCGCCGGTTCCAGGTGCGCAGACCCAGCCAGACGGCGCCGCCCAGCACCGCGAGCACCAGCAGCACCTTCACCACCTTGGCCACCGGATCGATCCAGAGGGCAACGGTTTCGTAGCCCTTGCCCATGGCCAGACCCGCAAGGGTGAGAAGCAGGGTCCAGATCAGGCTGCCGGCGGTTGTCCAGATCAGGAATGGCGTGAACGGCATCATCTCGATACCGGCAGGCACGGAGATCAACGTGCGGATGCCCGGCACGAGTCGCCCCCAGAACACCAGGGCCGTGCCGTAACGGTTGAACCAGGTGCGCGAGCGATGCAGCTCCTGGGGGCTGATGCCGATCCAGCGGCCGTGGCGGCTCAGCCACTGCTCAAGGCGCTCTTCATTGATCATCCGGCCGATGCCGTACCAGGGCAGGGCGCCGAGCACGGTGCCCAGAAGGCCGGCCAGGACAACCGGAATCAACGCCAGCTGCCCCTGCTGCACGTAGAAGCCCCCGAGGGGCATGATCAGCTCCGAGGGGATCGGCGGGAAGAGATTCTCCAGGAACATCGCCGCGAAAATCGCGCCATACCCCATCCAGGGGTTGGTCTCCACGGCCGTGCCGATCAGCTCCGGCAGCTGCTGCACCAGGTCAAGGGCCAAAGCGGGTTCATGCGCTGCTGAGCAAGTCTTCCACGGGTCGGCATGTCCTCCAGGCGTCTGGGCCGGCCTGGGGGCAGCCGATCGGCCGCCAGCGCCCACCGAAATCCAGCTCACGGAAATCCAGCTAACAGGAATCCACAGATGCGGAATCCATGGAAAAGGCCTCCGGAATTGACTCGCCATGGCGAGCCGTTTCCGGAGACCCAATCAGCAGCGAAGGCACCCGGTGAGGGAGCGCCGCCAGCACCGCGTTCAGTAGCGGTAGTGCTCGAGCTTGTAGGGCCCTTCCACCGGCACGTTGATGTAGTCGGCCTGCTCCTGGCTGAGCTCGGTGAGCTTGGCGCCAATCTTCTCGAGGTGCAGGCGCGCCACCATCTCATCAAGGTGCTTGGGCAGCACGTACACCTGCTTCTCGTACTGCTCACCCTTGGTGAACAGTTCGATCTGGGCCAGCACCTGGTTGGTGAAGGAGTTGCTCATCACGAAGCTGGGGTGGCCGGTGGCGCAGCCCAGGTTCACCAGACGACCCTCAGCCAGCAGCAGGATCTTGTTGCCGCTGGGCAGGGTGATGTGATCCACCTGGGGCTTGATGTTGTCCCAGGGGTACTGCTTGAGCGAGGCCACATCGATCTCGTTGTCGAAATGGCCGATGTTGCAGACGATCGCCTGATCCTTCATCTGGATCAGGTGCTCGTGGCGGATCACCTGGAAGTTGCCGGTGGCGGTCACGAAGATGTCGATGTCGCCCACAACGTCGTCGAGACGCACAACGCGGTAGCCCTCCATCGCCGCCTGCAGGGCGCAAATCGGGTCGATCTCGGCGATCATCACCGTGGCGCCGAGGCCACGCAGCGACTGAGCCGAACCCTTGCCCACATCGCCGTAACCGAGCACAAGGGCCACCTTGCCGGCCACCATCACATCGGTGGCGCGCTTGATGCTGTCCACCAGCGATTCACGGCAGCCGTAGAGGTTGTCGAACTTGCTCTTGGTGACCGAATCGTTGACGTTGATCGCCGGGAAGGGCAGCTCGCCGCTCTTGTGCAGCTGATAGAGACGGGCCACACCCGTGGTGGTTTCCTCGGTCACGCCCTGGATGGCGGCGTGGATGCGGGAGTAAAAGCCGGGCTGGGCGGCCAGCTTCTGGCGGATGCTGTTGAAGAGGGCGGTCTCCTCTTCGTTGGAGGGGTTGTCGAGAACGGAGAGGTCTTTCTCGGCCTTGGTGCCCAGGATCACCAGACCCGTGGCATCGCCACCGTCGTCCAGGATCATGTTGGGGGTGCCGCCATCGCCCCACTCGAGGATGCGGTGGGTGAAGGCCCAGTACTCATCCAGGGTCTCGCCCTTGTAGGCGAACACGGGCACATCAGCGGCGGCGATGGCCGCGGCGGCGTGGTCCTGGGTGGAGAAGATGTTGCAGCTGGCCCAGCGCACCTCGGCGCCGAGGGCGACGAGGGTTTCGATCAGAACGGCGGTCTGAATCGTCATGTGCAGGGAGCCGGCGATGCGGGCGCCCTTGAGGGGCTGCTCAGCGCCGAACTTGGCCCGCAGGGCCATCAGGCCGGGCATCTCGGTTTCGGCGATCGCGATCTCCTTGCGACCGAAATCGGCCAGGCCGAGATCGGCAATCACGTACGTGCTGGTGCTCTGCAGGGCAGGCGCAGCGGGGGTAGCCACCATCGAAGGTTCTCCGGAGAAGGACGTCTGTGGGATGAAGAGCTCCTCAAACCGGGCGCGTACTGACCGCCTGGAGGGAGAGGCTGGGGAAGTTCTGCAGAGACGCCGAGGCTTCGGGCTCGCGTCCAGGCAATCTACCGGGATGGATTCCCACAGCGTGTTCTTGGCTGATGCGGGCGCCACCGCAGCGCTCGGGCAAGAGCTGGCCCGCAGCTGGCTGGCGCAGCAGGAGGCGGCAAAGCCGATCCTGCTGCTGGAGGGCAATCTGGGGGCCGGCAAGACCTCTCTGGTGCAGGGCATCGCCGCCGGCCTGGGGATCGGGGAACCGGTCACCAGCCCCAGCTTCGCCCTGGCCCAGCACTACCAGGGCGCCAGCCCGGCAGACGCGGCCGCCACGGCCTTGGTGCATCTCGATCTCTACCGGCTGGAGCAGCCAGCAGCGGCCGATGAACTGTTCGCCCAAGAAGAGGAGGAAGCCCTGCTGCTGGGGGCACTGCTGGCGGTGGAATGGCCCGGACGGCTGAGCTGCCGGCCCGAGGGCGCCTGGCTGGTGACCCTGCAGCTGGCGGATCCCAGCGATCCCGATGCTGGTCGGCTGGCGCTGATCAGCACCGGCCTGGAAGCCACCCCGAGCGGAGCCAGCCAGGGCTGACCGCCTCCGCTCAGGGATGTGCGGCCAGAAACGCCTCCACCGCCGCGGCCCGCGGCTGCGGATCAATGGCCCCGCTGCCCTGACACACCAGAGCTCCACAGGCGCAGGCGAAACGGATCGCCGCCTGCTGCCGCCAGAAGGGCGCGTCAGCCAGCAGCGCGGGTTCCGCACAGAGGCAGTGGAGCAACCCAGCCAGAAAGGCATCGCCGGCGCCGGTGCTGTCCACCACCGGCGCCTGGAACGCCGGCAGGGCGGCAGGCCCGGCATCGACAGACTCTGAACCGTCACCGCCAAACCACCAGGCCACACCGGCGGCACCATCGGTGACCACCACAGCCGGCCGCTGGGGCAGGGAGGCGGCGATGGCGGCGGGATCTCGGCTGCCGAACAGGCCCTCGGCCTCCTCGGCGGCCAGCTTGAGCAGGCGCGCGCGCTCCAGCAAGGGCTGCAGTCGCGCCCGCGTCGCGTGGCCGGGAGGAGCATCCGGATCAGCCGCGGCATCCCAGAAGGTGGGCCGCCAGTTCACATCCAGAGCCACAGCGACTCCAGAGCCCTTGGCCAGGGTGAGGGCCTGCTCCAGCGCCTGGGCTGAGGCCGCCGACGCCAGGGGAATGCTGCCGATCTGCAGCCAGCGGGCACCGGCCAGCAGCGGAGGCAACGCCAGCTCCAGCTCCCTGGCCGCCAGGGCCTGATCGGCGAACCCGGCACCGTCACCACCGCCCTGACCAGCAACCAGGGCCTCACCCGCAAAGCCCTCAAAGCGCCGTTCGCCGGTGGCACTGCGCCGCACCAGCACGATCCGGGTGGGGCGCTCTCCATCCCACTGCAGGGCCGAAAGGTTCACGCCGCGCTCCGCCAGCAGCCGGGCAAAGGCCTCACCGATGCCATCGCGGCCGAGCCGACCCACGAACGCCACCGGCGTGCCGAGCCTGGCCAGGCCGCAGGCCACGTTGGCGGGGGCGCCGCCGAGCCGGTCGTCCAGCTGCTCCGGCGGGGCCATGGCTGGATCCCCGCCGGGGGGTCCGAGCCGATCCACCAGCGCCTCGCCTAGGCAGATCACCTGCGGCAAGGCCGCAGCAGGATCCCGTTCCATCGCTGAAGCGGCCCTCAGGCCGCGGCGGCACGGCCCTCAGCTTGGGCAGAGCCAGCAGCGGTGTCAGCCAGCGCCAGCCGCTCCAGCAACGCGGCGATGATGCGGGCATTGGCAGCGGGGAAGGGGAAGGCCTCCAGCTCACCGGGCTGCACCCAGCGCACCTGCTGGCAGGCCAGCGGCTGCGGCTCACCGGCCAGCCAGCGGCAGAGGTGCACCACAAAACGCAGACTCTTGTGGCTGTAGGCGTGCTCAAGGGTGATCAGCTCATCGCCGACCTCCACCGTGATCGCCAGCTCCTCCATCAGCTCGCGGGCGATGGTGGCGGTAATCGCTTCACCGGGCTCCTGCTTGCCACCGGGAAACTCCCAGAGCCCCCCCAGCAGCCCCTCATTGAGGCGCTGATCGATCAGCACCCGGCCGTCACCGTCGAGCACCACACCCACGCCGATCACCTGAAACGGCAGCTCGCGCGAGGCGTCCTTCACGGGGTAGCGGGCGGGGTCGCCGGCAGCGTAGGCAGCGCAGTGCCCCTGCCAGGGACACAGGCCGCAACTGGGATTGCGCGGCGTACAGACCGTGGCGCCCAGATCCATCAGAGCCTGGTTGAACGCCCGGGGCCGCTGCGGATCGAGCAGCTGCTCACTCAGCCGCCAGAACCCGGCGAGCTGCCGCGCCGGCGGCCGCGGACTGGCGATCAGGCGCGCCAGCACCCGCTTCACATTGCCGTCGAGGATCGCGACGGGCAGATCAAAGGCCGAGGAGAGAATGCCGCCGGCGGTGCTGCGGCCGATGCCCGGCAAGGCGAGCCAGCCCTCCAGATCGATGGGCCAGGGGCTGCCCGTGCCAGCAGGTGCGGCCAGCAACTGACGCGCAGCAGCCGGAAGACGGCGGGCGCGGGAGTAGTAGCCGAGACCCTGCCAGAGCAGCAACACGTCCTGGTCATCGGCCGCTGCCAGAGCCTCAAGGGTCGGGAAGGCCTCCATCCAACGCCACCAGTACGGCAGCACCACCTGCAGCTGGGTCTGCTGCAGCATCACCTCGGCAATCCAGATACCCAGACAGCTCAGCTGCTCAGCCGGCGCCGGCCAGCGACCCGCTGCCGTGAACATCCAGGGCTTTTGCGTTTGACTCAGCCGTCCGTTCAGCTCCCACCAGGCGAGCAACGTGCGGCGCAGCAGGGGAGCCCTGGGCTCGATCTCGCTCAGGCCCTTGCTTGCAGCCGCCATGGCAGCACCGGTTCGCGCAGCCAGGCTGCAGCAGGATTGGACTCATGAGCTCGCAACAAAAAACGCATGAATAGCCAACAAAGCCGTTACGACACGTCAAACGAGGCAGAAGTGACATTAATACATCCCTGCTGACTGCTTGACGATAGAAAGTTGTCCTAAGTCTGGTCTCAGACCGCCATGTAAGCCTGCACGTTCTCGCTCAGGCGGCGCAGGTTGGCGAGGCCGTCACGCTCGAGGTTGCGCACGCGATCACGGCTGATCCCGAGGATGCGGCCGATGCCGGTGAGGCTCATCGGTTCGTCGGGCTGGGGCACATCAGCGCAGGGAATGCCGTAGCGCATCTTGAGCACGCGACGCTGCAGATCGGGCAAGCGCTCCAGCAGTGCCCGCATGTCGCCACGCAGGCACTCCCCATCCACCAGCTCATCCGGCTGCGTTCCCTCCGCCGCCAGCAGATCCAACAGCTCCGTGTCCTCGCCGTCGCCCACCTTCGTCTCCAGGCTCACCGGCTGACGCGCACGGCACAGCAGATCCTTCACCTCCTCCTCCGGCAGCTCCACGTACTCCGCAAGCTCCGTCACCGTCGGCGTCCGGCCCAGCTCCTGGCTCAGCTCGCGCTGACCCTTCTTCAGCTTGTTCAGCGTCTCCGTGATGTGGATCGGCAGCCGGATCGTGCGGCTCTTCTCGGCGATCGCCCGCGTGATCCCCTGACGGATCCACCAGTACGCATACGTGCTGAACTTGTAGCCCCGCGTCGGATCGAACTTCTCCACACCCCGCACCAGGCCGATCGTTCCCTCCTGGATCAGGTCCAGAAGCTCCATGTTCCGCTTGGTGTACTTCTTCGCCACGCTCACCACCAGCCGCAGGTTGGCGGACACCATCCGCTCCTTGGCCCGCTGACCCGCCCGTAGGCGGCGCCGCAGCAGCTGCGGCGTCAAGCCGGCGGCCTCGGCCAGCTGTTCGCGGGTGGGCTGGCTACCTCCGGAGCGCATCGTCAGTTCCTGCTCCAGCTCCTCCAGTGCCACCAGCTCCTGCACCTGGCGGCCCAGGGTGATCTCCTGCTCATGACTGAGCAATGGCACACGGCCAATGTCGCGCAGGTAGGAGCGCACCAGGTCAGCACTCAGCGCGGCCGGCTCTGCAGCAGCACGGGCGGGGGCTTGAGCGGGGGCAACAGCAACGACCACGACCGGATCCGTGAACTGTTGTGAAGCCTAACCTGAAGAAGTGTGAACTCCCTCTCAGAAAGCCCGGATTGCTCGAAAAAGCGCTAGGGGGGAATCCGAATCAGCCCGGAGCAACGCGCCCCAGCAGCCAGCTGGCTGTGCGCAGGTAGATGAAGACGCCCGCCACGTCGGTGGCGGTGGCGATGAACGGGGCCGACATCAGGGCCGGATCCAGGCCGATCCGCTCGAACAGCAGCGGCAGGGCCGCACCCGCGGTGGCCGCCAGGGTGGTGATCGCCACCAGGCTGATGCCCGCCGCCCAGGCCACCAACCAGTTCCAGTGCGACACGTAGGCCGCCCAGGGAATCACCACGATGATCATGAGCAGGCCGAGCAGGGCGCCGGCCACCGACTCGCGCCAGATGGCCGCCCACGTGCCGAGGCTCTGGATGCGCTGGGTGCTGAGACCGCGGATCACCACCGTGGAGCTCTGGGCACCAACGTTGCCACCGGTGCCGATCAGCAGCGGGATGAAGGCGGCCAGCACCACCACCTTGTTGAGCACGTCATCCATTGAGGCGATCACCGCGGCGGTGCCGCTGTTGGCCAGCAACAGCACCAGCAGCCACACCACACGGCGGCGAGCCACGGTGAACAGGTTGCTCTGGAAGTAGTCGTCCTCATCGCCGGCCTGCACCGCGCCGGCGGCATAGAGGTCACGGGTGGCCTCCTGCTGGATCACGTCGATCACGTCGTCAACGGTGACGATCCCCACCAACCGCTCCTCGCGGTCCACCACCGGCACGGCCAGGAAGTCGTAGCGCTGGATCACGCGCGCCACCTCCTCCTGGTC
>Ga0214917_10007880_pt1 | contig 10629 bp, 9 predicted proteins | sample LL_1208_BB_MetaG_FD_177983 | JGI IMG/M metagenome (GOLD analysis project Ga0214917, IMG submission 177983) | Freshwater microbial communities from Lake Lanier, Atlanta, Georgia, United States - LL_1208_BB | ecosystem: Environmental > Aquatic > Freshwater > Lake | place: USA: Georgia | collected...
TCTCTTATTAAATCACTCGGATTTGAAAGATCTCTTGATTCAACGGGGCAGATCTATCCAAGGTCTATTGATTATGATGTCATCACAACTTTAGTTTTACTTAGCGCTGCTCCTTCCAATCTTGCTACCTCTATTCGTTTAATGGCAGGCCATGATCTAGTCAGTGAGGGCTTTAAAGCCGGTCAGGTTGGTTCATCTGCAATGCCTCATAAGATGAATACTCGATCTTGCGAGAGAATAAATGGTTTGGCTGCCATCCTTAAAGGCTATGCCACGATGGCTGGCGAAATCTCTGGGATGCAATGGTATGAGGGTGATGTTTCAGATAGCGTGGTTCGAAGAGTGGCTCTTGCCGATGCTTTCTATGCTCTAGATGCCATCTTTGAAACTAGCCTTAACGTCTTAAGTGAATTTGGAGTTTTTGAAAATAATATTAAGAAAGAGATAGATCAGCACCTACCATTTCTTGCAACTACAAAGATATTGATGGCAGCAGTTAAATCAGGAATGGGTAGGGAGGATGCTCACCAAGTAATTAAAGAGATCTCACTTATGGCAATTGATGAGATTAGGCAGGGTGGTCAAAATACTTTCCTAGCAAGGCTTGCAAGTGATAATAGAATCCCGCTAGACCAAAGAGCTCTAGAAGATTTAATCTCAGCCCCACTGGAATTTGCCGGTCTTGCCCAAGAGCAATGTGAAGCAGTCATCGCCAAGGTTTTAGAAATTACTAAAGCAAACCCCGAGGCCGCCTCCTATAAACCCAGCGCCATTCGCTAGTTTTTAACCTCTTTTTGCGCCCCTTAGGGGCTCGAGGTAGGGTTTGACCCATCACAGAATACAAGTTGAGGAGGGCTCGCTATGGGGCGTGGCCGTTCAAAAGCTAAACAGACTAAAGTTGCACGAGATCTCAATTATAACTCGCAAGATATCGATATTGATCGCCTCTCTAAAGAACTCCGTGGCGAGCTAGAAAAAGGCGATGATGACGACTTCGATCCATATAAGGTCACCGCACACGCCCAGATGGCAGCGATCTCAAGTGGAAGCAAATCGGAGTAGATGAGATTACCGATTCTCGTTAACTGCCATTCTTTATCCAACGGTTAACCGCAAGTCACCCATCACAAGATGGAAAAGCAGTTGCTGCTATCGAGAAGATTACGTTTGCTGACACTGACCACCTAGCTGATTCTTGGTTTAAGTCAGAGATCCTTGGTGGATTAAACGGTGCAGATGTTGAGTTTGTTGATCCGTCATCAAATGATGGTGAGTATGGAATTGTCGCGGTGCATTTAACGACACCAAGTGGTGTCGTTAGGCTCGACTAATTACTATTACGAAAAAACCTCTTATCTTGCCTCTCATTAATTCATTCAAAAAATTTGACCTGTTATCCAGAAATTTTACTTAATTTTGCTTTTTACATAGTAACCTCAGGCGTGGCAGAACATTTAAGTACCCTAATAATTCTTAGGGAACCAGGAGGTGTTTACCTGCTGGCGTTAATTGAATAGTATTGACTTCATGATTGATTTAAGCGGAGTCGGTTCGCTATTAATTACTGGAACCAATGGATTTGTTGGGCGCTCAATTATCGACCAAATAGCTAAACTCGAAACGCAGCATTTACCTCACGAAATTTTGTTGGTTACTCGTCAAGGGATTGACTTTGATGTCCCGACAAGTATGAACTCTAGGATTAAATTATTTAATCAAGATCTAACTCAAAATTGGAAATTCGATAATGAGGTTACTCATGTCATCAACCTTGCCGCAGATGGAAGCCAATCTCCTTATTCTGAAGCAGCAAATAATACTTTTACTTCTATCGTTGCTAATTTAGTAGCGTGGATATCGACATGCCAAGAATTTCCACGCGTTTTTCATGCAAGTACTGGAGCATGCTCTGGATACAAGCCAATAAATCAAGCTATAAAAGCAGCGAATCCTAAATCAAGTTTTGCACTGAATCGACTTGAAGCCGAAACAACTCTAAAGAATGCATCAAAAATTATTGGATTTGAGTTATCCATTGGAAGGCTTTTTACATTCTCTGGTATCCATTTATTACGGAAAGGACAATATGCAGTCTCGGATTTTATCAAGTCTGCGATTTCAACTAATTCTATAAAGGTTACGGGTGATCCCAATACAGTTCGAAGTTATTTGCACCAAGATGCAATGGCAGAATGGATACTTCAAGCTTTGGTTTGGCATGAGCCAGACACGAGTCTTGAGATCGGCAGTAGCCATAAGGTTACAATTAGAGAACTTGCGGAATTTATCGCTCAAGAGACATCTGCTTCAGTGTCTTTCCCCGAAGCACCCGATGGGGGGGACGTCTATCTCCCGAATAATCAAAAAACGAGGGATAAACTTGGTGTCACTGAAGGTAAGAGCTGGGACCTAGCGATCAAGGAAATGATTAATGTCGAAAGGAAAAAATTTCATGGCATCTTCTGAGCAATCTTTTTGCGGTGCAGACATCCTCGTTCGCGATCTCAAGTCTCTAGGCGTCGAAGTTATATTCGCAATTACGGGAGCTGGAAATCTTGCAGTGATTGATGCGATAGCCCGTGACGGAAACATTTCTCTTATCTATTCACATCATGAACAAGCAGCTGTGATGGAGGCGCAGGGTTACTCTCGAATTACCAATAAACTTGGTGTTGCACTTGTGACAACAGGTGCTGGAACGTCAAATGCAGTCACTGGTGTTTTAAGTGCACATCTAGATTCCATTCCAATTTTATTGATATCAGGAAATGAAAGTTCTTTTCATTGCATAAACCCATACGAGCTAAGAGCCTATGGCGTCCAGGGATTCGATTCTTGCGCGGTTTTGAAACCAATTTCTAAGATGGTGTCACGAATAACGTCCGTGGAGGATGTATCTGCTGTATTACACAAATCTGTAAGAGTGGCCTTGGCCGACAGAATGGGACCAGTTCACATCGATTTCCCAATGGATTTACAACGTAAGCAAGTTAGCGAAGAAGAGTACCTAGCGGAAGAGCTAAATTCTTTTGAACCTGTAAAGTCACTTTCCACTAATTTGAGCGAATTGGGCAATGCGATTAGAAATGCCAAAAGACCATTATTCTATTTTGGAAATGGAATTCGAAACAGAAATGCCACAGAGGAAGCTAAATCACTTATTGAAAAAACAGGTATTCCATATATTGTTTCATGGAGTGCTATCGATATATTCCCTGAATCTGATGAATTAAATGTAGGTCGTGTTGGTATCTACGGTGATCGCCATGCCAACATTCTGCTACAAAAATCAGATTTAATTATTGCGGTAGGTACTCGATTAGCAATTCCCCAAGTTGGTTATGACAAGTTGGACTTTGGAAGAAAGGCAGTTAAATGGATCGTAGAAATTGATCCAAGTGAGTGTCAGAAGTTTAATGGTTTAGGCTGGAATGTTATTCAGAGTGATGCTCTTTCTGTTCTGAATTCATTGAATAAAGAAAATGTGCCAGCGCAGGATCTAAGAGATTGGAATGAAGAATGCTTGCGCATCAAGAAATACTTTCCAAGAAAAGGTCAATTAGGGCCTCAAACCCAAAACCCAGAGTCACAAGTTCATTCAGGTGATGTTATCGAGTACTTGAATAAAGCGTTAGCACCCGATGCCATAGTTGGAACCGATGTAGGGGCGGCCCTTCTAACTGGTCACTATATGTATGAGCAATCAGGTACCCGCAGATTCTTCACATCCCAAGGTCTTGGGGAGATGGGATTCGGTCTTCCTGGAAGTATCGGCGCTTATTTTGCAGATATCTCTCGCCAGATAGTGTGTTTAAATACAGATGGCGCGTTGATGTTCAACTTACAAGAGCTTCAACTTGTAAGAGAACATAAGATTCCATTAAAACTTTTCGTGTTCAATAACTTCGGTTATTCAATGATTAAGATTTCACAAGACAACCTCTTTGACGGGCGTCTTGCCGGCTCTGATACGAAGTCAGGTGTGAGCTTTCCAAACTTTAGAGAGATAGCTTCCACTTTTGGTTTCGGTTACACAACGATCGGATCCAAAGAAGACCTATCAAAGATGCTTATCCCTTTAAAATCGAATCAAGCAGAGTTAATTGAAATAATTATGGATCCGGAGCAACGTTACTTTCCCCGACTTGCAACGAACAAACTGGATGACGGAACTTTTGTATCCCCACCAATAGAAGATATGGATCCAAAAATCGAACTCTCGCTGCTAGAGGAACTTTTGGGATACAAAGCACATGAAAATTCCTACATAGCGCGTGGACTTCAATGAACGACATAAAGCGGATTCGTGTTGCAATTATTGGTACAGGCAATATAGGGACTGACCTTTGTTATCGAATGCTGCGCGATCCTCGGTTTGAAGTTGTAGCACTTGTAGGTAGACGCGCAGATAGTCCAGGAATCCAGATGTTTAGCGGTCAAGTAAAACATCTCATCTCAAACGGGAAAGAAGGGCTAGTTCCAGTTCTCGATGAAATCGATGGTGCTTTTGATGCAACTTCAGCTTTTGATCACAAACAGCATTGGGAACAAATGGCGGCCTCTGGTAAATGGATGATGGATTTAACGCCTTCAAAGATTGGACGCCCGATTGTTCCAGTACTGTTAGATAAAATTCCAGCAATTGCTTTACAAGAAGATTCCACCAGTAATTATTCGATGGTCACATGTGGCGGGCAATCATCTGCACCAATTCTCTATGCGATAGCATCCTCTTCAAAAGGAATTAGGGAGGTTGAGATTTCTAGTTCAATAGCAGCGCTATCTGCTGGTCCAGCAACCCGCCTAAATATCGATCAATATATAGAGTCAACCGAAGCGCTCACTTCTCTAATCAGTGGATGCAAAAATGTTAAAGCAATTCTAGTTTTAAATCCAGCTGAGCCACCTGTCATGATGCGAACGACGGTGAACATTTCCGTGGAATCATGTGATGTAGAACAAGCGAAAATTTCTGCACATTCAATAATCGCAGAAGTGCAGAAATATGTCCCTGGCTATGAGTTGGTAGTTGAACCATATTTACAATCTCCGAATACAATTTCTGCCACTGTTAAGGTTACAGGGGCAGGTTATGTACTGCCAGAATATGCAGGAAATTTAGACATAATTAATTCCGCTGCTGTAGAAACCGCTGTGTTGCATAATGAGGCTTTTCGAAGTCTGGTATACAAGTGAGCAAGATGTACCTTTATGATGTGACTTTGCGTGATGGCAATCATGCACTCCGCCACACGCTTTCTTCACAATTTGTCAGAAGTTATTGTGAGCAGGCAGATAAATCAGGTGTTTGGGCCGTTGAAGTTGGTCATGGCAATGGTCTAGGCGCTTCGTCACACCTAGTTGGAAAGTCACTGGAATCAGATGAAGCACTTTTGAGTGCTGCGCGCGAGTCCCTAAAGAATACAAAGTTGGCAGTTCATTCAATCCCAGGTTTTGCGACGATCAAGAGGGATCTAGCCCCGGCATTGGACCTTGGCGTTGAAATATTTCGAGTAGCCACGCATGTTTCAGAGGCTGACGTCTCGAAAAAACATATTGAATTTCTTGCGAACAAACATGTAGTGGTCCATGGAGTCTTGATGATGAGCCATATGATCGATATTTCTGGACTCTTACAACAAGTTAGGCTCATGAAAAGCTATGGAGCGTCTGCTGTAATTTTGATGGATTCAGCAGGTTACTTCACACCCGTGGATGTATCCGAAAGAGTTTCTGCAATCAAGAATGAGTTTGAAGTTGAAGTAGGTTTTCATGCGCACAACAATCTAGGTCTTGGTGTTGGAAATGCCCTTTCGGCAATCCAGCAAGGAGCATCGTTGATTGACGGTGCTTCGATGGGTCTTGGTGCTGGCGCAGGTAACGCACAACTAGAAAATATAGTGGCCGCAGGAAATCGTGAATCCTTATTTAATTCTGACATATATCAGTTCTTGGAAATGAGTAAATTGGTAGAGAACTCATATCCAGACAAATTGCCAAGAACTACAAGTTCGAGCACCCAAAGTGGATTGGCGGGTGTTTTTAGTGGTTATGCCCAACAAGTAAGAGCTATTTCGGAGGAAATGGGCCTAGATGCCAATACTTTATGGAAGGAAATGGCTAGCAGAAAATTAGTTGCCGGTCAGGAATCTATGATTAGAGAGATTGCTCAAGACTTAATGAATCTCTAAAGGTTTGGAGGTTTCAGTTACCAGATATAGAGGTCGCTGTTTTACTTCCTCATAGATCAATCCAAGATATTGCGCAAGAATTCCAATGGCGAACATTGTTAAAGAGAAACCTAAAACCATCACGCCAATTAAACTGCCAAATCCCGCAAAGGGAACTCCGAAGACAACCCAAAATATAATCAGCAGAAACAAAGCAAAGATCGACAATGCGCTCATAAACAGTCCTAGAAATGAAACCCAAGCAAGCGGTTGCGCGCTGTAGGCTAAAATACTTTTTGAGGCAACACCTGCTACTCGAAAAAATGACATTCCAAGCCACTTTGACTCGCCCGCAAATCGAGGTGGCCTTTTAATTTCGATTTGTGAAGTCTTAAAACCAACCCATGCTCCGATGCCACGCAGGAATCTATGACTTTCACGAAGTCGACGAATAGCGGAGTAGGTCCGCTTATTGACAAGCCGGAAATCGCTCACAGATTCAGGCAACATTCCCGAAGTCATTGCATTTGCAAGCCTATAAAAAATCTTTGACAACATACGCCTCAAGAACGGCACAGATTCACGCTTTAGTATCTTCGCGAGTACTTGATCGTATCCCTCTTCAAACTTACGAAGCATTTGATGTATTGCTTCAGGTGGGTCTTGTAAGTCTGAAGTCATAATGATTGCTACATCAGCTGTTGCATAATCCAATCCACAGGTGAACGCTGAATCCAAGGAAAAATTTCGTGACATTCGAATTCCTACTACTTTGGCATTTTTTTCACTCTGATCACAAATCAACTCCCAAGTTCTATCGATCGAACCGTTATCGATAACAATAACTCGAAAGTCATAATTTGACTCGGTGGCCATAACATCTGAAAGACGTCGGAAAAGTTCGGGTAGACATTCTTCTTCGTTGTATGCAGAGGTGATTATGTCTAAACTAGGCATCTAAATTCCAATCAACCATGGCGGATTTCCCGCAAGTGCGTACTTTGCTAACTCCTGTTTTTCTCTTAGAGTATCCATCGGCTGCCAAAAGTCAGTATGTTGATAGGCACTCAAATTAGAATCGGAAACCATTCTTGGCAACGCCCCAGACTCAAACGGCTCCATATCTTCATGGATATATTCAATTGCATTTGGTTCAAGAACAAAAAACCCACCATTTATCCAGCCAGCATCGGCTTGATTCTTTTCTGTGAAACTTGTGACCATTCCATTTGAGCTTTCAAGTAGACCAAATCGTGCTGGTGGTCTGACTGCAGTAACCGTTGCAGCCCTTCTCTGATTAATATGAAAATTCAATAAATGCTTGAGGTTAATATTTCCCAAGCCGTCGCCGTAGGTGGCAAATGAACGTTCGGAGCCAATTAATTCAAGACATTGTCGAATTCGACCGCCAGTCAAGGTTTTTTCTCCAGTATCCAAAGCGGTGATTTTCCAAGGCGTTTCGAGGCCCTCTACCCAATCGTGAATAATTCCACCTAAGTAGCCAGTTGCAATCACAAAATCTGAAAAACCCTGCCTGGCATATATATTCATGACGTGCCAAATGATCGGTTTATCATCGAGAAAGACCATAGGTTTTGGCTTGTCTCCGGTCTCTTCTGAAATTCGCGTACCCAAACCACCCGCAAGAATTATTACCTTCAAGATTTAGTTCCTAGCAGCTCATGGATGGCAACAATCATATAGTCCAGCATTTCGGATGTGAGGCCAGGCCAAACACCTATCCAGAATGTGTGATTCATGACTCGGTCGGTATTTTCTAGATTACTAACAACCCTTCGAGGTGTTCCAATGAACGCTGGCTGGCGAAGCAAATTGCCGCCAAAGAGTAAGCGAGTGCCTATCTTCTTATCATTTAATTCTTGGACAATCTGATTTCTAGTTTTGGGAGAACCTGGTTTCACCGTTAATGCGAACCCAAACCATGATGGGTTACTGTGCTCTGTCTCCTTTGGAAGAACTAAAAACTCCTCTAATCCTTTAAGGCCATTTAGTAAGTATGCCCAATTCTGTCGGCGAAGTTCAATAAAGGAATCCAGTCGATCAAGTTGCGCTAATCCAATCGCCGCCTGAATGTCGCCCGATTTCAAGTTATAGCCAAGATGTGAATAGGTGTACTTGTGATCGTAGCCTTCTGGAAGTTCGCCTAAGGTCCATTCATAACGCTTCAAGCAAGTGTTATCACACCCCGGCGGGCACCAGCAATCACGGCCCCAGTCACGAAATGATTCTACTATTCTCTTATGTGCAACTTTTTTGATTAATACAGCTCCACCTTCACCGGTTGTTATGTGATGCGCAGGGTAAAAACTAAAGGTGGACAAATCGCCGAAAGTTCCTAATTGCTGGCCACGATAAGTTCCACCAAGTCCATCACAGCTATCTTCGATCAACCATAAATTGTGCTTCTTCGCTAAAGCTTGGACATGATCTAGGTTGAAAGGATTACCGAGGGTGTGCGCCATCATTATTGCTTTTGTCTTTGGACTGATTGCAGCTTCAATTTGCTCATCGAGGGCAACATAAGTTTCAGGATCAATATCAACGTAAACAGGAAGCAGACCATTTTGGAGAATTGGTGTCACGGTTGTCGGGAATCCCGCCGCCACGGTTATCACTTCATCACCGGGCTTCAGAGCGCGCTCACCGTGGGCAGGACTGGTAAGAGAACTCAACGCAAGTAAATTTGCTGAAGATCCAGAATTGACCATAAACGCATGGCGAGCTCCCACTTTCTTTGCAAAGCGTGATTCAAACTCCTCACTGCGGGGCCCTGAGGTCAACCAGAAATCTAAACTGGCTTTGGTAGCAGCCAGTAGCTCCTCTGATCCAAATACTTTTCCGGTGACTGGAATATTTGTATCTCCAGGGATAAATGGCTTCTCCGGGTGTAGCGCTGAGAAAGCATCGGATACGAGAGCATTGATCCTTGAATCCAAGCTGTCGCTCAAGTTCATTCCTAACCACGCCTAGAAGTCTTCTTATTTATCTCTTAAGTAGGGGAAATACTACAGTTATGGAGTGGAATTTCCTCTTGGAGAGCGCTTAGAAGGCCTACCAGGGCCCATTTTACTTACCGGGCATACTGGTTTTAAAGGCACCTGGATGACCTATCTCTTAAAGAGTTTAAAGCTCTCGGTAGCGGGATATTCATTGCCTACCGAAGAAGGATCATTATTTAATCGCGCAGAGCGAGTTGGATCGATTCCTGAGACCTTTGCAGATGTTAGGGACTATGGAGCGCTCAAAAATTTTGTAGAGACTCATAGACCATCGGCGATTATTCATATGGCAGCTCAACCATTAGTGATTAAATCATATGAAGATCCACGCGAGACTTTTGAAGTCAACGTCATGGGAACTGTCAACCTTTTAGATATCGCCTTAAAGTTTGATTTTGTAAAAGCAGTTCTTGTAGTTACTACAGATAAAGTCTATAGAAATGATAATTCTGCTCGTTCCTTTATTGAAAGCGATCCACTAGAAGGCAAAGATCCATATAGCGCAAGTAAAGTGGCTACCGAATCAGTTGTGTCAGCGTGGCAGCAGATTTCAGATATCTCTAATGGCCCTAATATTGCTTCAGTTAGGGCTGGGAATGTCATTGGAGGTGGCGACTATGCAGAAGATAGAATCATTCCAGATTTGATTCGCGGGGTTCTTAATGGGAAAGCAACAAATATCAGAAATCCTAGAAGCACTCGTCCCTGGCAGCATGTTTTGGATCCACTCTGGGGATACCTTTTAACTCTCTCAGCCTTGATAGAGGGGAGGCAAATCAAGAGTATTAATTTTGCACCAAGAGAAGTAAGTAAATCAGTTCTCGAAGTGACACAGATTGCAAAAAGTGTTTGGGGCGAGATACAAATTGAAGAGATAAATATTGACGAAAGGTCTACTAAAAACCAAGCGCTAGAAAGTATTGAGTTGCACCTCAACTCTAAATTAGCCGAAGAGTTACTAGGATGGAAACCGGAGTTCTCGCAGGAAGAGGCTGTTAAATCTTCGATAAATTGGTGGAAATCTCTACAGACTTCTAAGACATCTGCAGATGAATTGATTTCTGCAGATGTAAAGGCATTTTTGCAGAGAAAAGCGCTATAAAATTGTAAGTTTTACTCCTAGAGACATTAAGTGAGTGGTAATTTGAAGGTAAATGCCAGCTATCTTCAGCTATCTCTTGATGATAGAGCTTGAAGAAACCAATACATCAAGAGATATCCGAAATGTCATCCCCAAAAAGCCATTTATTTGTAGAATACCTTTATGGCTAATCGTGGAAAGTCTCCAGTCAAGCGCAGCAGCACCTCCTTTCGCAGGCGATTACTTTTAATTCCAGCTATAGCCTTTCTGATTAAGCTATCAATTATCTCCAGAATCCAAGGCTTTGATTGGTTTGCTTCAGGTAATGGGGATATGGCACGTGGCTTACAGAACCTAC
>Ga0214917_10007881_pt1 | contig 10629 bp, 8 predicted proteins | sample LL_1208_BB_MetaG_FD_177983 | JGI IMG/M metagenome (GOLD analysis project Ga0214917, IMG submission 177983) | Freshwater microbial communities from Lake Lanier, Atlanta, Georgia, United States - LL_1208_BB | ecosystem: Environmental > Aquatic > Freshwater > Lake | place: USA: Georgia | collected...
GATCGTGGTCATGACGCGGGAGAACTACTGCAAAGTTTGCATGATTTACCTATTTCATCATACGATTCGACTAACCGACAAAGACGTGATTATATGGAAGCGTTACTCAATCCGATTCTCGCAGATGCATGGCCAAATGCAATAGCCGAAGCGATAAAGAGCGGATCTTGGTCAATAGTTCATCAAATTGGCATTGACCATGTTTTTGGCTCAGAAGATAGTCGGGAGAAGCTTGACGCGTATTTTAATTTCTTCACGGAATATGAGAAGTTTTATAAAAGAGCGTTACCAGAAGATCTATTGGATTTCGCCATCAGTGTTTGTGCCAGATTAACAGATATAGTCCCCCATAAGGATGCAAAATGGAAAATGTATGATGCAGCAGGCAAGAAGTATGAGCTCGATCGAATTAATTTGATCAATTTGGAGGTGCCAGAGAACGAGAAAGAGAAACTTTCCGCACTTCTTAAATATAAAATAAAAAAAACTCAAATTCCACGTTTTGGTCATGCGTACGCCCAAGCAAGAGATGCGAAATCGAAGTTGATTATAAAATGTCAAGCTAATTTGGGATATTTTATGACTGATGATGACGTCGACGCTTACATATTTCAGGAGTTGTCAAGGAGGCTGAACGATCTTAGGGAAGAGGGCTCGTTGAACTTGACGAATCTTGGCAAGTTGCGCGAGGATGTTCAACAGGTTATCGATAAACCAGATCGGAAAGCCAGACTTCTAAGAGACATTAACGCGGAAGAAGCTAAAATACGACAAGGTGCCGTTGACCAAACAAAAGTTGGAGGTTCCTTTTGACCAAAAAAAATCCTGAGTGATTGTATCAGCTCGATATCTTCGTGTCCATAAGACAAGAAATATCAAAACGAATTAATAATATTTGTATGAAGGAAGTATGAAGTACGCTATGCCAGAATATAGTGACGGTTTTGTACAATATATATCGTAGATTAAGACGCCGATATCGTCCACGCGTGGTATCACTTCTAACCACGGTCGGGTGTGCCAAGCGCTATTTCATTCATCAGTCGGAAAGAACGCGGGAGCATCAACTCTCACGATGATGAGCATGAGTTTTTTCGACAATCCGCATGGATCACACGGTTCGGAGAGGACGTTATTCCCGATATCGCTCTGCGTTCACTTTAGTAAAAGTAGAAACCGCTTGAGTGCCGATCCATTTACTGACAGCATCGGATAGGATATGTTAGAGTGCATCGAAACTTGTCCGTCCATAGATCCTTGCTAAGAAGAAAAAATAGGCTGCCGGTGCTGCGAGTATATCGTGTTTCTTATACAGATTGATTCATTCGGGGTCGAAGTGTGTACCGCGATGAAGAATGTTCATCGACAATATTCCGAATCCGAAACAAAAAAGGGAAAAAATCATCTCACTTTCCGGAATCACATGTAATTCTGGAAACGCGCTTCAGCTCTTCCTGGGTCGTTAGCGGTTGGTCCACGCTGCAAGATTACCCTCTCCTAATGTTTTTCACATAGTTCAGATTTCCGCAGTTCTATTATAATCAATGAGAAGATTGACTATATCGATAAACGGGAGCGCTCCATCAGATGACGAAGGATTTGGTCCAAAAGATAGGCCGCGTGTGTATTCCATTGATAATCCCGAATGGAAGATGATGGGATGTTGACCAGCGTTCAGTGACGATGTATATAGAGCTGTCCTCAACAGCGCTATGGCTATGTGGGGAAGGAGGTTTTACGATATTCTAATGAACTTTTCTTTGAGCAAATGAAGAGCGTGGCTGACTTTTTTTAACTTTGTGGATAACTTATACACTGGGAAAAACGTGAGACTCCTGGAACTCGAAGGCTGGCACGAATCGGCTTATGAATTGAGAACCATAAGAGATGAGGTAGCGGGGCTGAACTTTCACCACGATAGTAGCAATCCTCTGAGAAAACCAAATTATAATAAAATAATTGAAGAGTATCGGAAAATTGTTTCGTACACGGACCAGTACGCCATTAGGGATTTGTCTGATGCCGACATTTTTAGGATTCGAGGGACTTACAAATAAAACATGGCACATGCAATTGAGCATTTTGAAGTATATAATTCTTTTGTGTTTATATGTCTATTGTAGACGTCTATTTGTGTTAGCAGTTCTATCTAAACCAAAATTGGTATCTTCGTTTGACCATAATATCTTTTTCGTATTGCGTACTAGATGGTTTGCTTCTCACCCAGTTATCTTTCATATATGAGAATCTCACATTCCTTCTTCCTCGTCACAGTTGGCTTGGCATCTATACTCATCGATCCGATGGAGCGCACTCTTTTAGGTGTTAACTCTCAGGCGGAATTAGAGATAGAAATCGATAAACGAGTCACCGATACGATATTGAATCCGAGTCACAGAGTGCATTCGCAACCGAGCTGGTACAAATGGAGCACACTAACCCAAGAGTATATTCCGAAGTGTCTGATTGACGAATCATACAAGGGAAACGAAAAGGTGCTAGTGCATCTATCTGAAAATCCCATCCACCGAGCGGGGCCAACCGGAGTATTCTCCATCAATGAGATGCCTGACACGGTTATCAAGTACCATTTGTATTGTAAATCAGATCTGGATTATCTGGATGCAATTGTGCTTGAATCGTTCTTTATGGAAAAATTAGCTAGGGCCGGCATATGCCCTCGTGTCCACTATTACTCTGATTATATGCAACGTATACCGCACCATCCGTTGATTCCCCAATTACTCGTTGGCAAAGTCAAGAGAAGAAAGTGCAGACGTAGTCACCAACCAGCCAACATCCGCTTCATGATTATGGATAAAGTGGGAATATCAGTTGGCAGCTGGGCTCGTTATCACAATCCGACTTTTATAAACGTGATGCGTGCAGGAGCTCAAATGATTGTGTTGCTCAAGAAACTTCATAGTTGGAATGTTTTGCACGGGGACGCTCATTGGGGTAACTTTGCCTTCAAGTCTGGAAAGACTGGTGATTTGGTTCTCCTCGATTTTGGCCGCTCAAGGATTATCAATGAGGCGGTTGATTATGCAGCTAATGGGGGAAAGATTCAGAGATTTTGCAAAAACGTAGATAACTTGCATATATTTAACTCGAAATGGGAGATGAAATCATGTAACCCAGCATTTCGTGACGATGTGTATAGAGCTGTCCAAATTGCGCAATGGCAATTTACGGCTCTCGACTCCGAGAGTATTTACAGTCAATGGCTGAAACGCCATCCTCACAAGAGAAATATAAAAAAATAAAGAATGGGGCGAATTTTTTCTGGATACATGGAACAAGAATGATTTTGACCGAAGCATTAGTTTATCCCAACAAGGGCCATTACGATGCCGGCGATGTCCATGCCGATAAACTCGATCCGGTAATAATGTTGCTCTATAAAATATCAGCTGCGGCCGCGAAGGAAAATTCCAATCCTCTGGCTAAACCAGAATATGACGTCATCATCGATGCATTCAGGGAAATTATATTGCTGCTGGACCGACGCTTGACGGGGAAGTCTGACGAGATTATTTTTAGAATCGTATAACGAGTAAATTTTAATTGATTCGTACATGCATCGGAACCATTTTCACGCGTTTTTACAACATGTTTTTCGCAACCTCTCACTCTGATTCATGAACGCGGAACAAGAGTCATAGGTGATACTCATTTTTCCTGAAGTCAAGCTTTACCATGCATACATTCAGAGGACAGGTTGAAATTATTGCGATTTTTTCTCGGCGAGCCGGATCTTGTGAAACATATGCCGGAAGGAGTAATATTCCGTGAGAATCGCTGCTTGACCGACATAAGCAGTGCTTAGTCTCTTGTTTCAGTTCGTTCAAAAGGCACTAAGAAACCGATATCCCATGCACAAAGCATTTAACGCGAGCTTCGATAATATCTGGTGTCTTACGGTCGACTTTGAAGTTTCCAATCGAAGTTGCTAAACTCGCGCAAGCCTCACGAGCCCTTTTCGTAAAATCATACAGCGAAGACGATTCCTGTTCACTGCGACTCATGGTTCCCAATGATTAAAAGATTTTTATCTTTATATCTCAGTCAGATCCGCGATTTATCACGCAATTTCATCTTCTAGATAGATCTTTCAGAGCATTAATTTGTGACACGGTAAGTTGGAAAAAAATTTCGGCTGGCGGATATGATATTGCAGATTATCATTGTCGCCTGTACCGCTTACCTCGTAATACTCACTTGTCTGTCGCGTGTCGGTCAGTCCCGGAGATCAGAAATCCCTCTGAATGAAAATCATCCTTACGTAAAGCGACAAGGAGATTTTCCACTTTGCGTTGATCAGCTTATCGACGCGACTGAGATTGATCAATGGACGAAGGAAAACTATTTAACGCGTTCCGGTTCGCCCGACTTATCCAATGAACTCTCGGAGATCATAAATGGCGTTGAGTTGTATCTATCGCCTCAACCAATATTTCGCGCAGCACATACGGTTTCATTTTCGTTCTTTGAGCGACAAGACATTTCGATCCATTATATGATCAACGATCCTCGGGATCGATTGTGTCCTCATCCAGCGATTCGGGAACTGTACTTTCTGAATCTGTTCCGCGGACGGAATGTGTCCCCGGATCCAATTGGAATTTCGCGGGCTTTGAGTCCATATACGGCGGGAGTAAAGACGTCGTTCTCAAGACAGGCCATGCAATCAGCCGCTGTTGGGTACGTCCTTATGGGTATTCACGATCAAACTTTGTATGAATACTTCAAGGAATACAGTCGGGACTTTCACTCAAAGACCTATGGATTGAAAAACTCTATAATGCTAGGTATAGAGCTGTTGGAGATTGTACAAACAGTTCACAGTCGCCAAATTGTTCACGGAAGGATTTCCATGCACTCGTTTGTGTCTGTGGAACCGACTGGAGGTGCATGTAGTTTTAGATTAATCAATTGGCGACACGCGTACCGTGTGACCACCAGAGACGACTCACTTTTTGTACCTGTTGATGTCCCGCAAACTCCTTGGGAATTTTTAGGGATTCGTCCGTCGTTTAGGGACGATGTGTTTGGGATATTTGTGATAATGTCAACACTGATAAGTGGGTTTGATTGTATGAAGATTCTCACTTTCGATAGGATGAAACATGGAGATATTTTTTGCCAACAGAACCTGCGCGCAACCAATATATACAACCGACTAACCAACGTGCTGAATCAGTATGTTGGGAGAGCAGAACGAGGTGCTCATATTGACATTCTTGGAATAGTTGACGAGTTACGAAATATTGTAAAGACTCTTTAGGGTTAATATTTTTTTCTCTTTTTATTGGTGGCAAATATTTTTTTTTCAAAGTTTAGTATGCTCGCGTTGCTAGGATTGTGCACCTTGTCGTGTGCGCTGGGGACACTTTCGTTGGACGAATCATCGAGCGTTTCAGTCTCGTTGGCAAAAACGAACCGATCTTCCGTATATACAGAATCAACGGAAAGTTGGGGAGAATCGACGGATACAAATTTTTTCTTAGGGGAGGTGATTCTCGAGTCATCCGACTTTGTTTACCAAAGAGTGTTGGTGGAAGATGAGCTCGAAGATCCATTGTCTGTGAGGTACCCTTTCTGGATCAAGTACCCGGCAATGGATAAACCGTGGCTTATTTTGAAAGATAATTATTTTTTGACAGGGGTGAGCGAGCTGGGAATATCTCCGCAACCAACCACCTTGTACAGTGAATACCCCAATATGGCAATTATTATAAGGGGTCAATCGGAGGAGGGGTTTTTGAAATGCGAGGAAAAATGGACAATTCAAGATGCTGTGAAAAAGGGGATCCAAATGATTCAGATTCTACAGCAGCTATATTCCGTAGGTGTTATCCATGGAGCTGTGAGGGTAGAGAACTTTTTACATGCGGAAGAGGACAGACTATTGATTGCGAACTTTGAACACGCAAAGATGGCTGGTGGAAACTCCACAATGCGATGGAGTGCGTCCCCGTGGAGAGCGTTTTCGGGTGGGGACGGTCGAAGTTTTAGAGACGACCTGTTTGGCGCACTGATGAGTATTGCCGCACTAATGAATGGACCCGAGTATATTGAAATAATGGGGAATCGAATGCGTCAAGGGCACGACTGGCGATCGCGAATACTGTGGTCACCAAATCCGAGTATATTTTGGATTGATGAAATTACGAATCCGCTCGATTTAGAAACAATCGGAAACGCAACTCGAGCGGAAATTACTGGATCATTTATGTCTATACAGCGTACTGTGAATAGACTCGGACCAATGACCGACATGAACCCGATATACGTTGCGATAATCGGGAAATTACAATATATTGCGAACCTCTTAGAATAGGTTATCATCACTATAGCTCAGTTTCTTTAGTAAATTGTCTTGTGGCCAATATCGTACGAAATAAAAAATCCGATACGAATTTCATAGGTTCTTTCGGAATTTCCGATGAGATTTAATTCGGTCGTTCTCATACCTATCTTCATGCTTTCACTCAGTGGTTGCCAAACTTCTGACGAAGTAGCAGTAGCTCCTGATGAAGCAGGCAAACCGGAGGAACCCGACATCGAACAGGATCTAGGAAATCCGGAAAATCGTAATCGGAAACGAAAACCCGCTGATGATACATCTTCCTCCAATCCAGTCACTCAACTGGATCCGAAATATTTAGCTATAGAGTTTGCGAATCTCTTGCAGGCCAAGAAGGTAGAAGCAATGGAAGGAATACCTCCACCAAATATTGAAGTTCTGATGGACACATGCGAAGAAATCTTAGCCAATGGAGTGTCACTTAAGCCCCGCTATCACCCGTCTCTTTCTGATGGACTTGAGGACCCATGGAACACAATTGCCATGTATAGAACGGCGCTTATTGAAGGGACCAGATTTCGTCCATCCGCTCAGTATTTTGTGAACGATGGCCAAGATCTGTCTGATCATCTGATGATTCGCAATTATGCGATGATGCATTTCCTTGCACAAAGAATCACCCCGAGAATTTCCCTGTTACCGTACCATGTTTCGAGACCATCGGCAAATGTTTTCAAGGAACTCTCAAGTGTTTTTTCGACAAGAGGACTTGTTGTGAATCGTTTATCGCCGTCATACAAAGCATCAGTCCAGTTTCTGGTAACTGAGCCACCTGGACCGTCGATTCGGGATATTGTGCGTGTCTCTGGATATCCATTGAAGCCGATCACTTGCCTTATATTTCTGATTCATGTTTTTAAAAATTTACAAAAATTACACTCATATGGGATTGTGCATGGCAACATCCATTGGGGTAATTTTGTAACTGTTTCAGGAGGAACTTTGGTGATGACGGATTTCCGATTCGCTCGATTCGCCCATGATTCAATCAATATTGCTCATACAGATATTGTTCCCATATACTTGTCGATTCCTCAGTTGAAGGCGATGAAATCGAATCCTTCACCGAATCACGCTATTTCGTATGATTTTGGTGATGATATTCTTCGCGCTTTTGAGATATTTTATTTCATGTCGTTTGGAGAAAAATATGTCAAGGAACTTTTATCTTCGGTTGCTGCGAATACCTTGGATTCGACCAAGACAGAGTATATGAAGAGTCGAACAATATGGAAATCGTCTCATTTACCTGAATGGTTTGATGCACAGGACGGGAATAAATTGCGCGAAAAATTGAACGAAATTCGTGACGCTTTAGATCCAATAATAAAGGGGAAAAAATTCTCTCATACAACTGTCACAAGCAGTATTATTGGTAAGTTGGATTCAATGATTAAATTATACAAAAGTTACCATGTTTCCCATGGAATTAATCCGATTGGTCTTTTTGAAAATGATCGAGTTGCAGATAAACTTTTTGAGTTATCTCATTCTAATTTGGTTGATAATATTCCATTGATGAATAATATGGAGAGAATAAATCCCATGAAAGATTTGCGACAAATTGAAAGTGTTTTCCGGGGGAAAAGTTTCAATGATGGATCAGATTTATTTACGAAATATTTAACGTCATGTGTTGGTCTGGATGATTCACGTTTTCAGCACGGACTTCATCTTCAATCAAAAATTTATGTAATTCTTGGTAATGCTGGACTTCAAAATAATTTTGCGACTCATTTCATGTATCTCCCTCCAGTATCCTTTAATCCCCACGATACTGCCGTCGCTACTAGGGAATATATTTATAGACCAATTTGGCCACCGGGAGTGTCGGTGAAATCTTGTACTACGCATGCGCTGATGTTGACAGGGAAAAAAAATTTAAAAACAATTCCTGAGTATATTAATGGTTTGGAAAAAACGAACCCGAGGTATGTTGTTATAGCTGCAAGTAAAATATGTATCGCATTGATAAAGGCGATTCAAAAGCTGCATTTGTCAACAGGAATTATTTATAATAATTTTTTCGTTGAAAGAATTTTTGTCTTAGAAACACCTGGCAGAGGAGATCTAGATGTTTTTTTGTATGATATGTCGCGGGCATCGTCGAAGCAAATAGGTGTCGAATTCAATGCTGGGTTCGAAACAGCACGTGAAGTCTTTACCGCGTGCCCACAACAGCAGGGCATTCTGTCTGATGTCTATGGCGCAGCTCAAATGTTTTTAAAAATTATCGCTGGAACGGACAAAATGTTCCTATCAATAAATAATCGTTTGATTGGTGAAAACGGTTTTTTTAATCTCAAACGTCCTCGTGCTAACCGACGTGGAGAGATTCAATATGTGTATTTCACGACCTTCGCCCACGAACTATCTTTTAAATTGGGAAATGACTATAAACTCTTTATCGGGAATGTTGATAAAGCACAGGAAGTGACTAAAATGAGAGAATTGGAAAAAGTGCTTGGTTTATTGGAAAAATCTTTGTGGGAAGGAAGCTTCAAACCGGATGATATGTCTTACAAGGAAGTTATTAAACAATTTGAAAAAATAATTAATTTTGAATAAAAATACATTTTATATTTTTGCTTTTTTCGGTTTTTTTGTTTTTACGCATTTTCCCCAGAATATAATGCGACTAACCGCACTTCTTTTTTGTGCCCTTATCGCCACCTCTGTGCCTTGCGCTTATAGTACCAGTACACTAGGTCGAGTTTTTCGTTCACTATGTTGTAGTTGTTGTTGCTGCTGTTCTTGGGGAGAAGAGGATTCACCTCGTCGACGTTCATGGAGCGGTGCTAGTACAGATGGATCCACGCGTGCCTTGAATAGGGGTTATGGATCATTAGCAGACGAATACGACATCCATACGACGACATCAAGATCTCCTCTCCCGGAAACAATTACAACTACCACCACAACGACTCCTTCGTTGTATGTTTCTTCTCCGAGTTCATCGGAAGGAGATTCAGAAAATTTTGAGTCGGAAATTTTTACCAATTTCTCAAATTTAATCAATGAACGAGATTCGAAAATAGCGGAATACATTCCCCAAGTTGATGGACGATACGAGAGGACACAAAACACAATGATTGGAACAGTTGTTCTCGGGGAAGTTGTCGGAACGAGCTCTTCATCGATCGTTTTCAATCTAGATAGTCATCCTGGATATGTGATAAAATACACAACCGATTGCCTAGAACGGGACAAGACCGTCCGTATTCATCCATTGCTCCGAGATTATTTGTTTTTATCATCGTTAAATCCTGAGAGAAAATCTGTTCCCCAGAACGATCCGGCGGAAATATATATCGATGAATTGAGGGGCGAATTAGTTCCAAATGAGGGAAGAAGAAAAATCGCTCCGCGACCGATTCTAGTGTCTCCAGGGATTCCTCATTCTGCGCGATTTGCTTCACATAAAGTCGCTTTTAAATTATCCAGATCAGTACATTGGCGTACATGTGTGGAAATGAATGCGTCTGTTCGTTACATGATAATGGAGAAAGTTCGGGGTCAAACTTTGGATTACTGGCAGCGAGAGACTGATGGTGGGATCAGTGTGAGGACGATGACTGCTATCGGGGTTCACCTTATCAATACAATACGGTATCTCGATAGTCTGGGTATTTTTCATAATGATATTCATGCAGGAAATATAATTCCGGAAAAAGATGGAATAATATTGATTGATTTTGGTCGAGCGAAATTTATTGACTTGAAATCAAGGGGAAAACCGCAAATGAAAACAGGAAAGTTTGGCGTCACTTGGTCCGATGCTCTCAATTCGCCGTGGGAAATTGAGGGATACCAACAGTCTGTTCGTGACGATTTATATAAAGCGTTCGAGGTGATGGCTATCGGAATGGTTGGAAAAGAATTGCTCGGATCAATGCGCCATATGGAATACAGGAATTTGCTTATATTACATGCTTGGAAATCCAGTCGGAATATTTTTGCGACTTTCCCCGGTCAGAAAAGTGTTGCTACTGGACAGATTACAGGACCCTTGGGCCGTCTGCTGGACCTCGTACGAAGTGTTACAAAGGGTAATCAAATAGATATATTTGATCAACTAATATCGGGCTTGCAGGATGTTTATTCGCTTGCTAAATCGCATAACATATAGTTGGCTTGTTTGTATAGATTATAGACGGAGTTGAGTGGTTGGTTTTTTTTCCGCCTGCGAGACATGTTTAGGTATTACATGCGTATTCATTCGGCTGTTGGGATAGTAGTGGCTTTGAGTACTACTGTTG
>Ga0214917_10007883_pt1 | contig 10626 bp, 11 predicted proteins | sample LL_1208_BB_MetaG_FD_177983 | JGI IMG/M metagenome (GOLD analysis project Ga0214917, IMG submission 177983) | Freshwater microbial communities from Lake Lanier, Atlanta, Georgia, United States - LL_1208_BB | ecosystem: Environmental > Aquatic > Freshwater > Lake | place: USA: Georgia | collected...
TGTTAACTCGCTTATCGGTGCATTGGGCTGATAAGACGGTAGCGATTAAGAGTTGTAGCGGGTTTTCAAATTCTAATTCACATTTAACATCAGGATAACTCTTACTTAATACTCTATAGATAGCGCCCGCTCTCTTCTTCTTTGCCGCCATGCTCTCGCGCATAGTGGTCAAAATAGTCGGAATTGGAACGATTTTCACTAGATAGTAAGGTGGGCTCATGGCTGCCCGCTTAAATGATCAGGTCGATGAAGTAATAGTTCGTAAGACGCCGTTATTTTCCGGCCTTGATGAAGATGCTGCCGCCTCTCTTCGCGCCTCAATGAATCTTATAAAGCTTAAGAAAGGCCAAGTTCTATTTCGTGAGGGAGATGATGGAGATCATCTCTATATCGTCTCTAGTGGAAAAGTTAAATTAGGAACTAAAGCCGCAGATGGCAGGGAAAATCTCTTAATGATTTTAGGACCAGGAGATATGTTTGGTGAGCTCTCACTCTTTGACTCTGGTCCAAGGACGGCAAGTGCTATTGCAGTTACTGACTCTAAGATTTTAGCTCTGGGACAAGAGAAGGTAATTCCCTGGGTGAGAGAACATCCTCAGGTGAGCCTTCAGCTTCTTGCTCGCCTTGCTTCAAGGCTTCGTAGAACTAATGAGGTAGTTGGAGATTTAGTCTTCTCTGATGTTCCTGGAAGAGTTGCAAAGGCTCTAATAGATCTTGGGGTTAAGTTTGGTGAGAGGCGAGAAGAGGGCCTCTATGTAAATCATGACCTCACCCAAGAAGAGTTGGCCCAACTAGTAGGAGCTTCAAGAGAGACGGTTAACAAATCTCTCGCTGACTTTGTAGCAAGAGGCTGGATCCGCCTTGATGGCCGCTCGGTAGTTCTACTTGATTATGAGCGCTTACTGAAGCGAGGTCGTTAGCTAGAGAGCTCAACGGTTAATTCAACCTCAACCGGTGAATTAAGTGGAAGCTCAGCAACCCCAATAGCGCTACGAGCGGCAATTCCAGCATCGCCCCAGATATGAGCAAATAACTCTGATGCCCCATTGGCAACTGCTGGGTGGTTAATAAATCCTGGCGCGCCATTTACATAACAGACGATTCTTACAACTTTCACAATCGAATCAACTGGTGCTACCAACTCCACAGCAGCTAGAGCATTTAGAGCGCAAATTCTGGCAAGTTCATATCCCTGCTCAACGCTTATCTCTGCTCCTAACTTTCCGGTAGCACTTATTGCCTCATCAACTATTGGAAGTTGTCCTGCAGTAAAGACTAAGTTTGCGGTTCGAACTGCAGGAAGATAGGCAGCAAGTGGCTTACTAGCTGCAGGAAGTTTTAAACCCTTCTCAGCTAATCTAGCTCTAACATCGATCATGCAATAGCTCTTTTCATATAAGCAACTAATTGATCTCCGCCGCCAGGTGCTGGAATTACTTGAATTAACTCCCAGCCATCAGATCCCCAGGTATCAAGAATCTGTTTTGTGGCGTGGGTAAGAAGTGGGACTGTGGCATATTCATATTTCATTTAATTTCCTCCCGATAGCGCAGCTTTTACAAGTGATGAGACCAGGCTGCCATCGGCCCGTCCAGCAATTTTTGGTTGAATAGATTTCATAACAAGACCCATCTGCTGCGGCCCGCTTGCCCCTGTTTCAGCAATTGAAGCTTTGATTAGATCTTTAATCTCGGATTCACTTAACTGGGCTGGAAGATATGTTGCGATAATTTCACCCTCTGCCTTTTCGATATCAGCTCTCTCTTTAGCGCCAGCTTGCTCATAAGCTGCAGCAGCTTCACGTCTCTTTTTAACTTCTCTTGAGAGAACTGTTATCACTTCAGCATCACTTAGCTCTCTAGCTTCTTTGCCTGAGACTTCTTCGTTTTTGATTGCTGTTAGAACCATACGGATAGTTCCAGAGCGGAGCTCATCTCTATCTCGCATAGATTTGGTTAAATCGCTCTGTAGTTTTTCTTTTAGCGCCATAGCGGTATCTTCTCACGCCTATGGCCTATCAATTACGTAAGGCGAGCCTGTCTCTTCTTCCATCTGGGGCAAGCGATATTCGTATTCTGCATTTCTCTGATCTTCACCTAACTCCATCAAGAAAACGTGAGATCGCAGATATCAAGGACTGGGCCAAGCTAAAGCCTGATTTAGTTATAAGCACCGGTGATTTCCTGGCTCATAGAGAGGCACCTGGAGTTGTTCTAAATGCCCTTAATGAACTTCTAGATATTCCGGGTCTCTATGTCTTTGGCTCTAATGATTACTACGCGCCTAAATTCAAGAGTCCTCTTTCCTACTTAAAGAAAGATACTGGCGAGCGAAATCTTGGAGAGAAACTACCTATAGAAGAATTCGATAAGCAGCTGCAAAGCCGTGGTTGGATAAATCTAAATAACAAGAGAAGCTCAATAGTCATAAATGGAGTAACAATTGAAGTTCGTGGAACAGACGATGCTCACCTTGAATTAGATGAGTATGAGAAAGTTGCTGGAAAGAAAAGTGGAGATCTCTCAATAGGAGTAACACACGCCCCATACGCCAGAGTTTTAGATGCAATGGCTAAAGATGAGATTGATTTGATATTTGCTGGGCATACTCATGGCGGGCAGGTGCGCATACCCTGGTTTGGCGGTAGTAGATCGCTAACTACAAATTGCGACCTCCCTAATTGGAGATCACGAGGCTTAACAAAGAATGATAATCAACCATATTTAAATGTTTCGGCAGGGATGGGCTATAGCCCTTTTGCTCCATTTCGATTCTTTTGTCCAAGTGAAGTCTCCATAATACTTGTGACCCGTGTTAGATGAATAATGTGCACATATATAGTTAAATTGGCCAGGTGGAGAGTCATCGTAAACTGTTACTAGCTCTCGGAATTTCTCAAACGTTAGTTATGGCTTTAATATCTGGACCAGGGGCCGACATATCTCTATCAAGACAAAGTTTTTTAATGGGGGAGAATTCGGATTTTCTGGGCATATTTGCCGGCTGGTTTTACTCTCTGATTCCGAACCAGCCTTTGGGCTGGGGTATAAATATGACATTTATTCAAATGATACTCGTTGTTATTGCATTTCAAGTTGAAATCTTTAAAACTAAAATGGTTGGGTGGAAAATTTATTTTTATTCATTTGCACAGTACTTCGCCCTTTACTTTTCTGCACAACAAAGTAGAGACGGCACCCTTTTTGCGCTTGTATTTTTAGGTTTTTCTGTTCTCAGAATTTATCCAAAAACTGACTCTAGAATAAAGAGATTTATAATTCTTTTCATTTCAATATTTTTTATTGTACTTGGTCTATGTTTTCGACCCTGGATGTTCGCTCTTGCACTGCCACTATTTGTATTTACCCTAAGAAATATCAGCGGGACTCTTCCCATGAATAAATCTGTCATAACTTTATTCTCACTTGTCTTAACAATTTTGCCACTGTCGGTCGAATACAGTTTACCAAACTTCCTTGAAGTTAAGAAGGAATTTCCATTACAAACGTTAATGATTCACGATTTGACTACCTCGGCTTGCTGGAGTGCAAATATTGAAACAGCTGAAGCCTCACTCAAGGCGCTAGAAAATCTTTCGGTGACTAAGGATCTCCCTTCAACTATCTGTCAGTTCTACAGACCCAATACTTGGCAAGCTGTGACGGGAGATAACACTAAGTCGAGGCTAACTAGCGACCTTAGGTATCCGTTAACTCTGACTAAATCCCCGTCAATTTATGAAAATCTTTTCCAAGATTGGGTCACAATTTTAGTGAATGATCCTAAAACCTATATTCAAAACAAATTAATGCTATCTGCCCAAGTTTATTTAGCTCCGCAAACCAGAATCTCTAGGACCACTAACTTTGATTACCAACAATCTCATATTGGCATCCCTATCTCAATAGTTAGCGGCTTGGTGCTTTTGGTTGACCTTCCTTGGAAAATTTCAGCAGTGCTCTTCTTTTTTACTCCTGGCGTCTTGCTTATCTCTTACTTCACTCTACAAGCTTTATTAAGAAGAAAGAATCTTAGAAATAGGAATACGATTATGATACCTATAATGGCTTTTGTGTGCACAATTTGGGGAACCATAACATTCGTTAGCGACAACGCCCGTTATTTAACTCCATTCGTAATCTTGACATACTACTTAGTACCACTGACTTTTGATTCAAAGGAAAGTGAGCAAAATTGATTAGCTGCATCGTTCCGGCTCGTAATGAGCAAGGCCATCTCAGAAAAGTCATAAGTGAAATCTTAGAGGTGTCACAAATTTCACAAATTATTATCGTTGAAGGCGGATCGACTGATAGTACTTTTGAAGAAGCAAGTAAACTCGCTAGTGAAAATCCTACGTTAATTCAGGTTCTGAAGCAGTTGGGTAAGGGTAAATTTGACGCTGTTAAGCAAGCCTCCAAATTTTGTCGAGAAAACTTAATCATAATTTGGGATGCTGATGGAACAGTACCACTCTCCTCTGTAAATGAATTAGTAGCGTTAGCCTTAAGAACAAATTGTCCAGTTATAGGGGATAGACTTCGTGGAGAGATTGAAAAAGGTGCGATGTTTAAAGCGAATTATCTTGGCAATTGGTTCTTTGCCTTTCTATGGGCGCCAATTATGGGTGGTGAAATCAAAGATCTGTTGTGCGGAACAAAAATCTTCACAAGAGAAGTCTATTTATCCATTCCAGAATCACTTTCACGACGTGATCCTTTTGGTGATTTTGCGCTACTCCTAACCTCCAGACTTATTGGCCAAAAAGTTCTTTCACATAAAGTAAAGTATTTAAAACGTCAATATGGGTCAACAAATATTCATCGTTGGTCCGATGGTCTTAGGCTGCTGAAAGTGACACTAGTCGCGTATTTAGTACTTACTAAAAGTAAATTTCTTACTAAATAATGGATTATAGAGCCGATTTGCTCAAGCAAAGAGAGAACATCCTTTGCAACGATGGCTTAAGAAGCTACTTCGAGTTTCTGTATAGCATGGTTTCAAACGAATTAGAAGATGCAGAGTTGACATTGGAGATAGGCGCTGGTGCAGCAGTTAGTAATTTGTTTCTGCAGAATAGAATTCGTCGGACTGACTTTCTGGCATTCCCTAAATTTGGAGTTGAAGGTGACTGCCCTATGGAATCCTTACCCTTTCTAGACTCTTCATTTGAAGTAGTTATTGCAATTGACGCCATCCACCATTCGACACATCCCCTAAAGGCCTTGTCTGAATTTTTAAGGTTGATTAAAAAAGGTGGCAAAATTGTAATTGTAGAGCCGTACGTCTCTTTACTATCGTACTTGCCATATAAGTTACTTCACTACGAAGATACTAGTTGGAGCTTTAAAGGAGATTCTCTCCATGAGATGGCCTTGCGAGTACAGAATCCTGCTATTGGAAATCAAGGAGTTTCTAAATTTCTCATTGAAAACCTGCAAAATGATAAAGAGAATCTACTCACAAACATTAAATTTAGAGTTTACTATTTCAGCCCAATCAGTTTTTTTGCAACAGGAGGAGTATCTCGAGCTTTTCGCACACCACCTCGAGTCATTAGAACATTAACTTATTTGGAAGCTAAGATTCCCCAATCTGCAATGAAATTCTTAGCATCGCGAGTACTAATGGTTCTTGAGAAATAGAGTATCAGAACAAAAGAGTTAATTTTAATCAGAAGATATCTCGTTTTAAACTCTATTTGAGCTATGGTCAAATTGCTTACTTTCTGAATACCTTAGGAAATCTTTTAGTGCCAGCCCACGTAATTGCATCAAAAAATTCTAGAATTTGGCTAAGGAGTTTTGGTACTGTGCGAAACTCATAATTACAACTACCTTTATCTATCACATTGATTGATCCTCGAGTCCCTCTATACCATCTTGGCCTTCTGCCTGAGGTGTTCGTAGCCCTAGCGTCATTGAATCCTTCATTGTCTGAGAGTCGAAACAGCGGGAGTAGTTGTTTCTTCTCTTGTTTAAACCCAGCAAAGTTCATTTGCGTGTCCCAAGTGAATTGAGGATTATGTATAACTCTCAAAAAACGATGATTCCAAATTGCTTTTTCTTTATCGCTCATTTTGGTCCAAGTTTTTGACGTCTCGAGTTTAGATAATTCATGTTCAATTTTGAGGTTAAATGAGTTCCAATCTTCTCGTTGCATTGCAAATCCCCAAGCTGCAAAATACTTAGTCTTCCTCCAGCGATTAAAGCCAAATCTTGACATTAGCTTGCCTGGTAGGAATCCAAAGAGCCCAACACTCAAGATATCTTGGGGAAGTCTTTCCTGAAGTATTTCAATTAAATAGTTAATGGTAGATTTTTCCACACTAACGTCATCTTCAATCACTATTATATTGTCGTAATTTACAAATAGTTCGCTCATTCTTGTAACAAAATGCAGGGCTAAACCTTGGTTCTTTTTGTTTTTTGCAAATGTCACACTCAGAGAAAATTCCTTCTCTAATGTATCAAAGTCTTTCAACGGAATTCCTGATTTTTGAGCATCTATTGATACCATTACAGGACAATTGACATTGCTTAGTTGTTTAATTCTTGCTTTCGAAGCCTCTGGCCGGTTGTAACAAAAAATCACTAAAATAGTCTTACGACTCATGATTGATTTTGTGCATTTAGAGCGCTAATGTAAATCAGCATCAACCATAATTCTTGCCAGTTCCCGCCAATGAGTTTTTGCACTCCAACCTAAGACTTTTACTGCTTTAGCTGGATCTCCAATTAGTGCCTCTACCTCTGTCGGTCGTTGATATTTCTGATCAATTTCAACATATCTTTCCCACTCCAAACCTGCATAGGAGAATGCTTCAATGGCAAAATCTCTAACTGTTGCTCCAACGCCTGTGGCAACGACATAATCGCTCGAGTCTGTTTGCTGCAGCATCAACCACATTGATTCTACATATTCTTTGGCATATCCCCAGTCACGAACAGCGTCTAAATTACCCAAAAACAATTTCTTTTGTTTGCCGGCCTTAATAGCAGCCACAGCTCGGGTTATTTTCCTAGTTACGAAAGTTTCACCCCTACGAGGTGATTCATGATTGAAGAGAATTCCATTTGTGGCATGAATTCCAAAGGCTTCGCGATAATTTACCGTCGACCAGTAAGCCATTAACTTGGCCGAAGCGTATGGAGATCTTGGCCTAAATTTACTCTCCTCGTTCTGAGGTGGCGGCGTAGATCCAAAGAGTTCCGATGTACTGGCTTGATAGAAGTGAATGTCTTGATTCATGGCTCTAATTGCCTCCAAAATCGCCACAGTACCAACTGCATCCACTTGCGCTGTGTATTGCGGCATTGTGAAAGAAACCATTACATGTGATTGAGCAGCAAGGTTATAAATCTCAGTTGGCTGAATTTCTCTAATCAGATTTGTAAGACCTACTCCGTCGGTTAAATCACCATAATGGAGATTTAGCTTAGGGTTTGGATCATGAGGATCTTGATAGATGTGATCGATTCTTGATGTGTTAAACGTACTAGCTCTCCTGATTAGCCCGTGAACTTCATAATCTTTGCTCAACAAAAACTCTGCAAGATAGGAACCATCTTGACCTGTTATACCAGTTATTAAAGCCACGCGATTTTTCATAAGCGAACTCTCCCTTCAGCCAATTCTTTCTCGTACCACTTGACTGTGGAGTCAATTCCATCCTCGAGGGAAATTCTCGAATACCATCCCAGGCTATTTGCAAGAGATGAATCCAAAACTTTTCGGGGAGTTCCATTTAGCTTTGATGAATCCCACTTAATTTCTCCTGTATATCCAGTGAATTTTGCAACAATACTTGCCAACTCCATTATTGAGGTCTCACGGCCGGTACCAATATTTAAATGAGAACCAGAGTCATACTTATCGTGAAAAAAAACTACTGCCTCCGCGAGATCATTGACATGTAAAAACTCGCGAGTTGGAGTTCCGGTACCCCATAACATTACATTCTCAGCATTTTTTCGCTTTGCTTCAACAAACCTTCTAATAAAGGCAGGTAAGACATGAGAGCCCTGCAAATCGAAATTGTCGCGAGGGCCATATAGATTTGTGGGCATGAGTGATACCCATTTGCGCCCATACTGTCGTCTGAATGAATTTATCAATTCAATCCCTGCAATTTTAGCAATAGCATAGGCCGAGTTAGTTGGTTCTAGCGGACCAGAAAGCAAATATTCTTCCTTGATAGGTTGCGCACAGTCTCGAGGATAAATACAACTTGATCCCAGAAAAATAAATTTTTCAACATCTGCAACATGAGCAGCTTCAATCAAATTATTTTGTATTCTTAGATTGTCCGCTAAATATTCCACAGGATGATTGTTGTTCGCTGCGATTCCCCCCACTTTCGCAGCTGCGTTTACAATTAGGTTTGGCCTCTTTCTGGTTATGTAATCGAAGGTTGCCGTACGATCAAGTAAATTCAAGTCTTTTCTGCCAATTCCCTCAGCTTCAAAACCATGCTTTTTAAAGCACTCAACAATTGCAGATCCGGCGAGTCCTGATCCGCCTGTGACTAATATCTTCATCTCACTAGCCTACTTGATAAGCTCATCTGAGATGAGTTCCCCTATTTGCACAGTATTTAGCGCCGCACCTTTTCTCAAGTTATCCCCACATATAAATAAGTCTAAGGCATGTGGATTATCAAGAGACTTTCTCACTCTTCCAACCCAAGTTGGATCAGTGCCAACAACATCAGCTGGAGTGGGAAATTGATAGCTCTCTGGGTTATCTACTAACTTAACGCCTGCTGCGCTTGCCAGAACGTCTTGAGCATCTTTTCTTGAGACTTCTCTCTCAAAGACAGCGTGAACCGCAAGGGAATGGGTAGTTAGCACTGGGACTCTTACACAGGTTGCTGAGACTTTTAGATCAGATATTCCAAGAATCTTTCTCGATTCATTTCTTACCTTTATCTCCTCTGAGGAGTATCCGCCCTCTTTCAAAGATCCTGCCCATGGGACAACATTTAGGGCAAGAGGAGCGGGAAATGGACCGTAATCCTTAATCAGAGTTCTAATATCGCCAGCGATATCTCCAACAGAGCTTCCCGCAACAGCGCTTATCTGAGAGCGGAGAGCATCAATGCCAGACTGTCCTGCTCCAGAGGCAGCTTGATAGGAGGCAGCTACCAACTCTTTCAAGACATATTTCTTATGAAGGGCTCCAATTGCAACAATCATAGAAAGAGTTGTGCAATTGGGATTAGAAATAATTCCCTTAGGGCGATTCTTAATTTCTTGTGGATTGACTTCAGGAACAACTAGAGGAACTTCAGGGTCCATTCGAAATGCCCCTGAGTTATCAACGCATACTGCGCCCCTTGATGCTGCTATTGGGGCCCATGTGGCAGAGATTTCATCTGGAACATCAAACATAGCAACATCAATTCCATCAAATGACTCAGGTGAGAGTGTAACAACAGTTAGCTCTTCTCCGCGGCAGAGTAGTTTCTTTCCAGCGCTTCTCTTCGATGCAATAAGTCGAATCTCGCCCCAGACATTCTCTCGTTTACTGAGAATATCGAGCATCACGGTTCCAACTGCTCCTGTTGCTCCAACTACTGCCAAACTTGGTTTTCTGCTCATATCCCGCTGCCACCATAAACGACAGCCTCAATCTGATCGGCATCAAGATCAAAGGCGGTATGTGCTGCTTGAACTGCGCGCTCAACATCGCTCTGGCGACAGACAATAGAGATACGAATCTCTGAAGTTGAAATCATCTCAATATTAACTCCAGCAGAGGCCATAGCTGCAAAGAAGTTAGCTGTTACTCCAGGATGTGAGCGCATACCAGCGCCAATTAAGGATAATTTACCGATCTGATCATCATATTGAATGGATTGAAAACCAATCTCTCCCTGAAGTTTCTGCACCGTTGAGGTAGCAAGAGCCCCTTCACTTCTTGGAAGAGTAAATGAGATATCAGTTAATCCAGTTGCTGCTGCAGAGACGTTCTGCACGATCATATCTATGTTGATATCAGCATCTGCTATCGCCTGAAAGATTCGAGCTGCAACGCCTGCTCTATCTGGCACCCCAACAATTGTTATCTTGGCCTCACTCTTATCATGAGCGATCCCAGAGATGATTGCTTGCTCCATGCTTCCTCCTTCAGGTTGGTCTTTTACGACCCAAGTTCCTTCTAAATTAGAAAATGATGATCTAACATGTATTGGTAGATTAAAACGTCTAGCATATTCCACACAACGCAGATGTAATACTTTGGCTCCAGATGCTGCAAGTTCTAGCATCTCTTCATAAGTAACTGACTTTAATTTTCTTGCAGTTGGAACAATTCGAGGATCTGCGCTAAATACGCCATCAACATCGGTATAGATCTCACAGACATCAGCATCAAGTGCTGCAGCAAGTGCAACTGCAGTTGTATCTGAGCCACCTCTACCTAAGGTTGTAATATCTTTAGTATCTTGAGCAACTCCTTGAAATCCTGCAACGATTGCGATTGCTCCCTCTTTTAAAGCCTCTTGAATTCTTCCTGGGGTTACATCAATTACGCGCGCTCTGCCGTGAGTTGAAGTTGTAATGATTCCAGCCTGGCTTCCAGTAAAGGAGCGAGCCTCAAGCCCTAGATTTGAAATAGCCATTG
>Ga0214917_10007885_pt1 | contig 10625 bp, 8 predicted proteins | sample LL_1208_BB_MetaG_FD_177983 | JGI IMG/M metagenome (GOLD analysis project Ga0214917, IMG submission 177983) | Freshwater microbial communities from Lake Lanier, Atlanta, Georgia, United States - LL_1208_BB | ecosystem: Environmental > Aquatic > Freshwater > Lake | place: USA: Georgia | collected...
CGCGCGCAAACGCCAACTCTTCGCGCACGCACCCACCGGAGAGGAGCATTGGTCGGCCGGTAATCGCGGGAATACCGGCGACGGGCTCCGGCTGGGCGAAAGTGTGGGGGCTCAGGTCGCGCCCGACTTGGCGCAGGCGGCGGCTTTGGCGCCGGTGTCGCTGGTACCCCGCGCAGACGGCACGGTCGCCCACTTTCCGCACCTCATCGAGCGCGCCAAGCCAGGCCTGATTGCGGTCAGGACAGACGGAAATCGCTTCGCCAACGAGGCCAATTCCTACCACGACTTCATGCAGGACTTGCTGGCGGCGACACCCCCGGGTCAAAAACCCGAGGCATGGTTGATCTGCGACCACGCGTTTATCCGCTATTACGGGCTTGGCGCCGTAAAGCCTGCACCGATGCCATTGGGTCCGTGGCTAAAAAACGGCTATTTAAAGCGCGGCCAAGGCTTGAGCGACTTGGCGCTCGCGTGCGGTATCGACGCCCAAACCTTGCAAAACAGCGTGAACCGATACAACGCGATGGCCCAGGCCGGCAAAGACCTGGATTTCGGCAAAGGCGAAACGCCGTACAACCGTATTCAGGGTGATGCAACTCGCGCCGGGCGCGCAGGGTTGCGCAACCCTTGCATGGGGCCGATTGAGCGAGGGCCTTTTTATGCTGTAAAGATCGTCATGGGCAGCCTGGGCACCTTTGCTGGCTTGCGCGTGAACGACCACGCCCAAGTTCTCGACGCGGCCGGCCAAGCGATCCCGGGCCTCTATGCCGGGGGAAACGATCTATCGAGCATGATGGGCGGCTATTACCCAGCAGGGGGTATTACGCTCGGGCCCGCTATGACCTTTGGCTTCGTCGCCGCGCACCATGCTGCGGGGCGCGATCCAGCGACCACCTGTGAATTTCCCCTGCCGAACCCTTCCAACGACTCCAGCAAGCATCACACTATGTACTACGAACTCGCGACCCTCACCCTACCGTTTGGTACTGCAGCGCAAGCTGCCAATAACGTCCAGGCCTATTCGTCTGCTCCCGAAGCGCTGGGCGAGTTGCTTGGCTGCTGGTTTAGCGACATCGGCGTTCTCAATCAGATGATCGTGCTGCGCGGGTTCACGTCGCTCGACGCCTTGCAGGCGGAGCGCGAACGAACCCAGAAGAGCAGTAATCCATTTGGTTGCGGCGAAATTGTTCAGGCGCTGGAACAGCAAAGCTACCGCGGCTTTCCCTGGATGAAACCGGTTCGTCCAAGCGCCGAAAGTGGCATTCGTGGCCCAGTTTATGAATTTCGCACCTATGGGATCAAACCCGGCGGTGTGCAAGCGACCATTGACCTGTGGGAGCAGTACGTTCCCGCGCGGGACCAACTCTCCCCGTGCGTCGTGGCCATGATCGCGCTTGACGGTCCCTTGCGCTTTACCAATCTCTGGGCTTACGACAGTCTGAACGCGCGCAGCCAGATCCGCGGCGAGGCAGTGGCGCAGGGTATCTGGCCACCCAAAGGCGGCCCCGCGCATCTGACGACCAACATGACCGCGACCATCGCCCTGCCGACTGCAGTTTCGCCGCTGAAGTGACGGTGTCATGGCGCGCTGCTACTCACTGGCCTATCTGAGTTCCCACCGTTGCACGCCTGCGCAGGCCATCCAGGTCGCAGCAAAAACCGGGTATCCGTTCGTCGGCCTGCGACTTTGGCCGAATGCGCCGGGGGCGCCGCAACAGCATCTGCTCGGCCAGCCTGATGTACTTAGAGAGACGGTCGCGGCCCAACGGGACACGGGGGTGGGCGTGTTCGATCTGGAAATCATTCGGCTTGACGAGGGCTTTGACCCCCATACCTGGGATGGCTTGTACGACGCGGGCGCGGCCCTTCATGCTCAAGCCATTCTGGTGGCTGGAGACGATCCAGACGAAGTGCGCCTGACCGATCATTTCGCGCGCCTCTGCGAGACGATCCAGCCTTACGGACTCACCGCAGACCTTGAATTTATGCCCTGGACTGCGGTGAAAGACGCGAAGTCTGCTTTGCGCATCGTGCAGAACGCTGGCAAGCCCAAAAATGCAGGAATTCTCGTCGACGCGCTCCATTTTGGGCGTTCGACGACCACCCTCGAGGACATTCGGGCGATCCCGTGCGACCTTCTGCATTACGCGCAGATTTGCGATGCGCAAGCGGGTTTGAGCTTCAGCACCGAGCAAATGATTCACACAGCCCGAAGTGAACGTCTATTGCCGGGTGACGGGGATATCGACTTGCAGGGCTTGTTTGCGGCCTTGCCACTGGACTTACCCGTCAGCGTCGAAGTGGTTAACGATGCGCTTCAGGCGGGCGTTAGCGCTGAAACTTGGGCTTCAGTATGCTTGGCGAAGAGCCGACCCTTTTTGGGACAAGAATGAGTCAACCGGGCATCACCATCGACGGCAACACGCGCTTGATTGCGCATATTGGTTACCCAACCCACAGCTTTAAGTCGCCGCGGATCTACAACCCATACTTCGCCCACGCGGGCATCCCCGCGGTCGTGGTGCCGATGGGCTGCCAAGCACCGGATTACCCGCTGTTTTTGAAATCCGTGTTCACCCTCACCAATATTTGCGGTGCTCTGATTACGATGCCGCACAAGGTGACAACGGTCGCCTTGCTTGACGAGGTAACACCCACGGTGCGGGTGGCGGGGGCCTGTAATGCGGTTAAAAAGCTGCCCGATGGCCGCTTGGTGGGCGATATGTTCGACGGAGCCGGCTTTGTGCGTGGGGTGCAACGCAAGGGCTTCGATTTGACGGGCGCCCGTGTCTTGGTGGTGGGCTCAGGCGGCGTTGGGTGCGCGATCGCGGCTTCCCTGGCGGGTGCCGGCATCGCGGCGATCAGCCTGTTTGATTTGAACAGTAGCTCAGCCGCAGCCTTGGGCCAGCGCCTGCAACAAAACTACCCTCAGGTGGACGTGCGCGTCGGCGTCAGGGACCCTGCGGATCATGATTTGGTCGTCAACGCCACCCCCATGGGGATGAATGAAGGCGACGCCTTGCCAATGGACGTTGAGCGCATCTCGCCGAACACTCTGGTCGGTGAGGTTGTGATGGCGAGCGAAATGACCGCGTTTTTGAGAGCGGCCCAAGCACGGGGCTGTCGCGTTCAGGTTGGATCGGACATGCTTTTTGAGCAAATCCCCGCGTATCTAGAATACTTCGGTTTGCCGAGCACAACCGCTGAGGTGCTGCGGGCGCTGGCCTTTTAACCCTTGGGAGTCACTGGTGACCTTGCTTTCTACTCACCGCGAGTCTGTCCCCGAGATGCCCAACCGGTTGGCGCTGGAAGGCATTGAGTTCATTGAATACGCCACCAGTCGTCCTCAGGCGCTGGGGCAGGTCCTGGAGAACATGGGCTTTCGCCCCGTGGCACGCCACCGATCGCGTGAAGTGACTTTGTATCGACAAGGCGGTATGAATTTGGTCGTTAACGCCAGCCCCGACGACGCTCGTGTGAGTGCCACCGCGGATGGGGAAGCGGTTATTTCGGCGGTCGCCTTTCGCGTGCGCGACGCGCTCCAAGCCCATACCCGCTGCATGGAACTTGGCGCATGGAACGTCAGCAGCCAAGCCCAGGCGATGGAGCTGCACATTCCGGCCATCCACGGCCCGGGCGCCAGCCGTTTTTACTTTGTCGACCGCTGGCAGGAGTTTTCGATCTACGACATTGACTTCAAGCCAATTCCGACGGTCGACCCTCATCCGCAGGCGATCGCCGGGATGCGCTATTTCGGCGTGGTGCAGTACATCGGCGCGGGTCGTAGTACCGATTGGTTGGCTTATTTTGAGCATATGTTCGATTTCAGCCTGGTGCCCGACGACCAGCGCTTTGGCATTTTGCCCAAAGGTAAGTTGATGAAAAGTCCCTGTGGCCAGTTCTTATGGCAACTCATCGAGCCGGACCCGTGGATGGATGCGGACGAGTCACCCGAGCGCTTGCAACGCATCGGCTTGGGGGCGGCGAATGTGAGTGCTGCCGTGACTGCACTCAAGGCGCGCGGGGTTGAGTTTGTCGAGTCGACCCGGTTGCACCCCGAAGACCGCGGTGCGTTGACGCGCAGCGCCTTAGGGTCCGTTTCGTTTGAGTTGGTTCATCAGGACCCATAAAAAGAGGCGTTCGCATGAACCTGCTCGACGGTTTTGGCATGGATACCATCACGATGGCGGGCTCTTTAGAGGCCAAGCTATCGGCGATGAAAGACGCCGGCTTTTCTCAGGTCATGCTGATGGCGCGTGACTTGGTCTCGCACCCAGGCGGCGTACCGGCGGCCGTAGAAGCGGTGCAGAGCAGCGGCTTGCGCCCTACGGGGTTCCAGGTGCTACGAGATTTTGAGGGCTTGTCCGGTCATTTGCATGCTTACAAAGTGGATATCGCCAGGTCGATGCTGGAGATGTGTGCAGCGACGGGCAGTCAAGTGTTGTTGGCGTGTTCCTCCACCTCGCGACACGCCACAGACGACCTCGATCACATTGCGCGCGATCTGAAAAAGTTGGCCATGATGGCGCTCCCCTTGGGAATCAAAGTGGCCTTTGAAGGCTTGTCTTGGGGGCGCACCGTCAACCAGTTCACGACAGCGTGGGATGTGGTGTGCCGTGCCGATTGCCCGAACCTGGGCATTGGGTTGGATTCATTCCATATCTTTGCCGCCAACACCCCGTTAGAGGCGGTAGACGATCTTGACCCCAGCAAAGTTTTCTTGGTCCAGCTGTCGGACTTCATGTGGAACGAAACGCCGACATTTGAAGACCGGATGACGACTGCACGCACCTTCCGTGTCTTTCCCGGTGAAGGCGTGCACAGCGAAGCGCTGGCTGATTTGGTGTTGCGCCTAGACCGTATCGGCTATCGCGGTGACTATAGTTTTGAGGTCTTCAACGACGATTATCAGCAGTTGCCTCTGGCCACGGTTGCGGAGCGTGCCCGTAAAAGTGCGACTTGGTTGCACGACCGTGTACTGCACCGTTCGGCCCCGCTGCCGGCTTGGACGCTCAAGCGAGCCCCGCTTTGAACCGAGGCTCCTTGGAGCCTAGAGCAGTTTTCGGCGGTTAGCCTCAACTTGGACGCGCAAGGCCGACATCATGAGTTCGGCGTTTGGCAGATACGGGTTGATCTTGTTGGCGCGCTCCATCAAGGCAAGGGCGCGTTCGGGTTCACCACGCTCGGCTAGCATCTGCGCGTAGCCTACGAGGGCGCCGAAATGTTGCGCCAGCCTCTTGAGTACCTCTTCGCAATCTTGCATCGACAAGTCGTAGTCGCCGGTCAGGTAGTGGAGCGTGGCGCGCTTGTTCCAGGCTTCGACAAATTCGGGCTGTTTAAGGATGATGTCGCTGAATATCTCGAGCGCCTGGGGCAGATCGCCAGCCTTCATCAGGGCCAAGCCCTCCTGGTAACGTCGGTCGATCATGGGGTCACCCGACTTGCCCCACAGTTGCCAGACCGTCGCAAGCGCTATTTGGCGCACCGTGGGGTCTGCATCGCCGAGCAATGGATAAACCAGCGCCGCGTCCTTCGCGGTGCCAAGCTCGGATAGCTTCTGCAGACCCTTGACGCGCCGCTGGGGATTGGCCTGGCCAAGTGCTTTGCGCACCTGCTGGACATTGAATCGATCCCCGCTGGCGGCATGCCCAACGGTGCTGGTGCCAATACTGAGCACCCAACTCAAACAGCCGATCAGGGCAAGGCCTCGGTAGGAAATTCTTGACACGGCTGACCTCCTGCAGGTTGATCAGCCTAGCTTAACCGAGGCCGCAGACGCTGGTTCAGATTTACTTGAACCCCACCCGGTCCAGCATTTGTTGAACCTTGATTTGGTTCATGCCGACCGCGCTGATGGGCAGCAATTCGCTTTTGAACGTTCCCCCGGTCATCGCCTTGAGTGCGGGGTTATCCAACTTGACCAGTTTGTTGACGGGCCATTCGTTGTTGCCGTTGGCAAAGTGATTTTGCGCGTCTGGGCCGGCGAGATACTCGAGGAATCTGACCGCATTCGCTTGGTTCTTGGAATAGCGGGCGACTGCACCGCCGGCGATATTGACGTGGGTGCCCCAGCTTTGTTGGTTGGGGAAGACCACGGCGATCCGATCCACCACGGTTTTGTCGGCCGCGTTGGTGGAGCGCATCAGCCTTGCCAGATAGTAGGTGTTTGTCACCGCGATCCCACATTCGCCGCTGGCAACGGCTTTGATCTGGTCGGTATCACCGCCTTTGGGTGCCCGCGCCATGTTGTCGACCATCCCCTTGAGCCAGGTTTCGGTCGCCGCCGGTCCCAGGTGTTCAACGATTGCGCCAAACAGACTCAAGTTGTAGGGGTGCGAGCCCGAACGGATACACAGTTGGCCTTTGTTTTTGGGGTCGCCCAATTCCTCGTAGGTGTCGACGTCCTCGCGTTTGATTTTTTGCTTGTCGTACACGATCACTCGAGCACGAGTCGATAGGCCGAACCAGGCGGTCGCGCCGTCGTCGGTTGGTTTGGCGCGAAGTTGCGCCGGCACGATTGCCTCTAAGGCGGCCGATTTGATGGGCAAGAACATGCCGTCGGCCTCGCCACGCCATAGGCGTGAGGCGTCGACGAGCAAAATGACGTCGGCGGGCGACGCGGAACCCTCGGCCTTCAGGCGGGCGATGATGCCGGCATCGTCGGAGTCCACGCGGTTGATCTTGATTCCCGTTGCCTTGGTGAAATCACTGTAGAGGGCTTCATCGGTGGGGTAGTGGCGGGCCGAGTAGAGATTGATGACCGGTTCGTCAGCCCGCGTGGATGGGCTGTAAAAGCCAGCCGACAGGGCCGTGACGGCGAATGTCAAACCAGCGAGGACGTGGCGCATGAGACGACTCCAATTGAAAACACTGGAACGCAGTGTAACTCAAATGCGAATCATTACCATTCAAGTGTTGTGCGATCGCTGTGATGCGCGAAAGTTCAACTAGTCGCGGCGCAGGGTCCGACTCAACAAGATGACGGGTAACAGACCCACCAACACCAGCGCCAACGAGGGCAGGGCGGCTTCGCCCAAACGCTCGTCACGCGCGAGTTGATAGGCCATCACCGCCAAGGTGTCGGTGTTGAAAGGGCGCAGTACGAGCGTGGCAGGCAGTTCTTTCATGGCGTCGACCAGCACCAGTAGGGTGGCAGCCGCCAACGGCTTTTTGAGTAGGGGCCAGTGGACGCGACGTACCAGGGCCAAACCGGAGGTGCCGAGCATGCGCGCGCTGTCGTCGAGGGAAGCGGGCACCCGTGCATAGCCGCTTTGCACCGACTGCAAGGCCACGGCGACAAAGCGCACGAGGTACGCCCACACGAGACCGAGGACGGTCGCGGTGAGCCAAAAGCCAAGATTCGATTGTGGCCAGACGGATTGGACCCAACCGATCGGCAAGAGCAAACCAACCACGATCACCGCGCCGGGTACCGCATAGCCGAGGCTAACCACGCTGATCAATTGGCGGGTGAGCCAGTTGGGGTACAGACGGGCCTGGGCCGCCAGCAACAGCGCTGCGCCCACCGCTAGCACTGCGGTGAGGCTGCCCAGCGACAGACTGTTGAGCGCCCATTGGAAAAATCGTCCCCAGGGAAGACCCAGCCAGCCATCGCCTTGCAGGAGGGCGCGCAACATGAACAGCATCGGCAAGAAAAAACCACACAGAACCGGCAGGCCGCAAAGCACGAGCGCTAACGCGGCGCTTGGGCCGTGCAAGCGCATGGCTTTGGACTCTCCGCTGGGGCGATCAGCGCGAGCGCTTGAAAAGCGCAGCAGTGACTGCGCGCGCCGTTCGGCCGCCAGCAAGGCGGCCACCAGGATGAGGAGCAGGGTAGCGAGCTGTGCGGCGGCGACGCGGTTGTCCATCGCGAGCCATGCTTTGTAAACGCCCGTCGTGAACGTCTGGATACCGAAGTAGCTCGAAACGCCAAAGTCGGCCAGCACTTCCATCAGCGCAAGCGCCGTGCCCGCGGCGATTGCGGGACGAGCCAGCGGTAACGCGACGCGTAAGAGCCGGCGCGCCAGCGATGCGCCCAGCAAGCGCGACGCTTCCATTAAATGGTTGGCGCGATCCGCCAGCGCGGCGCGGGCCAATAAATAAACGTAGGGGTACAACGCTAGGGTGAAGACACATGCGGCGCCCCACACCGAGCGAATTTCTGGCAGCCCCCTTCCCTGGAGCCCGAACGCGGCGCGCAGGAAGGTTTGTACGGGGCCGCTGAACTGCAGAGAGTCGGTGTAGGCGTACGCGACGACGTAGGCGGGCATGGCCAGCGGCAATAAGAGCGCCCACTCCAACGTGCGGCGCAGCGGAAACTCAAACAAGCTGACGGCTGCGGCCGATACCGTTCCCATGCTGATCACGCCGACGGCCACGCATAGACATAGCAGCACCGACGTGCCGATGTAGTCGGGTAGGACGGTCCTTGCCATCTCGGTCAAGATGTCGGCTGATACGGGATTCCACTGCAGCCAAGAGCACAAGACGGCCAATACCGGGAGTGCCAAGAGCAAGGCGATCAGGGCCGATAGGCAACGCAGAAGCAATCGGGAGGTCACGAGCATCCGATATTGTAGGTAGCCCCGCGGGCACACGCGCCAAAGTCAATACAATGGAGAGATGTTCTTAGAGGTTTCACAGCTCTCCGTCGCATACGGACAGCGGGCCCGCCCTGCAGTGGACTGCGTTTCTTTTGGGCTGCTTGCGGGCGAAATGGGGGTGTTGATCGGTCCTTCGGGATGCGGAAAAACCACCTTATTGCGGGCCGTAGCCGGTCTTGAGCGGGCCAGTGCTGGCGAGATTCGCTTATCCCAATCGCTCGTGAGTGGCGCGGGTACCCATCTGCCGCCAGAATCGCGTCGCATCGGGATGGTGTTCCAGGATTACGCCCTGTTCCCGCACTTGAGCGTCCGTGAAAACGTCGGTTTTGGCCTCTATCGGCTCCCTCGTGCGCAACGCGAAGCGCGCATTGGCGAAGCGCTTGAATTGGTTGGCTTGGCGGGCAGCGCGCGGCGCTACCCGCACGAGTTGTCCGGTGGGCAGCAGCAGCGAGTTGCGCTCGCTCGCGCGTTAGCGCCAAAGCCACAGTTGCTGCTGCTCGACGAGCCGTTTTCAAACCTTGACATCGAGTTGCGCGAACGCTTGGCTGTGGAAGTGCGCTCGATCTTGAAAGAGGCGCAAACCACGGCGCTCTTTGTGACGCACGACCAAATGGAGGCCTTTGCCATTGGCGATGTGGTTGGGGTGATGTCCGACGGACGCTTACATCAGTGGGACGCGCCGTACACGCTCTACCATCGTCCGGCGACACGTTTTGTGGCGGAGTTCATCGGGCACGGCGTATTCACGCCCGCCACCCTCCAAGAGGTTAATCAGCAGATCGTGGTCCACACGCCAATGGGTGATTTGGTCGATCTGGCCGAGTGCCCTTCGCCCAGCAGTTTTGTGGGAGGGGAGTGCGATGTGCTGCTGCGCGCGGACGACATCGTGCACGACGACGACGCGCCGGTGAAGGCCGAAATCATTCGAAAATCCTTTCGGGGGTCTGAGTTTTTGTACACCCTGCGCTTGAAAACCGGGGAATCCGTGATGGCGCATGTGCCGAGCCATCACGATCACAAGGTCGGCGAGTGGATCGGGATCCGGGCCGAAGTCGAACACGTCGTGACCTTTAGCAGGGATTTTCCAGTCACTGGCACATTTTGACCTCGTATGAAGAAAATGAAATACTTCATACATCATGTCGCACGGCGAAGTTTTTCCCCACGGCGTAACCCGCCCTCGGGCTCGCTGGCGGGTGCTAGCCGCTTTACTGGCAGCGTGTGGCGTCGCAACAGCGACCCAAACACGGGCCGAGTCGTTAGGCGGTGATCCCCCGTGGCCCCTGGCGGAGGCTCCGCCTGAGTCAGCGCGACGGACAAACTTGGACCGCGTCGAGATCAGGGGGCATTATGACAATGCGGTCGGCACCAGCGATGCAGCCTCGCAGGGACTCATCGAAGCAGGATTGCTGAAAAGTCGGCCAGCGTTAAGGCCGGCGGAGGTTCTCGAGTTCGTCCCGGGGATGATCGTTACCCAGCATTCGGGTGACGGCAAGGCCAATCAGTATTTTCTGCGCGGCTTCAACCTCGATCACGGGACCGACTTTGCAACGACGGTCAACGGCGTTCCGGTCAACCTGCCCAGCCACGCCCACGGCCAAGGCTACAGCGACCTGAATTTTCTCATCCCGGAGTTGGTGGAGCAGATTAAGTACCGTAAGGGACCGTACTTCGCGAGCGTCGGGGATTTTGGTGCCGCGGGTTCGGCCGATATTCGCTATGTGGAGCGCCTTGATCGTCCTTTTGCCCAGCTGACCTGGGGCAATTATGGATTCCGGCGTGGGGTCTTTGCAGGATCCACCCAAAGCGCGTCGGGGGTCACTTGGCTCGGTGCGGTCGAAGCCGTGACCAGTGATGGACCTTGGACAGTCGCCGAGGGGTTGCGGCGTAACAACCTCGTGATTTCAGCTCGCGACGGATCGCAAGCCCGTGGCTGGTCGCTGAGCCTCATGGGCTACGAGGCCCAGTGGACCGCCACTGACCAGATTCCGCAGCGCTTGATCGAGCGTGGCAACGGGGCCG
>Ga0214917_10007886_pt1 | contig 10624 bp, 8 predicted proteins | sample LL_1208_BB_MetaG_FD_177983 | JGI IMG/M metagenome (GOLD analysis project Ga0214917, IMG submission 177983) | Freshwater microbial communities from Lake Lanier, Atlanta, Georgia, United States - LL_1208_BB | ecosystem: Environmental > Aquatic > Freshwater > Lake | place: USA: Georgia | collected...
AGGCCGATTTCCGATTTTGTGATCAAGAACACATCGCGGCCGATGGCGGCGATTTTCGCAACATCGGAAGGTGAACCGGGGACCCTTGTGGCCGTGGTTGTCGTCATCGCCGACTTGGAACCCGCCCCCGGGGTCACAGTCGTGGTTGCCATGTAAAGCGAGTCACCTGTGGAGTCGGTCGCGATGAAGAACAGCTTGTTTCCTGCCGCCACCAGATTCCTGGGATTGGAGGAATTGCTTCCCGCGTTGATGTCGGCTGCCAACGAAAGCGTTGTTCCGTCCATGCGGAACAGTTCCGACCCGGTGGAGGGCGTGGTGGCATTCAGGTAAACCGCTCCGCCGGCGTTGGTGAATTCCTGTCCGTTGGAAACGGCAGAAGAAGGGGAAGATTGTTGTTGAATAGCCAATGGCCCCACAACAGCCAGGGACGATGGGACATCCCTGCTTTCAAGGCATTCAACAGCCAAGGCCTTGTGCAGGCGGTGGTTGTTGGGAGCGGAACGACCGGAAAGATGACGGCGATTCATGATTTTGACCCCGTGTTGGATTTGTCCTGATGAGCCTTTCCGCTGTTGAATATCGATTCGATTCAGCGAGGAATCCCCAAATCCGGTCCGTCAAGCGGTTCCATTGCCGGCGCCAAAGGAAGGGGTACTTCCCTTCGGGCTGGTTGCGGAGTTTCGGACTTGCGAAACCAGGAATTGATGGATGGAAAAAGCCCGCGCGAGTTTTTTTCGGTCGCGGGTTTCTCGCTTGGTTGCGTTTGCGATGGGACAGGCCTGCTTGTGGGCAGGATTGTCGATCTCTGAGGATCAGGGTTGTTCGCAACCGCACTGGCGATTGGCGGTTCGGTGGTTTGAACCATTGCGGTGGGCTTGCCCGCGCTTCGGTAACCAGACAATTGGTATGTGAACAGAGAGCTTCTGGCTTGAAGGCGAACCCTCATTGAAGGGTCGTTCGCCATGGAGTATTCCAGCGCCTGGCCCACCTTGGCGTGCACGCCCTTGAGCTTGCTGAGTGAGGACGCGCATTCAGCCCGGACGCCGGCTTTTTTGTCCGTGAGAAGGGAATCGATCAACGCGGGAATGATATCGGGGAAAACGGCTGGATCGAATTGGCGAAGTTCGTCAGCGGCATCGGCCCGGAGGGATTCATCAGGATTGCCCCTGAGAAGGGCGATCAACTCTGGAACCCGTTCTTGGGCTGGCTTTGGCTTGGAAGGTTTGGAGAAAAATCCACTTCCAGCATGTGTGGCGCAGCAAATCTGCATGACCACCATGGTTGCCAGAAGAGGTTTAAGCGAGTTCATCGGTCCCGACTCCCAATCATGGGAATGTCCCAAGCCGTGGGGCGTGGGGAATCCCATCGGAGGAATCGACCATGGACGGGCCATATCCGTGGGCAAATTGGTTCTTCGGCCAGGCAGATGGGCCTCGCATGCCACCCTTGGATTGAATAACCGGCACAACCGGACTTGTCGGCAATCCGGTTTCATGTTTCCAACCCGGGGCTTTACCGTTGGGCACGGGCGGGTAGCATCCCTCCATGCGAACTCGTGACAAGGAGGAACGGGCATGATCCGTATCGGTTTGGCGGGCATCGGCTTCATGGGAATGATCCACTTCCTTGCGGCCCGCAAGCTCAAGGGAGCCAAGGTTTCGGCGCTTTTCACACGAGATTCCCGCAAGCGCGCCGGTGACTGGCGGGGCATTCAAGGCAACTTTGGCCCCCCTGGCGAAGTAATGAACCTCACCGGGATTCATGCCTATGACGATTATCAGGCTCTTTTGGATGACCCCGAGATTGATCTTGTCGATATTTGCACCCCAACCGACCAGCATGCCGATATGGCCATCAAGGCTTTGAAAGCTGGAAAGCATGTTTTGGTTGAGAAAGCCATCGCCTTGACTGTCCGCGAGGCGGACCAGATGGTCAGCGCCGCCAGTAAGGCAGGAAAACTGCTTATGGTGGCCCATGTGCTGCCGTTCTTTCCGGAATTTGCCGCCGCGGCAAAAATCATCGCCGATGGACAGCACGGTCGATTGGTGGGTGCCCATTTCAGCAGGGTGATTTCAAAGCCAGATTGGTCAGAGAACATAGGTGACAGCGCCAAGACCGGCGGTCCAGCGATCGATCTTCATATTCACGATGCACATTTCATCGGATTGATTGCCGGTGTGCCCGGGCGTGTTTTCGCCAACGGGATCACCGACCGGAACGAAACGGTGCGATACCTGACAACCCAATACCTTTATGGCGACAACGGGCCGGCCATTTCCTGTTCGAGCGGCGATCCTTCCATGCCTTCAAGGGCATTCATGCACGGTTTTGAAATCTATCTGGAGAAAGCGACCCTGGCACATCACTCAGGTGGAGTCCCCTTTACGATCTATGGCACAGGAAAGTCACCCAAGGTTCCGAAACTGGCCGGGGCAGGCGACCCGGTGAACGCCTTCACGGCTGAATTGCAAGCGGCGGTTGAAGGGGTGAGAGCAGGGGTGGTTCCCGAGGCCCTGTCGGCGCAACTGGCTCGCGACGCGCTGGCCATGTGCCATGTGGAATGCCAGTCGGTGCTGACTGGAAAGGCGCAGATCGTTCGTTAGGAATGCCCTGCGCCATGTTCAGGGAGAAAGGGTGAACCTGTCCCCTGAAGCATGGGCGGACAACTGTTTCCCGCCCTTGTAAACATGCACCTTGCCGGGACCCAAGGCTTCGGCGCCCCTGGGTGTCACAATGAGCGCTGTTCCTTCGTCGATTCCCACCCCGATGAATTCGGGGTGGGACTTGCTGAATCGCTCCATGTCCCCGAACCTTTTTCGTTGTGAGAAATGCTGGTCGATGCCGACGCCCTTGAGAAAGGCGAATCCCCTGTCGTATCCGGGAACCATGATTTCCGTGTTTCCGAGCGGTCCGCCGCGGCAAAGGTAATCCCCAAGGATGGTCGCGCCCGCGGAACTGCCGCCAATGACGCCACCGCGCTTGAGAACGCTTTCGAGCGCCGATTGGAAGCGGGTGCCTTCGTAGGCATCGACGAATCGCCACTGTCTTCCGCCACCGAACCAGACCCCATTGGCCTTTTCAAGCGCGGTCAGGTAGTCAGGGGATTCAACCTCCTGTCGCTTGGCAGAGGTGAGGACCTGAAACCTGGCATCGCCGCCCTTGGAGAGCAATTTTTTCGCCTGTTCCCCCTGTGCAGTCGGGGAGGTTTCGGGCGCTGCCGTTGGGAGGATGACGATGTTGGCCCCGTCTCCACCCGCGAGTTGGATGAACCGTTTCGCAAGGTCAGGGCCCATGCCCCCGCCGCCGACAGCCATCAAGGCGCCGGAATCGAGCAAAGGCCTTCCCCTTGGAATGGGCGGTCCATTGCCTCCGATCCGATGAAGGCGGACTAGGTCGTCCCGTGTTCCCCTCGGCAATGTCAGGAATTGCGTTTTTCCGGAATGGACTGAAACCCAGGTCGCGCTTCCCTTGCCGAGCACTTGAACCTCACGGCCGCGGACGATGAATGCTGTTTCATCGGTTATGCCAAGTCCGGAATATCCTGAATTCTGGGCGGCCGCCTTGGCAAGTCGCTCCTCGCTTGTGCCCGGCCTGAAATTCGTGTCGACGATGATGCCGGGCAGCAGGCCCAAGCCCGGGCGAGTTTCAGGATTTTCCTTACCACCGGTGATGATCGTGGATGCCAGAATTCCCCCGGTTGCGCCACCCAAGGCACCCCCACGCCCGAGGAGACTTGCCAGCCTTTCGGCAACCGGAGTTCCGGCGTACAGTGCGGCCAATTCCTCCGAAGTGCCGCCCGCCAGCCAAGCGCCCGTAGACTTTTCAATAACCTCCGAGAAATCCTTCCTTGCCGCTTCGGAGCGGTCCGTGGCGCCAAGGACGGTGATGCTTGCCACGGCGTTTCCAAATAGTTTTTTCCATTCCTCGGGGTTGGGATTGGCATTAGTGGAAATCACCACAAGGTGGCCCTTGTCCGCCTTGGCCGCTGAGACGAATTCCTTGACGGCAACGGCGGGCACCTCTCCAGCGCCAGCGATCACCACAACTCCCTGGGGCGCCTTGTCGACAAATTCCGGCCCGGTGGGCTCGCCAGCCAATCCGAGGCACGCGATGACAAAAGCGATGGTGGCCATTCTTGAATTCCTTACCGAGTTGGCGACGCTGATCTGTTGTCCAGCGGGATCATCAATCCATCACGGGCGCGATAATCCGGGATGCGGCACCGGCCTGATGAAAAATCGTGTTGGTGGCGACGCGAGCATCTTTGGGGAAGTCGGGGCTTAGCGGAGCCGCTGAGTTCGGGTTTGGTTCGTAAAAAGGAGACGCGGTGCTGCAAACTGTCACACGGATGCGGTGCCCCTTGTTGAAGACCTGGCTGATCCAGCCGACATCGAACTTGATGGGTGTGATCTCTCCCGTCTTGAGAAAAGAATCCTTTTCGAATCCCTCGCGGTAGCGCGCCCGGCGGATGTAATCGACCAGCAGGATCGAGCGACCATCTGGGTAAACATCGCTGATGCGGACGATGAAATCGGTGTCGGGCGCATCTGAAGCCACCTTGAGTTCCGCGATGATCTTACCTGTCCACTCCTCGGGTTGGTTGAGAACGGGCGTCGTGAATGTGAGGACATTGGGTTGCCGCTCGAACAGGCTTGCATCCTTTGCTCCCGGGAAAGCCCGGACATTTTCCCCGACAGAGGCCGGGTTGAATGGATCTGCCTTGTAGCTTGTTGAGGAATTCGCCCCGGTTGGCGAATCGGCCGCGAGCTTTCCGCCGCTTTGAAGGTAATACGGTTTTGCCTTGGAGGGGGCCGGCCAGTCGGGGGATGTTTTGTAATGGTTGCCCGGGGCCCCTGGTTCACCTACCGCACCCATCAGGTAATATCGGACGGTCGGGTCTTTTTCTGTGCCATTGGTGATCCCTTTCAGGTGATGATTAAACCAGCGTATCACATGTTCCTCGACATTGAATCGGGCGTTTTCCGGGTAGGTTAGATCTCCCACCTTGGCCGAATTGGCCCAACTTCCGCCATGGACCCAAGGGCCGATGATAATCTGCTGCCTGCCCCTCGAGTTGGGGCCTCCCTTATGCTGTCGGCCGATGAAGCTCTCAATGGATCCGACATTCATGAAATCGAACCATGAGCCGATGGTGAAGCAGGGAACATCCATTTCGCCGAAATGGGGCGCGCAGTCCTCGGCTTTCCAGTAGTCGTCGTAGTTGGGGTGCCGGTACCAGTCGGCCACCAGCAACCTGTTGTGTTGGGGAACCCTGCAAACCGCGTCCATCTGCTTGAAACGGGCGGGGCGGTCGCATCCGCCGATCCGGTAACCCTCGTGGAACAGGCTCAGGCCGGTGTCCGTCATGTGCTGTGCAACAAGATGTGGTGGACGGGTGACGGCAAGGAAATTCTGGGCGAACCCGGCTTGGGAACCGCCAAATGTGCCAATTTTGCCCGTGCTCCATGGCTGGAGCGCAAGCCATTCGACAAGGTCGTAGCCGTCCTTTTGTTCGCCCCAAGCCAATGCGCGGTAGCCTACCCATGTTCCTTCTGATTGTTGCGCGCCCCGAAAATTGGCCGCTGCAACAACAAACCCCGCCGAAGCCAGACGGGCGTAACGCTGCCTTGATGATTCCCCATCCACCGGGGCGTAGCGTTGTTCCAGCAGAACCGGCCAAGGGCCTTTTCCCTCGGGCTTGAACAGGTGCGCCGATAATCTCACGCCATCACGCATGGGAATCAGAACGCGTTCATGCCGCACGCCTCCCGGGAGAGGCTTGGAGGGTGCCTGAAGCAAAGCCAGTGCGGTCAGGAAGCAAAACATAAGAGGTTCCCGCGTTGGGTGGCTGATCCGGCGGTAGGAGGGCACCACATGGTCGGCCATCGGCATAGCTGGCGCAAGTGTTGGCAGGGCATGGCCGCGCTGGTTAACATCAAGTCCCCTCCCGCAGTTTGGTTCCATTCGGATTCCAGCCCATGATCGATTCCGGTTCCACCAATCTTCTTAAGCTTTCAGATGTTTTTGAGGCGAGGGAACGGCTTCAAGGCAGGTTGCACCGGACACCCCTCCAGCCCTCCTTGTCCATCAGCATGGATTTGGGGGTTGATGCCTACCTGAAGTTGGAATGCCTGCAGCGAACAGGATCGTTCAAGTCGCGTGGAGCGCTGAACAAGCTCCTGACCCTCTCGCAGGAACAATGCCGCAAGGGGGTTGTCGGGGTGAGCGGAGGCAACCATGCCCAGGGTTTGGCCTATGCCGCGCGGTCGCTGGGTGTGAAGGCCACCATTTGCATGCCGGCGACAACGCCGCGGAATTACCTCGAGGCCACCCGCGGTTACGGTGCCGAGATAGTCCTTTGTCCTGACATTGTCGCCGCCTTTGCCGAGGGAAGGCGGTTGCGTGAACTCGGCATGGCCGAGGTTCATCCGTTTGACGACCCACAGGTGGCGGCAGGCCAGGGGACCGTGGGCCTTGAAATTCTTGATGACCTGCCGGATGTTTCAACCGTTTTCGTGAGTATCGGCGGCGGCGGGCTGATCAGCGGCGTGGCAACGGCGCTCAGGCGCCAACGGCCTGGCATCAGGGTGATTGGAGTGGAAACCGCCGGAGCGGACGCCATGGCGCGAAGCTTGGCCGCCGGCGGATTGATCGACATGCCGGCGATCACATCAATCGCCCGCACCCTTGGCGCGCCGAGGGTATCCGAGTTCACGCTGGCCCATGTGCGGAGCCTGGTGGAGGATGTGGTGGTTGTCGATGACAGCGAGGCTTTCTTGGCGATGAAATTCATCCTTGAACGCGCTAAAGTCCTTGTCGAGCCAGCCGCCGCCTGCTGCCTTGCCGCGGCACGGAGGAGGGCTGGAAGTTTTCGACCAGGTGAGAAAATCCTGATTTTGTTATGCGGCGGAAACGCCTCGCTCGATGACATGGTGCAGTGGAGCGCGCGATTCGGATGATCTTGCGCGATCTCAGGCCTGGGGCGGCTGCTGCTGCGGGGGAGGGCTTTTTGGGGGGCAGGCGTCGGCAATCGGACCGACGAGGTTCATGAGGGTGCTGATCTGGTTGAGCCTGGTTCCGTACCGGTCCAGGAACTCCTGGAGGAAAAACTCCTCCTCGATGCATTCTGACTCGTCGTGAATCCTCTCCGTGAGTTCCAAAACCATATGCCCGAGAGCCTTTTCCAACTGGGGCAGGGCGCGCTTGCAACTTTCACCAAGCGCTGGAATGGTCTCGGCGTGCCTGCCGAGGAAAGCCTTCCATCGGGCTGATTGATCCTGGTTTGAAATCAACATCCTCAGGCACTGATGCTGTTCCTTGCCAAGTTCCACAAGCTGACGCATCAGGCCGATCGACTCCTGAATGGCTGGTGAGGCATAGACCTCGGCCCTTCCCGTCGGCACGGCTGGAGTGACATTGATTTGATGGTAATGCATCACAAACTCCGGGACGCTGGCGTCGCGTGGAAGATACACTAGTATAGCAGCGGTCTTCGGGAGTTCCACCTTATGCTGCCGTTCCTCCTTGTTGCCGTTTGTGTTGTTTGCGGCGCCGATCCGCTTGTGGTCAGGCTTGTTGATGTGGAGGGTGGTGGCGGAACCCTCATCATCACCCCGGCGCGTGAGTCGATCCTCATCGACTGCGGGAACCCCGGGCCCCGGGATGCCGGCAGGCTGGCCAAGGCCATCCGGGAGGAGGGATTAACCAAACTCGACCATCTGGTCATCACTCACTGGCATTTGGACCATTACGGCGGAACCGAGACACTCGCCGGCCTGATCCCCATAGGCCAGTTCTGGGATCGAGGTATTCCCGCAAGCCTCGACGAGGACAAGGGTAATTTTTCCACCCTGATCGCCGCGTACAAGAGGGCGAGCAAAGGTTCCTCGCGCGCGGTCAAGCCGGGTGATTCCATTCCTTTGAAACAGGCTGAGGGCGCGGCGAAGGTCACCATGACCTGCGTGTGCGCCTCGGGCGAGGTCATCAAGCCGAAAGAGGGGATCGGTCCCAATCCCCGGGCCGGGGAGATCAGGCCGATGGCTGACGACCCCACCGACAATGCGCGAAGCCTCGGGTTTGTGATTTCATTGGGCGATTGGCGTTATTTGAACCTTGGCGACCTGACATGGAACACCGAGTCGCGCCTGGTGATGCCTGTGAACCGGTTGGGTGAGATCGATGTCTACCAATCCACCCACCATGGCCTGCCCGTGAGCAACAACCCTGCCGTGATACGGTCCGTCAGGCCCACTGTCGCCGTTTTCAACAATGGCGCCCGCAAGGGTGGAAGTCCTGAGGTGCTGGCAACCCTTCGCCGCGTCGAAACCACACAAGGAATATTCCAGGTGCACCGGAACGAGACCGCCAACGCCGCGGAAAACACGGAACCGGACAAGATCGCCAACTCGGACGCGGCATGCCAGGCCCATGGCATTCGCTTGGAAGTGAAGCCTGACGGCAAAACCTACGGAGTGAAGTTGACCAGCGGCGGAAAAGTTTGGGAATACAAGACACGGTCGGGAAAGGAATCGTAGACAAAAACCGGGGATTTCAGTCCGTGGGAGCCAGCGATTCGAGGTGGGCCAGCAAATACCTTGTAGTCGGGGCCTCACCGGTGGCTTGACTGCAAAGGTCCTCGGGCCGAAGGGACCGGGCCTTGGCATGGATGTTTTTCCGGAGCCACTCCAAAAGGCCGGCAGAGCAGCCGCGCATCAGGTCTTTTTCCAGGTCGGGTAGGGCCCGCCGTGCCGCTGCCATGAATTGGGCGGCATATAGATTTCCAAGCGTGTAGGTGGGGAAATACCCAAGTCCGCCGCCGCTCCAGTGGACATCCTGCAGGTAGCCATGGCGATTGTCGGGAACCTTGAGTCCGAGGAGTGCCTCGAACCGGCCGTTCCATGCCGAGGGCAGGTCAGCCACGGAGAGGTCGCCGGAAAGCAGTGCGGTTTCCATCTCGAACCTAAGGACTATGTGGAGGTTGTAAGTGGTCTCGTCGGCCTCCACGCGGATGAAACCCGGCCTGGCCACATGCAGGGTCTTGAGGAATGAATCGAGGCTGGCGCCCTTGAGCGGGCCCGGGAAAAAGGTTCGGACAATGGGATACCAGAATTCCCAAAATGGCTTCGAGCGGCCGATCTGGTTTTCCCAAAGCCGGGACTGCGATTCGTGAATCCCAAGAGAGGCGGCCTGGCCCAGGGGTGTTCCCGCCAATTCCGCGGGAAGCCCCTGCTCGTAAAGGCCGTGGCCAACCTCGTGGAGCACACCGAAAAAGCTCTCGACGAATCCGGTGGGTTTGTAGCGCGTGGTCAGCCGGCAATCGCCGGGGGCGATTCCTGAGCAAAAGGGATGTGTTGAGACATCCAGACGGCCGGATTCAAAGCAGAAACCGACGGAACGAGCGGCCATCTCGCCGAGTTTTTTCTGCTCGTCGATCGGGTAATTGCCGGCCGGTTCCAGAACGGGCGTTTCGTATGCCCTGCGCGCCACGATGGCGCTGACAGCCGGGGCGAGTTCCGCGAAAAGAGTCCGAATGGATCCGGTCGTGGTGCCAGGCTCGTACTCATCAATCAGCGCGTCGTAGGGATGATCCTTCCAGCCGACGCTGTCGGCCTCCATCCGCTTGAGGCGAACGATCCGCTCGAGCCACGGGCGGAACCGCTCGTGGTCGGAATCATGGCGAGCCTTGCGCCATTCCGGCTGGGCCAACGAGCAGACCTCTGCCAACTCCGCGACCAGTTCCGGACTGAGGCGGGCGGCCCGCTCATGGCGGCGAAGTCCTTCCCGAGCCTGGGCGGCCAACGCGGGGTCCGTCTCGTCGGCAGCCACCGCCCTGAGCGCGTCGCCCAATTTCGGATCGACAATGATGGCATGGGACATCCGCGCGAGCAGCGAGAATTGCGACGCCCTCCAGGAGGCGCCACCATGGGGCATCATCACCTGCTCGTCCCATCCAAGGACCGCGGCGGTGGAATCGAGAAGGGACATTTCCCTCCAGCGGGAGGTGAAGAAATCCCTGTTCTCTTCGCGGGTCATGGCGGCGTTCCCGTCGTCACATCATGTTGAGGTTGGCGAGGAAGTCGTGGTTCGACTTGCTCTTCTTGAGCTTGCTCAGAAGGAGTTCCATGGCCTCCACGGGCGGCATGTCGGCGAGAACTCGGCGAAGCATGCGCATCCGCTCCACCTGGTCGGGGGTGAGAAGGAGTTCCTCCTTGCGGGTGCCGGAGCGGTTGATGTCGATGGCTGGCCAGACGCGCTTGTCAACCAGGCGGCGGTCCAGGTGGAGTTCCATGTTGCCCGTGCCCTTGAACTCCTCGAAGATCACCTCGTCCATCTTGGAACCGGTGTCGATCAGCGCGGTGGCGATGATCGTCAGGCTGCCGCCTTCCTCAACCTGCCTGGCGGCGCCGAAGAACCGCTTGGGCTTCTGCATGGCGTTGGAATCGAGACCGCCGGAGAGCAGCTTTCCACCCGATGGGGCCTCTGTGTTGTGGGCCCGGGCCAAACGGGTGATGGAGTCGAGAAGGATGATCACATCCCTCCCGTCCTCAACCATGCGCTTGGCCTTTTCGATCGCGATCTCGCTGACATGGGTGTGTTCACCGGAAGGTTCGTCGAAGGTGCTGGC
>Ga0214917_10007887_pt1 | contig 10623 bp, 5 predicted proteins | sample LL_1208_BB_MetaG_FD_177983 | JGI IMG/M metagenome (GOLD analysis project Ga0214917, IMG submission 177983) | Freshwater microbial communities from Lake Lanier, Atlanta, Georgia, United States - LL_1208_BB | ecosystem: Environmental > Aquatic > Freshwater > Lake | place: USA: Georgia | collected...
CCAGCCGCCACAAGCACACCGCCCCCCCACATGGCGAGCAGGTAACAACCGGGTAGGCAGCGGGTATCGGGCAGCACCGCCTCAACCAGACGGAATGTGAGCCATGCGCACGCCAGACCACCAATGGCACCGACCGCCATCCACATCGCGCCGGGGTCGAGCCCGAGCACCTTCGTGCCGAACCCGAGCACCCAGGGCAGCCAGTGAACGTAGATGACAGGGGCCTGCGGGTCGGGGTCGTATGGATTGCAGTAGGCGAGACCATTGCCCCGCTCGAAGACCTCGCGGCCATTGGCCCCGTAGTAGGCCGCATCCATGACGAGGAAGCCCGTCGGCTGCAAGGGGCCGCGGATGAAATGGACAAGATATACCGACCAGAACGGAAGCACGGCGAGAAACGACCAGAATGCAACGGTGCGGCGCGGGGAGATCATCGGCGTCGCCTCAGGGCGATGAATCGCGGGTTGTCGCAGATCGTTTCCCAGGCATCCGGTTTCACGGGGTACACGCGCCGCTTGGGTAGAACGAGAACGTCGACGGTGTCGAACAACGAGTCCGATACGCCGGTTTCCGCCCAGCGTGCAAGCGATTCATAGCGTGCGTGTCGATTGGGACACAGAAAGAAATGACCGATGAAGGGGTCGAGGCTCGTGAATGTCGCCAGGAGGTAATTGTCATCCGTCCCGTCGCCGTGAAAAACGAGCGCGACTCCATGTTCACGACGCATGTCAAGTTGCCGGAAGATATCCAGCATGTCCGTACTGGTTCGCAGTTCGTCACCATTCCGAATCCACTTGCTCGTCAGCCACGCCGCATTGTCGCTGCAGAACAGGCTGCAGCTGATAACGGCCGGGCCGATACGAGCGACGACATTCGAGCGTGTGGCGGCGGCCACGGCGATCCGCTGCATGAGTGGCAGCCCGAGCAGGAAAAGCGGCATCCAAATGTACCCCCGGGTGAAGTGCAGGGGTTGACGAGCCGGTGCGAATAGTTCGTGCTTGGCGAGCACCAGTGACACGCACAGGGCGACGAGCAAGAAGGTCATCTCCGGTCGCCAGCGTATGCGGTCTTGCCAGCAGCGGATCGCGGCGATGGCCGCGACCGGCCCATAGGCAAGGATCATAGAAGCGAGTGGAAGCGTCCAGTCGAGCGACCAGTCGGAGAAAATCTGCCGGTGCTCGACGAAGCGGGGCAAGTAGCCGAAGTAGTAGCCCAGGAAGGCGGCGCACACGAGTACGAGCGCTGCCAGGGGTGCCCGGGCCGACCTGTCGCCGCAGGCTTCGAGCGCGAGCCACGCGCCGATCACCAGCAGTTGCTGGATGCCCGAAAAGGGGTGAGTCGCGGCGAGCACCGCGACGGCCGCCAAGGCTCTCCAGTGGCGGCGCGTGACGGCTCCCAGCCAGGCCTGTACCGACAGAGCATGGTAGACGGCCTCTGTCGGGTACACCGCGTTGCGTCCCCAGTTGAGAAACCACCAGCCGTCATGTGGATCGAAACGAAAAAGCTCATGCGACCACGGGAGGTCGCGGGCGACATTGATGACAAACGCCGCGAGGACGAGCAGCCCACCACCCCACATCGAAAGCAGAAACAGGAGCGGAACAAAGTGGTCGTCGGGCAGCACCGCCTCGACCAGTCGGAGCGTACCGAGGGCGAAGAGCACTGCTGCCACACAGCCGATGATCTGAAACCAGACGCCGGGATCGATACCGAGGACGCTCACACCGAACCCCAGGATCGCCGACAGCAGGTGGTAGTAAATGACCGGCGCCTGTGGGGATGGATCATGAGGATTGCAGTAGCCGAAGCCATTGCCGCGCTCGAATATTTCACGGCCATTGGCGGGATAGTAAGCGAGGTCATAGCAGATAAAGCCGGTGGGCGTTCCCGGCCCGCGGACGTAGTGGGCAAGATTCAGTGACAAGAACGGAATGACCGCCAGCATGGCCAAGGCGAGCGGGTACTGCTGATGGCCTGTCGAGGCCGAAGGCAGACGACCATGAGAGGATGGTGATGTGGCCATCGTTCATCGCTCCGATACAGAGCCCTCGCTGTCGCTGAGACGGGTAAGCATCCAGTTTGCCAGCCTGAGTCGCTCGACATCGCCGGAAAAGAATGCAGAGGCCAGACCCCACTCACTGCTTCGGGAGCCGATCGCCATCCCTTGCATGTGCGGGGGAAGGTGGCTGAGGCTGGTGTCGCGTGGGACGGGCAGTCCGGCGACCGAGCGGATGTACAGCCCGTCTTCCGTCTGGTAAAGCCGCCCCTCGGTGAAGATCGTCACGAGTGGGTTCCATGGGAACCAGAGTTCTTCCGGCAACCGCCGGGAGAGGGCCATCCCTTCGGCGTAATTGTCCGTGGTGGGCCTCCAGATCCGCACAGGGTGAAAGCCGATTCTCATGGCGAGCACGAGGATCGCTGCCGTGGCGGTGAGCTTGGCGGTACGGCGATCGCCGAGCGTGCCCATCGCCGCTCCGCTGGCCACTACCATCGCCGCCGGCAGCCAGAGTGGCAGACCCTGTAGACAGTTATTCGTCCCACCGATCTTGAATACCGATGCCACTCCGAGCGGCCAGGCCAGGAGCCACGTGATCATGGGCAGAGACAGATCGCACCGTCCCCCCGATCGTGCAAGAACAACCCAGGTCAGCGTCGGCAGGATGGCATGAATCGCGATATGGGGTGCCATTTCGATGAACCGACCGAGTAGATCGTCTGTCCACGGCAATGATCCCGGCACGACGATCGCTGAGAACCACGCGAATGAGAGAGGAATGGACAGGGTCACCGGTACGAGCCAGAGCAGACCGGTGATCGCCAGCCGGCCGGCATGACGGGCCGCTGGTAATGCTCCCGCCGTCGCCCAGAGCCATATGATCTGTCCGGCTGGAACGGCGAGCGATGTCTGTTTGCAGAAAACGGCAGCAGTCGCACAACCGGCCGCCACCCACGCGGTTGCGGGAGAACGGAATCGGACGAGCAAGAGGTTCGCGATCAGGCCGAAGGCGATGGCATAGTTGTCGGCTTGGAGAAACTGCCACGATGCCCATGGCCAGACCGAAACGGCCAGGCAGGCGGCGAACGCCCGCACCGTAGGGGGAGGGTCGGGGACAGCCCTGACCGGCCACCAGACCGCCACGGCGACGATGGCCAACAACTGTATAGCGCCATTGATAACGCCTGCTACGAGGATCGCCTCTCCGGGACCGGTCGCCCACGTCGCGGGCCAGTTCAGCCAGACTGGCAACGGACCATACATCCAGGTGCTTGCCGGCCCGTCGCGACCCGGGTACAGCGGGAGACCGAGTGTCAACGCGAATGTGGGGGCGAGCCGGATGTCATTCCAGCTACGAAGCGGCATGGTGCACCAACAGAGCCACAGCCAGACGATCCCCAGGATCGCAGCCACGGCCAGCAGGACCAGATCGGTTCCCGCAAGCTTCTCACGAGGGATCCGTTGCTCAGACATGATGGAGATTGTCTCCTAGGGGCGGGCTTCGCCAACCACCCGAAGATTCGCCGCCGCCTGAGGATGCCCGGGGGCAAGTTCCAGACACCGCCGGTAGGCGTCTGCCGCTTCGGCGTGCCGGCCAAGCGCGAGGAATGCGTTCCCGAGGTTGTTGTGGGCGTCTGGATTTTTCCCGTCGAGAGCCAGCGCCCGGTCGAGCAGGGCGATCGCCGCCGCGGGATCGAACCGCGCGACCGCCGACCCGAGATTGAAGGCCACATAGGCGTCGTCCGGCGAGGCCGCGGCGACTTGGAACCAGATCGCCGCCGCCGCCGGAGGGTCGGTCCGCACGAGGACCCGCGCCAGATGCTCCTTCGCGGAAAGCGACTCGGGCATGCGCTCCACAGCCCTGCGCAGCAAGTCCACGCCCGTTGGGTCGCCAAGCCGATCGAGGGCAAGGCCGAGATACATGCCCAGCCGGTCGATCACCGGATCTCGGAACCCCGACCCATCAGTTCCCAATTCCGCCAGGCCGGCCGTGCAGACGGCCGCAGCCCGCTCAGGCTCGTCCGCATTGAGCAGGGTGGCAGCGAGCGCAGCATAGGGGACAGGATTGACGGGGTTGCGGTTGACGGCCGCCGCACAGGCCGCCACCGCCTCCGCGTGACGGTCGAGCTTTGAAAGCTCGGTACCGTAGCGGGAAAGCGAACGCGAACTGCCCCCGCTCTTCACGACGGCGTCGTGCCAGGCCGCCATCGGTGAATGGTAGACGGTGTTGCGGGCCGCGGTCATGGAAGCGCAGAAAACGGTCAGGGCGGCCGTGATGGGTATCACCAAGTGCGTGTAGTTGGCGACCGCGATGACCGTTACAGTGATCGGGATTGCCGCGGCCAAATACATCCGGTGCTCCACGCAAACGTCTTGCACTGGGAGGATGCTCGACGTGGGCGCGAGCAAGAGCAGGAATGTGAGGATCGCGAATGCGGCGGCTGGTCGCCTGGGCAGCGAGATCGCAGCCCAACTGGCTGCCGCCAGCGCACAGGCAGCCGGTAGTAGCAGCCAGGCGTCGCGGCCTACGAGATCCTTGCGCAGGACGGCACCATGATCGATCGAAAGGCCGGATGGAATCACGATCCGCGACAGATACCAGAGGATGACCGCCGGCTGGTTGGCCGCGTAGACGAGCGACTGCCAGGAGGAAAAGCCCGCCTCGGGATAGCGGGCTCGCTGGATGGTCACGATGTACAGCAGGATCGGCCAAGTGGCGAAGAGCAAGATGTGCCAGGCTCCTCGGCGACTCAATACCTCCTGCCATGATGTTGAAAGAAACGCTCGGTCGAGCAGCAAGAGAGCTGGGGGCACGACGACGACCCACTCCTTGCACGCCATTCCCATGCCGCAGGCCGTGACGGCCACAGCCATCCAGGGCAACGGTCGCGGGCTGGTAGTGGCTCTCAGAAAGCAAACACAGGTTGTGAGCGTGGCGCAGGCCGCGAGTAACTCGATCCGCTGGTAGATGTAACTGACGGCCTGTGACTGGAGCGGATGCACGAGCCAGATCACGGTCGCCGCAGCCGCCACGGTCGAGGGAGAGGGAAACCCGCCAGCAGCGTGCCGATGAGGGACAAGGAGTAAGCTCAACACGCACCACAGCAGCCAGCCGTTGAGCAGGTGGATCGCGACGTTGACCAAGTGAAACGGGAGCGGATCAAGCGGTGTGGTGCCGAAGAGAGCCGAGAGCATACGGCCCAGTTGGTAGTTGACGGCAAAAGAGAGGTAAGGAATCGGTCGATGCGGGAGTTCGCCCCCCTCGAACATCGGCCGCCACGGTGGCAGCAGCGTGCGGATCGCCGGGTTGTCCACGATCTCGGAGAGGTCGTCAAAGAGAAACGGGCCGTGCAGGCTCGGGCCGTACGCGACGACTGTCGCCAGTGTCGCCGCTGCGAAAATCAGGGGTGGTCGCCGAGCGAGCCACGCGTGAATATCATATGCATTCATCGCCCTGCATCCTCCGCCACGAGCCGGGCCCGAAGCCGATCACGGCGCCGTTCGGCGGTCGCCGCCCCGGCCTCGTCGCCGTGCAGCCGACGAGCGACCGCCAGTCCTTCCCAGGCCCGAGGGTCACCTGGGTAGAGTCGAGTCGCCGACTCGAAAACCGCGATCGCATCGCCCGGACGATCGTCACCGAGATACCGCCGTCCCTGCCGCACGAGTTCGTCGGCCGTGCCGTATCGCTCACGTTCGAACCACGAGAGTTCCTCGAGTTCGGTGGGCGAACCGTGCAGCGCCTGCTCGATGTCGCCGGCGTCGAGGTGGTACACGAGAATCGAGCCGCCGATGGAGGCATCCGGAGTGCGATGCCGAAGGAACGCCTTGAGCCGTCCCGCCTGGAGGATGTTCAACGCGGTGACCGCGAGGTCATCAGGAGTCGGAGGGGAGCCGACCGTGGTGAGCCCAAACTCGTCGCGTTCACGCACGAGCCCTCTCATCAGGCGGACCGTAGCAGCCTGGTCAGGCCGGTCCACCGAGGCTTGCATCAAGGCCGACACATCCCTGTAGGCTATTTCAAATGTCCGGCACCACGGGCCTCGCGGGCGATCCGCGACTCCCTGCAGTGCCGAGGCGCTCACGCAATAAAAGCCTGGCCGCAGCATCTGCAGGATGCCCCAGCCACGCGGGAATCCAAGGATCTCTGCGCGGGGTATACGCTTTTCAACGGGCTCGGCACCGGAAAACGTGACGTAGATCGGCTCCTCTGCGGGCACGCGATGCTCGAGCCACGAACTGAGTCGTCCGAGGTCCTGGCCCCAATCCAAACTGCTGTCCACCAGCCATTGGTATTCAGCCCCCCGGGGAACCACCTGGTTGAAATAGGCGAGGGTGTAGGGATACCGACTCAGGACGTCAGTGGCATGCAAGCCGAGCAGGCTGCAGACCAAAAGCCTGCTCCATTGCGACCGTGCCGCCTGCCAGCAGCCGCCGGCGAGAATCACAAGTGGCGGGTACGACGGCAGGAGATGCCGCTCCCCAATATTGAGATGGCTCGTGAGGAAAGTGAGCCACAAGAGCCCGAGGGAGAGGAGCAGGGGCAGCAGCTTCCACCAGTGGTCATCAAGCGTAAGGCGACGTCCAGTCTGCGCGATCACGACCGCGACCGCCCGGCAGAGTCCCCAGCCTGAGAGTACGAGCGCGGGCAGCGTATTTTTGATCAGCAGACAGAGGGGGAAAAACCACCACCATCCAAAAAGAGAATGTCGCCCGATGGCAAACGAGTAGCGATACTGCGAGCGCGCGACAACCTGGCTCATGCCCCAGAGCCACGACTCAGGAAGAATCCGCCAAGCTGCGAGAAGGTCGCACATTGTGCCGACGGCACCGGCGTAGCCAACGCAATCGCCAAGTGTCGGGAACCGGAACAACTCAGCCGCGGCCGCACCGGGGGCGAACACCCGATAACGGAAGCTGCACGACGCCCAGATCACGAGCATGGCCGAAATGAGCGGTCCGATGAGGCTGGCGGTCAACGCGGCCGCTTTTCCCCAGCGGCCGGTGAATGTCGTCGAAGCACCTACGAGGGAAAGGTGGAGCGGTTGCCGAGATGCCGCCTGGATGACCACAAACAGCGCAGTGAGCGGCACGAGCAGTACGCACGAGTGCTTCGCGATCGCCGCAAGGGCCACCGAGACACAGGCTGCTGTCAGTGAACCGACGCTGATGCGATTGACGAGATTCCACAGTGACCAAGTCCCGAGCGTAAAGAACAGGGCCCCGCACGCATCGCTCGTCGCCAAGGGGCCGTGGGCCACGAGGGCCGGCCAGAAGGCGGCGAGTCCGAGCGAGAGCATGCCGCCTCCCTCCCCAAAGAGCGAGCGGGACCACAGCCAGATGACAAAGCAGAGCGCCGTGGACCACACCGCCGCCATCGCCCGTGCGGAGGCGAGGATGACCGTCGGGGAGTTGTCGGATCCATAGAGCAGTAGGCGGCCGAGACCGAAGCTATCGCTCGTGCGCCAAGCTGCGTCGTCTTCTGGAAAAGAACATCCCATCGCTAGGAGCGGCAACGCACACCACCGTTGCGGCAGATTGCCGTTCTCCGGCTGCAGCCGATAGTCGTCGAACTTCCAATATGAAAGTCCTGACGCGATATGCAGCACCTCGTCGAACGTGGCGGAAGCGTCGAGCATCGCCGTGAAGGCGATCGCGTAATGAGCCACCAGGAAGACGACCACGGCCGCCTGCTGCCAGCCCGGCCATCGATGCGGGAGCGGCATCATTGCCGAGGACTCGGGACCGTTCCGATCAACAGCTTCTCCACCTCCGGCGGCACCTTACCGCCAAGTTGCTTGAAGGTGAGGAGGTCTTCCTTGCCTGCCGAGATGCGGCCGACGCGGAGCCGGAGGACACCGCGATTGAAAAGCGCCCTTGCAAACGACGGATCGCGTTCAAGAGCGGAGTCAAACGACTTGATCGCTTCGTCAACCCGCCCCATGTCCGCCAACAAGAGTCCCAGGTTATACGGCGGCTCCGGATCATCGGGGTTGAGGCGAGCAGCTTTTTCATACGCAGCGATCGCCTTGTCGTGCCGTCCGCGGGCGGCGTAGACGAGCCCGAGCCTGGCCCACGCTTTGGCATTGTAGGGGTCGAGTCGGGTGGATTGTTCAAGCGTCTGTTCGGCTTCGAAAAACTTGCCTTCGTCGAAGAGTGTGTCGCCCTGCTGGATGAGTGCGACGGCATCACCGCCGGAATCATGAACCATCCACGATACCTGCTTCAATTCGCCTGGCGGTGCGACAAGGGCCTGCTCCAGATCCGAGGCAGTCAGACGGAAGACGACAATTGATCCACCCACGACGTCGTCGGGCTGACGATTTCGCAAATACGCACGGAGTCGACCGGACTGAAGCACGTTGAACGCGTAGACGGCAGCCTCCTCCAACGTGGGGTCGTCATCGCGACCCTCCGGGGCGACGTGAAGGGCGTCGATACGGGACCTTGTCACGATCGCCTCGGCGACGTTCGCATCGACTTTCTCCGCGAGGACGAAGTTCCGGGCCCTCTGGTAGGCATCTTCAAATGACCGGCACCACCAGCCGAGCGGCTGCGAGTAGACCGCCTGAAGCAGCGTCGCGCTCACGCAATAGAGACCCGGCCGCAGAACCTGGGGCACACCGGAAGCCGATGCCACACCCAACTGCTCGGCGTGGGGTATCACGTCAGTGTCGATGGCACTTCCAAAATAATCGATGTAGACAGGCTCCGCGCGGTGGCGGTTATGGCCAATCCATGTCCTCAGTCGCAGCAGATCCTGCCCCCAGTCGAGGTTCGAGTCCACGAGCCATTGATACTCATGCCCCCGTGGCACGATCTGGTTGAAGTAGGCGAGCGACGAGGGCCATCGGCTCGAAACATCGATCGCATGGAGAGCGAGGAGGACGACCACGGATCGCCAAAGCCACTTGGCTGTGATGGCGGCGATGGTTCCCCCGGCCAGCACGATGAGTGGAGGGTAGGACGGAAGCAGATGCCGTTCGCCGATGTTCAGGTGGCTGGCGAGAAACGTGGGCCAAAGGATCGCGAGGATCCCGAGCGGCGCCAAACTCGCGTAGGCGCCACGACTGAGCGGCTCGCGCTGGACGAGTGGGCGAAGAACGCTCTGGCATGCGATCCAGACGCCCCAGAGCGACAGGAAAAGCGACGGGAGCGTGTTCTTGATTGCGAAGCACAACGGGAAATACCACCACCAACCGTCGATCGAATAATGGCCGATGGCGAAGGCATTGCGGATCCGGACCGTTGCGCCGACGTAGCTCATTCCATAGAGCCAGCCCTCCGGCAGGAACCGCCATGCGGCGAGCAGGTCGCAGAGCCTGCCGATCCCGCCAGCGTGTTCGTTGCACGACTCGAGTGTCTGGTATCGGCGAAACTCCTGCGGCCCGCAGCCGGGGCCCACGACGTCATAGCGAAACCCGCACGAAGCCCAGATGAAAAACACGGTACCGGCGAGCGGAACCAGAAGGGCCACCAGCGCGAGGATGGTTCGCAGCCCACGGCCACGAACGACCGAGTTCCAGGGACCAAGGTTGACGATCAGCGGATGGCCGAGGGCGGCGATCACGGCAAGATAGACGACCGCCAGCGGCGCAAGCATCACGCTCGAATGCTTGGCGATAGGGGCGATGCCGATCGCGAAGAACGCGGCGGCGAGTGTGCCAGGTGTGATCCTATGAAACAGTTCCCAGAGCGACCAGGCGCCGATCGTAAAGAAAAGGGCTCCGCAGGCGTCGCTCGTAGCGAGCGGCCCGTGGGCCACGAGCGCTGGCCAGAAAGCCGCGAGAACAAGCGAGACAAGGCCGCCCGAAGTGCCGAAGATCGATCGCGACCAGAGGAAGACCACCAGGCATAGGGCCGTGGACCAGATCGTGGCCATCGCCCGAGAGGCGGCGAGCATCGCCTGCGGGTCGTTGCCGCACGTGGAGAGATACTGCTGGCCGAGGAGGATTGCCTCGCTTTCCCGCCAGACCGGCTGGTCAAGCGACGGGAAGTTGAGGTCCATGAACAAGAGCGGAATCGCGCACCACCGCTGCGGCAGATTGCCGTTCTCGGGTTGGAGCCGGTAGTCGTCGAACTTCCAGTAGGCGACGCCGGCCACCATGTGCAGTGGCTCGTCGAACGTCGTGCTCGCGCCGAGCGTGGCTGTGTATGCCAGGGTGTAGTGGGCGGCGAGAAGGGCGACCACGGCTGCCAGCAACACGAATCGCCGCTGCACTCCCACAGCCCAAAAATCGTCGCGCGGAGTTGGGCCTTCCATGGATCACTTCGTAGCCAGCGGAGCGTGTCCTGCGACGGAGGCGTGATCCTCCGGCAGGACGTAATCCCGCCAGTCGCGGTGCGGTAGGAAGTTTGCGGCACTGCGATTGCCGAGGACGAACACAGCCAAGAGCAGACTCACGATTCCGAGCAGTAGGCCTCCGATCACTAGCATACCCGCGGTGAATGTCGCCCAGCCGGGAATCGCGGCTGTGGTGAAGAACCGGATCGTGAGGACGGCGCCCAGTGCCGCCACGACCGCCGCCATCAATCCCGCCACGATCACGAACAGCCGCGACACGATCACGTCACTCCACACCGACAGCGCACAGATGCCGTGCATCACGAGCGACGGCAGATTCATCTTC
>Ga0214917_10007888_pt1 | contig 10622 bp, 9 predicted proteins | sample LL_1208_BB_MetaG_FD_177983 | JGI IMG/M metagenome (GOLD analysis project Ga0214917, IMG submission 177983) | Freshwater microbial communities from Lake Lanier, Atlanta, Georgia, United States - LL_1208_BB | ecosystem: Environmental > Aquatic > Freshwater > Lake | place: USA: Georgia | collected...
TGATGCTGTAACTATTTCAATAAATTTTTCTTTTACAATTTCCATAAGACTCAATCAAACACCCATCTTAGATTTTCTTCTTCCCATAAATACCATCTCCCATTATCTGGTTTTGGTACTGGTGCAAACCAACAACATGCATTTTCATCAAATATCCAAGAAGGATATGGTTTAGGTGGTATGAATAACTGTTTAGATTCATTATATACGTCACCAACTTCTGCATATTTTCCCCGAAAAGGTGTTCCTCCAAGTCTATGAGTTCCCATCGTAGTATTATAACTTGTCTGTGCCCAACGTGTGTCTTGCCCAAACAAACCTTTAAGATACCGTATTCCCTCAGTTTCTTCATCCTCAATATCTATTTTAAAGTCTTCATCTTTGACGAAAACCAAATCAATAACATAATTATCAGAATCTAACTTAGCAAAATGGGCCATATTTTAACGCATTAAATTATTAGTATATATTAAATGATTTTAAACTATTATCAGTTAAATGTAAATGATGCCGTACCATCAAATCTAACAAGATTGCCACTAGTTTGTGGAGATCCTGTATTTGAATATGAAGCACCACCAGTGTTTATTGTAACTCGTCCAGATCCCCCGCCTCCAGCTCCAGATTGCCAAGTAGATCCGCCGCCGCCGCCGCCTCTATTTGCTGCACCACTTTGAGTGGTATTTCCGCCACCATCGACTCCAGATGCTGATTTTGAACCACTATCTCTCCACCCACCTGCACCTCCACCACCACAAACACTGTCACCCCACCAACTAGTCTGACCAGATCCACCATTTCCTGGAGTATTAACCTGACCATCTTGTCCCTGATTAGTCATACCACCACCACCGCCGCCAGCACCTGTCCAGTCTGCCCAACCTCTAGCATTTCCACCTCTACCACCAACCGTTCCAGATCCACCCGTCCAATCTCTATTTTGAGACCCAGCTCCCCCCCCACAAGCTCCATTTCCACCATTACCCTCACCACTTCCACTTCCACCAGTATCAGCCGTTGCAGAAATTGCAGAATTTCTCTGATTGATCGAAGAGGATCCTCCACCCCCACCAACATTTATTGTTATTGGAAGTCCTCTAACAACGTTAGAAATTGATGAAGTGCTTCTCTGTCCTCCGCCTCCTCCACCGCCTCCACCAGATCCACCAGCGTTGCCACCACCAGCAATCAGTTCAACATTTAAAGTAGTTGTTGCGGCGGTTAAAGTAGATGTTGATGACCAATTTGAAGTGTAAGTAGTTCCACTAAGTGTACCATTGTGTCGCACTCTCCCAAAAAAGGTTAGATTCCAGGAATTTGAAAATCCAACAGATGAAGAATCTGCAGATACTGAAGTTAAATTAGATGATGACGTATTATCATAAAAAACATTCGAGAAATCTGAGGTTGTAGAAAGTTGCCATTGTGTTGAGGAATGTGTTACTCCACCAGACCCAGAAAATGATGATGATGACAATGAAATAGCATTCATCGGTGTTGGAGTAGAGGCAGAAATAGTAGGTTGATTAACGGAAGGTGCAGTTGATGTATCATTAATAGTAACCGTTTGACTTGTTGCAACAATTGGTCCAGAAGTACTTCCAGTTCTAACTTGAAATTGAAAACTTTCAGATCCCTCAGTAGTGTTGTCTGATGAAATAGATAACCCAACAGATCCAGACCCATTAGTAATATTAAAGCTTCCAGAAGTTGCTCCACCAACAATATCATTAGAGTTTATAGTTCCACTAATAACATTTAATGTCCAAAATAAAGTTGTATTATTGGGAACATTTAAAGTAGACACATTCAGTGTAACTATGCTTCCTTCATTAACACTAGAAGAAGATGCACTGGCAGAATATGATGGTGGACCTTTACCGAAAGCAAATCTAGCAACTCCGAAAGAAATTGGTGGTGTCATTTATTAAATCCCCACTCAACTAAAGTTAGTATTTCCAGATCCAAAAACATTAATGGTCCCAGCACCATCTCTAACAATCATAAAACTAACAATGTCACTGTTATTTGTAGAAGTTGGAGAAGATCCTCCAGACCATTTAACACCATTTGTAATGGAAGTTCCATTTACACTGCAGGCATCGCCATAAGTAAAAGAAGAATTTCCAGCAATAACAAGAGTAACTGTTGTCACTCTGTTATTGGTAGTAGGAACATTTGTAAATGCCCAAGTAGTTACAGAAGCATTCAAAGATCCCAAAAATACTGTTGCTTGTGACGAATCAATAGTTAGTGTTCCAGATGATGGTGCTAATGTTGTGTTAAAATTATTTGTAGAAACTTCTGCAACTTGCTTAATATTTACAGTGCTGATTCCAGAAGAATTAATATCAGAAACTGTAATATTTCCAATACTAATACTATTAGTGGTAGTATTTCCTCTTGAAGTAACTGTTGATAAAGTATCAGATTCTGTCGTCAAATATGTTGATGAATCAACACTTCCATCTGCTTTTAAGAACTGACTTGAGGTCCCTCCAGATTTAACAAATGACGTTGCTGTAACAATACCAACAACATTAATATTTCTGGATCTAATATCAGTTGTATCAACATAAGTATCATAAACAGTAAATCCAGCCCCAACGGTCAATCTACTATTATTTTGAATAACAGTAGTTCCAATAGAAATAGGATAGTTACTTAACCAACTATCAGTACCCCATCCAGAGTAATTGCCCTGCCTAATCCACATCAATTGTTTATATGTGGATGGATTACTATTAATTCCTACTTGAAGTGGAATATTAACCAGAGGGCTTCCTACAGTGGATGCAACTGAAATACCGCCATGATTTGCAGTAACATCATTAGAAACATCATTATTGTTAGTATTAGTCGTATAACCAACTACAATATCTTTATCATTAACTTGCAACTGTGCTGCATTTAAGATTACAGAAGTACCACCAACACTTAGTGTTCCATTTACATATAAGTTACTACCAACCGTAAAATCGCCAACAGAACCAACAATCCTAGCAGTAGGAACTGTACCAGTATTTAAGTTAGACGCATTCAATCCAGTTAGATTTTCACCAGACGCTGTAGGAAGAGTTGCAGGAAATCTACCGTTTGGAATAGTGCCAGATGTTAGATTAGATGCGTTTAAAGAACTTAGATCTGTCGTATTTGCCTTCAAACTTAAAGCATTATTAATCGTTGTTGAATAACTAGCATCATTGTTTATTGCGGATGCTATTTTACTTAAAGTATTCAGATCGGAGGGAGCATTATCAACTAAGTTAGTAATTTGAGTACCTACATATCCCTGAGTTGCATATCCAGATCCACCAGATTGCTGAAAATTAGTTGCAACTATTGTATCAGCAGTTATAGTATTTGTATTACCATCAATGACAATAGTTCCTTGTCCGACTGATAGTATTCCAGTTATCCTTGCTCCACCATTTACTAATAAAGAGGTTCCTGCAGCACCAACTGCACCAACTTCCAGTGTATATCTTGAGTTTGTTGTTCCTATACCAACTTTTCCACTTTCAAAGGCACTGAGAACAGTCCCACCAATTCCTACTTCAAGTCCATTTTTGACTCTGAAATTTTGATTAGGCAAGGATCACTATCCCCTTACGTTTTATGTATTTATCAAACCTTTATTGCAATAAATTTAATCTTATAAGTTGTAGAAGAGGAACTTGTAGGTGTTACTCTCAATCTCATATTTCCACCAGAAACATCAACGTCAAATGTGCCTAGAGATCCATTGGTGTAAAGTGTTCCATACTCAGTTGGATATGCAGAAGTTCCATTATGAATAGCAAGAACTTTCGTGACATGGTAGTTTATTCCCCGAGTTGCCTGAACCATATACTCAACCGAACGATATGTACTTACACTCAAACTATGAAGAGTTATTTGTGATGTTGATGTGGTTGTTGCAGAAACTGTATAGTCATTAACCCAAGATGTGCCAGAATATACAAGAGAATCTCCTTCAACCTGAGAAGTTAAACTAACGTCTAAAAGATCATCGAGGATTACAGTACTCGAACCGCCTCCACCTCCACTACCACCACTAACAGTATTGTAAGAAATTAATTCAACAATGTCACCATCAAAGGAAGGTGTTGATAAAACAACCGTTGTTCCATTATTTGCAGTGTACTCACTTGTTGTTAACTTAACACCATTTACATAAACATCAATAAAGTTAATATTATATACAAAGTTAAATGTTGTCTGATTTAATGATGTCGTAAATGTTTGAGATGTTCTGAGAGTTGGGAAAGATGCCCAAGTAACACCAACACCAGTGGACTTTAAGTATTGTCCATCAGACCCAATAGTATTTCCAGCACTAACAGTGCCATTAATAACAACCTGATTAAATGTAGATGCACTAGAAACTATTAAATTAGAAGCAGTTATAAATCCAACGGTAGTGATTCCTGGAGATACATTTAAATTAGAAAATGTTGGATTATTAGAAGATGTTATAATTGCAGTGGATCCTATACCAGTTGCAGATATGTTAGACCCAACAAAGTTTAATGATATAAATGTTGCACCAGTTCCAACTACAGATCCCTGATTTTGAATCTCCAGTCCTTCAAGTTTTGAAAGATTAATCGTTTGAATTAAATCTGTTAGATTAACTCCACTACCAAAATATGCCGTTGCATAAACGTTTCCAGCGATATTAGTGTCACCATTTACCCATAAAGAAGTTCCAGAATATCCAACTGGACCAGTTTCAAGAATAAATCTTGGATTTGTCGTTCCTACACCAACATTTGAAAGTCTATAAATGGAGGATCCAGTACCTACAGTCCATCTAGATGCTACAAATGGAGATCCATTTTGATACAAAGATCCACCAAAGTTTATATCTCCTAAGACATCAAGATTATATTGTGGGTTTGTTGTCCCTACACCAACATTTGAGAAAAATGTAGAAACTCCACTTACACCAAGTGTAGAAAGTGTGGATGGTCCAGTAACACGTAATGATGAAAAAGTAGGAGTATCAGAAATAAAAACTGTAGCTCCAACTCCAGATGCAGTTGCAAAAACATTATTTCCTACAAAATTTATTGAAGTAACGCTCGAAGATGTTCCTACAACAACTCCTTCATCAAGTATTGTAATGCCATTGATTGTACCAGCACCAGCACCTTGTACCGAGATCCATCTCCAACCTCCAGTGCCATCTGCAGATAGAACATTATTTAAACCACCAGCATAATCATTATTATCATAAATTCCACCACGTAGTCTAGTTGAACCATTAACATCTAGATTTTGTGTTGGATTTGTTGTACCTATGCCAACATTTGATAAACGATATATTTCTGTACCATCACCAGCAGTCCAGCGAGAAGCAACAAATGGTTGATTGTTTTGGAATAATGCACCATTAAAGTTAATATTACCATTGACATCAAATGATCCAGCAACTGAAACATTATTACTAAAAGTACTAAATCCAACAAACGTTGAAATACCAGTTACTTGAAGATTTCTGGTTTCAATATCAGCACCGACTGATGATCCACCAGCAATACTTAATACATTTGCATATAGATTCTGCCCAACATAAAGATCATTTTGGAACGTTCCGACACCAACAAATGTAGATGCTCCCCCAACTAAAATGTCAGTAAACGATGAGATACCCAGTGTCGAAATACCTGTTACTTTAAGATTCCTGGTTTGAATATCGGCACCGACTGATGATCCACCAGCAATGCTTAATACATTCGCATATAGATTCTGCCCAACATAAAGATCATTTTGGAAAGTACCAATACCTATGAAAGTAGATGCTCCCCCAACTAAAATGTCAGTAAACGATGAGATACCCAGTGTCGAAATACCTGTTACTTTAAGATTCCTGGTTTCAATATCAGCACCAACCGATGATCCACCAGCGATGCTTAACGCATTTGCATATAGATTCTGCCCAACATAAAGATCATTTTGGAACGTTCCGACACCAACAAATGTAGATGTTCCGTTAACTAAAATGTTCGTAAACGATGAAATACCAGTGATGTTTATGTTTCTTGCTCTAATATCTGTCGCATCAAGAAGAGTATCATAAACAGTAAATCCAGCCCCAACAGTAAATCTACTATTATTTTGAATAACAGTAGTTCCAATAGAAATAGGATAGTTACTTAACCAACTATCAGTACCCCATCCAGCATAGTTACCCTGCTTAACCCACATTAATTGTTTATATGTGGGTGGGCTACTATTAATTCCTGCCTGAAGTGGAATATTAACCAGAGGGCTTCCTACAGTGGATGCTATAGAAACACCACCATGATTTGCAGTATTATCGTCAGATATATCATTGCCATATGCATCAGTTACAATTCCAATAACAATATCCTTATCTTTGATTTGCAACGTTGCAACATTCAAGATTACAGAAGTACCACCAACACTTAGTGTTCCATTTACATATAAGTTACTACCAACCGTAAAATCGCCAAAGGATGCAGCGATTCTTTCTGCAGGAACTGTTCCAGAACTTAAGTTAGAAGCATTAAGTAAAGTTAAATTTGATCCTATTCCAGAAAAACTATAAGCAGTTACAACACCACTGAAGTTTGCTTGAGTTCCAGAAAGTGATGACTGAAATGTAGAGTTTCCAGAGAATGTTGATAAACCAGATACATTTATCTGTTGTGCAGTTAAACTAGATGCAGATGTAACACCAAGTGTTGATACTCCAGTTGCGGTTAAATTTCGAGTAACAATATCTTGCCCAATCGTAGTTCCACTAATAAAAGAGGTATTGGTAACATATAATTGATTTCTAACATAAAGATCATCTTGAAATGTTCCGACACCAACAAAAGTAGATGCACCACCTACTCGGATATCACCAATAATATTTGTAGTCCCAACAACAAACAAAGAGTGATTTTGCGCGTTAGTTGTCCCAATTCCAACCTTACCAATCGTCTGTAAGACTGTGCGATTCTCGGTAACTGAGGTAATACCAAGATTAAGATTCTGTTGTCTACCGCTCTTATATGGTTGGGACATTTCCGATATTAGTTAAGAGTTTCTAAGATACTTCCGATGAACTTTACACTTACAGAATCATTTGCAGATAACTGTAATACATCACCAGATTCAAGAACTAACTTTCCATAAAGAAGACTAACAGAATCATTTCCTGGGAGAGGAAGACTCTCAACAATCTCTGTCGTAACGGCAATTCCTGCCCTGATTCTTTTATGAGAAAAAGAAATAGTCTTCGTATCGGCACTAATATTTGATGCCTGCGCCAAAAGAACTACACCACTATATCCAGTAGGTGCTGTGTAAATTCCAACTGTATTTGTGGTTGCTATTTTTGTAACTGTTCTAAAAACATTTAATGGTAAAGCCATCTATTAATCTCCTCCTAGTGCTAGAATAAATGGTGTCATTGTCGAGAATAAACTTTTAGAATAAAATCTTCCAGAAATGGTTCCAGTCAACTGATTAATTGCAACACCCTCACCAATTCGGAAGTTTCCTGCCTGATCTGTGCTGGTATAGACAACTAGTCCACCATTTCTCATATCAACTTCATTATCTTGAATGGGAACACCTCCAGCAAAAGGAAGAGCAGTTGTAATATCCGTTCCAGATCCAATATATTCAAAGGAATGACCAGAAGCAAGAACTCGACTTTGTTTAAAGAATGGAACTGTGCTTCCTATACCGATAGCATAAGGAACATTTTCACTAATAGTGACTGTACAAATTCCAGATGCTGTTGGTAAAGTTGATTTTTGAATTGAATAGTAAGTTGGAGTCAACTCAACTACTGCCGTTGCTGTATTTATTCCAACATCAGGAGCAGCAATTGTGATTGATGGAACTGAAGTATATCCTCTTCCGCTTGAAATGAGTTCAATTGAAGATATAGATCCATTTACAATTTCCGCCGCAGAAGTTGCCTTTACGCCCCAAGTATTTGCAGTATCTGGGTCACCAATCACGATCTCTGGATTTGATAGATACCCACTACCAGGATTTGTAATTTTAATCTTACCTACAGTATAATATAAGTTATCAAAATATATAACTTGCCCATCAAAAGGTCTTTGAATATTAAGTTTTACTGTTCCACCACCATAATAATAGTGGGATAAAGTTGAAACTCCAACATAAGCGGTGAAAGTGTTTGAAGATACTATCTGATCTACAGAAAATACATATCCACTATTACCGCTTGGATATGTAACAATGCCTGGACCTGATGTACAAGTAAACTGAAGTCCAGAAATACTAACACCCATTCCAACTTCAAAATCGTGATTACTTAAAGTAGTAACTGTTAGTTTTCCATTATTTTGATCATATGTTGCTGTCTGAACTCCAATAATTGGAGAAGTTAAACTTAATGTAAAAGTATCATCATTTACAGATGAAGTCTGAGTCATAAATCCAGTATATTGCCTATTACTAATTCCATCAGCAACCAATCCATAGTTACCAAAAGAAGCATTAGAGTTTGTTAAATCGCAAGCAGCACCAGATCCAACAAAAACGGCAGTGTCTGGGCAAATCGTAAAGAGAGAAACTAACTGAGCATATCCTCCGTTTGTAATAGAAACTCCAATACCACCCTGATTATATTGAGTATATGAATCCAATACCATACTCTTTAATGGTCCGATGGAATGTTTTCCATCAATTTTCATTCCAGTGCTTCCAGAAATGAAGTTGGTGCAGTTCTGAATGTATGGTGACTGTGCTGAATATTCTGGTTTGTTTGGATTGAATGCAAAAATGGATCCAGTATTTGCTGCCCCAACAAACGCCATTTCAGCAATATAGTTTCCTGGTGCAACGTAAAAGAGGTCTCCCTGATTTTGTGGAGTTACGGTGACTTCTCTTAGAGAATCTCCAACAATACTTACTTGCTTTGGAACAACTAAAGGATTATCCTCTATATAAGTTCCAGCACTAACTTTAATAACAGTTCCTTCTGTTGCTGATCCGAGTGCTGATTTGATTGTTCTTTTTGCGTCTCCAAGTTTTTTTCCTGTGTTTGTATCTGTTCCGTCTGTTGTGACATATAAAATATTAGTAACAGTTGCTCCAGAACCGACGCGAACGACATCCGTGGCAATTCCAGTTTGAGTAAACCTATCTCTTATCGTGTAAAGTTCATTATCAAACGTATTAAGAGCTAGTTCTCCTGTTTGCAAATCTGAAACCTGAGGTCTTTTTCCAGGTACAGCAGATCGTTTAATTCTAAAGGGAGTCGCCATCTATTCGCATTCGGTATTTACCAGAAGAAGCAGTATATACTGCTTTTGATATATTTATTCAAGATGCATTATTCCTTCTAGGGCGATAAGAAAATAAGTCAGTTGGGGGATCTGGTTTCATCCACTTCTCGATTTTATCAAATTTTTCTTCACTATAAAAGTCTTGTTGAACATACCATAACTTCCAATGGTCGTGTCCTTTCGATTGATTGCAATTTTTACAACAACAAACTACATTTTTTGTAAAGTCTGTTCCACCTTTACATTGAGGAATGATATGATCAATTGTTAGATCTTCTTCTGATCCACAATATGCACATTGATGACTCCATTCTTCTTTTATCTTTTGTCTCCATAATCGTTTCGCTTCTCCTGGACTTGTTGTTTGTAACTGAAACAAATATTCCTGTGGCGAACGGAGGAGATCCATAAGCGACTGCGATTTTAACTATTTATTTTGAGTTCGTATTATAACAATCAGTTCTTTAAGAGTGATATAAATGTAGGAAAGTTGCTCGCTCAAAGTGATTCTAGTTTTCATTCTTCTTTTTACAAGCAGTTCTACCCCATCCACGACTTACACTATTGATATAAGAACAGATCTTTCCAGACTGCCCACAATAAGGACACTTGGCATCTGGCGGATCATTGGCATAAGGATTGTAAACTTCTTTCTTGGGTCTTCGAGCATTCTCTGCCTGCTTATGTTTGCGATGATTCATATCACTATGGGTTCTCCCAGACCCTCTGGAATATATAGATCTTGTACCGCTGGTAATCCAATCTGACCTGGAAGTTGTTTATCCGTGGTAGAAGTCACTGTAATCACCTGATCTAGAATAAATCTTTGGCAACTATATGAACGATATACGGAATCAAATCCTACCATCATTATCGCATCATTAATATCACCACAATCAGCAATGACTCTTCCCGTCTTATTCTCTGTTACGATCCAATATTCATTCATCATTTATTTTCTTTTCCTTATTATAAGATGATTCTGGGTTTCTGTAAAGACCTGGCCAAGTATTACGAATAATCTCTGCGAGTTTGTATGGTGTCTCCGAACTAATCATTTATATTTTTCAAGAGCATAGATTCCATTTTTCTCTACAATGGCAGAGCAGGTATCACACCAGTCACCACAGCACATATACAGAAGTTTGTTAAAGTAACGAATATTTGCGTGATGAATGTGCCCACAAATCACACCAGAATACTTCTTATCTCTTTGCATACAATATGATGCAATATCAGTCTCATATTGATTGATATATTTTTTTCCACGAATGGTATTCTTCAAAGCATAGACCAATGAGAAACGAAAGAATCTTTCCAGAAACAAACTGAGTG
>Ga0214917_10007889_pt1 | contig 10622 bp, 15 predicted proteins | sample LL_1208_BB_MetaG_FD_177983 | JGI IMG/M metagenome (GOLD analysis project Ga0214917, IMG submission 177983) | Freshwater microbial communities from Lake Lanier, Atlanta, Georgia, United States - LL_1208_BB | ecosystem: Environmental > Aquatic > Freshwater > Lake | place: USA: Georgia | collected...
CTTAAAGTTTGTGATAACATACAGGTATCCTCATATCTCTAGAGGCACCAATGGCTGTAGAGCTCCCTGCAACTCTTAAGGAACTGGATGATCCTGACGCTGCTTTTTGGAGCGAGTGTCGAAAACGGGCTGCGGTTTTAAATGTCCCTGCATGGAAATTGGCGGAAGATAGTTACCAACATCCAAAAAAGACAAAACGTTCAAATATTGGTAGGCTCTAAAATATTGAAATTTAGCTAAAGTGTAGGGAGGAGACTTTTTAGGATCACACAATATGCCAGCGTGTCCGCATTACCCTAGTCGTCATGCTTTTCATACCGCGAATTTCGGAGGTATTGTCTCTGCGCTGGTAGAATGTCTCTATACGGTATCCGGCGTGGGCACTTCTACTTTCACGATTGACCCATCTGGGTACGCTTCAAATTTTGAAGGGATTGTGCAGTGTATTGAGGATTTAAATTTTACGCTTAGCGGATTATTTGCTAATTCCATTGTAATTGTTTCCGGAATAGTCGGGGGTTCGGGTATTTATGTTACGCCCAGCGGGGGTACTTCTGTAGTTAACGTAAATTATCCAAACGTGTTTCAGAACTCTGTATCTGGGCACGTTATTGGGCAGGGTACTGTTGGTGTTTCTTATAGTGGTAACTCTGTAGTCATTAGCGGCAAAGCAGGAGCATCTGTAGCAGTGTCAGGATCTCCTAACAGCTCCTATGCTGTCGGGGATCTTTGGTTCGACACAAACCAAGGTCGTTTGTTTGTTTACGCGAGCGGTGGAAGTGTGTCTAATCCAGATTGGTATCAAACCAACGCTGAAGCTTTAGCCAATATCAGTCAATATCCACCAAGTGGAACTGGGCTCAACGCTCCGGTTCGAGATGGAGTTCTTTGGTTCAACACTCTGCTTGGTACGTTATTTATATACGATGCGACCTCTAGTGGTTGGTACGAAACCCAACGTAACGCTACCGCCGCTTATGGTACTGCCGCCCCTGCACCAGATAGCTTGGGTTCTCTTTGGTATGACACTGTTAACCCGGATCTTCGTATTTGGGATGGCACGACATGGACGACCGCCATATAATAAGTAGAGTTTTTTAGCTTTTTTGTAGATGGCCAAAGATAAAGATTCAACAAAAACAATCGTTTCAAAACCAAAAAGGACTGCCCAAGGCCAGGGCAAGCATTCAAAAGCTAAGCCTGGGAAAAAACTTCTTCGCGGTCAAGGGAAGTAAACTGTAAGTAAATTCGCAATTTTTTACGTGTCTCTCGTAGCCTTCCGAGCAAAATCTTCGATTACAGCAGGAGACTTGGTTCGAGTCGATTCTGTAGGTTTTTTAACAAAAGCATCTGCTGTTGCACTCGATTCGTCCATTTGTGTCGGCGTGGCCTTAAACTCCGCTTCAGCAACAAACTTGGTTCTAGTAAATAAAGATTCTATATACGCTGAATTTTCTGGTTTAAATCCCGGAACTCGAACCTACCTATCTTTAACGTCAGGTCAACTTTACGCGGATTATGCAACGTTTTATAATGCTTTATCCAGTACTACGTTATCCGGTGCATATTTGACAGAGCTCGGTCCAGCCATATCCACTTCTGGGGTACATCTTGAGATACAGCAACCTGTTTTCATTAATAGGTAAATTGAGCTATTATTAAGTGAGGAGAATCGTGACTTCTGCGCATGACTGATCGCTCTATTTTTAATCGTAGGTACACGAGTTTTAACTCAGGTACGCAGGAAGTTTATTTAGTAAATGGCGCGGGAGTTGTAACATCTTTACCTAGTTCTGCAGCGTTTGTTGCGGGTGAAACGCTTGTTCAAGGAGCAGCGGTATATGTAAGTGGTTCAAAAGTGTTTAATGCTAGTGCTTTAAGCGGAATCGCATCTTTCAATTATGGAGCGTTTGGCGTAACCGGCGCATCAGCTGTTACTAACTCAGGTGTTAGTGTTATCTTTGATGATGCCGTTACCGTCAGCAGTGCAAATATTACTGCGGAAACTTCACTTGTTCCTGGGCAACCTTACTACTTATCCAAGTTTCCTGGTCAAATAACCAGGTACTCTACGGCTTCTGGTGTGGTTACAAATTCAGGTACTAATCAATATCAAGCTTTAGTTTTAGTTGGGACAGCGTTGAGTGCCGCTGAACTTGAAGTAGAGATAGACGCACCTGTTGCTCTGTATCAGTAATGGCTATACAAAGTCCTATTGTATTGGCTAGTGGTTTCTTTAGCCAGTTATTTCCCGGAGATACCGTACCTGGAACTGATACAACAGCACAGGCGTCAGGTAATGCTGCGTTAGTTCTAGCAAATACTGCATTAGCGTCGGGTAACGCTGGATTAGTTCGAGCAAATACTGCACTAGCGTCAGGTAATGCTGGATTAGTATCTGCGTCAAACAAAGTGCCGATTTCCGGTGGTTATATGACCGGACAGTTATTTGCAGCATCAGGTGTAGTTGTATCGGGTACGTTAAGTAGAAACGGGTTTAATGTCGTAACTGTCGGTGATGTTGAAACTGTAACTAGCACAATGATTGCTAGCGGTACAATCATCGATGCAGATGTAAATATAAGTGGAGCTATAAATGCAACTAAGTTAAACTTCTTGCAAGTCGGTGCAAGCGGTGTTGCTAGGACAGTTGATAGCAAGCTGAAGGATACTGTTAGCGTTAAGGACTTTGGTGCGGTTGGGGACGGGGTTACTGATGATACGGCAGCAATTCAGGCAGCTATTAACGCCGCCAACAATGTTTACATACCGCAAGGCGTTTATAGAATAGATAGTTCTATTATTATTAATAGTACTTACAATAACCCTAAAGCACTTATTATGAGTGGCTCAACGTCGTTAAGACGCTTGACGGCTTATTCTGCTGCAACCGGGCCAGTCATTGAATTGCTAGGTAGTTATGGAAGTTTTGATGGGGGATTTGGAGAAATATTATCAGAAAATACTTCTCCTCGGGGGGTTGTTTGCTTAGGTCACCGTGATACTTCAGGTGTTTTAACTACAGGGAATGGACTATACTGGACATTTTCAAATGTAGATGTTAGGTGCAAAACAAACGTAAGCGCCCCAGCAGCGGATAGTTGTGTTGGTGTGTATATCCCATCTTCGCAACCAACGCTTGGTAGTTCTTACGCTAATTATTTTGGCACTGTATCCAATGTTCGTGTTTATGACGCCGGAACTGCGTTCTGGTTAACTGATACATCAAACGCACATACTTTTGTTAATTGTGCCGTTGATTTTTTTTGGTACTATGCTTGGAGATTAAATGGTGCGTATGGGAATACAATTTATGGGGGTTTTCTTAACGGGTGTCAGCAAAATGGAGGATTTGGTATCTTTCTAGGTAATAAATTAAACCCTAGTGCTCCTTACGCTGCGTCTCATCAATCCAGTAACAATAATATTTTTGGAATTGCTATGGAGTTATACACTACTGGCAATTACGGTATTTATATTCCGGCTGGTGTGTCTGGATTTGACAGTGCCCATAATTTTGTGCAAATTAATTGGAACAGCAGCGGCACTGTAGTTACCGATTTGACAGGAGGGACTACCAATACGATCTTTGACGGATTAACAACTTTTCGCTTGGGCGAGAACTTGCAAATGCCCGATCAGACAATTGCTGGCCTTAACTTGCTAAGAGTTGGGAAGTCTTCCTATACAACTTCCCATTGCATAGCAAGAACACCTCCAGCGGGAGCCCCAGTGCTAGTACTTGAAAATAACTCAACTGTTAATCAACTAAATCTTGGCTTAGAAATAACCAATAATACTCCTGTCATTGGTTATAACTCTAATCAAATATACTGTTATCATGTGGCAACAAATGCCACTGTTTTTCGTGTATTTGACAACGGTAACGTTCAAAATACCAATAACAGCTACACTGGTATCTCCGACGTAAAGTTAAAAGAAAACATTATTGACGCTAATTCTCAATGGAATGACATTAAAGCAATTAAAATTAAAAAGTTTAATTTTAAAACAGGACAAACGCATCAGCAAATTGGCGTCATTGCTCAAGATCTTGAATTAACTTCGCCTAAATTAGTTTATGACATTTGCGATTACGACGCAGAAGGCAATGATCTTGGTACTGTTACCAAATGCGTCAACTATTCCGTGCTTTATTTAAAAGCTGTTAAGGCACTTCAAGAAGCAATGACCCGTATTGAAACTCTGGAGACTCGCTTAAACAATGCTGGTATTTCTTAACCAAAGCACCTTGAGACCTTGCCCAAATTTGCCGACGCCATCGACTGCTGATCCGCGTGGTTAAGTTTAATAATCACCTTCGTTACTATGTCTGATACCAAAGCCTGGGAGGAATACTGCGAAGCCAGCTTGGACTTGAGCAATCAAGATGATGCGGGCGACAACGAGCTTGCGGCTATGGAAACCCTGTATCGCTTTTACCAAACATATGACGCTGCACTTAAGCGTCTTGCGGACTTATAGTCAACGTCTTTACTGTTCAGCAAGTTGAGCGATGCGTCGGTTATTGTTCAACTTACTGAACATAATGTTTTTGAGCACCCTAGTCTGGTAGGCGTTTTTTCATAGATTCTAAAATTTGTAAAATCGTGAAAAAGTCTTGAAGTCACAGCGTTGTTCTGTTCTCTGGTAGCGACATTTGCTCGTATATAGGAACGTGCTCGTAAATTTACAAACATGCTCGTAACCATTTTCGTAGCGTCACGAAAATGGTATTGTGGTGCAATGAAAGAACTTTCTCCCGCCGCGCAAGCAGTGTTTTACGCCTTTAATTCAAAATTTGACTGGATTGAAGATGGTGTTCCTGGGCCTCAGTTTAACGCCATTGCCGCTGCCCTTCGTGCTGCTGCGGATCAAGTAGTGCCCAGTGACGACATAGAACCTCGCAACTACCTGCCGATGGCTATTGAGTGTCAACGGATTCGAAAAGAACTCCTCGCCATCGCTGACGAACTAAAAGCTGAGTAGTCCCGCACCCTAATCCTGTGGATTTCGACGGGTTTACTCAGTAGTCCGGTCGCCTAGTGATAAGATATCACAGTTCAAATGAGCAAACCTCGAAATAATGCTTAAAAGACTTTGTAGCTACTGCAGCAAAGAAAAACCACTAAATAAAGAACATTTTCAAGTAATTAAAACGTTTAAACAAGGCTATTCTTTTTGTTGTTTAAATTGTAATGAGCAAAATAAAAAACCAAAAACAAAAAAGAAAGACCAAAAATTTCTTAGTGAAAAATTAGAGGTAAAAATACAACATCGTGATCTTGAAGAATTAGTAAATATTCTTGGATATTACAAAGGTATGGTTGAATCCTCTGAAGAGCACGAGATACCGACAAGTAATATAGATCGCATGCTTGTTAAAATAAAGCATGAGTTAAATAAACACACTTGATCTAAAATGACACCACAACAAAATGCCGTCCTGTTAGCTGCTATTGATTTGGTAAATGGTGGAATGGATATGGAAGAAGCACTGGGTTGTTATGTAGTTATTTCCAAATACGTTATGAACACAATTCCGCCAGACGCTGAGGAAGTTGACGAACTAGATAAAACAGAGTAGCGTAAGCCCCTATTAAAAAATTAAGTTAGAATAGACGTAGTTACTTCACAATTATGTTAACGATTCTTGGGTTTAAAATCTCGTGGGAAGCTCTAATCTTCTTTTCGTTGTTTATTGGCTCAGAAGTGATCGGACTTAGCAAGTTACGTCAAAATAGCGTAGCGCAGCTTTTTATAAGAGGAGTGCGTATTCTTAAAAACTTCAGAACCGAAGATGACAAAATTGAAGAGATAAAAAAGAAATTTTATTGAATTGAAGAGTCAACTGGTACTTTTTTGTAGGTAGAATAGGTTAGTCGGAATGTTGGTTTGACCGCCTCCGAAGATGATTTAGTTTTTAATCTTTCTTGTTTACAACGTAGGACTGCACGTAAGAGATTTCGTAAGGATATACTTGAAGCTTGGGGAGACGCTTGCGCGTACTGCGGATCTGATCGCGCCTACACCCTGGATCACATAATTCCACGAGCGCGTGGCGGCTCAACTAAACGAGGAAACTTATTAGCGTGTTGCCCCACTTGCAATTTACAAAAAAGCGACCAAGAGTGGTTTACATGGTTCCGTCAACAATTTTTTTGGACTGAGGAACGAGAAAGTGATATATGGAATTGGCTTAGTTACAATCATGAACAAAGCATTGCTGCACGAAATTACGAAGAATTGTGCAGAGAACCATTAAAACTGTCTGCTTCGCCAGAAGTCGAAAATAAAGTAGAATAAAACTAGATTTTTAAAATTCATGGTACGTAGAAATTTAGATGATGCGCGTGATTTTAGCCGTTCCGTTTCGCGTCTAACTGACCTAGTTTCTACTGCAGATATTGGGGAAAACGATGTTTTTTTAGTCCTAGATACGACTGAAATTCAAGCTGACGCCCAACCTAAGCAAACAACGTTGAGCGGTGTGGTGAACTCCATGAGCACCCTACCAGTTTTTGCGCGGGCTGTACAAACCTCGCACCAATACGGCGCTTTTTTTGATACGACATTTCAAAATAATGTAACGGCAACTGGTGTAAATATAATGACACTTAATTCCGTGTCTTCTACTGACGGAGTTACTCTGGTTTCTGGTTCACGGATGGTCGTACCTTTATCTGGAGTTTATGATGTTCAGTTTTCTGCTCAACTAATTAAAACAGATGGGGGAACAGACGAAATAGATATTTGGGTTGTTCAAAATAATCAAAATGTTCCGTATACAAATACACGGGTAACTTTACAAGGAGGTAACGCAAAAAGCGTTGCCGCGTGGAATTACTTTGTTAATGCGGGCGAAGGAGATAATATCCAGTTAGCTTGGTCTTCTGCAGATGTAAATGTCAAGATTGCCGCTTACAGCGGTTTAACAAACCCAACAAGACCTGACATCCCTTCATTAATTGTTACAATTAATCAAATATCCTAAGTATTTTATCTTTTGTTAAGAATAAGCTGGTCTAGCTTGTCGTTTATCGAACGAAGCCAAGTTCTAATGTCATTTAATTCGTCATTTAAATCGGATTTTAGAACAAAATTTATGGGTAATTCTTCAAGTTTCCTTTCGATATAAGAAAGCCGCTTTTTTATATTTTCAAAACGCGCATTCAAGACCTGTTGACGCTGCTCATGAAGCCAGGTAAACAGGGCAACACCAGCGCCAACACCTGTTAGTATAGTGACAAGCATTGTTTTGCCGGGTAGATCTCTACGTCAGTCTAACTACAAAATTAAAAGAGCCATGCTTACGAATACCGAGTAGAATATGGAAAGTTAGACCTGTCTGCCAAATGTCGCAGTTTACTAAAAATTTAGAACTGGATGTAGTCCTTGCTAGTGGTGTATCTACAGGCGGACTCCAGCGTGACACTTCGACACATTTCGACCAGCGCCGAGTGGTAAGTAACAGCGGCGTGGTTGTGAATACTCAGACCTCTAGAGAGTATGTTGCAGATGGACTTTACTCAATATCCGATTATTATCCGCTGACTTTGAATGCAACTGGGATCTTACAAGTAAACATTCGAGATATAAATAGTGTTGGTAATGTTGCGATCTTAAATAGTGCCGGTAGTTTGATTATAGAAGCCAAACCTTCTAAACTAAGCTCACGTAATAATGCGGTAACTACGACCACAATTAACGCATCCGGTGCTCACTATATGTATGTAGCACTAAAGGGCCGCAGTGGTTGTGAGTATCGGGTTGGAGTTGATGTTTATTGAACTATGAAAATATCCTCAACCGGATTAACGCTGATTAAAAAATTTGAGGGATGCGAGCTTACGGCATATCAGGATATTGCTGGGGTTTGGACTATTGGTTATGGGCATACGGGCTCGGATGTAACACCAGGTAAGGTAATTTCGGCGGTAGAGGCTGAGGAACTGCTGCGTAAAGATGTAAGTTTTTTTGAAAAGGGGGTTACCGAGGCGCTAAAAGTTCCCGTCAACCAAAATCAGTTTGATGCCCTTGTTAGCTTTAGTTACAATGTCGGGTTGGGCGCTTTTAAAGAATCTACATTATTAAAATTGCTTAACGATAAAACGGATAAAAACATAGTTGCAGCTGAATTTTCGAGGTGGAGTAAAGCCGACGGCGTGGTTGTCCAAGGTCTCCTTAATCGTCGTAAAGAAGAGCAAGCTTTGTTTTTAAAAAGTGTTAAAAACGCTGTTTTGGCGCACAGTATCTTAGCTCAGCAGGATACTTGGTTAAAACGCAAACCGGCGCAAGCAAGTGCCTTAACACCAGAAGAAAAACTTTTTGTGCCCAAAGGCGCGGCACACGAATGGAAATCTATAAATATTGTTCCTGGCGAATCGGATTATAAAGTTGTTTTAGAGGCTCAACCAGACCAAACTTGGTGGTTCTACCCGTCACATTGGAAAATAATTAATGATGTAGCTCCAAAAAGCATTCCTACACAGGTACAGCACAGTTCCAAGTTAATTTTGAATGTTCCTTATTATTCGCAGAGGGACAATGTGCGCGACCCACTTCGAACTTGTTTTTCAAGCTCGTGTGGGATGTTGTTGAAGTACTTGAAACCTAATAGTATTAAATCAGATGATGAGTACATAGTTACCGTATTTAAATATGGGGATACGACGGATGCTGGGGCTCAAATTGAAGCTTTAGCTCATTATGGGGTTGAAGCGGCGTTTAGGCAAAATGGAGATTGGTCCGATATTGATTCGCAGTTAGTTGCAGGCATTCCCGTTCCGATCGGAATTTTGCATCATGGCCCAGTGGGAGCACCCGTTGGGGGAGGTCATTGGATTATTATTGTGGGTAGAAATGAAAAAAATGATGCATATATTGTTAACGACCCGAATGGGGAGTTAGATCTGGTTAATGGAAATTATTTGAGTTCAAATGGTAAGCAATTGGTGTACTCGAAGAAAAACCTTGGTCCTCGGTGGAAGGTAGAAGGTGCAAGTAGTGGTTGGTTTATTAAGGCGAAGAAGTAAGGAATATGTTTCCATGTGGAGATTATGCAAAGTGTTTGCTGAAACTACAAAAACCAGCTAAACTGTAAGGAGCAAGTCTTGCCGGTCTTAGAAACTATGTCTGGCATATGCGGAGTTAAATAATGGTAGTGCAAATTCCTGTAGTTCTATATAGTGGCGGCTTTTATCCGCGAGGCTTTCGTACTTTAGAGTCGAACGATACCGTACCTGGAACTGATACAACAGCACAGGCTTCAGGTAATGCTGCGTTAGTATCTGCATCAAATAGGGTGCCAATTTCCGGTGGATACATGACCGGACAGCTGTTTGCAGCATCAGGTGTAGTTGTATCTGGAACTTTATCTAGAAACGGGTTTAATGTCGTAACTGTCGGTGATGTTGAAACTGTAACTAGTACAATGATTGCTAGCGGTACAATCATCGATGCAGATGTAAATATAAGTGGAGCTATTAATGCGACTAAGTTAAGGTTTTTGCAAGCTGGTACAAGTGCTGTTGCCAGGACGGTTGACAGCAAGCTGAAAGATGTTGTTAGTGTTAAGGACTTTGGTGCAGTTGGGGATGGAGTAACGGATGATACGCTTGCCCTACAAGCTAGCTTGTCTTATTGCCAAGGAACTGCAACCGGCGCCATTCTACTCATACCCGCAGGTACTTATAATTTTAATGAAGGCAGTCAAACGCCACCTTGGCCTTCGGGGTTTGGTTTGTACTCTGGCTTGCCAATCACAATTATTGGTGCTGGTGTTGAAAAAACAATTCTTAAAAATACCAGCGCAATCGGCGCAGGACTTAGATTTGCAGGAGGTTATAGCCATATTTCAGATTTTACGATTGACAATAACAACAGCACTGGAATTGCTTTTCGCCAAGGTGGACAGCATACAAACACAAAACGTTTACTTCTAAAAAATCAAACTGGCGGCGATTTTGCTTTTGTGGTGGATGGATCTAGTTTGGCGCATTTAGAAGATATAGTAATTTCCCAATGCGCAAATGGAATTGCGCTGGGGCAAACAAACCCTACCAATTATGTCACGCTAGATCATGTAACGATAGGAGGTGCAACAGGATCAGGCTTGTTCTGCAATTTAAGCACTAACATTAGGTTTAATGGACTTACAATTGAAACTGATGATGTTAATTATTCTAATCTTGCTGTTTTTAATAATTCATTCAACATAACTGTATTAAACTTTACTATGGAAAATTCATATACAGCATTGTTGACAGCCGATGAATACATTAAAATTAATGATTGCAAAAGTATTAATTTTTTAAGTTTTTATGCCAACGTGCATGGAAACAACAATAAGCCATTCTTTGGCGTAATGGGCACATCTAATTCGTCTACAGGCGCGGTACTAATAGAAAATGGATTGTATAAGGCGGACAATGCTTCCACATTAGTAAAAACTAGCAATAATGTAATTCAAAGTCTTATCGTCCGCAATATTCATACTACCTCAAGTTCTGGAACTTTTGTTGGTGTAAATAATCAAATAAATGTTACTGCTGAAAGTGTTGAAAATTTAGTTCATTTTGGAACCATTCCAAGTCATACCCTTAATGCCTCAAAATTAAATT
>Ga0214917_10007892_pt1 | contig 10619 bp, 5 predicted proteins | sample LL_1208_BB_MetaG_FD_177983 | JGI IMG/M metagenome (GOLD analysis project Ga0214917, IMG submission 177983) | Freshwater microbial communities from Lake Lanier, Atlanta, Georgia, United States - LL_1208_BB | ecosystem: Environmental > Aquatic > Freshwater > Lake | place: USA: Georgia | collected...
CCCACATAAATAGGTTTGAATTCGTTAACAGATGGAAACTCAAAAGACACCTTTCTAGGGGCCCTTCGCTGCATATAATGTCGGCAGGCATCGAGTTGTTCGTAAATATTAACCGGTAATAATTGAGGAGCGGACCCTATTTTCGAGAATCGGTCTGCGACCAGCTCCAGTCTGTTTACATCTTTCTCCAGTTCCGTTATAATATCAGCAACCTCAGCGTCATTAAAGTCTTTTGTTTTCAATAAATCAATCCAGGCAACAAGGCCTGAAATGGGTGTTCCCAGCTGATGGGCTGTTTCTTTGGCCATTCCAACCCAGACCCTGTTTTGTTCTTCTCGGCGGGCAGAACTAAAGCCAATATAGCCAAAAAAGATAAAGGCGGCGATAAGTCCCAACTGCATTAAGGGAAAAAACCTAAGTTGCCGAAGGGTGACCGATTCCTTATAATAAAGTTTGTTTCCGTAACTTTCTATAGGTCTATTGCCTTGACGTTTCAGTCGTTCCAGTTCGTTTTCAATATTTTTAGGATTGGTTGTATTGAAATTTCTGGAATCTAGAATGACACCAGAGGGATCTACCAATATGACCGGAATCGTCTGATTATTTTTAATGATATCAAAGGGAATGGTTAAGTCCTGACAAGAGCTACATTCCTCATTTACCGGATTATTGAGTTCGGCATAAGCTTTTGCCCACAAATCGGCCTTTTGTTTTTCCTCCTCTGCCAGTCGCTGACTTAGATATTGGGCGTAGAACTGAGAAATAAGAATCAGAACCACCCCAACGGCAGCCAGATATTTTTTCCAGTTAGATTTTCGCTTGTAAATATCCATGAAATGATCAGGGGTTTCGGGGCGTATGATTTAACTTATAGGAAGCCACCCTGGAGAGGGCATTTTCCCGCACATTGAGGTAGAAAAGATTGAAATCGGCGATATGATAATTATTAGACCTGTAAAGGAAACTTCCCGGAAATTTGGGATGACTAACCTCCAGATAGGCACCTTTAATTTTTGCATCACAAATGGCTGGCAGCACTTTATCGAAATTTAACAAGACGGCACCCTTGTTTAATTCCTTCGTCGCACGATCTTTTGAACGGTTCCAGGTGAGCGGATTTACCACCACAACCTCTTCATCGCCAGGTTTTGTTGCCGGAGAATAATTTTCTTTCCAGGTACGCCATGATACAAAACAACCTGTTTGGGTCGCATTTTCGCAAGGCACTATTTGCTGAAAAGCATTTTGTTTGATAGGCATACCGATTAAATAAGCGGCAACCAATTTTTCAGCTAAGGGTTTGCCATCAAAAAATTCTTTTATTAAACGCTCTGCATGATTTGTTCCCTGACTGTGAGACGCTATAATGATGGGCTTATCATTATGGTAATGCGATAAATAATACTTAAAAGCCTCGCGCACATCCTGATAAGCTAATTCAAAGGTAGCTTTTGCTTTTTCTTTTTCATTGGTAAAGTAAGCACTTATATGCGCCTGTCTGTAAAATGGGGCATACACATGACCTGCTTTATTGAAAATAGATGCTTGAAACTGAAGGGTTGTGGTCTCCGTTTTTTCCCTAAGTTTCACATCGTCCAGGCGGCCATTCCAATAAGTAACCTTTTTCTTTTCCGTATAAGTGGTGGGGTGAAGAAAAAATACATCCACCTCGGGCACGGAACTTTCTGAAGCTAAACTTTTGGGTATTTTGTCTGTAAAATCGACTTTGCCGGGTAATGCACCCCAGGACGATTCCAGGCTATAATCGGGGGAAGCTCCTGAGGGTATATCTGTCAAAGGTCTGGAAGAATTGCAGGAAGTCCATAATCCTGTCAGTAATAAAAATGTAATCCACTTATTCATGTAACCCATTTTAATGATAACCTTTAACCTTAGTGTTTTATTGGAACAAAAGGGTATAAAATCAATATTCGTTTTTCATAACGTTCAAATGACACACAATGTTATAAGAAATTTAATAGTTCATAAGCTATTATTTTTGAGAACAAACCCTTACTTTAGATTTTTCCAATTTTACATTCACATAAATTTCCTGAAATGGTTCCTAAAATATTAATGTCTTCTATTATTTCCTTTTATTGTTTACCCATCTTTTGTCAACATTCATTAGAGGAAAAGGCAGTCAGACAAGCCATTCAGGAGTTATTTGAGGGAATGTATCAGGCAGACAGTGCCAGAGCGCATCGTGTTTTTCATCCGGAAATGCGTTTAATGACGGTCACAGCTGATAAATCGGGCGTCCCGATGGTTCAGGCTACAGATATCCAGAAATTTTTAAACAGTTTAGGGACGCCACGTAAAGAAGGCCCACTCGATGAGCGCATCTGGTCATATAAAATACAGGTTGACGGTCGCCTTGCCTCAGCCTGGACCCCTTATTCGTTTTATGTCGGCAGCCAGTTCAGCCATTGTGGTACCAATACCTTCCAGTTGGTGAAAATGCAGGATGGCTGGAAAATTTTGCAGATAACAGACACCCGCCAAAAAGACCATTGCCGCACTGGAATGCCCGTCAAGCCTGAAGATTTGCCAAAATATTTAGATGATATGATCTCAAAATGGCACAGAGCCGCAGCGACTGCCGATGAAGATACTTTCTTTGGCATGATGACGCCCGACGCCATTTATATAGGCACCGATACCACGGAACGATGGCTCAGGGATAACTTTAAAACCTGGTCAGCCTTTGCCTTCGATCGGGCAGTAGCCTGGGATTTTACGGCAAGTCAGCGAAACGTGAACCTTTCCAAAGATGGAAATACCGCCTGGTGGGACGAACTTTTAGTTACCTGGATGGGTCCATGTCGGGCAACCGGCATAATGACAGACACGGCAGAGGGCTGGAAAATCAGCCATTATCAACTTTCTGTAACGGTCCCCAACGATTTAATCAAACCCTTCATTGAGTTAACCAAACCAAAATAACGGATATTTTTGAATCTTAAAACCTTACTATTTATGAATTATCTTTTAACAGGAAAAACCATTGTATCAACCATCGTTTTCCTATCTTTTATTGCTTTAAATACTTCAGTAGCTCAAACCGGTACTGGAAATGATCCTATGTTAAATAAATTGTCGAAAGCTGAAGTTAAAAAAGGCTGGAAATTATTATTTGACGGTTCTACCCTCACAGGCTGGAAAACCTATAATCGCACCGATATGGCAACTAGCTGGAGCGTAAAAGACGGAGCCATTTATTTGGACGCAAAAAAAGGAAGAAGTGAAATAGCTAAAGGTGATTTAGTTACCCTGGAAGATTATGATGATTTCGAGCTTTCCTTAGAGTGGAAAATTTCAGAATGTGGTAATAGTGGCATTATGTATCGTATCGTGGAAGATCCTAAATACAAACAGCCCTATCTGACAGGACCTGAAATGCAGGTGCTGGATAATAAATGTCATCCCGATGCCAAAATCGTTACCCACAGATCGGGCGATTTCTATGATGTGATGGCCAGTAAAACAGAAAATGTGAAGCCTGCCGGCGAGTGGAATACCGTGCGTATTGTCATGAAGGGTTTCAAACTGGAACAATGGCAAAATGGCGTCAGACAGATTAAACTAACCCTGGGTTCCGATGAAATCAATGCCATAGTGGCTAAAAGTAAGTGGAAAAATCAACCAGCTTGGGGTAAAGCGGAAATTGGCAAAATTGGTCTTCAGGATCATGGCGATCCAGTCTGGTTTCGCAATATTAAAATTCGCAGTTTGTAATTTAATAGTTAATTAAAATATTGACGTATGCGTAGAAAAATAAGAATGGGCATGGTCGGCGGTGGCCGCGGTGCCTTTATTGGAGGTGTTCACCGTATGGCTGCAGCTTTAGACGGCCATATTGACCTGGTATGTGGTGCTTTTAGCAGTGACTCGGAGCGTTCCCGTCTTTCTGGGAAAGATTTTTATCTGCCCGAAGACAGAGTCTATGATTCTTATTCCGAAATGATTTTGACTGAAAAATCACTTCCTGCAGAGATTCGTATGGATTTCGTGTCCATTGTGACTCCCAATCACATGCATTTCGGGCCAGCTAAAATGGCCTTGGAAAATGGATTTCATGTCGTTTGTGACAAACCTCTTTGCCTCAGTAAAAAGGAAGCAGAAGAATTAGTTGCTTTAGTTCAACAAACAGGACTCATATTTGCCCTTACCCATAATTATACGGGTTATCCGATGGTAAAACAGGCAAAAGCCATGATTCGCAAAGGAGAATTAGGCGCCATTCGAAAAGTGGTTGTAGAATACCCTCAGGGTTGGTTGTCTACCCTTTTAGAAGCCGACGCAAATGCTAAACAGGCTATCTGGCGCACCGATCCGAACCAGTCAGGGGCAGCAGGTTCCATGGGCGATATTGGGACCCATGCCGAAAATCTGGCAGAATATGTCACTGGATTGAAAATTAAAGAAATGTGTGCCGATTTAAGCATTTTCGTTCCAGGCAGAAAATTAGACGATGATGGAAACGTGCTTCTTCGTTTCGATAATGGGGCAAAAGGGGTCTTACATGCCAGTCAGATAAGCAATGGAGAGGAAAACAACCTTAATATTCGCGTTTATGGCGAAAAGGGAGGTCTCGCCTGGCGGCAAATGGAGCCTAATACCTTAACGGTCATTTATCAGGATAAACCTTCCACCATTTTTCGGACAGGCTGGGCAGGTCTTGAAAGAGAAGCCATTGCCCATACCCGTATTCCCGCCGGGCATCCGGAAGGGTATCTCGAAGCCTTTGCCAATATTTACAGAAATGTAGCTTTTTGCATTCAGGCCAGACTTACCGGGGAGGAAGTAGATCCGTTATACACCGATTTCCCTTCTGTGGAAGATGGATTGAGAGGGATGAATTTTGTAGAAAAAGTAGTTTCCTCCAACGGCCAGTGGGTTACCATGTAAATTTAAAAACCTCCATTATGAAGCATTTATTGTTATTTGTTATCCTTGGTTTCGTTGCCATTTCCTGTAACAAAACTGAAAATAAGTCTTTACCCTTGATGAAAGTTACCTATCCTGTTTCCAAAACAGTAGATCATACCGACACTTATTTTGACAGTATCGTTGCCGACCCTTATCGCTGGCTGGAGGACGACCGCTCTGCTGAAACGGGGGAGTGGGTGAAAAGCCAGAATGAGGTTTCTTTCGATTACCTGAATAAAATTCCATTTCGCCGTGCCATCCGTGAAAGACTGGCCAAATTATGGGATTATGAAAAATATTCAGCGCCTTTTAAAGAAGGCGATTATACCTATTTTTATAAAAATGATGGGTTGCAAAATCAATACGTGCTTTACAGGCAAAAAGGTGAGGGCACCCCAGAAGTTTTTTTGAATCCCAATGATTTTTCATCCGATGGTACTACCTCTTTGGCAGGTATCGATTTTTCTTTAGACGGTTCAAAATCGGCTTATCAGGTTTCAGAAGGAGGTTCCGACTGGCGTAAAGTGATTGTTTTAGATGCAATGTCTAAGAAAATCATGGAGGATACCCTTACAGATGTTAAATTTTCAGGCCTTTCCTGGAAAGGTTCAGAGGGCTTTTACTACAGTTCTTATGAGAAACCCAAAGAGGGCAGTGCTCTTTCAGGAAAAACGCAATACCACAAATTATTCTATCATAAACTGGGTACGCCTCAGTCGGCCGATCAGCTTGTATTTGGTGGAGAAAAAACGCCGAGAAGATATATTGGTGGATTTGTTACTGAAGATCAGCAATATCTGGTCATTACCGCTGCTGTTTCTACTTCGGGGAATGAATTGTATATCAAAAGTTTAAAAGAAAAGAATGCCCCTATTGTACAGGTAGTGGATAATTTCGAAAAAGAGCATCAGGTGGTACTCTCAGAAGGGGAATGGTTGTATATCTATACCACCCTAAAGGCACCTAACGGACGTTTGGTCAAAGTAAAAGCGGCGAGTCCGTCGCCTGAAAACTGGGTAGATGTCATTGCCGAGAGAAAGGAACCCTTGAGTATATCGACAGGGGGAGGATATTTCTTTGCTTCTTATCTGAAAGACGCCGTTTCGCTGGTAGAGCAAGTAGATGTAACAGGCAAAGTAGTGCGCACCATTTCCTTGCCGGGAAAAGGGACAGCCTCAGGTTTTTCGGGTAAATGGAAAGAGCCCATCCTGTATTTCACCTTTACTTCCTATATCCAGCCTTCTACCATTTATGCATTAGACGTTAAAAGTGGAAAGTCAACGATTTATAAAGAAAGCAAGGTCGATTTCAATCCTGCTGATTTTGAATCGAAGCAAATTTTTTATACGTCGAAAGATGGCACAAAAGTACCGCTCATCATCACTTATAAAAAAGGATTGACTTTAAATGGCAAGAATCCGACTTTACTGTATGGTTACGGGGGATTCAACATCAGTTTAACGCCAGGCTTCAGCACATCGAACATAGTATGGATGGAAAATGGGGGAATTTATGCCGTTGCCAACTTGCGGGGAGGCGGAGAATATGGGGAAGAATGGCATTTGCAGGGAACAAAAATGCGCAAGCAGAACGTATTTGACGATTTTATTTCTGCGGCAGAATATCTGATCAAGGAAAAATATACGGCGAAGGAATATCTGGCCATCAGTGGTGGCTCGAATGGTGGCTTATTGGTTGGTGCGGCGATGACGCAGCGTCCCGACCTCTTTAAGGTAGCCTTACCGGCGGTTGGTGTATTAGACATGTTGCGTTATCACCAGTTTACGGCAGGAGCTGGCTGGGCGTTCGATTATGGGACGGCGCAGGATAGCCCGGAGATGTTTCAATATTTAAAGGGCTATTCTCCGTATCACAACCTTAGGGAAGGGGTATCGTATCCGGCTACTTTAGTGACTACAGCGGACCATGACGATCGGGTAGTACCGGCCCACTCCTTCAAATTTGCGGCACAGTTACAGAAGTCACATGTTGGGGAATCGCCCGTTTTGATTCGTATTGAGACCAATGCGGGACATGGTGCTGGAAAGCCAACGGCAAAAATCATCGATGAGCAAGCGGACAAATGGGCATTCACCTTTTACAACATGAATGTTCCCGTCAAATATTTAAAAAAATAAAGCTAAAATAACTGATAGAGGGCAACTTTCGGGTTGCCTTTTTTTTTGGGGGAGGGGGGAGAAAAGAGGGTAAATTTAAAATTGGATTACGGTTAATAAATAAATGGGTACGGTTAATAAGTTTTTGTGGGTAAATTAGTTGAGTAGGATTATATTGAGTTTTTAAAAAATGAATACGATGAAGTTTAAAGTTAGATTAATATTTAAATATTTTATTTTAGTTGCTATTTTAAATATCTCGACAAGAAATACCATTCACTGTCAAGTAACAATTGGTGATTTATATTCAAAGGCAACTAAACTCGATTTAAATGATTTAAAATCAGCATGTCAAATTTCTGATTCCATTAGTTCTAATGGAAGTATCATAGATGATTATAAATGTAAAGATGTTACCGTTAAATATGTAACAGGGGAAAAATTCTATTATTTTGACATTGAAAAACCTTGTACTATTCAAATTGCCTTATATAAAATAAACTCAAGACCTGCTTTTTTTCTTTTTAAAACAAATGAAACTTATTTTAGTAAAAATCCTACTGGAAGTTTGCTTCTTCAAGAAGCCAATATTGAGTGTATTAAAAATTCCTCAGATGTTAACGGTGTTATAGCTCCGGCAATCAGTCAATATTTACAACCTGGTAGGTATTGGGTTGCTGTTGATTCTAGAGATCCTAATTATTCTATTCAAAAATATGTACTTGATATTACTTGTGGAAATTTTGATTGTAATAATTGTGAATATTTGTCATGTAATTCTGAAAAAAAGGGAACTACTATAGGTCTGCAGAACAATTCTAGTATTTATAATCCTGAAAGATTTGATCAAAATCTCAGAGAGTATATTTCTAAAACAGGTCCTGAAAAAACATACTGTTTTTCATTAAAAGCTGCTTCAAGCGTTGAAATAAATTTGAAAAATTTCAACCAGGACCTCGATTTGATTTTGTTATCGGATTGCAATCTAAAAAAGGTGGTTGCAGTTAGCGAAAAACAAAAATTAGAACAAGAGCAAATTATTCGTACTCTACCTGCGGGAAATTACTACATTGTAGTAGATGGTCATAGGTGTAGTGAAAGTGATTTTACGCTTGAGCTAAAAGCTACCAATTGTTGTGAAATAACGGCAATAACTAACCTTGCAACAGAAAAAGATTGTAAAACATTTCAATTATCTGGTTCAATTCCAGAAAATTGCGGGGCAATCATTATTGAAAGAGGCTTTGTTTGGGCATTAAAACCAGATCCAAACTTACAGACTGGTACAAAAATTCCTGAAGTTCCTCAAGGAGGTATAGGTCAATTTGGATATAATTTAATAACCAATATTTCAGACACTACCTATTATTATCGTTCTTATGCTGTTACTTCATCAGGAAATATAGTTCTAGGTGATGTCAGGTCACTTAAATCTGGTAATTGTTGCTTGTCAAGTACTGAAATTTTAAAAGTACCACTTTATAAAGATATTGTGGATAATAAATGTAAAAATCTACAAGATTCCTCTATCGGAATTTACTCAGCTCAGTACAACGGACAATTAGTCTATTTCGCTTTTCATTCCAATTATAATTATTTTGTTGTAACAGATTGTAAAGGTGAGGTTTTATATGATTCAGAGCGTTCTTGGGATTGTTACAAGGAAAGACAGGATTATCTTGAAACATTCAGAGACGTCAAGTTGATTTATTCTTGTCCTGGGGGTAAAAGTCTATGCTATAAACCAAATTGTAATTCCGCACCTTGTTTGGAGTCATCACAGCCTGTATGCGGCTGTGACGGAATTACTTATCAAAATTCTACAGAGGCGAAAGCAGCGTTTGTTTCCTACACAAATGGTCCCTGTTCCACAAATTGCAACCTGGATTTATGTGATGAAAATAATTGGCTCAATAATGTGTTGGACTCGCTAATTTCCTTAAATAAAGATGGGATAAGTATTTTCAATTCTCAGGGTTATTTTGTGATTAATTATGGTGAGCCTACTAATAGTCCTGATAGAGGAAGTTTTATAAATATAATTTATAATTGTAATGGAAAGCTTATTCAAAGATTCGGTAGGCCATATATTATAAATGGCATTGGAATCCCATTTTGTGAATTCTTTATACCATATACTCAATTAAACTTCCCATTCCCAAATGCGAAGATCGATACTTTAGCCTTTGATTTGAAGTCGGGCGAACAATTTGATTGTTCTAATATTCTGGTTTGCGGTTCGGTCCGCTACGGAAATACAGCAAATGGAACAAATAACAACAAGCAGTATCTTTGTTCGTATAACCTTATGGACGGAAAAGAAGTAATTTATGAATTTGTTAAAAAATCAAATCAAAGTGCCGTCTTTCATTTAAGTGAGGTAAAAAGTGACTTGGATTTATTCCTCCTAAGTAAAAATGACCCCGATTTTTGTGTTAAATATAGTTCAAAAAATGGAGTGAGTTATGACAATATTTATTTGGAAGCAAGTGCCCCAGCCGGAATATATTATTTGGTTGTAGATGGCTTTGATCCTGATGACAGCCCCTTTAAAATAGAAGTTCAATGTGATAAACCACCAGGATCTTTAGATTGCAGCAAAGCAAAAAATATAAGTTGTAACCTTCCTGTGGTGGGTAATACAGCTATTGATGGTTTTTCAATGAATCAGTTTTATGGTGCCGGAGCCCCTTCTTATTATGACGGAAAGGAGGTCGTTTATAAGTTTACCTCAACAATCAATGGAGTGGCAGAAATATTTTTAGAATCGTTGACGTCTGATTTAGATTTCTTTGTTTACGACGATTGTGGTAAAGTGTTGAATCCATTGAAAAGTTCTATACAAGCCATTTTAGAAGATGAAACTATTATAATAGATGTGGTAGAAAATAAAACGTATTTTTTGGTCATTGATAGTCCTAAGGGATTAGAGGGAAGTTTCAAATTAAGAATTAACTGCAGTCCCTATTGTGTCGGCCCCCAATGCGATTGTCAAAATCCTCCTTGTATTGAGGAGCCTCCAATTTGTGAAGATAAAATCAGATTGTTCTGTAATACCCCATTATTTGGTGATACTCGAACAAGTAAATATGACGAAATAGATACTTATGGTTGTGGAGGTAGTACTGCAAAAGGCAAAGAGTTACTCTATTATTTTATATTAGAGGAGGCGCAAACGGTTGAAATCTATCTCTCTCAAGTCTTGGTAGGTGAAAACCTTAATCTTGTTTTAATGGACAATTGCAATCGGTTTGGTGGAAATTGTCTTGCCTATGGTGATAAAAGTAATAATTCAGACGAAAAATTAATTTATAACCTAAATCCAGGAACCTATCATATCTATGTGGATGGATATAAAGATGGTGATGAGAGTTCTTTTAAACTTAAAATAAAATGTAAGGAAATCAGCTGTGAGAAAAATCCAATAATGCTCAGTTTTGACACCACCAATATTAATTGCTCTTATAATATTGAGGTTAAACCTAAAGATGGTGTTCCACCATATACCTATAAATGGTCAAACGGAATGACAACTGCTAAATTAACGGGCGTTCCTCCTGGAAAATATAT
>Ga0214917_10007894_pt1 | contig 10618 bp, 9 predicted proteins | sample LL_1208_BB_MetaG_FD_177983 | JGI IMG/M metagenome (GOLD analysis project Ga0214917, IMG submission 177983) | Freshwater microbial communities from Lake Lanier, Atlanta, Georgia, United States - LL_1208_BB | ecosystem: Environmental > Aquatic > Freshwater > Lake | place: USA: Georgia | collected...
GTGTCGGCAACTGCCGAGGCGATTGCCAGACAGACACCAAGGTCACTGCCAGGGTCACTCAGCCGAATTCCGCCTACGACAGACACATACACCTCGAGGTTCGCACACGACACGTTGGCGCGACGCTCGAGCACTGCCAACAGCATTGCCAGACGTGATGAGTCGAGACCCTGCGCACTGCGTCGCGGGGTGAGGCCGGTGGCAATCTTGCTGGTGAGTGCCTGCATCTCAACCAAGAGAGGCCGTTGACCGTCAATGCTCGGCACCACGATGGATCCAGCGACTCCTGCCTGACGATCGGCCAGCAACATGTGGCTTGCGTCAGGAACACCCAAGAGCCCTTGTTCGGTCATCTCAAAGAGCCCGAGCTCGTTGGTCGAACCGAAACGGTGCTTCACCGCTCGCACGGTTCGCAGCGGATGCAGGCGGTCACCTTCGAACGAAATGACCGTGTCGACGACATGTTCAAGCAGGCGTGGCCCTGCAATCGAGCCTTCTTTGGTGACGTGCCCGACGATGAGCACAGCGATGCTGCGGGCCTTGGCTTCTTGCACCAAGCGAAACGCACACTCACGCACCTGCACGACCGACCCGGGTGCCGAATCAATCGTGGGGTCGGCGATGGTCTGAATGCTGTCAACCACAACGAGCGAAGGAGAAGTCTTGTCGATTGCCGCCACGATGTCGGTGAGCGACAACGCCGACATCAAGAACACCTGGTCGCGATGAATGCCGAGCCGTTCGGCACGCAGGCGCACCTGTTGGGCGCTCTCTTCGGCACTGACATACAGCGATGTCTCTGGCCACGCACCGACGAGTTGCAGCAGCAACGTCGACTTGCCAATGCCGGGTTCGCCGCTCAGCAGCGTGACAGAGCCCGGCACGAGACCGCCGTCAAGTACGCGGTCGAACTCACCGATGCCAGTCGAGCATGCGGGTGCCGACTGGGTGCCAACTGCGGTGATCGGCAGCGGCTCGGTCGACGGGTTCACCAATCGGTTCACTGCCACCGACTTGGCGACGACGGGGGTGTCAGCCCCGACGACGTCTTCAACCAGCGTGTTCCAGGCTCCGCAGGCATTGCATTGGCCGCTCCACTTGGGGTGCTCAGCACCGCACGATGAGCAGACATAGACGGTGCGCAGCTTTGCCACGCGCCAACTCTACGACTCGGGTGTTGAGCGAGTTCTACGGCTCACGACCGTCGCCACATAGATGAGTGCGAGTGCCGCGGCAATGATCATCACCACAAAGACCGCTCGAGAAATCCAGCCTGCGACCATTGCCGAGACATCACGGTTGCGTGTTGAAGCCGAGAGTGTCACTGCGCTTCCGTCAACGGGCACTTGCCAGTCAAAGGTGCTGACGAGATCATCGCTCTCACGCGGCGCAGTAGTTGCGTTGGTGGCGATTGACTCGCCTGGCAAGGTGAGCCGCACGTTGACTTCGAGCACCTCGCTGAGTGGCACACCGAGAGCTTCAATCGTCGCCGCGAACGGTGCGGCCCCAAGAGTGACGAGGGCTTCACTGTCGGCAAAACCGCTCGTGCCGTCGGGCAGCCCACCGACACCGGTGAACAGAAAGGTCGAGTCATTCGGGCTACCGGTGCGCTCGAGCACCAGCTCGCGCAGGGGCCCACTCGGCCCAGAGAGTTCGGTCAGCAACACCGTGGCTTCATTCGGTGTGTTGAAGTCATGCACGAGCGTGACGCTCGCCCCGCCGTCTGGGGTCGGGTTCTGCACCGTCGCAGTCCACCCTGCATCACGCAGATCGTCGAGTTGCAGAGACTCGACCAGCTCAGGTGCCGCGCGCAGTGTCGCAGCATCAGCCGCGACCACGACCGTCACTTGACCACTGCCATTTTCGGTGACCGCGATGTCAGAGGAAATCTGCACCCGACATGCACTGAGCACGAGCACCAACAGTGCCGCACCAGACATCACGACGAGAGATCGGGCGCTTCGGCTCACGCCGTGGCGCGGGTTCACTCGGTGGTGGCGTTGCCGCCTTCGCCCGCCCCAGCGAGGTCGACACCCACTGGTGGCTTGAAACCTTCGACCGCCGTAAAGGTGATGCGCTGGTCGCCCGGGTTCTCAGGGTCATCTTCCACCCCGACGACAACGATCTCACCGGCGATGAACTGCTTGTTGAGCAACCGCTCAGAGAGTGGATCTTCAATGAGTCGTTGGAGAGCTCGTCGCAACGGACGTGCACCGAGCTGCGGGTCATACCCCTTACGTGCCAGCAACTGCTTGGCAGGCTCGGTGAGTTCGAGACCAAGGCCGAGGCCTTCGAGTTGACCGATCACTCGCTTGCTCATCAGGTCGACCATCTGCACGACTTCGACCATCGTGAGTTCGTGGAAGACGATGACTTCGTCAATGCGGTTCAAGAACTCAGGTCGGAAGTGCACCTTGAGCGCATCGTTCACCTTGTCACGCATGCGTGCATACGACATCGCCTCGTCGTTCTTGCCGAACCCGACGTTGGCCTTGCGCAAATCTTGCGTGCCAAGGTTCGAGGTCATGATGATCACGGTGTTGCGGAAGTCGGTGGTGCGACCCTGCGCATCGGTCAGACGACCTTCTTCGAGAATCTGCAACAAGGTGTTGAACACGTCAGCGTGAGCCTTCTCGATCTCGTCGAAGAGCACGACGGAGAACGGCTTGCGTCGCACAGCTTCGGTCAACTGACCGCCCTCGTCGTATCCGACATACCCCGGAGGTGAGCCGACCAAGCGACTCACGGTGTGCTTCTCCATGTATTCGCTCATGTCGAGCGAAATCAACGCGTCTTCGTCACCGAACAAGAATTCTGCAAGCGTCTTGGCGAGTTCGGTCTTGCCGACACCCGTCGGCCCGAGGAAGATGAACGAGCCACTCGGACGCTTCGGGTCTTTGAGCCCAGCTCGCGTGCGACGAATGCTTTGGCTCACTGCCTTGATCGCGTCTTCTTGGCCGATGATGCGCTTGTGCAGCTCGGCTTCCATGTTCAGCAGTTTCGCCGTCTCTTCTTCGGTCAGTTTGTAAACGGGAATTCCCGTCCACACGCTGAGCACGTCGGCGATGGCTTCTTCGTTGACTTCGTCATACAGGTTGATGCCCTGCGCCTTGACGTCGGCTTCTTTCTGGGCACGCTCGTCGAGCAAGGCGCGCTCTTGGTCGCGCAGGCGACCAGCTTCTTCGAAGCGCTGTTCGTCGACGGCCTTCTTCTTGGCGATCTGCACTTCTTTGATGCGGTTGTCGATCTCTTTGAGGTCGGGCGGTGTCTTCATGCGCTTGATGCGCAGACGGCTGCCTGCTTCGTCGATGAGGTCGATGGCCTTGTCGGGCAGGTGACGATCGGCGATGTAGCGATCGGCCATGTTTGCTGCTGCGACGAGCGCCTGATCGGTGATGGTCACGTGGTGGTGACTCTCGTATTTGTCGCGAATACCCTTCAAGATTTCAATCGTGTGGGCGACTGATGGCTCGTCGACCTTCACCGGCTGGAAGCGCCGCTCGAGTGCCGCATCTTTCTCGAAGTGTTTGCGGAACTCATCGAGTGTCGTCGCACCGATGGTCTGCAGTTCGCCACGGGCGAGCATCGGCTTCAAGATGGATGCCGCATCGATCGCGCCTTCGGCTGCGCCAGCGCCAACGAGCGTGTGAATCTCGTCGATGAAGAGAATGATGTCGCCGCGCGTGCGAATCTCTTTCAGCACCTTCTTGAGGCGCTCTTCAAAATCTCCGCGGTAGCGACTGCCGGCGACGAGGGCACCGAGGTCGAGGGTGTAGAGCTGCTTGTTGGTCAGGGTCTCTGGCACGTCGTTGGCGACGATGCGTTGCGCAAGACCCTCGACGATTGCCGTTTTGCCGACGCCCGGCTCACCGATCAGCACGGGGTTGTTCTTCGTGCGTCGCGAGAGAATCTGCATCACACGTTCCATCTCGCGCTGACGACCGATTACCGGGTCGAGCTTCTTGTCTTTCGCCAGTTGGGTGAGGTTGCGCCCAAACTGGTCGAGAATCTGGCTTCCGCCCTTTTCGCTCGGCGTATCTTTGGCGCTGATTGGCTCACCTTTGCCTTCGCCGCCCGAGCCCTCGTAACCGCTCAACAACTGGATGACCTGCTGGCGCACGCGTGAGAGGTCGGCCCCGAGTTTCACCAACACTTGGGCGGCGACGCCTTCACCCTCACGAATGAGCCCGAGCAAAATGTGCTCGGTACCGATGTAGTTGTGGCCGAGCTGCAGGGCTTCACGCAGCGAGAGTTCGAGCACCTTCTTGGCGCGCGGAGTAAAGGGAATATGGCCCGACGGCGATGATCCGCCTTGACCGATGATTTCTTCGACTTGGGCACGCACCGCTTCGAGCGAGATGTTCAATGCTTCGAGCGCCTTGGCGGCGACACCCTCACCTTCATGAATGAGGCCAAGCAAGATGTGCTCGGTGCCGATGTACGAGTGGTTGAGCAGCCGGGCTTCTTCTTGCGCGAGCACGACGACTCGTCGCGCCCTGTCGGTAAACCGTTCGAACACTGCTGAAAACCGCCTTGCTGGGGTGGTGCCCCGAGTAGAGGAAAGTGTATCCCCGCGCCGCGCCGCCGTGAGATGACGTGCTCCACATGGGAGACGCTGTGATTACGCACGAAGCAACCCTTCGTGTGACGCTTGTTGCGTCGCGACATCAATGGATGTCAATGTGCGTACATCTGCGCAGTGGGCTCTTGGCATAGCCTGACCAAGTGAATCTCGTCTCGCCGTTGCTCGATTTGCCACTCATGAACGGCGACCGTGAACGTATCGAGACGGCTCTGCGTGAGTCGGTTCGCACGACCGACGCCTATCTCACTGAACTTGCATCGCACCTCATCGTGGCGGGCGGCAAGCGGTTGCGTCCGGTGCTTGCGGTGGCGGCCGCACAAGTTGGGGCGTCGACGAAAGTTTCCGACGAAGTGATCCAAGGCGCAATTGCCTGCGAACTCGTGCACCTCGGTTCGCTGTACCACGACGACGTGATGGATGAAAGCCCGACTCGGCGTGGCGTAGAGACCGTGAATGCCAAGTGGGGCAACCTGCAGGCCATCGTCGCCGGTGATTTTCTCTTGGCGCGTGCGTCAGAGATTGCCGCGTCATTGGGCAACGAAGTTGCCGGTCTCCTCGCCCGAACAATTGGTCGACTGTGTGAGGGTCAAGTCGAAGAGTTGCGTCACACCTACGACCGCAACCGCACAGTGCCGTCATATCTCGTGAGCATCGAGGGCAAGACCGCCTCGTTGTTCGCAACCTCTGCACGCATCGGCTCGCTCATCGCCGGGCATTCGCGTGCGGTCACCGATGCGCTCACGAACGTCGCGAATGCCTACGGCATGGTCTTTCAGATCGTCGATGACGTGCTTGACATCGTGGCTACCGACGAACAGTTGGGCAAGCCCGCAGGTCACGACCTCGAAGAGGGTGTGTATACGTTGCCGGTCTTGTTGACGCTCGCCGAGTCGTCGGCCGAGTCGCGCGAGTTGTTCGACCTGCTTGGCTCGCCACTCACCGGCTCTGAGCGTGTGAAGGCGCTCAAGATTGTGCGCAGCGGCAGCGGTTTGGCCGGAGCAATCGAATCTGCACGCAACTATGCATCAATCGCCGAGACCGAATGCGATCGCCTTCCGGCAAGTGATGCGACCGAGGCATTGCGCCGTGCCCCACGCGCGCTGCTTGACTCGCTCGTCGATCTCTAAATCGCGAGTCGTTCGCTACGGCATTCGTCAGGCAAGCAGCTGTCGCGCTGCAGCACGACCTGACAGCACCGCACCCTCAACGCGCGGGCCGGCAAACGCATCGCCCGCAACGACGAGTCGCTGGTATGACCAGCACGCCTCAGGCCAGATGGTCTGTGGTGTCGCCATGCGCCAGCGCTTCGGTTGGTGTTCGATGACGGTGGCGTCACCAATCCACGGTCGAGCCTGATCAAGCAGCAGTTGGTGTGTCGCGTCGACGTCGTTCCACCAGTGTTGTTCGCTGAAACTGGCATTGGCATGAAACGTGAGCGCACCGCTCTCGCTAATGCCCTTGCGCTGGTTGTCGGCGATGAACGAGAACACCGGGTCACCAGACTGCACACCGCCCGGCTCGGGCACATTCGTTGCGCCCTCCACCACGACGAGAGCGGCAATGGTTTTGTCGTAGGTGATCGTGCGAATGCCTTCTGGAACCTCGATATCGGCGTGCACGAGCAACGAAAGCGTCTGCGGAATCGGGCAGGTGACAACTACGGCATCGGCAGAGAAGCGTGTTGCATCATCGAGAATCACCACCCATGTATCACCCTCGGCGCGAATCTCGAATGCCAGTGAGTTGAAGCGCACATCGAGGCTCTTTGCGAGATGTTTGGTGATGGTGGTCATGCCGGCGGTTCCGCAATAGCGCGGGTGCCCATCACCTGAACCGAATCCGCGACACCATTCGCGTGCGATGCCTAGTGAAATCCACTGCTCGACGATGGCGCCAAACTCGTCGGAGCGCGCGGTGAAGAACTGTGCACCGTGGTCAAATGTGGCGTTGCCGATGCGCCGCGTGGCGCAACGGCCGCCCGTGGCACGTGACTTTTCCAGCACCGTTACGGAATGCCCGGCGCCAACCAGCTCGTGTGCAGCGCAGAGCCCAGCCAAACCCGCACCGATGATGACGACCCGCATCGCGGTTTAGGCGCTGGCGCTTGCCGGTTCGGTTGCCGCTCGCCGCTCTCGTTCTGCGCGGTCGATGAAGTCGAACACGATCGGGTTGAACGTTGATGCGTGTTCAAACATCAGACCATGGGCAGCACCTGAAATCACGACCAACTCGGCATGAGCGATTCGCTCGGCAATTTCTTCGCTGTCGGCCCGCGGCGTGAGGATGTCTTGGTTGCCGACAATGACCAGCGTGGGTGCCGTGATGCTTGAGAGTTCTGCAACCATCGAGTCATCGGTGCTGACGATGGCATCGACTTGGGCGGTGAAGCCCTTCGATGGGCGATGGGTCGCGAAGGGTCCGAGCCAGGTGAGGGCCGGTGCGAGACGGCGAAACGATCGCGGGCCCACCAACCAGCGGGCAGAGTCGTTGGCCCATTCGCGCATTCCACGCACGTTTGCCGTATCTGCCCAGTGCCGCAGCAACTCGGTGCGCCAGGGCTTGTTGCGACATGCGGTACACACCAGCGTGAGTGAGCGCACGAGCGCAGCATGTTTGACCGAAAGTATCTGCGAAATTGCCCCACCCATCGACGCGCCGACGACGTGGGCACTCGTCACCCCAAAGTGCTCAAGCACCGCCGCAGCATCATCAGCCATGTCTTCGAGTGTGAAGGGTTCGTCAGGGGTGGTGCTGCGCCCTGAGCCGCGGTTGTCGAAGGCGATGGTGCGGTATCGGGTGGCCATGCCGAAGCGCTGCAGTATCCAGCCGTTCTTGTCGGTGCCGAGACCTTGGATCAGCAGTACCACAGGTGCGTCACTGCGGCCCGTCACCTCGGCATGCAGTCGCACGCCACCAGGTCGGTTGATGTACGGCACTACGCCACTCTCACGCGCGGCTGATGTGGACCAATTCGCACCACTGAAGGCCACGAATACAGTCGCGCCAACACATCGGGTGTCGAGTGTGTCGGGCGATAACTCACATCGTGCACGACAGTGGATGCGAGTCGACCATGTTGCAACAGTTCCGCGACATGGTCTGGCAGAGGAGCACCCGCCAACGTCGTGAGGGTCGTGGCGATGGGCCAGGTACGAGGCAATACCGGAACCATGGCGCGTCGACCACGACGCAATGCAGCCAGCACGGTCGTCGGTTGATCGGCAACCACGTTCACCACACCGTGATGACCGTGCAGCGCAGCATGAGCGAACGCGCGCGCTGCATCATCATCAGCGACCACCTGAAACATTGCTCGCGAAAACGGGTCGATTGGTACCACCGGCAGGCGCAGCAGGCGACCAAGTGGGCTCGGCACATGGGCGCCAATCACCGGAGCCAGACGCAGTGTCGTGACGGTTGCTGTCGCGGGAGCACTCTCGTGCAGCATCGTTTCAAGTTCGCTCAACATCTGGCCGTAGGTCGATGACGGAGCAACTGGCGAGTGCTCATCGGGACTGACGGTCGGGCGCGCACCGTACACCTCGACTCCCGAACGAATCACCAGTCGGCTCAGGTCGTTGAGGTGTTCGAGCGCTTCGCACAACGCACTGGCGTAGTTTTGCGTGGCGATACGTGCTTCTGCGGTGCCGACACGCGCATGCGGTTCCCAAACGCCCATGTGCACCAAGACATCAGGTCGATGGGCAACGATGCGGCGCACGAGTTCGGATCGGTCCGCATGTTCAACGCGCACGAACTCGGTTCGGCGCAGGCGTCGACGGGGTGGATGCACATCGATACCGACGATGTCGGTGAACTCTTGATGGTGTTCCATGAATGCGGTGGCCAACGATCCCAATTCACTGCCGACACCAAGCACCAAGAGGCGCCGTTCACTCACATGGGCAAGACTACTGAGCCATCACATTGCTGTTTCTTGATTGTGTGCGGTCTGTGCTTAGCGAGCAAACTCATGTGCACGAAAGATCAAGGCACGCGATGCCGGTTCGAGGCGTCGGTTCGTCAGCCGCTCGATGAGCGAGACTGCCTCGGTTGACTCTTCGACGACACCAAGCCAGCGGAGATAGGCACCCATAACGCTGACGATTTGGTCGCCGACGTCTTCGGCATGCACCACGATGCGTTGACCAGCCGAGAGCAATGCGTTCAGCTCAGAGAAGAACGTCGCACACCAGCCATCGAGATCGGTGCTGGTCAGCAGCGGATAGTGACGATACGGCATGCCGAGTTCGTCGTAGCTATGCAGGTTGTGGGGTGCGCTACAGATGCTGACGATCTGGTGGAATTCGTTTTCACGCAGCCAGATGACTTCTTCCTGCCGACGCACCTTGCGGTGATTTGATCCGTATCCACCGGGTCGCTCACAAATCGCCAGCTGATCTTTGATGATCCAAGTCAGGTCACGCGGCTGAATGCCCAGTGCCCATTTCCCGCGCAGTTTCTGAGACATCGGTGAGCGATGTTACACCACGTCGGTGTCGTGAATTTCTAGCCGCTGATGGCTGCGGCGAACTTGTCGACCGTTGCCGATCTCGCAACCTGGGGTGTCGCCACGCGCGACGATCAGAACTCGCTCAACCGTTGCCGAATCGGGTGGCAGTGGATTCGCGAGCCATCGGCGAATCGCGCGTCTTGCCAGCGCAAGCGGAGCCGCTGCAAGAGCTTTGGCGTCGCGCACGTCAATGGTGGTTGCAATGTCGTTGAGCAGGTCATCATCGTCACGTAGCAACTCTGCTTGGCGCACGAGCACCTCGGTCATGTCACGCCGGGCGACATCACTCAACAAGGGCAGGACTTCCCTTCGAACTCGCACTCGTTGAAAGGCATCATCCTCATTCATCGGGTCATGTAGTGGCTCAACACCAAGTTCGGCGCACAGAGCCTGAGTTTCACTGCGCCGCAGACCCAAGAGTGGTCGTTGATCGTGGCGCATTGCAGCGAGCCCAGCCGTGCCTGAGCCCCGTAACAGATTGATGAGCACCGTTTCGGCTTGGTCGTCGGCGGTGTGCCCGGTCAGCACATCAGGCGGCAAGAGCGAATAGCGAGCGGCACGGGCACGCGCCTCGAGATTGGCCCCTGGCTCGACCACCACCGTGCACGATCGCGATTCACTGCCCAACGCTGCTGCAATGTCTTGAATGCGTGAGAACTCGTGTTGCGAGCCGGTGCGCAATGAATGGTCAACGTGCCAGGCCGTGGTTGTGGTGCCGCTGAGGCGCGCCAGCAAGAGCAGCGCCAGCGAATCGGCGCCGCCAGAGACTGCGCAGTGTAAGTGGTCGCGATGGGGAAATCGAGTGCGCATCAACAGGCGTTGTGCGAGTGACGACGACGTGAGCGCCGCGAGTAGAGCGCTCATCGCGCAATGGCTCCTACTGCTGTTGCTGTTGGGCGCGTCGTTGCGCTCGCGAAGGATGCTTCTGTGCTTCCACCTTGCCGAGGTATCCGACCACGACACCGATGATTGCGCCGACTCCAGCAAGCAAGAGCCCTGCACCCAACCACCAGTGCCATGGAACTGCTGCCAACATCGCACCAGAGCCTACTTCGGTAGCGTGACGTCATGCGACGGATCTCGATAGCGATGCTCGTCACGAGCGCACTGGTGCTTGCTGGTTGTGGTGAGACCGTGAACATCGGCGAAAACGGCGTGCCGCAGGGCATCACCGTTCAGGCGACCGGTACCGCCGACGTGGTGCCCGACGCGGTGCGTCTGTCACTTTCTGTCAGCGTGATGGCCGACACCAGCGAAGCTGCTTTGTCTGCTGTTGCAACTAGTGCTGATGCAGTGCGTGCGGCATTACAGAACGCCGGCATTGATGACGCCGACATTGCCACGCAAACACTCGCCGTCAACCCTGAGTACACCTACACCGATGCTGAGGGTCAGAAGTTGATCGGCTATCGCGCGACTCAGGTGTTCGACGTGCTTGTGCGCGATGCAGAAGGCGCGGGCGCAGTCGTTGATGCAGTGGTGCGAGCTGGCGGTGATGCCGTGGCAGTGAATTCGACGAC
>Ga0214917_10007895_pt1 | contig 10618 bp, 7 predicted proteins | sample LL_1208_BB_MetaG_FD_177983 | JGI IMG/M metagenome (GOLD analysis project Ga0214917, IMG submission 177983) | Freshwater microbial communities from Lake Lanier, Atlanta, Georgia, United States - LL_1208_BB | ecosystem: Environmental > Aquatic > Freshwater > Lake | place: USA: Georgia | collected...
GCAGGCTGTGCGGTTGGCCGGCGATCTCCTCGGGCTCGTAGCCGACCCATTGGCAAAAGTTGGCATTGGCCGACAGCACCCGGCCGGATAGGTCGAGACGCACAACGCCCTGCACCCGGTCGATGGCATTCATCAACGCCTGCATGTCGACGTTGCTCAGGACCTGCATGGTGGCTGGAGCCGAGTGGTTCAAAGGATTGTCTAGTAGCTCAAAGACCGATTTTGACATCGTACAACGGCCCCGCCGGCATTGGACAGGGGGCCATTGTTAAGCTGAAGACCCGCGCCGCTGCTGGATAGCTTAGCGGCCCGGCAGCACCTCTCTAAAGCGGTTGAAGCTTAACCCCGGACAGAGCCCTCAGGCGCCGGTCAAAACCCGAGCGCCGTCATTTTCGACAGCAACGGACTTCCCTGCGGTACAGTGGCAAGCTTCAATCACGTTTTGAGACGTAAATCAAGGCGGGGGCCGTTGAGAAACCCAAAAACATGCGGCGCATTCACGATGCGTTTGCCTGAGAACGGTTTAATGACGGATCTTTGTAGGAACGCGTCGGACACAGGGGAGGCATGATGATTGACGTAACCCCAGTGATCCTATGCGGTGGGTCTGGTACTCGCCTGTGGCCGTTGTCTCGTAGGGGCTTCCCGAAGCAATTCCTTTGCCTCGCGGGCGACAAAAGTTTGTTCCAAGAGGCGGCGCTGCGCTTGGCGGGTCTCTCTAGTCCGGGCATGAATGTCGCCCTGCCTCTGGTTGTAACCGGCGAGGAACACCGTTTCCTCGCCATTGAGCAGTTACGTGAGATCGGTATCGAGCCCAACCAAATCTTGCTTGAGCCTGCGGGGCGCAACACGGCGCCAGCATTGACCTTTGCAGCCTTATCCGCCCTGCATAACGACGATGACCCTGTGCTCGTCGCAGTGCCGGCGGACCAGACAATCGCTGACGTTAAGGCCTTCACCTTTGCCATCCATACTGCGGTCGAGCGAGCGGCCGAGGGCCTCATCGCGATTTTGGGCATGACACCGGATCGCCCTGAAACTGGCTACGGCTACATTCAGGCCACGCGCCCATCAATAGGACATAGGTCGCTTGTGGTGGAGCGTTTTGTGGAAAAGCCAGATCTCGTAACCGCACGCGCATATTTGGCTGCAGGCGATTACCACTGGAATGGTGGAATGTTTGTAGTGCAAGCCTCGACTTGGCTCAGGGCACTCGGCCTGTTTCGCCCCGAAATCTTGAAAGCAGTCCAAACGGCTTGGGTTGCTCGTAGCACCGACAAACACTTTGTGCGACCGGGCAAAGATGAGTTCGCGGCCATACCTAGTGAGTCAATCGACTACGCAGTAATGGAAAATTGCCCGGGCAGTAGCATCGATTTGGAGATGGTGCCGTTGGACGCTGGTTGGAATGATCTGGGTGCGTGGGACGCCGTTTGGAAGGCACTCCCCAAGGACACCCACGGTAACGCGCACCGAGGCGACGTTGTGACGCATGATTGCCGCAACACGCTAGTGCACGCCAATAGCCGACTGGTCAGCGTGGTCGGGTTGGATGACGTGGTGGTTGTTGAAACGCCTGACGCTGTAATGGTGACCAGTCGCTCTCGCAGCCAGGACGTCAAACACGTGGTGAGCGCGCTTGACGACACCCGGCGCGAGGAGAGCGCGTTGCACCGCAAGGTGCATCGCCCGTGGGGTTGGTACGACAGCATCGACGAGCATTGTCGATTCAAAGTCAAGCGCATCATGGTTAAGCCAGGTGAAGGCCTGAGTCTACAAATGCATAAACATCGCGCCGAGCATTGGGTGGTGGTGAGCGGCATAGCCGAGGTGACCAAAGGTGACCAAGTGTTCCGGCTCGCCGAGAACCAGTCCACCTTCATTGCTCAGGGCCAGGTGCATCGCCTATCGAACCCTGGGGCCGTGCCACTTGAGATTATTGAGGTGCAGTCGGGAGAGTATCTTGGCGAAGATGACATCGTACGGCTTGATGACCGTTACGGTCGGTTAACGGGCCTTGATAGTTCAAAAGCAGATGTGTAGGCAACTTTTTGAGCAAATAAGTTCACTTACGAATCACGCGGCCACCTTTGGAGGCCAGTATTATGCCGGGCCCATACGCGCTATGAAGCCCGGATGAAATATAGTAAAGCGCGATGTCATGTAAACTTGGCCACTCAAAGAAAAACCTTAGACATCGAACCCCTCACAGCTACGCCAGTCAGGCATCAGAACAACATTATCGAGAAAATTTGCCCCCCCGACTTAGGGGGCGGTAACAGACGAGCCCTCACGTGCAAGGACGAGCGTCGTTAAACTGGCTTTGTTGGTTCTCGCGCTGAGCCAGAATAGCTGGACGATTTTACAAGAGATAGAATAAATGTCGAAAGACCAATTATCGACGACAATTGAGCAGCGAATAGATAATATCGAGAAAAGTGTCCTTGCAGTCGCCCAACTCGCGCAGGCAAACCTTCAAGCTCTAATGCAGCTAAGGGATCTAGTTCTCGGATTTCAAACGGTGCAACTGCAGAGGTCCCACCCAAACCCGTTAAACGCTTTTGGAGCAAAATGCTTTTCCCAGACCGACGAGGATGAGATTACCCTTGAAATCATTCGAAGGCTGGGCATTGAGATTGGCGTCTTTGCAGAATTTGGCGTGGGCAATGGGCTGGAAAATAATACCCTAATACTTGCAGCACTGAACTGGAAAGGATTTTGGGTGGGCGGGGAGGATTTGGCCTTCCAATACAATTCAAGCAAATTTAGATACGTCAAAGCTTGGATAACGCTTGACAACATTTTGATCCACGCCCAAAGCTGTCTTGAATCATTGGGTTCCAAAAAATTGGATGTTGTGTCCATAGATTTGGATGGTAACGATATTTATTTTGTTGAAAAACTTTTATCTAACAATATATGCCCGAGCCTATTTATTGTAGAATACAACGCCAAGTTTATTCCGCCCACGAAATTTCAGATTGCCTACAATCCAACTCATCGATGGGCCGGGGATGATTACTTTGGGGCCGCACTTACAAATTTTGTAGAGCTTTTTAGCACTTACGGATATGAATTAATTTGCTGCAATTCTCACACAGGCGCCAATGCTTTCTTCATAAAAAGAGTTTTTCGTCCATTATTTTCTGATGTCCCCACATGCATTTCTGACATATATGTTGGGCCGAGGTACCATCTGTATCATAATTTCGGCCATAAAATTTCAGCCAAGGTTATTGAAAGAATCCTCAGTCAATAGTCGAATTATTCCCATGGGCAGCTCTCAGGTCGGGACCCGACTTCCTAAGAATCACTGTCTCGGAGAGATCGGCTAGGTCAAATCGAATCAGCCACCCTCCCACAAAATCCGGCAGCAGTGGTTGCATTTAGCGAATCCTTGACATATTAATTACCCCCGCGCCATCAACTTCAAAGCTAATTTCTCGACTGCTTTTTGGATGCTGCGCGACATAATCTGTCGTTCCAAAATTTGTTATCATATAACCCAAATCTGCAATATATGAAAACAATTGTTTTTTACCCTCCCTAAACCAATCATAATTCCAAGCCTCAAATAACAAAGGAGGATAATCATGATTTTCCAGGAAGCGGCGGCCACCCCTAATAACGCTTAGCTCAAATCCTTCGACATCAATTTTGATCAAAGCCGGGCGCCTGTCCACTTCGAAACTATCAAGCTTAATCAAAGGGACTTTTTTAGTGGCCTTCCTCATGGACCCGTCAACACCCTGCAACTCCCTGTATCTTTTATCCAACGAGAAGCCCCCGACGTTATTATTTGCCTCATAATCTACCTCGGGGATATCGATATAACCCGCCTCCTCTCCAAGCGCAGCATAAACCGCCTGGCAATTTTCCAGTCGATTCAGTATTATGTTTCCGCAAAATTGATAGTAGACAATTCTTTGGGGCTCAAAGCCGATCACCTCGCCACCAATATCTTGGATATTTTTTGCCAATGGTATTGAGTAAGCGCCCAAGTTGGCGCCTATATCCAAAATTAAAGGACGCTCAACGCCTGATATCATAAATCTCGAGATGGCGAGCAAATGCTCCTCCCACCTGCCGGTTCTAAATAGGGTATTTGAAATAAAGTCGCCCGTAGAGAACAGCAGGTAATCGGCATCATGGCTTTCAATTTTACTGATTCGAGGCAGCATATTTAAACCCCCAATTACGCTCAATCGATGCTTGGACCACCATTATAACCATTAATTTTTATAACTGTTAATTTAGCGTGGGCTTGAAAACGTCATGGTGACAGCCCCATGGCCGTTTCCTACAGGCGCACTGGGTATTCGATGCAGATTGCTCAGTGCGCAACTGGTATTTCAACGTTCAAAATCGAACACCCAGTCAACTGGGGCGCACCGCTCTAGAGTGATCGCATTGTTCGTTACTCAAAAGCCATTTGAAGCTATTGCTTAGTCGTGCCCCAAAGCAGTAGAAGGGGTGAAGCGGATCACGTTACTGCGAAGTGCAAGTTGGCACGTCGGTCCAACGGAGGCTGCCCGCCGCGTTCACGTTCGGGCGGACGTCGAGTTGCGTGCAGAACTCAACACGGATGGGGTCGCTGGTGTGGAGTACGTTGATACACAGATCATGTCCAAGGAATTGCACAGTAAAGTAATAGCGCTTGCTACTCGTCATTGCAGCTATGAGAAGAGTACATAAAGGCTGCGTCCAGCACCAGCCAAGTGTCGTTGGCGTTTTAAGACGAGGGCGCATTGACCATCTCGTCACTCTCGCGGCCGCCGGCACGGTATAACAGCACGCCGACGCCAAGGTCATAACCATCCAGCAACACATAGGCCATCATGCCCCCCCAAGACAGCCCTCCAACACGCCGGGATGGCTTGCGGTGCGCTCGGCGTTTGGCGGTTTTGGGCTCTACAAAGCGGGCATCGTCGGCCACGGTCGCTACGTTGGCCTGTTACACGGCAGGGAGATATGCGAACACGTGCCGTACCACGAGGCCTTGGGCCGCGCTGGCGCGAAACTTTACATCAACCCTCGATGCATTACTCACATTACGTGACACCAAGCCCTCGATACCCATAGGTCTGCAACGACTGCGGCGGACAACAACTACACGTGTAAGTCTTCCATAGAAAGCGTCGAAAACTATCGAGGAGATGAAATCCCTGGTCTGTGGCGCGCTAAATAACGAGGCTCCAACACAAGCATGCCCGTACCGAAAAATCACGCTCAGACCATATTGATCCATCCCGCCTGATATTTCGCAAACAGACGAGTAGCTCCTACAGAATCAGCGAATTCTGAAACCAGCCGACCCTTTCCACCGATTCTGGACGGCGTAAACAATTGGATGGCGTTATTTTCTTTCGGAATGAAGTCCGCTGTTGCTGGGCAATCATCTACAACGACCAGCGAGTCGGATTTTAAGGCCCTCATGGCAATTGCCAGCTCCTTCATGTGATGTATTGCGGAAGGCTGCCAATAATTCATGTCTACATCGAATGAATCTAGATATAAAAGGGTAATTGTCTGGTTTTTTTCTGCATACGTCTTTACGATTTTCGATAAAAACTGAACGCTGTCTTGCTGAATGACCTCGGTTCTTTGACTGACCAATCTTCTACACTCTTGAACTGATCGATCACTTATGTCCACAGTCATACAAGTCGATTCGCCATCCCTAAAATTAATATATTTATCAAACAGCACGGTACTCTGCCCATCACCCGCCCAATTACCATGTAACCGCGTGCAGCCAGTTTCAATAATTCTGACGGGCCCACGGAGTGAATCCAAATATGAGAAAAGTTTCTTGAATGTTTCTTCTCTGTGCACCAAGAACGGGGCGGCTTCAGCTTCAAAGAATTCCCAAAAGTTGGAGTTTTTCATTTTAACGCTTTCCGTTTGTTGATAACAATCTCCTAAATAATTGGTCCCGGATGTGACTTGAGGGGATAACACCTGCTTACGAGGGAGTGGATTGCGAGGAAAAGGAAATCTAGTGAAGAACAGATGGCAGGGATAGTGGACGTGGCGGACCGGGCTCATGGAGCGCAGAAGCAGCGTGGTTCATCTCCACCCGGCACCGCCTAGCATGGCTTCGACCAAGAGATTGGAAGCTGCATCCCAGCCGAGCAATTCCTTTGGAGCCTCGTGCCGCCGTGGCGCGGCAATCTCGGCGACCAAGGTTGTCAGCAGAGCCTCCATGTGGGGCTCCAAATAATCACCATGAACAGGCAAGGGGCTTTCAGCGGCAGAGATCCGCTGCGCAGCAACTAGACTCCCGCACTCAGGCCGAAAAAAATCGTCAGTAGCACCGCCCTTGGTGACTGCCACCCGGAGGCCACAAGCCATCGCCTCTAGCACCGGAAGATTAAACCCCTCAGCCCGATAGGGAGAAACGTAGAGGTCAGCGGCATTGTAGAGTCGGGCGAGTTGATCTGTAGAAAGGGTGCCCGGCACCAATAAAATTCGGCCGATGACTCCTTCATCTACGAGCCCCGGGTATCGGGCCTGCACATCGGAAACAATGTCGTCACTTTTGCGGCCGTAGAGTGAACGGTTGTCCTTAAGGATGAGTTTGAGTTGAGGGTGCTCTCTGGAAAGTAGAGCGAATGCCCTCACGAGAAGGTCGATGCCTTTGTTCCAGAATGCTCCGCCCACGTTCAACAGCGCGAAGTCCTCTTTTAGAACTCCCAACTCGGCTCGAGCGGCCTCTCGGTCGCTTACCGCCAAAGGCCTGAAGATGACTTGATCGACTCCGTGCGGTATGACGCTTACTCGGTCGGGGGACATGCCTGCTTCGACGTATTTTCGGCGAGCCCACTCGGAGGGCGTAATCACCCTCTGGGACCCTCTAGTAAAAGCAGCCGCACCGCCCGGTGGCCAAGTAGCGGGGTCCGGACCGAATTCAGTCACTAGAAAATTGAAATTGGCTTTGCTGGCGCCGGCCCAAAGAGTTGGAGGGGATGCGATGGTGTAACTGGCATCGACTCGTTGACCATCGTAGCTTTTTAAGCGTTCGACCCGGGCGGCCAGTTCACTCCGAAGGCCTGACCCCTGCGGCACGGCTTTCCAGTTGGATAGCATCGGCAGATCTTCATGCATGAGCTCGATTTCCGGATGTCGAGCCAGTTCTGCAAGTTGGAACTGGTTCACCAGGGCGTAGGAATGATTTATCCCACGCCAGCCGCGAACCAAAAGCCTAAAACGACGACCGGGGGCTGAAGCGGCTTTTTTAGGGAGGGATTCCAATTCCTCCACTGGTCTTTCTTCGCCGCCTGAAACCCTCGCATCCAAAACCGGTGATGAAGTAGCGACAGCGGCGCTGGATGCTGACGAGGTTGATTGCTTGTCGGAAAGACCGGAGCACCCAATCACCCGTTCCAGCATCGCCCCGAAAGCCGCCACGAACGAGGGCATGTCGAACAGGGCATAGCGTGCCGGCAAACTGCTCAAGTGAGTGCGCAGCGCCTTGGCGGCGGCGCGATCCTGTCCCAGCGCCACGGCCCGAGTCTCATAGGCCGCTAGGTCATAGGTGATCAGCGAATCCAGACCGGCGGCGTGCAGCAGCGCGCCCGCCATACGTGATGCGAACGGCTTGCCGCTCAGGGTCAGCACCGGCAGCCCCATCCACAAAGCGTCATTGGCAGTGGTGCCGGCGTTGAACGGGTAGGTGTCGAGGAAAAGGTCGGCCGCGGTGTAGCGCGCCAGATAGTCGGGTGGCGCGACGCGCGGCGCAAAGATGAGCCGCGCCGGGTCGATGCCGGCGACTTCGGCACGCCGGGTCAGCGCGGCCTGCGACCACTGGTTGTCGGCCAGCAGCCAGAGCACGCCGTCGGGTACCTGCTGCAGGATGCGCATCCAGCAGCCGAACACCTCCGGCGTGAACTTGTAGTTGTTGTTGAACGAGCAGTAGACGAAGGCGTCCTCCGGGAGTCCGCACTGCGCGCGTGTCGGCAGCGCACCGATCGGCCGCTTGCGGTCGCTGCACTGGAACACTTTGTCGATGTACGCGGGCTTCTCGGAGTAGTACGGACTCACGTCCGGCGGAATGAGAAAGCGGTCGCCGATGACGTGGTCGATGCACGGGTGCCCAGTGCTGCCGGGAAAACCCAGATAGGTCATCTGGATGGGCGCCGGGCGATAACTCAGAATGTCCGGACGGGCCCCGGAGGTGATGCCCTGAAGATCGATGAGGATGTCGATCTCGGCCTCGCGGATGGCCATGGCGGCGGCCTCGTCGCTCATGGCCTTGATCGACACGAAATGGTCGAAAGCCGCGATTACGCGCTTGCGCAGATCGGATCCGTCCTCGCGGCTCCAGCAGAAGCCCCACACCTCGAAGCGACTCCGGTCGAGCAACTCGAAGAGTTCGACAGTGAGCAGCGACACTGCGTGCAGACAGAAATCGCTGGACAAGAAAGCCACGCGGAGGCGGTCATGGCGGTAGGGCGCCTTGGGCGAGAGGTCCGGCACACGCAGGTTGACGCGCTCCTTGACGAAACGCTGCGCGGTCGCAAATTGCAGCCCGGCATCATCGCTCGCCGATAGCATGGCGAGAGGGGAGGTCCACTTGAGGAGTTCGTTGGCGTCGGGCGCCGGTAGCCCGCCAAACACCGGCCAGCTGCACTGCTTCTGCCGCAGGTGCACCCAGTGCTGGATCACCTTGGGCTGGTCGGGGTCACAGCGCAGACTCGCCTCAAGGTGCTGCTCGGCCTGACTGAACTCACGGAGCTCCTCACAGAGTCGGCCCATGTTGTTCCGGACCATGAGGTACATCTCGCGCTCGCGATCGGGGCTGACCAGCGGGTGGTCGATCATCGACTGCCAGATGACCAGCGCTTGCGGCTTGCGCCCCTGCCGCTCGATCACCGTGCCGAGGTTGAACCAGGCTTGGACGAAGTCCGGCTTGGCAAAGATGGCGGCGCGGTACTGCGCTTCGGCTGCGGGCAGGTCATCCAGCTGCCCGCAGAGCACGGCAAGGTTAAATCGGATGATATGCGCGAGTGGAGAGGCCGTCGCGGCCAGCCATGCCTCGTAGAGTTCACGCGCCTGCGCTTGCGCACCACCGGCGACCTGCTGCTCGGCGACGGCCATGAGCTCACCGGGCGGCAACGTGCCGGCACGGACGCGCTCCGCCCAGTTGGCGGCACCATCACCTGCGCCGCCGCGACGGACTGCAGGGGTAGCGGACCGAGACGACCGCTTGCCTTTCATGCGGTCGCCTCCCTCGCTCGATCCGTCCCGAGCATCAACTCGATTCGGGCTCTGGCGGCGGCGTACCGACCACTTTCACTTGCGTGGACTCGTCGGTTGGCACGAACTGGAACCAGACGTCGGCCGCCGCGCGTTGGACACCGCTGTCAGTCGTGTAGTGCGCCACCAACCCGATCAGATTGCCGTGGTCGGTGGCGGTGGAAGCCTCGCCGCCGGTCTGGATCGATGCCACCCCCGCCTGCCGCAGAGTCAACAACTCACCTGGCTGACTGACGCCGTCATGGTCGGCATCGACCCAGACGCGCAGGTGGTCGAATACCGCATCCCGTGAATCGATGACGCCATCGCCGTTACCATCGACCGCGCGCAGCGCCTCGAAACCATCGCGGGCGCGGGTGCCATCCGGCAACAGCGAGGCTTCACCGAACAACTCTCCACCATCGTCGATGCTGCCGTTGCCATTGAGGTCGATCGCCAACAGGCCATCCCCGCCGGTCACCCAACCCGTCCGCACCGGGTGTCCGGTCGCGATTAGGTCGAATGACACACCGTCTTGGACACTCAGCGTCTCGATACCGTCGCCGTCAAGGTCGAGCACGATAGGCGAGGCTGTGGACAACGCCGCCAGATCCGCAGTGCCAAGGGAATTTCGCTGCGAGGCAGTCAGGCCGCCGGTACCGCCCATAAAGATCGCGCCCAGTTGTCCCGTAGTCATGGCGTCGAGCTGTGCCGTGGTCAGGAACGTAATCTGACTACCAGTCAGTGCGGCGATCTGGCTTGTGGTTAGACCCGCGATGGCACCGGTCGCAATAGCCTGCAGATCTTGCACCTCGATCGCCTGGATCTGGCTGGTGGTCAAGTAACTCAAGGTGCTGGACGTGAGCTCCGCGAACTGGCTGGTGGTCAGCGCGATGATCTGCGCATTGCTAAACGCTCCGATCTGCGAGGAGTCCAGCGCGGCCAATTGTGCCGAATCCAGCACCTGCAGGTCATCGAATTGCATCGCCCTGACTTGGGCAGTCGTGAGCACATCCATCTGAGCTGTGGTGAGCACATCGAACTGCGCCGTGGTCAGCGCCACGATCTGCGCGGTCGTCAGTTCCGGGATCTGAGTCGTGGTCAGCACCGGGATCTGATCGGTGGTCAGGCTCTGCAGGTCGCCCAACTGGATCGCCTTGATCTGAGCGGTGGTGATCGAAACCAGATTTTCAGTGGACAAGTTGGCGTACTGGGTCGCCGTTAGCGCCACAATCTCCGACGTCGTCAGATTGGAGAACTGCTCGGTGGTCAGCGCATTAACTGCGCCCGTGCTCAATTGGGCAATGTCGTTGCCAATCGCGCGCGCCTGATCGGTCGTCAGCACATGCACCTGATCCGCGGTCAAGGCGCCGACCTGCGA
>Ga0214917_10007896_pt1 | contig 10618 bp, 13 predicted proteins | sample LL_1208_BB_MetaG_FD_177983 | JGI IMG/M metagenome (GOLD analysis project Ga0214917, IMG submission 177983) | Freshwater microbial communities from Lake Lanier, Atlanta, Georgia, United States - LL_1208_BB | ecosystem: Environmental > Aquatic > Freshwater > Lake | place: USA: Georgia | collected...
TGTCCTCCCACTGGACGAACAGCAGAACGCCGAGCAGGCCGGCCAGGCCGGCGAAAATGAAGGCGAGGAGCCAGCCCATGGTGGGACCTCCGGAGCGGAAAAAACCCACTGGAAACCACGGAATCCCCGGTGTCCAGTAGCGCGGGACCAACCTTGTCCCGTCGGTCTGCTTTACTCAAGACGGTCCCAAAGCCCCAGCCGAGGGACTAGGATGCAGCCCCCCCTCAGAAGCGAGCGGCTCACTCCAACCGGCCCCCCTTGATAGCCCTAATTAGAGGTCTGCGATGAGCCGAACCACGCCCAAAAGGACGACGAAGACGGCGACCGCGCCGGTTCAATGGAACGTGCTCACCACGCCTTTGTTAGAAGTCATGGATTCACGGGCGCGGCCAAAACGGCTGTCCGTGCTGGATACGTTGCAAGACTCCCCCGGCCTTCACCGCATCGCCGCAGCGGCCCCGCTGGATTTGTTTGCTATCCACCGGTTCCTCCTGACGCTGCTTTACTGGCAGGCCAAGGATGATGCTGGCGTGGTGAAGCTACGGAAGTCGCTCATGTCCGAGCGAATGCCTGAGGCCGTAGTAAGGGGGCTTAGGAGTGAGGTCGGGCAGTTTGAATTGTTCGACCCTAGGCGGCCGTTTCTTCAGGATCCAGCTGTCAAGAACGCCAAGCCGCTGTCTGCGGCGTCGCTGTTCTCTGAGATGGCTGCGGGGACTAACGTCGCCCACTTCCATCATGGGGATGACGATAACGCCCGGCTGTGTTTGCGGTGCGCAGCGATGGGCCTGCTACGGCTTGTGCCCTGGACGCAATCGGGTGGAGCTGGAAAGCAACCAGCCCTCCACGGTGCACCGCCCATCATGCCGCTCGCGCTAGGCAAGACGCTATGCGAGACACTTGGCCTGAACCTTGTGCCGGCGGGGCGGGCGATGGGCAAGCCAAGATGGTCCGGCCAGTTCTCGCCATCCGCCCGGAAGTCGGCAATTCCGCTGTTGGAAGGGCTTACGTGGAATGCCCGGCGTGTCCACCTCGGCGAACCCCAGCCAGCCGGAGAATGCGTGAACTGCGGCACGGCTGACACCACTGTCGTTGGGCCAATCATCTTTGAGAAGAATCCGGCCTGCAAGCAGGAAGAGGCCGATCCTAATGCATGGAGGGACATCGCTGCCTTCTACAAGGCAGACGATCACAGAACGATCAAGACAAGCAGGGAGTTAGATGCAGCTGTTGGTGACGACCTGCGAAGGCTGTTTGAACAACGGTTCGGTAAGAAGATCGAACCCGCACCTTCGTCTGTTGTTGTGACTGCAAACCCAGCCCATGACGAATGGGTGGTGGTTATGCCCTGCACTAATCCAGCCAACAACAAATCATTCGACCATCGCTGCGAAGTCCTCTCAGGATTTAATGCGCCTGCACCAAAGCGGGCCGAGTTCTGGCATGACTCCTTGCCGTGGCAAGCCGACGACAAAAGGACACTACCGCAACTGGAATCCCCACGGCCCTTGGCGGGGGTTCTCAAGTTCGTTCGGCTGGCAGCGGGGTTGGACGCCGCTTCCTGGGCTGTCGTTGAGCAAGCGGCGAATAAGTCGCTGGATCACAACCCCGCCGCATTCGACATTTTCACCGGTCTTTACTGGCCCTTGCGGAACAGAGACCGGACCTTGCCGTCAAGGAACGCTGCTTGGTTGACACTAAAGCTTATGGCCACTGCGGCTCGGCTGAGGCCCGGAGGCAGCCGAGCCTTCGGGCCGTATCAACCCTGGAATGACCTATTCATGCGGGACACACCAGCAAAGGGACGGGTCTATCCACGGGCAGCACCAATTGGTCGGCATCTGGAGGCCGCCCTCAGAGAAGTGATTCGTCGTCATGCCCAGAAGCCATCCCCGGCCCAGATTGATTGGCCCGGCCTCTGTCAGCTTATCCACAATGTCACCCCGTAAACCCCAAAGGAGCGATGCCATGTTTGTTCAGATCCATATGCTGCAGTCCATGCCCCCCGGCAATTTGAACCGGGACGACACGGGTCAGCCCAAGAAATGCATCTTCGGCGGAGTAACCCGTGGCCGCATTAGTAGCCAGTGCCTGAAGCGAAACATCCGGCTGTCGGACATCTTTCAGGAAGCCTTCGGGGGCACTACCGCTAATCGCACCAAGTATCTACCACGGCTGGTGGGCGATGCACTCTTGGAATCTGGCGCGATTCCGGCCGACGAGATCGAAGGCGTGAAGGGCGGTATTGCTGCCCAGTTCAAAAAGGAGACAAAGGGCGAGCCTGAAGAAGGTGATGCCAAGGGTGGCGAGGCCACCGGCATCGACGTGACTCCGCAGCTGGTGTTCTTTCCGCCGCCGTTCGCCAAGAAGGTGGCAAGCCTGATCACTAACCTCAGGAAGAAACACCCCAAGGCATATGCCAAGTTCATCGGCCGCAAAGACAAGCGATCAAAGGAGGAGGATAAGGAAGCCGATGCCGCTATTGCTTCCTTTAGGGATGAGGCCTTCCGTGCGAAGGAATCCATGTCAGTGGACATCGGCCTATTCGGGCGCATGACCACAAGCGATCTGGTCGCAGATGTAGAGGCTGCCTGCCAGGTGGCTCATGCGCTCAGTACCCATGAGGCACTTACCGAGGGCGACTACTTTACGGCGATGGATGACCGACAGGGCGATTTCATCACCTCACAAGTGGAAGGCAAGGGGGCGGCCTTCTTGGGCTCCGGCGATACCGTGACGTTCTACAGCTCCGCCGTCTACTACAAGTACCTGAACGTGGATACCGACTCCTTGGCCAAGCACCTGGGCAGTGATTCCGAGGACCAGGCACACCATGCCGCCGCCGTTTTGATCCAGGCCGCCGCGTTGGCCACCCCAAAGGGGAAGCAGAACAGCTTTGCCGCACACTCTGTGCCAGAGCTGATCCTGGTGGAGGTGTCAGTGAAGAAGCAGCCCATCAGCTACGCCAATGCATTTTTGGAGGCCGTGCGGGGTGACGATCTGATGCGTGAGTCAGTGGAGGCCCTGAGTGCCTACTGCGGATCGATTGCAGCTGCCTTTGCTCCTGCCGACACGCGCCGCTACCTGCTCGCTGTTGGCAATGCAGCGGGCGTTCAGTTTCCGTTCGATGCCGCCCGTGCAGCCTCGTTGACGGAATTGGCCGCGGCGGTTGAGAAGGCCGTTTCGCAGCCGGCGGGGGTCCGATGACAACCTCCGAGACGCTGTTCCTGAGGCTGTCGGGCCCTATGCAGTCATGGGGCACGGGCTCGCGGCTGCAGATCCGTCGCACGGATCCATACCCCAGCAAGTCCGGGGTACTGGGCATGATTCTCTGTGCCATGGGAGTGCCGCGGCCTAATGCTCCGAACATTGTGGGGCGCCTTGTTTCATTGGAGATGGCTGTGCGCATAGACCGTCCCGGTGCACGGGATTGGGACTACCACACAGCGGGAGCGGGCATCGGTATCCGCCAGGCCAGGGGAGGGATCAAGTACACGGCCACCACTGGGGAGCCGGAAACGCTCCTGAGCCGGCGAGAGTACCTGCTGGACGCATCATTCCTGGTTGCCTTGCAAGGCGACGCCACGGTCATTCAGCAAGCCAGGAATGCTTTGGAGAGTCCGGTGTGGCCGGTGTTCCTTGGGCGGAAGTGCTGCGTTCCCTCTGAGCCGGTGGTAGCCGGCGTCGGTGAGTATGCAAGCCTGAAAGAGGCTCTGGAATCACAGCCTTACTACACGGCTGGGCCGTTCACCGCAGGTGCCAAGGCTGAAGTGGATGCCGTGATCGAACACGCGCCGGGGAGGACAACGCCCGCGGATGCGAGGCTCGTCCATGACGTGCCACGCACGCTTCAGTACCCAAGCCACGGAGCCAGGTGGGTAGTACCGTGTACCGTGATGGCGCCGCTTGCTCGGAGCGTCAGAATCGTCCGTAACCAGCGAGGCAGGGCTGGCGTGGACTACGCCAGCGAGCAATGGAAGTCGATTCGTAAGCAGCGGCTGAAGTACGACAACGATCTGTGCGTCTTCTGCAAATCGGCTGCCGAGGAGGTGCATCATGTCACGTATGAGAACGTTGGCCGAGAGCGAATCGAAGACCTGCGGTCGCTGTGTCGCCTATGCCATGACGCCTGCACCCAGCTGGAGTATGGCAATGACATGCAAGCGACACGGGTAGATCCAGCGGACCCCGCACAGCGGCAGATGCTCTTGCGACAGATTTCCGTGCTGCTCACCAGCCGGCGGCTTGGTCGCCGCAGGACCATTTTGGAAAACGCCCGCGCGGTGGATTTCCTTGCAGACGCGCCGTAGTGATCGGAGACGCCATGTTCCTCTCGCAGATCCGTGTGAATCCTGGTGATCATCCTGACAAGCCCCGGCCGGGGTTGGATTGGATAAAGCAGACCTACCGCGTCCACCAGCGAATCTGGATGGCGTTTCCGGACACGCACCGGATGGAGAAGGATCCGTTTTTCCTTGGAACGTGGTCGTCTGGATCCCTGGCAAAGCCGAAGCGACAGGAGGGTGGCTTCTTGTTTCGCATCGAACCGGAACCGCCGCTGCGGATCTTGGTCCAGTCCACAGAGAGGCCGCGGTGGGATTACGCCTTTCAGAATGCCCCGCATCTCCTGGCCGGGGAACCGCAAGTCAGGGAGTACGAGCCGGCCTGCACCTCAGGTCAGGTGTTTCGGTTTCGGCTTGTAGCGCAGATGGTGACACGCCGAACCATCCCTACCGGAAAGTTGCAGGATGGCCAGAAGGCCCGCAGTGAGCATCCGATTCGATGCCTCCTGCCGGCGGATGGCGAAGGTCGTCGAAAGCTGGATTGTGAGTTCACTGCCTGGAGGGATCGGCTGGATGCGTGGGCAGAGCGACACGGCTTCACGGTCGGCGATTACCCCAAGCATTTGCGAGTGCAGCCGATAACGAACCTCACCATGAAGCCTGCCGGTAAGGAGCAGCCGAAACACTTCAACGCCGCCATGTTTGAAGGGCTGCTTACGTGCGTTGATCCAGAGCGACTGCACACGGCAGTGCTGAATGGTATCGGTCGGGGCAAAGCATTCGGCATGGGGCTGCTGTCGCTGGCAACGCTGCAGTGTGGGAATGGCAATGGCTGAGAAAACCACGCTCCATGACCTACCCCGTTTTGATGACAAGCTCACGTACCTTTACGTGGAGCATGCGACCGTCGAACAGGAGTCCCTTGCGATTGCTATTGGCCGCGCTGATGGAAGCCACACCGCGGTGCCCGCGGCGGCCTTGGCGGTCCTGATGCTGGGCCCAGGAACGACGCTCACTCATGCGGCGGTGAAGGCGCTCGCAGAGAACAACTGCCAGGTCATCTGGATCGGCGAGCACGGAGTGCGGTTCTACGCCCATGGGCTCGGCGGCGCCAGATCAAGCCGGAATCTAGTCAGGCAGGCGTTTCTAGCGACGCAGGAGACGGCAAGGCTGCAGGTGGTTGTGCGGATGTACTGCATGCGATTCGATGAGCCACCCAGCAAAGACATCACGCTCCAGCAGTTGCGAGGGAAGGAGGGAATCCGGGTCCGGGAGCAGTATGCTGCTGCATCACGTGCTTTTGGGGTTGAGTGGAGAGGCCGTCGCTATGACCGCGGGAAGTGGCAGGCCGCCGATCCCGTGAACCGTGCGCTGTCGGCGGCAAACTCCTGCCTTTACGGCCTTTGTCACGCGGCGATTCTGTCCGGCGGTTACTCGCCAGGGCTCGGGTTCATCCACACAGGCAAGCAACTGTCATTCGTCTACGACGTGGCGGATCTCTATAAGGCCGAGATCACCATTCCGATTGCTTTTGAGGCGGTTGCAGCAGGCACCGACGACGTAGAGCCTCGGGTAAGGCGGGCATGCCGCAACGCCTTCCGTGAGCGCAAGTTAGTGCAGCGGATTCTGCCTGATATCGCCAAGGCGTTGGACGTGCCGAAGGACGAGCCGACGGCCGAGGCAGCTGGGCATGATGAGTTCGTCGGTGATGAGGCGAAGCCGGCCGATTGGTGGCAGCCCCTGGGCATTTCGGCAGAGACGCCGATCGGCCAAATCCTGGAGCAGGCCGTCGCCCGCCCATGGAGGTGAGTGGTGATTGTATTGGTTGTTTCCCGGGCCACGCCATCGTTGCGGGGTCGCCTCACGCGTTGGTTGCTGCAGCTCAAGCCGGGGGTATATGTAGGCACACTTTCCTCCCGCGTGCAGGGACGCCTGTGGCGGTCCACGTGCATGTCACTTCGCACTGGGTGGGCCGTAATGCTGTATGCCGCCAAGACGGAGCAGGGCTTTGACCTGCTCAGCCACGGACCAGCACCCGTGGCCTTCGAAGACATGGAAGGGCTCTGGCTGGCGAGAAAGCGATTATCCGGCTAAATTCCCAGTGTCCTCCCCGTGCGTACGGGGGTGAACCGTACGGCTTCCCAAGCGGCGGGCTTGATCAACTCGTCCTCCCCGTGCGTACGGGGGTGAACCGACGGAGACGGCGCAGGTAGACGACGGCCCGGGGTCCTCCCCGTGCGTACGGGGGTGAACCGCACTGGCAGGTCGCCGACGCATTCTCGGCCGACGTCCTCCCCGTGCGTACGGGGGTGAACCGAATACGCGACGACGCGGCTAGTGTCAACACCCGTCCTCCCCGTGCGTACGGGGGTGAACCGCTCCAAGGGCTCGGACTCGCGGCGAAACTCTCAGTCCTCCCCGTGCGTACGGGGGTGAACCGACCGGGCAGATCACCGCCCAGCAGTATGCCGAAGTCCTCCCCGTGCGTACGGGGGTGAACCGTTGTGCGTCCGCGGTGTCTTCTTCTTGATCGTCGTCCTCCCCGTGTGTACGGGGGTGAACCGTCGCATCCCGTCCACGCCTACCGACAGGCGATCGTCCTCCCCGTGTGTACGGGGGTGAACCGTAGGAGGGATTCGGCATGGCAGACGAGACGTACGTCCTCCCCGTGCGTACGGGGGTGAACCGGACGGCAACGCGGTTGGGCTGCGCGGCTACAAGGTCCTCCCCGTGCGTGCGGGGTAAAACGGATTTTTTGGCCCTTGCCGCGTGTACTCCAAAGGTGCTTTCCTGTGTCCGTGGTGGCGAACCGCAACGGGTCCGGGGATCGACCAGCATCTGCACCCTCCCTATAGGAGCAGGGGAAGAGGCCTAGTGCCCGCAGTCACCGCTCCACAGTGCTTGGAGTATGCAATTACGGCTAGCAAAGTCCGTATCGCAACCTAGGCCACTATGTGTCCTCCCAGGGGCAGCTGTGCGGATCACCGCCGGCAGCCAACCAGGCCACGCGTTCTTCGGCGAAGCGCTCACCGACAAATCGTCCGCTGCGGTTGACCTTACTAGGTATTTCTCTGCTGGTCTTCGTAGGCGTCCGTCTCCTGGCAGTCTTTGAACGCCTCCGTCTCCTGGTAGGCGAGGTAGGGCACACCCTGACGGGCCGTGACACGGCTTGATCCGTACGGCATTCAATCTCCTGCGCAACACAAGTCGGCGTGGACCTAAACGTGTTAGCCACCCACAAGAGATAGTGCAGCGGTACATCACGGGTTGGTTGACCGAGGTATTTTCCAAAAGTCATCACGCGCTCAGCCATGCTGTGATCCTCCTTTGATGTGTGACCAGCTGCATTCACCCGGCGATGCTCAGGAGGCCGCCTGTCTGAGGCCTTGCTATGGGCACTGAGTGACGGCCTGCCCGCTCCACCACACCCCGCCCCCACCTGGGGATCGTTAACCGGTGAGCGCATAGCGACTCCCCTGCGCGGGGAAGTCGCCTGTGTGGGACCGTTGAACGGAGCCGGCACAGCGGATGGCTTGGCTGTGATGTCGGGGTTCGCCACCTTCCTCCTCACCCCGGCGTGGCGAGTCCTCAAGGACCATTGCGTTCCACAGCTGGAGTCGTCAGCACGCTGGGCTTTCCACGCATTACTGTCTCCCCTCTTGTCGCTGTGCCTGCTGGCCTTGGCGTTCGGTGGGGGAGCGATCTGCAGACCGGTTGGCAACAGGGCCTGCTCTCTACTGCACCGGCAATGTTGACCCACAAACCGATTCACCGCCGCCCGGCGCAAACCCGTGCCACGGAACGGTTTGCGCTGTGTGTTCGGCGGAGCGGAAAAACCGTTCGCCAGGTTGGGCGTGGCGGGCACTAGCTCTCAGCGGCGTTTCACGGTCACGTTTGGCGGGACGCCGTTACCAGTCCGGAGCTTACAGATGCCAAGACCACAAGCTTGCCAGGTTCGAACAGCCGTTGAGGCGAACCACTGGCCGAACGTCGCGGTGTTAGAAGGTCGTCTCGTTGGGCTTGGAGCGGCCATCGAATGCCCTGACCAGGCAGCATTGTTTGATCTATCCGGTCGATGCAGGCACATTCGGTGCCCACGCGTCCGGCCGCTTACGGCGAGCCCTGTCTCAAGCGACTGCGACAAAGCGTGGTTGCGAGCCCTGACCGATGTAGTACCTGGTTGCTTTCCAGCGCTCGTCGACGGCCGATTAATGCTGCTGCACGTGAACGCCAGTCAAGGCTAGAAGTGGTCAACTGAAACCAACTGCTCAGCCCCATCTGCACATGCTGCTTGCGTTGGCCAAGGCCGTTTGATCTTTTGCCCTGACTTTAAGTCCGGGCACACCGTTAACCTCATGCTGCAGGGGTGGCTACAGAACCACGCCGAGCCCGGATGGGTGAAAATTTCCGGGAGCCGATATGACAAACCACTGATGCGACGAATGGGGGGGCCCAGGGGGGGCGTCTCGGTTCGAAGGGTCGCCCGCTGAGTGCCGCGATGTAAACTCCAACGCGGCAAGGGGTTGCGCGTCCACAAACCGTCGTTTGTGAACGCGGCGGGTGACCTATCGCGCGCGGGCGTTGTGCTAAAAGCGGTGTTCGGCCGTCGCGTTCTCTGTGCATTGACCAGCGGAGCCGCCCACATTTGGCCGGCGGGTATATCGGCGACGAGCTGGTTCGCCGCGGCTCCTGGTGACGCGATGCAGCACCGCGGCCGTCGTCGCCTGTGGAAGCGGTGCGGGCCATCCCCCGGGGCTGTGACACTGCGCGCCCCGGGGGACGTTCCCAGCGTCAGGCTCGGCCATGGGTTGCCCACCGGTCGCCGTCCCTCATGGCGCGATGCTCGGTTCCATCCCCGGGCGTCGCGGGCATGCCGCGTGTCGGCGGTGCCGTTCCGGGCCCGGTGCCGTATAGGCTGGGAGTGGTGTAGGGCTCATGGACGGCGGCGGTGGGGCCGATCCCCTGAGACGCTAGAACGGCGTCGATGGCGCTATGCGCTCCGGCGGCACGGGTTGCGGCTGCCCGTTGGAGGCTACCCCAACCATCGGCGGTCGCGGCCAACTGCAACGGGGTGAGGTTCCCGCTACGCTCCCGGTACACGGCCATGGTCGCCATTTCGACGGCCCGGGCCTGCTCATCGCCGCGGGTGCGCTGGGCGCGTGGCATGAGGCGAGCCCACCCGTAGCGTCGGCATGCTCTTACCTCCCATGCGGCGGCGATGCGGGCCGATGCGGGGCAGCGTTTGGCGTGGTTCCGGAAGAGAATCCGGTCCAGTGCCGTCTGGGTTAGATCGTCTGCGGTGCTGTGATCGTATCCGGCCCGGATCGCTGCGCCGTAAATGATGCGGCGGGCGATGTTCCATTCTTCCGAGGTGGTGTTGGGGTGGTTCATGGTTTCGATCATCCAAGAAGAGGAATGTCGTCTCATGGCATGTGGCATTGTAACAGACGTGTTAATACTTTCAACGTCTCTTGTGCTTCGGCGGGTTCCATGCGCGTCGGTTGGCTGGACACTCCCACCGGTAGCGCTGCACTACTTCTAGTGTGTCGTTATTGGTCACGGTGATATAGGCCACGGTCGCCTTGTTATAGGCTCTTGTTACATTCGCCACCCATGCGACGACGGCCGGTAGGCTTTCGTTTTGGGTGTGACGATAGAGCGACGATATGGGGACGCCATGCGTCCGGGTCTCTGCGATGATCTCGGCTGTAAACACTGTGCGATCCTCCGGGGCGGTTGCCCCTCCCGGGCCAATTCCCGGGAGGGGTGGGGCGTGATCACTCCTTCGACGCGAGCCGGCCGGCGTTCTCACTGATGAACGAACGCAGTGCCGGGAGGGCGTCGGCAAGGGCTTCCCACTGCGATCGGTAGAGCGTCGTCGGCCAGCGGCCCAGACCGTAGACGCTCACGGCTCCCTTCTCGCTCACCTTGAAGGTGATGCGCTTCACACTGGCAGTGGCAGCGGCTTGCTTTGCCTTTTCCAGTTCGGCGCGGAGGGCTGCAATCTCCGCCTCACGGGGGTCGGGAATCTGCTTCGGCATGGTATCGGCTCCGGGGTGGTAACTGGGGGCCGTCGATCGGCCCCTCCGTGAATAGTTCACCGCGGCACCCCAAAAATTTTTCCGGGTCGCGGTGAACTATTTAGGGGCGACGAAATTCGGCCGGTTCGGCCGGTCGGTCGCCCCCCAGTGCCATGCCCCCCGGGGCTGGCATTTGGGTGCGGGCAGCGCAGGGGCTTTTGCCCCGTGCGGACAGCGCATGGGCTCTCTTTCCGTGCGGACAGCAATGGAGGTTTTCCATGTACAAGGTTGCGCAGATTCTCCAGCCCGGTGAGGGTA
>Ga0214917_10007899_pt1 | contig 10614 bp, 8 predicted proteins | sample LL_1208_BB_MetaG_FD_177983 | JGI IMG/M metagenome (GOLD analysis project Ga0214917, IMG submission 177983) | Freshwater microbial communities from Lake Lanier, Atlanta, Georgia, United States - LL_1208_BB | ecosystem: Environmental > Aquatic > Freshwater > Lake | place: USA: Georgia | collected...
ATCGTGTGGAACGACCCGATCAATCTCATGTCGTACGTGACATGGGTCTTTCAGAAACTGTTCGGCTACAGCCTCGAGAAAGCGACGGCATTGATGCTCGACGTGCACGAGAAGGGTCGTGCCGTCGTATCGAGCGGCACGAGAGAACGCGCGGAGGTCGACGTGCAGCGTCTGCACGAGCACGGCTTGTGGGCAACAATGCAACGAGACGACGCGTGATCTTCGAACACGTCGACGGCGGACTGCGGCTCACGATCGACGATCACTCGCGCAAGGTGGTCGTACATCTGCTCGGAGAACTGCGCCAAGAGTTGGAAGCCGCAAAGGTCGCCGCTCCCGAACAGATTGGTGACCACATGAAGCGCCTCTTCCCGTCGGCATACCACGACGACGCAAAATTGAACGACGAGTACCGAAGGCTCACCCATGCCGACCTGGCCGACTCTCACCTCGCAGCGATCGACGACGCCGTGAAACTGCTGGCAGCAGACCGAGTGATAGGCACCGACGACCTGGAGCGATTCGTCCGTGCGCTCAACGCGATGCGGCTCGTGCTCGGAACGGTGCTCGACGTGAGCGAGGATGACGATGACGACACCGATGACCCTGCCAACGGGGGTGTTTCGTCGCCGCAACGCGAGGTGTACGACTACCTCGGCTGGTTGTTGCATGCCACGCTGGACGAACTGCAAACCTGAGTATCAGCCTGTTACGGCATTACATTTCTTGCTTATGACGAGCGATGGCTCCCCGGTGAAGCCAGTCGCTGCCAAAGACTCCGTCTACTTTCACAATGACGAGTCAGGCTCGAGAATCTTGGTGCAGATTCTCAATCGACATCTTGGTCATTCGGTGCTCGAGGTGGGAGCTGGAGTCGGCTATATCACGCTGGAACTCGCACGGGGCGCACGACACGTCGTTGCCATTGAACCGAATCAGACGTTGTTCAACGAACTGCGGGAGAAGACGGCCCATCTGCCGAACGTCACTTCTCTGAACATGACACTCGAGGACTTCGTATGCAACGAATCGCGCTCCATCAACTCTCGGCGACGGTTTGACTCCATCGTGTACATCAACGTGTTGGAACACATTGAGAGTGATGCCAACGAGCTCGCGCTTGCCAGAGGCATTCTCTCCCCTGGTGGACGTGTGCTCGTCGTGGTGCCGGCACACCATTGGCTGTATTCCGAAGTCGATCGGCTATCAGGACACTTCCGTCGGTACTCTAAGTCGGGTCTTGCAGCGATTCTTCGAGAGTCGGGGCTTCGCCCATTGAGCGTTCACTACTTTGACTCGGTCGGACTGCTCCCGTATCTGGTCATCTATCGGTGGTTTCGCAGCACGGCAGTTTCGGGAACGAATGCAGTCGTCTACTCCCGAGTGATTCTACCCGTCTCGAAGTTTCTGCACAGGCTGACCGGAGGGCGCCTCGTCGGGAAGAACCTCATCGCAGTTGCCGAAGCAGGTGGGGTTCAGCTCGACCGGCCCTGAGTGCCTGTCAAAACTCGCTGGTAGATTTCAGATGCTCTTCCAACGAGTCAAAAATCCTTGCCCCCATCGTCTAGAGGCCTAGGACACCACCCTTTCAAGGTGGCGGCACGGGTTCGAATCCCGTTGGGGGTGCGAAGATCAGTTTCGACAACGAATCTGGTCCCGTGGTGAAGTTTGGAGTTCACGCCGGCCTGTCAAGCCGGAGGTCGCGGGTTCAAATCCCGTCGGGACCGCGAGACGGTGGAAACACCGAATCATGGTCGGGTAGCTCAGTTGGCAGAGCACGCGCCTGAAAAGCGCGGGGTCACCGGATCGACGCCGGTCCCGACCACCAGTGTGATGCGCTGACCCATCGTTACAGTTGGGAGCGCTTGCGAAATTCGCGCGTTCTCGCTTCGCTGTGCGCCTTTTCCGGATTTCTGCTCGTCGTCACGACTCGCGGGTGGAGAGGCCTAGATCAAATCCCGTCTGATCCCGGCTACGACTATGTCGGCGAGCGGGTTCAAACAGGCCTCAGTGTCATTGAGTTTCGCCCGTATCTCTATGCAGACCAGTCGACCTTGGCATCAATTGCATCGTCGCTGCCGCTCGAAACTCGGGCGATGTTCTTGACCTTTGCCTCGCACCTAATCTGGGCGTCCTGCGCGCTTGTCGTCTACCTCGCTCTGCGACGACTCATGTTGCATACGATCACATCGCTCGCGGGCGGACTCCTCCTCGTCACCACGCCGTGGGCTGCGCAGTCCGCAATCGGCAACTACGGCAACGTGCGATGGCCGATTCTCGTTGCGGCGACAGTCGTGGTTGCTGCCGAAGCAACCAACGAACGGCCTCGTGTCGTTCCACTGACACTCGCCACGGTTGCTGCAGCACTCTCTAATCCACTGCATCCTCTGCTTCTGGTGCCGTTACTGATCGGTGCAGGTCGTCTGGCATCCACGCACCGCAGAACGCTTGCAATCTCGGCCCTGCCCCTCGTGTTCGGACTTACCGCGAACCTGCTCAACGTAGGAGCGGGCGGACATTCGGAGAAAATCACATCATTCTGGGATGGAGCAGGCCTCTTTTGGGTATCCGGCCAGGTCTTGCCAAGTGCAATCGCGCTGACTGGCTTGGCGCTCTCCGTACGAACGATTCGTGTCTGGAGCACACATCGATTGTTTGCTGCAACCCTCTTCGTCGTCGTCTTGTTGATTGCCGGGGCCAGCTACCGGCTCGGTGGTATTGCAGACCGTTATTACGTGGCTCCGGCGGCACTCGCGGCGATTGGTGCACTCGTGTGGTTGGTCGACACCCGCACTCGTTCTGCAAACGTCGCGAAGGTATTGACGATTGCGCTCGCAGTAGTTCTCGTGGTGCCAATCACTCGTTGGTTCTTCGTCTTTCCATATCTGCGCAGCGCACCGAGCTGGTCGACACAAGTTGATGCTGCGCAAGACAAGTGTGATCGGGGTGAAACCACTTCGTTCGAACTGCTGACAAGCAATGGTGAGTCAGTGACCGATCCAATTCCCTGCGACGATCTCTGAGTCAAGCCGGCTGACGGTCGCCGAGACCGCAACCAGTGAGATGTATTACGAGTTGAAGTCGTAGCCGAGTTGGGGTGCCGTGAGCATCGGCTCGTAAGCAATGCCCGCCTCGCGAGCCATCGTTGCGCACGTTCCACCGCGATCAACAATCACGGTGATGAACACCGGATGTGCACCGAACGCCTTCACTGCCTCGACCGCATCAAAGATTGATGTACCCCGCGTGACGGTGTCTTCGACGACCGCCACTTTGTCGCCGGGTTGCAGTGCGCCGGCGATGCGACCTTTCACGCCGTGATCCTTTGCCTCTTTCCGCACACTGAAACTGCGCAGTTCGCGCCCGCGAGTGGCCGCAAGAGCAGCAATGCCGAACGCAACAGGGTCGGCACCCATCGTGAGTCCGCCGATGGCGGTCACGTCTGGCGGGATGAGCGAAAGCGCGACGTCGGCGACGAGCAGGATGCCGTCGGGTCGGCACGCGGTCTGCTTGGTGTCCAAGAACCAATTACTGGCACGACCACTCTTCAACGTGAAGTTTCCGGTCTTTAGCGAGTGCGTGAGAACGTGCTGGCGCAACCGTTCGCGTTGCGGGTTGAGTGGCGGAAGTTCGGCCACGGTCGTCAGTCGAGCTCGCTGAGTGCGTCGACTGCGCGGCCCGCGTGGCGCAACACGCGCGACGTGTCGAATGCTGCCTCGAGCCGTGCGGCGGACAACACCGATGAAACTGCGGGCATGGTCGCGAGCACGTCGCGCAAGTGCGTGTGTGACTCGTGCGATGTGCGCGACGCCTCTTGCACTGCTCGGTAGGCCGCGTCTCGCGACATGCCGGCTTCGACGAGCGCAAGGAGTGCCGACTGGGAGAAGATCGCGCCCCGGGTTGCCTCAAGATTTTCCGTCATTCGTGTGGCGTCAACTTCCCAGTTCGCCACGAGTCGCGTAAGACGCTTGACCATGTAACAAGCGAGCGTCGCCGTATCGGGCAGGATGATCCGCTCGACCGACGAATGCGAGATGTCGCGCTCGTGCCACAGGGCGACGTTCTGCAGGCCCGCTTGCAAATTGCCGCGCACCACTCGCGCGAGACCTGAGAGCGTCTCGGCGGAAATCGGGTTGCGTTTGTGCGGCATCGCAGAGCTGCCCTTCTGCCCCACGCCGAAGCCTTCCCGTACCTCCGACACCTCCGTGCGTTGCAAGTGGCGCAGTTCGACGGCGATCATCTCGACAGTGTCGGCGATGCTCGCGCACGCGTACAAAAACTCGGCGTGACGGTCACGACTCACCACCTGGGTCGACGGCACTGCTCGCAAGTTCATCGCTTGAGCGACATGATCTTCGACTCGTGGATCGATGTTGCTGTACGTGCCGACAGCACCCGACAACTTGCAGACCGCGACGGTGAAACGAGCAGCCTTCATACGGCGGCGATCTCGGTCGACCTGCAGGGCCCACAGCGCCACTTTGGCGCCGAACGTGGTCGGCTCGGCGTGGATTCCGTGGGTGCGACCGATCATCGGAGTGTCTCGGTGGTTGCGGGCCTCGCGCACAAGAACGCCGACGAGTTCACCGAGGGCCGCATCGATAACTTCGGCGGCATCGCGAAGCATCGCACACCACGCGGTGTCGACGACGTCGCTGCTTGTGAGACCGTGATGCACCCACGCCGACTCTGGTCCGCCGATTCGCTCTTGGACGACGTCGACGAAAGCAGCGACATCGTGGTTCGTGATCGCCTCACGCTGCGACACTGCGTGGACGAAGGTTTCATCAACTTTTGGTGCGCGAGCGCGGCATGCCGACGCCACCGCCGACGGAACAGTGCCGACAATCGACTGGCCGTCGAGGGCATGCAGTTCGATTTCCAAATACCGCGAGAAGCGGGCGACGTCGGAGAAGATTTCGTCCATCTCCGGGAGTGAGTAGCGCTCAATCATGCCGAACCACCGCGCACGACGACATCGTCTCGTTCTGGTCCGACGCCGACGACGCTGACAGGAACCCCTGTGTGCTTCTCGACGAGCCTCAACAATTCGTGCACCTGCGCGGGAAGGTCGCTCTCTCGCTTGCAGCCGCGCAGAGGTTGTTTCCAACCGCGTAGCGTTTCGTACGAGCACTCAACGCGCGCCAGCGTCTCGGCGTCGTCGGGGAACGAGTCGAGTCTTCGACCGTCGAGTACGTAGCTCGTGCACACGCTGATGTCGTCGAAGTCGTCGAGCACGTCGAGTTTCGTGAGCGCGATATCGGTCAATGAGTTCACGCGCACCGCGTGACGCAACATCACGAGGTCGAGCCAACCCGGACGCCGCCTGCGGCCGGTGACCGTGCCGAACTCGCGGCCGATTTCTACGACGCGATCAGCGGTTTCGCCGTGCATCTCCGTGGGGAAGGGTCCGGCACCGACTCGGGTGGTGTACGCCTTGGCGATGCCGACGACGCGCGTGATGTGGCGCGGGCCGATGCCGCTTCCCGCGCACGCGCCGCCGGCGGTGGGGTTCGACGACGTCACGTATGGGTACGTTCCATGGTCGATGTCAAGAAACGTTGCTTGTGCGCCCTCAAGCAGGATCGATGCCCCTTCATCAAGCGCGTCGTGCAGCAGGTTCACCGTGTCGCAGAGGTGCGGCAGGAGCCGGCGCGCATACTCGTCGTATCGACGCACGACGTCGTCGACGTCAAGCAGCTCTTCACCGAGCGAAGCGAACAAATCATTTTCCTGGGTTGCACGCTCCTTGACGAGCGCACAGAATCGCTCGCGGTCGCGCACGTCGCCCGCACGCACGCCGATGCGCTTCACTTTGTCGGCATATGCGGGCCCGATTCCCTTCAGCGTGGTCCCGAGTTTTGATTCACCGCGCAACGACTCACTGATGGCGTCGTGTCGCTGGTGCCACGGGAAGATGAGGTGCGCAAGCGTCGAGACGCGCAACCCGGCGCACGATACGCCGCGTTGTTCAAGCGTGTCGATCTCAGAAAAGAGCGTCGGGAGGTCGACAACCACGCCGTTACCGATGACCGGCATGACGTGCGGGTACAACACACCGCTTGGCACGAGTTGCAATGCGTAGCGCTCGGAACCAACCACCACCGTGTGGCCAGCATTGTGGCCGCCCTGGTAACGCACGACGTGGCTGTGTCCGCTCGCGAGGAGGTCGATGATCTTGGCCTTGCCCTCGTCCCCCCATTGGGTGCCGACTACGACGGTGACGGGCATTGACGCTCCTGGATTGAAGGGAACGTTGAGAAAGCCTACACGCAGATGTGCGCGTTCACCGCAGAAAACCGCGGTAACACCGATAGTTTCGTGACGTGAACGCCGTGATGCGTCGACGCGAGTGGGCGACGATGAGTGCAACTGAGCGCAGTTCGTTCGCGAGGCGATCGATTGGCGATGTGGTCTCGAGCTCATTACGCGACGACATCGCGACACTTATTGACGACGTGCGCCTGCGCGGCGATGAGGCAGTCTGTGACGCCACTCGACGATTCGACGGGGTGTCGCTCCGGCCTGATCAACTCAGAGTGAGTGCTGACGACATCATGCGAGCGAGCGTGAGTGATGACGTGCACCGTGCGCTGGTCGATGCGATTGACCATGTTCGTCGATTCAACGAAGTGGTGCGCTCGCGCTGGAGCGACTGGTCGATGGAAATCGAACCTGGGGCTCGCGTCGGAGAGAAAGTGACGGCAATCGACTCCGTGGCGCTGTTCGTTCCGAGCGGCAAGGCAAGTTATCCCTCGGTTGCGTACCAACTCGCGGTTCCGGCAGTAGTGGCGGGCGTGCCGCGCATCGCATTGATCGTGCCACCAATGCCGGATGGCTCGGGGTTGGTCGATCCGGCGGTGTTGGTGGTCTGCCGTCTGCTCGGCATAGAAGAGGTGTATCGCGCGAACGGCCCGGCCGCCATCGCTGCACTTGGTTTCGGAACGGCGACGATTCCAGCCGTGCGAAAAATCGTCGGTCCAGGCAGCCCCGCCGTCACCGCCGCTCAAGTCGAGATGCAGCGCCACGGAGTCGTGACGATGATGGTGCTCGGCCCGACCGAAAGCATGGTGGTCGCCGACGACTCCACCGACGCGCGACGCGCCGCACTCGACTTGTTGATCGAGGCCGAGCACGGTGAGGACTCGTGCGTTGTGCTCGTCGCAACCGATCGCGCCGTCATCGACGACATTGATGAACATCTCAGGGTGCTCATCACACGACTGCCCGACTCACGCGCACGCGCGGCGCGAGCCTCGCTCGGCACGAACGGAGGTTCAATCCTCGTCGGATCGCTTGCCGAAGCCTGCAATGTGGTGAACATGTTCGCGCCGGAGCACTTGCAGCTGGCGATCGATGCGCCGCGCGCAGACGATGTCGCAGCACGCATTCACCACGCTGGTGAAATCTTGATCGGTCAGCACACGCCGTTCTCGGCCGCGAACTTCGTGCTCGGCGTCCCTGCGTCGTTACCGACGAGCGGCTTCGCGGCGGTGTCATCAGGCATCACGGCTGCCGCGTTCTTGAAGACGACAGCAATTGCGTCAGCGACTTCTGCCGCCCTACAGCGGATGCGTCCGTCGATTGAGTCGTTGGCTGATCACGAAGGCTTCAAGGCGCACGGCGACGCCCTGCGCGACCGCTGACGGTCGCGGCCAACCTCTCGTTGACCTCGTTGAGCTCGTCCAACGATGTGGTTAGCTCGCAGCGTCGCTCGGGTTGACGGAGAAGTCGCCGTCGACAAGGTCGACGATGATCATGGCGTTACCGGTCGACTCCGAGACCTTGCCTTCCAAGAGCAAGAGCGCAGCTGGGTCGGAGATTGTCCGCTGAATGAGACGCTTCAGCGGTCGCGCTCCGAACTCGGCGTCGTAACCGCGGTCGGCGAGCGCCAGCCGTGCGGCAGGCGTGACGGCGAGCGTGACACGGCGCTCGGCAAGACGGTCGATGAGATGCTGCAACTGGATCTCGACAATCGCACCGAGGTTCTCCCTCGTTAGCGGTGAGAACCGTACGATCTCGTCGATTCGATTCACGAACTCCGGCTTGAAGTACTCGATCGGCTCGACCGGCAGGTTGCTCGTCATGATCAGCACCGTGTTGGTGAAGTCGACGGTGCGACCCTGGCCGTCGGTGAGTCGACCGTCGTCGAGTACTTGCAGGAGGACGTTGAACACTTCGTGGTGGGCCTTCTCGATCTCGTCGAGCAGCACCACGCTGTACGGGCGACGTCGCACCGCCTCGGTGAGTTGGCCGCCTTCGTCGTATCCGACGTATCCGGGAGGTGCACCGACGAGTCTGCTCACCGAATGTTTCTCTGAGTACTCGCCCATGTCGATTCGCACAACGGCCTTCTCGTCGTCAAAGAGGAACGACGCGAGTGCTCGCGCGAGTTCGGTCTTGCCGACACCAGTGGGGCCGAGGAACATGAATGATCCGATCGGTCGGTTGGGATCCGACAAACCGGCGCGACTGCGCCGGATTGCGTTGGCCACCACCGTGACTGCGGCATCTTGCCCGACGACGCGTTGATGCAGGAGTTCTTCGAGGTGCACCAGCTTGTGCATCTCGCCCTCCATGAGGCGAGTGACTGGGATGCCGGTCCACTTCGCGACAATCTCGGCGATGTCGTCGGCATCAACTTCTTCTTTCAACATCCGCGGCTCTCGCGATGTCGTGGAAACTGACTCGCTGGCGGTCGCCGTAGCAATGCGGCGTTCGAGCTCGGGGATGCGGCCGTAGATGAGTTCGGCTTTTTTCTCCAGGTCGGTCTCGCGTTCTGCCTGCTGGCGCAGCAGTTCGAGTTCTTCTTTCAGGGTGCGCACCGCAGTGATTCCTTGTTTCTCCCCTTCCCAGCGCTTCTTCATTGCCGCCGACTTTTCGCTTAGTTCAGCGAGCTCGGTGTCGAGCGAGTCGAGGCGTTCTCTACTTGCGGAGTCGGTCTCTTTGGAGAGTGCGACTTTCTCAATCTGCAACTGCATGATTCGCCGCTCAACCACGTCGATCTCCGTCGGCATGGAGTCGATCTCAATGCGCAGCTTGCTTGCCGCCTCGTCAACGAGGTCAATCGCCTTGTCGGGGAGGAATCGGTTGGTCAGATAGCGATTGGAGAGCACGGTCGCGGTGACGAGCGCGTTGTCTTGGATGCGTACGCCGTGGTGCACCTCGTAGCGCTCCTTCAAGCCACGCAGGATCGCGATGGTGTCTTCCACGGTCGGCTCGCCGACGTAGACCTGCTGGAAGCGACGTTCGAGTGCGGCGTCCTTTTCTACGTGGGTGCGGTATTCGTCGAGCGTCGTCGCGCCGATCATGCGCAACTCACCGCGAGCGAGCATCGGCTTCACCATGTTTCCTGCGTCCATCGCACCCTCTGCCCCGCCGGCGCCAACCAGCGTGTGGATCTCATCGACGAAGGTGATGATTTCGCCGCCAGCGTCGGTGATTTCCTTCAGCACGGCCTTCAGTCGCTCCTCAAATTCGCCGCGGTACTTCGCGCCGGCGAGCATGGCGCCGAGGTCGAGCGACACGAGTCGCTTCGTCTTGAGGCCCTCAGGCACGTCGCCAGAAGCAATGCGCTGAGCGAGTCCTTCGACGATGGCTGTCTTGCCGACGCCCGGTTCGCCGATGAGAATCGGGTTGTTCTTGGTTCGCCGAGACAGCACCTGCACGACGCGACGAATTTCTTCGTCGCGACCGATGACCGGGTCGATCTTGCCTGCACGGGCACGCGCAGTGAGGTCGACGCTGTACTTCTCCAAGGCCTGGAACTGGTCTTCGGGGTTCTGCGAAGTCACCCGATGCGAGCCGCGCACTTCACGGAGAGCCGCGAGCATCTCGTCCCGAGGCACACCGACGATTTCGTGCATCGCGAGCACCAGTAGTTCGACCGAAAGAAAATCGTCGCGGAACTCCGATTGCGTCTCGGCCGCCGAAGCAAACACAGCTGCGAGTTCGCGGTTGAGTCGAGGTTCGGAGCCACCTTTTGTAGTCGGCAACTTCGCGACCGCGTTCGCACATTTGTCTGCGAGCACGTTGATGGCGACACCAACCTTCGAGAGAAGTGGCGAGACAATCGTTCCCTCTTGCTTCAACAGTTCGGCGAGCAGATGGTGAGGTGTGAGCTCTGGATGGCCGGCGACGGTTGCTGCCTGCATGGCGGCAGACACCGCCTCGCTGGTCTTCGTCGTCCATTTGCGGGGATCAAGCGTCATCGTGTGTTCTCCTCGTCAGCGCTCACCGAAAAAGCCCGCGCGTCTCGTGAAGACGGAGAGCACCTGCCGAGTCGGCACGAGTTCGCCGCGCGAGGCACGTTCACGTGACACGCGGTCACGAAGGGCATCCACCTGCTTCTGCAACTCGGCCACCTGGTGCTCGAGGTCAAGCACCTGGCGGATTCCCTCGAGGTTGAGTCCGGCGTCAACGAGCTCTGCGATGCGATGCAGCCGCGCGATGTCGGCCTCGCTGTAACGACGATTGCCGCCTTGCGTACGGGCCGGGTTGACTAGTCCAACACGCTCGTAGTTGCGCAATGTCTGCGGATGCATACCGGAGAGCTCGGCGGCGACGGAGATGACGTACACCGCCATGCGGTAGCTGTCGCGGTCGGGTTGTGTG
>Ga0214917_10007902_pt1 | contig 10612 bp, 7 predicted proteins | sample LL_1208_BB_MetaG_FD_177983 | JGI IMG/M metagenome (GOLD analysis project Ga0214917, IMG submission 177983) | Freshwater microbial communities from Lake Lanier, Atlanta, Georgia, United States - LL_1208_BB | ecosystem: Environmental > Aquatic > Freshwater > Lake | place: USA: Georgia | collected...
AAACAATTTCATGAGGTGATTTCCTGAATGCCGACGGATCCGGGCGACCCGCCAAAGCCACGGCACTATATGCCGGAATGGCCGAACGATCCAAGAATTGATTGCGGCAGGGCCGATAGAAGTGTAGGTTTTAAGTAAGAATGGGCTGTTTAAAGCCCACCCGCCTGGCCCGTATATTCCTTCCGGGGCGCGCCTTTGAAAAGTTATCCGGCTCGCAACCTGTCAGGTTTCGGCGGCTTGTTCGTCGCCGTTGCCGCTTGTTTTGCCATGCCGGGTGCCTCCGCCGCGGTCGAACCTGTCCAGCGCGTCACCTTCGAGGCCGACATTCAGCCGTTGCTGACCCGTTTCGGATGCAATGCCGGGGCTTGCCACGGCAAATCGAGGGGGCAGAACGGTTTCGCCCTGTCGCTTTTGGGATTCGATTCCGATTTCGACCATGCGGCGCTTGTCCGCGAGGGGCGGGGCAGGCGCATCCAGGCCGAATCGCCCGCCAACAGCCTGTTGCTTCGCAAGGCCACCGCGCAGATGCCCCACGGTGGCGGCAAAAAGCTCGACCCGAACGGTCCGCACTACCGCCTCATTTCCGACTGGATCGCCGCCGGCGCACCCCGCACCCCGCCCGACGCCCCACGCATTCTGAAGGTTGAGGCCGAACCCGCGGCGCACACACTCAAGCCGGGCGAAAGCCTGAAGCTCAAGGTTGTCGCCGTTTATTCCAACGGGTTCCGACGCGATGTCACCGAGGGAAGCGCCTTCCAGTCGAACGACACCACTGTCGCGGCGGTGGCGGCCGAGGGTTTGGTGAAGGCCGGAGCGCTTCCCGGAGAGGCGGCGGTCATGGCCCGTTACATGAACCACATCGCCGTCACCGCCATCACCATTCCGTTGTCTGGAACACCCGCTCCCGGCGCTTACGCGGTTCTCGAGTCGGGGCATCCTGTGGATGGCCATGTGCGCGACAAGCTCAAGGTTCTGGGATTCACCCCCTCGGCAATGGCCTCGGAAACCACATGGCTCAGGCGGGCGCACCTGAGAATCATCGGCCGGCTTCCCACTTCCGAAGAGGTGACGGCATTTCTGGCGGACAAGTCACCCGACAAGCGTGAAAAGGTGATCGACAAGCTGCTCGATCGCCCAGAATACGCGGACTTCTGGGCCAACAAGTGGGCCGACCTGCTCAGGCCCAATCCGTACCGCGCCGGGATCAAGGCGACGCGTTCCATCGATTCGTGGCTGCGCGACGCCTTCCGAGCCAACATGCCCTACGACCGCTTCGCCACCGAACTGGTGACGGCGCAGGGCACCAGTTGGAACAACGGCGCCGTGGTGATCTTCCGCGACAGGCCCGAACCCGTGGAGATCGCCTCCATGGTGAGCCAGATCTTTCTGGGGGTGAGGCTTGACTGCGCCAAGTGCCACAACCACCCGTTCGAGATCTGGAGCCAGGACGATTTTTACGGCTTCGCGGCTTTCTTCTCCCGGATCGGCCGCAAGGGCCAGGGGCTCTCGCCGCCCATTTCGGGAGGGGAAGAGTCGATCTTTGTCCGCGACACCGGCAACCTGAAGCATGGGCGAACCGGCGAGGCCGTGGAGGCCAAGCATCTTTCCGGCGCTCCGGTGACCGTGCCTGCTGGCGACGATCCTCGCGCGTCCCTGGCGTCGTGGATGACCGACCCGGCCAACCCGTGGTTCGCCAAGGTGATGGCCAACCGCGTCTGGCGCGAGCTGATGGTTCAGGGGATCGTCGAGCCGGTGGACGACATCCGCGCCACCAACCCCGCCACCAACGCCGCGCTATTGGAATTCCTCGGCAACCGCTTCCGGAGGGACGGTTACGACATCAAGAAACTCATCAAGCTCGTCGCCACCTCAAGCACATTCGCGCTTTCGTCGGTTCCCAATGACCGCAACACCGGCGACCTGCGGAACTTCTCCCGCTACTACCGGGAACGCCTGCGCGCCGAAACCCTGCTTGACGCCGTCAACGACATTCTCGCCGTGGAGGAAACCTTCTCGGCCATGCCCCCGGGGTCTCGCGCCGTGGAACTTTGGACCTTCCGCGCCTCGTCCCTGTTCCTCGACACCTTCGGCAGGCCCGATCCCAACCAGGACCCGCCCTGCGAGCGAACTTCCGACAGCACCACTCCCCAGGTTTTGCACCTGATGAATTCCCCGGGCCTCAACGGCAAGTTCGCGCAGGAAAAGGGCAGGCCCGGCGCGTTGGCCGCCTCCAAGGAAACCGACGAGGCGATCGTGGAAACGGCATACCTGTTGGCCTACGGGCGCAAGCCTTCAGACAAGGAACGGAGGGAGGCCCTGCGCGGGTTCCCCGGCGCGGGGAAGAACCGCCGTCAGGCAGTGGAAGATCTGTTTTGGGCATTGCTCAACACTCCCGAATTCGTGTTCATCGACTGACCCCGGAGGTTCCGATGGCCATTTTCCGCAACTGCGAGGGCGTTTCCCGCCGCGACACGCTCAGCCTGGGCCTGGGCGCCCTTCTGGGTGGCGGCCTCACAGGCGCCCTGCGCGCCCGTCAGCCCTCGTCGCCGCCGACAAGCTGCATCCTGTTCTGGCTTGATGGCGGCCCCAGCCATTTCGAGACATTCGATCCCAAGCCGGACGCCCCCGCGGAGATCCGCGGCGAGTTCAAGGCCATCCCCACCAAGGTGCCGGGGATGCTCTTCTCGGAAAACATGAAGCGACTGGCTGCGATCAGCGACAAGCTGACGATTGTCCGCTCCGTCAGGCACGACCAGAACAACCATGGCGCCGGCAACCACTACATGATGACCGGCGCTCCCACCCGCATTCCGGTCGGATGCGGCGCCTTTGTGAGCTTCCACCCCAGCATGGGATCGGTGGTGTCGCATGAGCGCGGCGCCCAGGGCGGCTTGCCCGCTTACTTCTCCATTCCCAGCATGACCCGGTCCGGCGGACCGAATTTCCTCGGATCGCGCCACGCGCCATTCGTGGTGCCCGACGATCCCAACAGGCCCATTTTCTCCGTCCGCGATGTCACCATTCCCTCGGAAGTGACCGACGGCAGGGCCACCGAGCGCCGCGACCTGAGGACCAGGCTCGACCAGTTTGTCCGGTTCCACGACCGTGCCGCCGGAGACCCCGTGCGAGGGTTGGACGAGAACTACACCCAGGCCGTCTCCATCATGAAGTCGGCGGTGGCCCAGCAGGCCTTCGAGGTGCACCGTGAACCCGACCGCATCCGCGACGCCTTCGGCCGCACCGGCCTGGGTCAGCGCGCGCTTCTGGCGCGACGCCTCGTCGAGGCCGGCGTTCCCTTTGTCACCATCAACGATGGCGGCTGGGACCACCATTCCGACATCTTCCCCAAGTTCAAGACGCAGGGGCAGGCCCTTGAATCCGTGGTCGCCACGCTGATCGAGGATCTCGACCAGCGGGGCATGCTCGACACCACGCTCGTGATCGTCATGGGCGAGTTCGGCCGCACCCCGAAGATTTCCACCCTCTCCGGATCCAAAACCCCCGGCCGCGACCACTGGTCGAGCGCCATCTCGATCCTGGTGGCAGGCTGCGGCACGCCGCGCGGGCAGGTGGTGGGCGCCACGGATCGCACAGGCTATGCCGCCTGCGAAAAAATCTACGGGCCCGAGAACCTTGTCTCGAGCGTTTATCTCAAGCTTGGCATCGAACCGGGCAAGATCCTCTATGGCGCCAACGGTCGTCCCGCTCATCTCGTGAACGACCCAAGGCCGATCGCGGAGCTGATGTGATCCGAGCGGTTCTCGCCCTGTTCCTTGTCGCTTCGCAGGCATTGGCCGCGGCGCCGACCCTCACCCATGTCTTTCCGGCCGGTGGCAGGCGCGGCACCAAGGTCACCGTCACCTGCTCCGGCGCCTTCGACTGGAAGAAGGTGGGGGTTTGGTCGCCCGGCGTGAAAACCACCGTTCTCAAGGAATCCGGCAAGGTGGAAATCGAGATCCCCAAGGATCTCGCGGCCGACCGGGTCTGGCTCAGGCTCCACACCGACGAGGGGGCCTCCCCCGTGGTGCCCTTCCTTGTGGGAGACCTCCCCGAGGTGATGGAGACCGAGCCTAACAACCGTCCATCGGAAACCAAGCCCCTTGTGATCCCGGTGGTTGTCAACGGGGTGCTCGCCAAGGGCGAGGTTGATACCTTCGCCGTGGACCTCAAAAAGGGGCAGACCCTTGTCGCGGCGCTCGATGCCAACACCCGCCTCGGTTCACCCATGGACGCCGTTTTGCAGGTTGTCTCCCCCGCCGGAGCGGTTGCCGCCGAAAACCACGACCATCTGGGGCTTGATCCCAGGCTGGCCCATGTCGCCCGGGCCGATGGCGTGCACATGGTTCGCGTGTTCGCCTTTCCCGCCACGCCCGACAGCAGCATCTCGTTCGCCGGAAGCGCCTCTTATGTGTACCGGCTCACGCTGACAACCGGGCCATTCGCCACCCATGCGGCGCCGGTGGCTGTTCCCTTGGGCAACCCGGGCGATGCCAGGCCGGGAGGCTGGAACATTCCCCCTGGTATGGTGGGATCGGTTGTGTTTCCCAATCTGGCTGGCATGGTGGAGCACTTGCCGGGGGAGGCCCCCGCGCTTCCGCCCGGTTCCCGCCTGGCCCGGGTCGCCGCCGATGGAATTGCCGGCATCATGGAAGTGGCGGCGCTGCCCGTGCCCCTGGTGCCGCAGGCACCCAACGGCCCGACCAACTTGCCGGCGCCCGGGGCCATTTCCGGCCTGCTGGCGGCGCGAGGCGCGAAAAATCTCCACAAGCTGGATATGAAAAAAGGCCAGCGGCTTGTCGTGACGGTGCACGCCCGCTCCCTTGGGTTTCCAACCGACCCGGTGGTCCGCTGGATCGACCCCGCCGGCAAGGTGGTGACCGAGGCCGACGACATGGGCTCGAATCCCGATCCCACCATGTCGGTGACAGCGGCGGTTGATGGCATCCACACCCTGCAGGTGGCCGACCGTTTCAGTCATGGAAGCGAAAGGCACCGCTACCTGCTGACCGTGAGACCCGCGGTTCCAGAGTTCGACCTGTCGTTGGCGACCGACAACCTGGTGCTTCCCGCTGGCAAAGCCGGTGAACTGGTGGTGAAGCTTGCGCGCAAGGGCCAGGGTTCTGTCGGGCCCGTCACCATCCGGGTGGATGGCTTGCCCCCGGGGGTGAAGGCTCCCGAGTTGGTGTCCGAGGCCACCGGTCCCACCGCGGCCACGGTCACCCTGAAATTGACGGGCGATGGCAAGGCATGGTCGGGCCCCATCCGCGTGCTTGGCAAGGCCAAGGACATTCCCGATGCCGCCGCTCTGGTTCCCGCGCGCATGGGCGTGGCCCTCGAGACCATCTGGCTGACTGTTCCGGGGAAGTGAACAAGCGATTTATAGAATCCATTTTTTCATTTGGAATATAAACGCCGACTCGCGCTTCGCTCTTGTAAGTCAGGGCCTCACACCTTATTTCTCGACGCTTCCAGAAGAATGATTAATGCCTCCTCAACTGTCATGTTCGCCATCAGGTCAAATTTTACTGGGCATGGTCTTTTTCAACCTGCGCTATTCCAAGCCTATTGGCCTGTTACACGACCTCTTTAAACATGTTCATTTTGATCCCCGTTCTTTGTTGGGCCTTGGTTTTCGCGACAGCCTTCGCAGTGTTCAAGGAGGTCGTCACCTTGCGAATTCCAGCAAAATTTTGAATACTGGCGGCGAGAGTGAAGTCGCCGAACCGGTTGACGCAACCCACCGCCTGGTTATCAGTGATTCCGATCTCACCGGGTTGGGGAAGGATGGCCCGAGGAACTTGCAGCCGCTGAAAAACCACCAGGGAACAGCATCATGAAAACAGCCCTGATCCTCACCTTCCTGCTCCTGCAGCTTTCTGGTCAATCCCCCGAGGTTGCCTCGCTCCTGCCGCCTGGGCACTTTGGCAAACCCAAGGCCGATCAGGTGGTGACCAACCGCGCCTTCAGTGGCATCCCGAGCCTTGCCATCGCGCCAGGCGGGAGGATGTGGGCGACCTGGTATGCGGGTCTCACTCCGGCGGAAGACCTCAACAACTATGTCGTGCTCTCCACCAGTGGCGATGACGGCAAAAGCTGGACCGAGGTCCTCACGGTGGATCCCGACGGGGGTGGTCCGGTTCGCAGCTTCGACCCGGAGCTTTGGGTTTCGCCGGATGGAAGGTTGTTTTTCTTCTGGGCGCAGATGGAGAAGGGGCGCCGTGACGCGCAACTGGGAGTTTGGTGCGTCGAGGCGGAACAACCGAACCTTGCAGGGACGAAGTGGTCGCGGCCGCGCCGCGTTGGTGATGGCGTGATGATGTGCAAGCCGCTCGCGCTTTCATCCGGCGAATGGGTTCTTCCTATTTCGCTCTGGAAAGAGCATGATGGGAGCGCCCAGTTCATCGTCTCAACCGATGCCGGCAAAAGCTGGACCCGTCGCGGCGGCTGCAATGTTCCGAAGGATGCGCGCCAGTTCGATGAGCACATGTTTGTCGAGCGCCGCGACCGGTCCATATGGCTGCTCGCGCGCACCACCTACGGCATCGGTGAAAGCGTGAGCACGGACCGTGGCCATACATGGCCGGAACTGAAGCCCTCCAGCATCCTGCACACGCCATCGCGGTTCTTCATCCGCCGTCTCGCGTCCGGCAATCTGCTGCTCGTCAAACACGGCCCGCTTGACACGCGCACCAGCCGTTCGCATCTCACCGCCTACATTTCCAAGGATGACGGCAAGACATGGGGCGGTGGCCTTATGCTCGATGAACGCCTCGGCGTTTCCTACCCGGATGGCCAGCAGGCCCCCGGTGGCCTCATCCGCGTCATCTATGACCACAATCGCGTTTCCGACCGCAATATCCTGATGGCCTCGTTTCGCGAGGAGGATGTCGAAGCGGGCAAGGATGTGAGCGAGAGCGTGAAACTTCGGCAGCTTGTCAGCAAGGCCACCGGCGGGCAGGAAAAGCCCAAGACCTCGGCGTCGCCCGTTGTGGCGGACAACAAGGACGGAAAGCCTTTGCGTCTGGCAAAGCCGGGCACCCTCGCCAGCATGGACGCCAATCCCCGGCCTTTTCAGGCCGGCGCAAAACTTTTCAGCGACCGTTCCTACATCGCTGCGGAACTGCCTGGTGCCCTAAAAACCATGCATTTCCTTCCCGTGGCGATGAACGGTCGGAAAACCTTGAAGTGCCAGAGGCCGGGCACGGTTTTCTTTCTCACCCCCGCGCTTGCCCGCAACCGCGACACCGTCGCCCAGGAACTCATGGACCAAGGTTTCGAAAAAGTCGCCCTGCCTGAGGTGCCCCTTTTCAATCCCGGTTCGCCGGCAAATTACTGCACCCTTTTCCAGAAGGACTGCGCCGCTGGAGAGACAATCCTCATTGGCAAGTGGTCAGTCCCCTTGTTCCTGCCATGAAAACAACACACGCGCTCCTCTCCGCCATTCTGCTTGCCACCCTCCACGCGGGCGAACCGCCCACAGCGGAAATGGTTCCCGGTCAATTACCGGTCATCGACCCTGACAAGGAAGGCACACCACGGCCCGGCGTGGCGATCCCGCCCAAGCTGATCCCGAATCCCGGCGGCACGGCGGACCATTGCCGCGCCAAGCGCACCTGCACGGGAGTGCCGAGCCTGGCAGTTTCCCGTGGAGGACGACTTTGGGCGACTTGGTTTTCAGGTACGACACCGGGCGAGATCATTGAGCGTTGTCCAAAGGCCTATGTCGTGGTCAGCACCAGCGGCGATGGGGGAAGGACATGGAAGGAAGTCCTCGCGATCGATCCCGACGGACCCGGCCCGCTCAAGGCCTACGATCCGCACCCGTGGATCGACCCCCAGGGGAAACTGTGGGTCTTCTTCACCCTTCCTTATCCAGGTCACAAACATGCCTGGGCGATTACCGCGGAGGACGGAGACAACGGTTTTCCAGCCTGGTCGACGCCGTGTCCCGTGTTTGAGGGCGTCCTGCTCAACAAGCCCACCGTGCTTTCAAACGGAGATTGGTTGTTTCCAACCTATGCAAGGAGACCGCAAAACAAGGGCGTGATCCTCTCTCATGTATCCCGTGACAAAGGCCGGTCCTTCACCGTGAAGGGGCAGATCGAGGCGAGTTGGGACCTGTTCCCTTGCGAGCCGATGGCGGTGGAACTCAAGGACAGCTCGCTTTCGATGCTCGTTCGCACCAACAAGGGCATCGGTGGGAGCGTTTCCAAGGATGGCGGCAAGACATGGAGTCCGCTCAAGGTACCCGTCATTGGGCACACCCCATCTCGTTTCTTCCTCGGCAGACTCAAGTCTGGAAACCTGCTGCTGGTGAAGCACCTTGGCATCAATGATGATCCCTTGTCGGGCGGCAAGGCCAAGCAGCGCCGCGAACTCACCGCCTTCATTTCCAAGGACGATGGCAAAACCTGGTCCAGCGGCCTTGTGATTGATGAGCGCGTTGGCTGCTCCTACCCGGACGCCCAACAGGCGCCAGACGGTGCCATATACTTTTGTTGGGACTATCAGCGCTCCCGCGAACAGGAGTTGTGGATGACAACCTTTCGCGAGGAGGACGCCTTTGATGCCTCAACTGAAACAACCACCCGCGTGAAGGCAAACAGGCGCCTCATCAGCAGGGGAGGAACTCCGGAATGAAGATGACCGCCTTCACGCCGCTGGCCACCCTGCTTGTTGTCCAGGTTGCGGCATTCGCCCAGCCAATGCCGGAAGCCAAGGCACCCCCCAAGGCCACAAGGCGGGCCTGGGAATCCGCCCCAGCCGAAAGGAAGGCCCTTTGGCAGCAACATCGCGAGGCGTTGAAGCACATCGACCTCTCCCAGGACACGCACCGGCAAATCGTCATTGCCCATGGTTCGCCAAAGCCGGGCGAGTATCACGCGCACCCGACCACCGCGATGCTGGCGGACAATAAGACGATATTCTGCGTCTGGAACATCGGCCATGGCGGCCATGCCGGGCCGATGGCCCGGAGCGATGACGCGGGATTGACTTGGACACGCATGGACGCCGCGCTACCGCCGAATTTCGCCAACTTCAAGAATTGCCCCAGCATTTATCGGATCACCGACCCCCAGGGCAAGGAAAGGCTTTGGGTGTTCGCGGCGCGCACATTGACCGACAAGGAGAATCCAAAAGCCATCGAGGGGCGCCGGCAGGGTTTCATGCCGCGAATCGTCAGCGAGGATGATGGCAGGACCTGGCGCGAGATGCCACCCATCGGCGGACGCGCCGCGAAGGAAGACCCGTTCCGTTGCATCATGACATTTTCCAGCGTCTTGCGGCTGAAGGATGGCTCATCGCTGGGCCTTTTCCACCGCGGCGGCGGAATCGGCGAGGAGGGCACGCTGCAGGTGCTGCAGTCCATCACGCGCGACGGCGGTTTCACTTGGTCGGCACCTGCCGTTGTCTGCGATGGCAACAAACTCGACGGCAAGCACCCTTGCGAGCCTTATGCCTTCCGTTCGCCCGATGGCGGCGAACTCTGCTGCCTCATGCGCGAGAACCGCCGCAGCGGCACCAGCATCGTGATGTTCAGCCGGGATGAAGGCAAGACATGGTCGCAAGCCGTCGATGCCCCTTGGGGCCTCACCGGTGATCGCCACCACGGCATCAGGCTGCCCGATGGCCGCCTTGTGATCGTTTTCCGCAACGCTTCCCCGCTATCGAGGGACAAGGGTGGTTTCATCGCCTGGGTCGGCACCTACGACGACATCCGGAATGGCAAGCCGGGCCAATATCGAGTCAGCCTGTTGAAGACATTCAAGGATGGCTTTTATCCGGGAATCCACCTGCTTTCCGACGGCACCATTGTCGCGACAACCTATGCCAATTATCGGCGGGAAGACATCGGCTGCTCGATCGTCAGCGCGCGGTTCACCATGAGCGAGGTGGATGCGTTGGCCGCTTCGCCCGCCAATCGTGCCAAGCCATGAAACCGCCATCATCCTCATTTTCGTTGTGCCGCCCGCCTTCCGAAATGGTTTCCTCGCGTACCTAGGGACCGCGGATTGAACGCCTATGAAACCGTGATCAGGTCAGCCCCACATTGGCCCTGACTTCCTTCAGGGCCTCGGGCCTGCCGGCGCGAGCTGTGTCCCACGACGCTGCGACGGCAGCGAGGGACGCTTGCGCCGGTTGTCCACCCAGTATGGCTGAAATTCCCGTGTCGAGCTTCTCAGAAAGCGCCCGGGCATCGGGAAGGCGCAGCGCCAGGGCCGGGTTGATGCAATCGATTGGCAAAAGCGTTCGGCGCAGCACGGCGCGGAACTGGTCGAGGCGTTCCCGGTCGAGTTCCAACCCGTCCCAAGGGCCGGTTTCTAGCTGCTGTTCGCGGACAGGGCCGCCAAGTCCCGCGTCAAGAACCGCATCCTGACTGAGTTGGGGAGAGGCGAGCATCGCCGCCGCCGCCCAGGCCCGGGAACTGTCAGCCGCGGTGGCGGAGACACATGCCAGGGCGCCATCCAAGCCGAGGTGAGGCACGAGGTTGCCCAGCGGGAAAGGCATGGCGGGTCCGCCCCGGGTGGGCAGGACGGCGTCACCCCCGGGAACCGGATGGATGCTGAACCTGTCGCGCATGGCCTTGCGGCGCTGAAGGCGGGCGATCGCC
>Ga0214917_10007903_pt1 | contig 10610 bp, 10 predicted proteins | sample LL_1208_BB_MetaG_FD_177983 | JGI IMG/M metagenome (GOLD analysis project Ga0214917, IMG submission 177983) | Freshwater microbial communities from Lake Lanier, Atlanta, Georgia, United States - LL_1208_BB | ecosystem: Environmental > Aquatic > Freshwater > Lake | place: USA: Georgia | collected...
TTGGCCAGCGTTGGGCGCTGGTTCATACATCATCAAGGCGCGAGTGCAAATGTTGCGTGACTTAGGCATGGCTACAACACCAGACAATGCGTTCAATTTTTTGCAAGGTCTTGAAACATTGTCATTTCGAATGGATCGTCACTGGGCAAACGCGCAGCGAGTCGGCGAATATCTCGCCGGGCATTCGCAAGTCGAAGAAGTGTTTTACGCAGGGCTGCCAACGAGCAAGTGGCATGAGCGTGCCAAGCGCTACGGTCGCGGCAAGGGTTATGGTTCAGTGTTGGCCTTCAACATCAAAGGTGGCCTTGAGGCTGGTCAGAAATTTGTTGCCGGTCTGAAACTGCACAGCCATGTTGCCAACATTGGCGATGTTCGCAGCCTCGTAATTCACCCGGCATCAACGACTCATAGTCAATTGACGCCGACAGAGCAGGCTTTAACTGGTGTGTTTCCAGGGCTCATTCGACTTTCAGTTGGCCTTGAGTCAATCGAAGATATTTTGGTCGACCTGGACGAAGGCTTTAAAGCCGTCAAATAATTCACCTGTCGTTCATCTTTACGACAGATTCAAGTCACCCGTCACAGCGAAGATTGACGGTATGTCAGTTGTGCCTTCGTTTGAAGCGACCCCAGAGCAACGTGAACTCTTGGTCATTTACAACCGAGCAGACCGGATCTTTCGAAGGATAGTTACATCTGGTGCCCTTACTTCGCTGATTTTGCTGGGTCTAATCGGCACTTTTCTGTTTGTCAGAAGTGCGCAAATTTTTAATGACCGTGGACTGCGGTTTATTACGGGCTCTAACTGGACGGCAGGCAGTGGCGACGGTGTGATTCCGGATGATTTTTCAATTGGCCCAATGTTGACCGGAACGATTTTGGTTTCGGTTATCGCATTGGTTATCGCAATGCCAATAGCGATTTGCGGCGCTCTTTATATCGAATTTTATGCAGCGGCACGTTTGCGAAAACTTCTCTCAACATTGCTTGATCTTGCAGCAGCGATACCTTCTCTGATTTTTGGTCTTTGGGGCGTGGTCTTGTTCACATCATTCGGCGAGCGGTGGTCAATTTTTTTGAATTCTCGCCTCGGTTGGGTGCCGTTTATCAAAGTTCAGGCCGAGGTTTTTGGTCGCAGCCCATTTGTCGCAGGTTGCGTTTTGGCTTCGTTGATTACACCAATAATTACCTCCGTATCGCGAGAAGTTTTCTCACGCACACCGCGCGATTTAATTGACACTTGCTATGCGCTTGGCAGCACTCGTTGGGGTTCAATCAAAACCGTAGTTTTGCCTTTCGGGCGCAGCGGGGTAATCGGTGGAGCGATGCTCGGTCTCGGTCGCGCACTTGGTGAAACTGTCGCGGTTTATCTGTTGTTGAATATTGTGTTTCGTTACAACTTTCGAATTTTGGAATCGGAGGGTGGCAACATCGCGTCGCTGATTGCTTTGAAGTTCGGAGAAGCAACCGAATATGAATTGAAGGCACTTGTCGCCGCAGGATTTGTGCTGTTTTTGTTGACACTGGTCGTGAATATGGTTGCGGCGACAATCGTCGAAAAATCAACGAGGCGCAAGTGAGCACTGTTGTAAGCAACCCGCAATCGCAGCCGGTTGCACCACAGCCGACGACGCCATGGAAACCGACTCGAAAGACTCAATTTACTGGTGCTTTTTCGATTGCCGTTGTTGCAATAGCTTCGTTCGCCATTGTTCTGCTAACCGGTCTTGCCGGAATTGACGGCTTCGGGTTGACTTTCTTGGTGGTGTTTTTTGGTGCAACATTCGTGCGTACCAAACGACTTAACCCTAAGGCTCGAAAAGATGCGATGGTTGGGGTTGCAATATGTGCTGCGTCGGTGTTGGCGTTTTTTCCGTGGATGTCAATTTTCGTGAGTGTCGTTGTTAAGGGCGCCAAAGGCTTGCAACCAAATTTCTTGATTGAAAACATGCAGTTGACGACACCGGATGATGAACTGAACATGGGTGGTGCAGCACACGCAATCATCGGTTCGTTAATGATGGTGTTAATTGCGGCTGCGATTACGTTGCCGCTTGGTATTTTGAGCGGGGTTTACTTGACCGAGATTCGAGGTCGTTTGACGTTTTTGGTGCGGTTCGTCGTGCAGTCGATGAGCGGTGTGCCATCGATCGTTGCCGGTCTATTCATTTATACGACCTTCGTGAATTACACCAATTCGTTCAGCGGAATGGCTGGCTCGCTTGCATTGGCCGTATTGATGCTGCCCACAGTTGCTCGAACTGCTGAAGAAGTAATGAAACTAGTGCCCGATGACTTGCGATCGGCGAGTTATGCACTTGGCGCGCGTCAGTGGAGGACTTCGCTGATGGTGATCTTGCCGACAGTGCGAAGTGGTTTGACAACTGCTGGTATTTTGGGCATTGCGCGAGTGATCGGCGAGACCGCACCACTTTTGTTGACATCTCTGTCAAACAACAGTTACGTGTTTAATCCAATCGGCGGACCGATTGGTTCGCTACCGACGTATGTCTTCGGGTTGTTACAGATTGGTACAGAGAACTCAATAAACCGGGCTTGGACCGGCTCTTTGGTGCTGATGTTGTTGGTGCTGGTTTTGTTCTTGATCGCCAGATATTTCGGCGGAAAGGCCAATCGATAGTTCATGGAAACTTTAAAACAAGGAGCAATTAAAGTGGTGCAAGATTCACAAACTAGTGTGGCGACGGTGAGCGCAAGTCAAACAACTGCAACGGCGGTTCGTGGACTCGAAACAAAAAATGTTCATGCGTGGTTTGGCAAGCACCACGTATTGTCAGATGTTTCTTTGCAGTTTCCTGAACGAACCGTCACTGGATTGATTGGTCCGTCAGGTTGTGGCAAGTCAACTTTTATTCGGTTGTTAAATCGAATGCACGAGTTTATTCCAAGTGCAGCAATGGCAGGTCAAGTTTTGCAGGACGGACAAGATATCTACGCACCAGATGTTGACGCAGCGGCAATTCGACTGAAAATTGGAATGGTGTTTCAAAAGCCAAACCCGTTTCCGGCGATGAATATTCGCGAAAATGTACTTTCAGGCATCAAACTGGCGCACCTCAAAGTTGCTGATCACGACGCGATTGTTGAAAGTTGTTTAACTCGAGCAGGTCTTTGGAAAGAAGTGAAAGATCGTTTGACTGCCACAGGTGGCTCGCTTTCTGGTGGTCAGCAACAGAGACTATGCATCGCCAGATCATTGGCTGTTGAACCGAACGTATTGTTAATGGACGAGCCATGTTCGGCGCTCGACCCAGGCAGTACTTTGCGTATTGAAGAGACGATCAAAGAGCTTGCCGAGAAGATCGCAGTTGTCATCGTCACGCACAACATGCAACAGGCGGCACGTGTCAGTGATTTTTGTGCTTTCTTTCTGACCGACGGTGGTCCTGGGTATCTCGTCGAAGCGGACGCAACGAAGAAATTGTTCACAAACCCACGCGATACTCGCACCGCTGACTATGTGCAGGGAAAATTCGGCTGACTTAGAGTCGTTAATCAACTGTTAACCAATTTGTTGAATTGAGTTCGCCTTGAAGCAAGGTTCTATTCAGGTGAGATTAATAGTGTTCGGGTTAGTAAAAGTATTCGAGTAAACCCAAATAGGAGAACATAAATGCAAAAGTTAAGAAAACCAATAGTCGCTATCGCACTTGCGATGGTTGCAAGTTTGTCGGTAGGTTCGGTCGCACTTGCTGAAAGCGCAAGCGGTTCGGGTGCGACATTTCCGCAGCAATTCATGGCTTCGGCGACTGTTGCATACAACCAAGCAACCGGTCACAATGTTTCGTATGCCAACCCAGGTGGCGGTTCGTCAAAAGGCAAGAGTGACTTTAAAGCTGGTCTGACAGATTTTGGTGGGACCGATTCAGCAGTTACATCCACTCAAGCCGCAGCGTTTGATTGGGTTTATATTCCTTATGTTGCGGGTGCGATTTCGATTGCATATCGCCTCGACGAAATCAAGGGAACAACTCTTTCGTTGAGCCCAGCGACTATCAACGGCATTTTCGGTGGAACAATCACCAAATGGAATGACCCGTCAATTGCTAATGACATGAAGACAAATCCGGCGTGGGCGAACTCGTTGAAGAAGAGCGGTCTTAAGGGTGCGTCTTCAGTTTGGTCGACACCATCAGCAAATACAGCTTTAGTGACTGTGACGTTGGTGCCGTCGGTATTGAAATCATCCAAGGGAAAGACTGTCGAACTTTACGACAACACAAAAAAGAAATCAGTAAAGACTGCAACGATCGGTACCAAAGGTCAGATTTCGATTCAGGCACCAGTGGATAGCGCAAATAACTATTCAGTTAAAGTGGCTGGCAAAGAAGTCTCCAAGTATTCGGTACTGCCAGTGAACTTGCCAGATAAGGCAATCACAGTTGTTTACCGTTCAGACGGTTCGGGCACAACAAACAACTTTTGCAACTTTATGAAGAACTCGACCAACCCAGACTGGGTAGCAACTGATGCATTTACATCGTGCATTCCAGGTGGTTCGGCAAAAGTGGCTTCGTATGGTGCGAATTTCCAAGGTCAAAGCGGTTCTGCAAACGTGTCAAACTATATTGCTGATACGAATGGAACCATTGGCTACACCGAAGTTTCGTTCGTAACCGACGCAACTCGCGCTGCTAAGGGTATACAGGCAGCAAACGTGAGGAATGCCGCCGGTAAATTTGTTGGACCAACAGCAGCCGCTACATCTGCGTTCGTCGCAGGTGCAAGCATTGACTCAGTTGGTTTCGTAACCTTCGACTACAAGCAAGGAACCAACGAGGCCGCCTACCCAGTAGTTGCGGTAACTTACGGTCTTGGAAAAACGGCGAAGAGCGCAAAGAATGCGGTTGTTGCTGATTTCTTCACATGGATCTTGACAACGTATTCACCTGCAAACGCTGACGCGCTCGGTTACGCACCACTTACAGGTGCACTCAAGACTGCCGCAGAAGCTCAAGCTAAGAAAGTCAACTCGAAGTAATTCGTAAATTAATAAACTCAAATTTCAGCACCCCCTCGCGCTGATAAAAAATGCCCCGGGCTTTTGTCCGGGGCATTTTTAGTTTCCTAGAATTTATACTGATTAAAGCGCTTGCTTGATCCTATTTTTCTGTATCTTCGTCAGGCTGTTCGCGAAGAAATTTTTCGAATTCGGCGCCAAGATCATCGGCGGTCGGAATCTCGATTTGTGTGCGGGCGTCATAGTCGGCCTCTAGTTGAGCGAGGTGCTCTGAAACCTGCGCGTCGCCTTCGACTGCAGCGTCATGAAGTTCTTCCCATCGTTGAATTTCTTCGTACAGTTCGGCGTGGCGTGTCGGTACACCGAGCACGATTTCTAAATGTCGCAGCAGTGCGGCGCTTGATTTTGGGTGTTGGGCGTTAGTCAAATAGTGCGGCACGCCAACACGCAGTGAAACTGCCGCGAGTTGTTCACGCTCGAAGCGCTCTTGCATAACGCCGACGATGCCGGTGACACCTTGGTAAGTCGGTCGCGAAAGTTTGAGTCGCCGGGCGAGCGTCGCGTTTGTGGTGCTGCCAAAAACCGATGGCGTACGTGAGTGAGGTATTGCTTCGGCGATTGCGCCGACGGTGACTGCAACAGTGCAGTTGAGGTTTTTTGCGGTTTGAAAAACGCACTCAGAGAAGATGTTCCAGTTTGTGTGCGGCTCAACACCAGAGAGGACCACCAGATCGCGAGAACCCTCCGGAAATCGGGCAATGACGATGTCGTTTTCGGGCCACCGTATTTTTCGTTCATCGTCTTCGTCGAAATAGACCTCAGGGCGCTCGTGGGTGAAGTCAAAAAATGGGTCAGGGTCAATGCTCGCGACGACTGTAACGGCGCGGTCGTCAAGGCACCATTCGAGCGCGGCGGTTGCGGCACCCGCAGCATCAAACCATCCACGAAGCGCGATTACTAAGACTGGGTCGCGCAAGTTAGGGACGGCGTCCCAGTCGGCTTCGAGCACATCTTCAATATTCATCGCAAGTTCTGAAAATGGCCGTGACAAATTACTTCCACTGTGTAAGCATGGCAGCCGTGGTTGCGAATTCACTACCTAAATCTCGAGTTTCAAAACGCCTTGCGGCGATTGCCGAGTCAGCAACATTGGCTGTTGATTCGAAAGCCAAGGCTTTGCAAGCCAAAGGTGAGCATGTAATCGGCTTTGGTGCGGGCGAACCCGATTTTCCGACACCCGAATATATTGTCGAAGCAGCAGTGCGTGCGGCACGCGACCCGAAAGCACATCGATATACGCCTGCGGCAGGTTTGCCACCGTTGCGCGAAGCGATTGCAATCAAGACGAAGCGCGATTCGGGTTTTGAATGTGCGGCATCGCAAGTATTGGTGACCGTCGGCGGAAAGTACGCAGTTTTTGTAGCGTTCGCGGCTTTGTGCGACGTGGGTGACGAAGTTATTTGCCCAGCACCGTATTGGACGACATACCCAGAGGCAATTGCACTCGCGGGTGGCGTGCCAGTCGTGATTGATACGACGCAAGAAACCGAATTTAAAGTAACTGTCGAACAACTCGAACGAGCAAAGACGCCGAAAACGAAGGTCTTGTTGTTCGTATCACCCGACAACCCGAGCGGTGCTGTTTATTCACGAGAAGAAACAATTGCGATCGGCAAATGGGCTGCGGCAAATGGTATTTGGGTCGTAACCGACGAAATTTACGAGCACCTGACTTATGGCAAACATGTTTTTACGTCGATGCCTACAGTTGTGCCCGAGATTGCTGATCGGTGCGTAATTGTCAATGGTGTAGCAAAGACTTATGCGATGACGGGCTGGCGTGTTGGCTGGATGATCGGGCCGCCAGATGTGATGAAAGCCGCTATTAATTTTCAAAGTCATACAACTTCAAATGTTTCGAATGTGGCGCAGTATGCAGCATTGGCTGCAGTGTCTGGTGACTTGTCGGCAGTAGCGGTGATGCGCGAAAGTTTTGCGCGTCGCGGGGCGTTGATGCATTCGATGCTGAATCAGATCGCGGGTGTTAATTGCATGGCACCGCAGGGTGCGTTCTATTGTTTCCCGGATTTTTCTGGTTTGTTGAATCGCAGTTTGAGCGGTGTCGAGTCGGCGACCACACTTGAGTTGGCAGATGTGGTGCTTGATCGCGCCAAGGTTGCGTTCGTGCCAGGCGAGGCGTTTGGTTTGGCGCGCTATGCGCGGTTCTCGTTCGCGCTCGGTGATGATGACTTGCGTGAAGGCATAAATCGTCTTGCGAGTTTCGTCAACGGCTAGATAGTTCTGCTAGGGTCGTGGCGTTGCAGCAATAGTTGCAATGTGTCAAACCTAGCGAAGTCCGGTGAAATTCCGGCACTGTCCCGCAACGGTAATTCACTGAAATCGCAATTTTGCGAAGTCTTTGATTAGTCCGGTCGCCTCGGTCGAGCACCAACCTAAAAAGTCCCCGAGTGAGGGACAGGAGGAAATGGAAATGAAAGTACTAACTCGGGCCGGCTATGCCGGTCTTTTTGTTTGTGCGGCAACATTGTTTGCTGCATGTGGAGGGTCGGATGGCTCTTCTGAAACAACAGTCATGGCGACTGAAACCACAATCGCTGAGGCGACCTATCCGGTGACTGCAGGCGGGTTAACCCTCGAAGCACAACCAATGCGAATCGTTTCGCTTTCGCCAACACACACCGAGATGCTTTATGCCATCGGTGCCGGTGACCAAGTTGTCGCCGTAGATGAGTATTCGAATTTTCCGACAGAGGCAGTAGCGCTCGGCACGAAACTTTCGGGGTACGAACCCAACGTCGAATCAATTGCCGGCTATCAGCCAGACCTCGTTGTGATTTCGTATGATCCGGGCAATCTTGTCGAGCAGTTGAATGCTCTCGATATTCCGGTTTACATTGGTAACGGAGCATCGAGTCTCGAACAGTCTTACGAACAGATCGAACAACTCGGGGCCCTGACTGGCCACCTTGACGCTGCAGTGCAACTGACAAGCCAGATGCAAACAGATATTGAGGCTGCAGTTGCAGCCTCAGCTGCGTCGACGACTGCAATGGGTGAACCGATTACATATTTTTATGAACTCGATAACACCTATTACACGGTGACTTCGAATACTTTTGTTGGTCAGATCTTTAAGTTATTTGGTCTTGAAAATATTGCGGATGGAGTGGAAGAAGGCAATGATTATCCGCAACTTTCGAGCGAAGTAATTGTTTCGAAAAATCCGACAATGATTTTTCTTGCCGATACCAAATGTTGCGCACAAACGCCTGAAACTGTTGCTGTGCGTGATGGATGGCAAAAGATGGATGCAGTCGTGAACAAAAACATCGTGCAACTTGATGATGACATTGCTTCACGCTGGGGACCACGTGTAGTCGAACTCGCAAAGAGCGTTAGTGATGCTCTTGTATTAGTTTCAGCAGGTAAATAGCCCGAAATGTTACGCGCCGACGATAATTTCGCGCCGCGTGCAGGGACACGGGTCGCTTATTTATCGTTGGTGAGTTTCGCTCTGCTCACCATTGCGGTTCTGGTCGGAACAATGATTGGTCCGGCCGGGCCGCAATGGTGGCGAGTGCCGATCGAGTTAGCCAACCGCTTGCCGTTGATTTCGGCAAACAGTGGTGTATCGCCCGAAGAGTGGAATATTGTCTGGCAAATTCGAATGCCAAGAGTTGTGTTGGCGGTGCTTGTTGGTGCGATGCTTTCGGTAGCGGGCGCAAGTTATCAAGGGGTGTTTCGTAACCCATTGGTCGACCCATATTTGTTGGGTGTTGCCGCCGGCGCCGGACTCGGCGCGACACTTGTTTTTACATTGCGCCGATCGGCAACTGAGAATTGGTTGATTGATCCGTTACCGATGGCTGCATTTGTTGGTGGGCTTGTTGCCGTTTTTGCAACTTACATGATCGGCAACTCGTTTAGTAAGGCACGATCGAGTGCAACTTTAGTGTTGGCGGGTATTGCAGTTACGTCGTTGACGACAGCGATTCAAACTTTTGTGTTGCAACGCAATAACGATGTCGTGCGCCAGGTTTACAGTTGGATTTTGGGTCGGCTGTCGAGCGCAACATGGGGAGATGTGCGGTTGATTATGCCGTACGTCGTGTTTAGTTGCGGCGTTTTGTTGATGCACCGGCGCTTGTTGGATGTATTGCGGGTTGGCGATGATGAAGCAACCGCACTCGGCATGAACATTCGGCGAGTACGACTTACTGTTGTTTTGGCAGCGACATTAGGTACGGCAGCGGCTGTTGCGGTTAGTGGCTTGATTGGTTTTGTCGGCATAATCGTGCCTCACACAGTGCGTTTGATCGTGGGTTCGAGTTACCGACGCGTGTTGCCGATGAGTATTTTGTGCGGCGCGATGTTTTTGGTTTTGGCGGATATCCCAAGTCGCGTGTTGGCCGACCCTGCCGAAACACCAATCGGCGTAGTGACGGCATTTTTCGGCGCACCGTTCTTTTTGTTGTTGCTGCGAGTGCGAAAGAATCAAGCATGAGCACACTCGGATTCTGCAACTTATCGATTGCCTACGACGGCATGATTGCGGTCAACGGTTTTAATGACATTTTGCATTCGGGTGAGTGGTTATGTTTGATCGGCCCGAACGGTGCCGGCAAATCGTCTGTGTTGAGGGCGGCGGCGGGATTGGTCAAGTATTCGGGTTCTGTGGCGATCGACCAACAAGAGATACCCGCCACATCGGCAAAGTGGCGCGCCCGACATATTGCGTTCGTGCCGCAGACGCCATTGATGCCAGAAAACATGTCTGTTTATGAATACGTGTTGTTGGGTCGTAATCCGTATATAAAACATTTTTCTTCTGAGTCGATGCATGACAAACAAGTGATCGACAAAGTTTTGACGCGACTTGACTTGACAGAGTTCAGAAAGCGAATGGTCGGCACACTGTCTGGTGGAGAGCGCCAACGAATTGTGATTGCACGCGCGCTTGCGCAAGAAGCACCAGTGTTGCTACTCGATGAGCCCACGGCGGCACTCGATATCGGTCATCAACAACAAGCGCTAGAACTAGTCGACGACTTGAGGCGTGAGCGAGGTTTGACCGTTGTCTCAGCGATGCATGACTTGACGCTTGCAGGATTGTACGCAGATCGACTCGTGCTTATGCACCATGGTTCGAGTGTTGCGTCAGGTGATGCTCAGAGTGTTTTGCGATCTGAGACACTCGCCGAGTTCTACGGTGTATCGGCCCGAGTGCATCACGAGGCTGATGGCACCGTAGTCGTTATTCCGCAGAGAGCGAACAGCAACTAGTTTGTAATAGATGTCTGAGTCTGATCAGCGCAAATTTGCCAATACGTTGAATGAGCATGTTTCGGGTTGTGCCGCCGCACATCAGCGATTGCTAAGCGCACTCGAGAACCTGACTGGCGAACAATGTCGTGAAGATTCGCTTTTGCCGAATTGGTCACGCGGACATGTGTTGACACATTTGGCACGCAATGCAGACAGCCATGTGAATTTATTGCAAGCGGCCGTGCGTGGAGAAGTGGGTGAGCAATATTCGAGTGTTGAAAAACGCAACGGCGATATCGAGAGTGGTTCGACAAGAAGCGCCGAAGAGTTGGTTATGGATCTG
>Ga0214917_10007904_pt1 | contig 10610 bp, 6 predicted proteins | sample LL_1208_BB_MetaG_FD_177983 | JGI IMG/M metagenome (GOLD analysis project Ga0214917, IMG submission 177983) | Freshwater microbial communities from Lake Lanier, Atlanta, Georgia, United States - LL_1208_BB | ecosystem: Environmental > Aquatic > Freshwater > Lake | place: USA: Georgia | collected...
CTCGAGGACAACGCCCGGCCGGAGGCCGCCGAGGCGGTGGATCGGCTCAAGCAGCTCGGCCTGCAGCGGCTCGTGATCCTCACGGGAGACCGCACGAGCGTGGCCCGCCGAGTGGCTGAGCAGATGCACTTCAGTGAGTTCAAGGCCGAGGTGCTGCCGCATGAAAAACTCGAGATGGTGGACGAGCTCAAGGCGAAGGGGCACCGTGTAGCCGTGATCGGCGACGGCGTCAACGACGCCCCGGCCCTCGCGGCGGGCGACATCTCGATCGCGATGGGCGCGGCCGGCAGCGACGTGGCGATCCATTCGGCGAGCATCGCGCTTTTGAACAGCAACCTGAGCCGGATCCCGTTCCTGATCGAGCTCTCCCGACGCACGATCGCCGTGATCCGGCAGAACATGGCGATCGGCGTGCTCTTCATCGTGGTCTTCCTCGCACTCGCCGGGGCGGGCTACGTGTCGCCGGTGACGGCGGCCCTTGTGCACGTGGCGAGCGGCCTGGTCGTGATCTTCAATTCGGCGCGGCTCGTGCGCTGCGGCGAGTCGCTCGAGCAGGAGGAGGCCGAACGGACCGAGGCCGCGCGGGTCAGCCGACGTCGCGCCTCTGAAAGAGCAACACGGCCAGGCTGATGAGCGCCCCGATCGTGCACGCGGCGTAGACGCTGACGGTGGCGAAATAGGCTAGCGTGATCTCGTGCCCCTGCGTGAGCGCGTCGGCGGGCCAGAAAAACTGGAGATTCGGCACGGCCGCGTAGAGCGGCCAGACGAGCGCCGCGAGCCATCGCGGCCGATCGTCGGCCGCGACCACCGTGCCGAGGAAGTATTCGCTGACGAGTCCGGCGAGAAACACGCCCACGCACGCCATGAGCGTCATCACCTGGCCGAGGCGGGTGGACGCCGCGATCGCGACGGCGGCGAGGACGAGAATCGCCTGGAAGACGAGCCCCAGCGCGATCATGAGCTGCGGATTCCAGTCGGTGAGCGGGCTCTGGAACTCCCAGTCGCGGTTAATGCACCACACGATGCCCAGCGCCGCGGTCAGGGCGACGCCGAGACTCACGGCGAAGACACTCGGAAACGGCCGCCGGTAGAGGTAGTTGGCAAGGCCGGCCACGACGGTGGCGATGCCGCCGAACAGCAGCGAGAAGAGGAGCACGGGGAGGTCGAACGTGTCGTCCATCCGCACGCTGGTCTGGACCCGGTGCCGTACGGCCAAGAGGAAGACCGCCGCGAGCACCCAGTAGGCCAGGCCGATCGCCCCGGCCACGCCCAGATACTTGCCCCCCACGACCGCGGCCCGCGACACGGGCTTGCTCACGACGGTGAGAACGGTCTTGTTCTCGATCTCGCGGGTGAGGACGCCGGTCGCCGTGAAGGCGGCGAGCAGGAGCCCCGTCAGGAACAGCGTGCTCAGACCGAGGTCGATGAGGAGCTTGTTGTCGTCCTCGAGCGTGAACGCGGCGAGATTGACGTTGAGCACCATCCCGAGGATGCCGACGACGAGCAGCACCACGAAGACCGGTTGACGGATCGATTCCAGAAACCCGTTGCGGGCGATGGCGAGGACGATCATGGGGACGCGCTCCCGGTCGGGCGGGCGATCGCAGGCTTCATGCCGGGCCGGCTGACCGCGATGTTCCGCCCAACCCTACCCGCCCGAAGGCTCGCTCACGGAATTCTGACACGATTCGCGACAGCACGCTCACACTCGCTGAATGAGCACAGGTCACTATTGAACGCGCCAGCGCCCTCAATGCAGTGAGCGATGACCGCCGATCAGGAACGCTATCGCCGTGGATGGACGGCGGCCCTCGTGGGGCTGGGTATCCAGATCGCGCTCGTCCTCGCGATGGGTCTGACGGCGCTCTGGACGGAAAGTCCGGCGATCCACGCCGCCGCGTGGCACGTGCTGGGCGGGATCCCGATCTGGATCGTGCTCGCCCTCGCCTACCAGCAGTTCGAGGCCGAGCGCCGCGAAACCCTCGCCGCGGAGAAACTGTCCCACCGGGATGCGGCCTCGGCAGTGCTCTTCGGCGAACTCTCGGACGAGCTGCAACGGGCCCGGCAGCGACTCGCAAACCTGCTCGGCTACGGGCTGCCAGGCGTGAGCTTTCTGGTCGCAGGCTATCTGGTGGCCGCCGGGCTGGCGTCGGCGTGGCGGTTTTGGAGCATCTCGCGCAACGACGCGCCGGGCGTCGTCACGACGATCGCGCCCGGCGTGAGTCCGGTCGGCCTGCTCTTCGTCGCCGGGGCGATGGCCTTCGTCGCATTCATCGCCGCCCGCTGGGTGAGCGGCTACACGCGGGTTCGTGACTGGCAACTGCTGCGGGGCGGCGCCAGTTACCTCATGAGCTGCTTCGTGGTCGCGGCGCTGCTGCTGGCGGGGGCCGTCGGCGCCGCCGTGCTCGACGACGCCTCGTTGTTCCGCGTCATCGCCGCCGCCGTGCCCGCGGTGATGGTGCTCGTGGGTGCGGAAATGCTCCTCACGGCGATGCTCGCCGCGTACCGACCGAAGCGGCCGGGCGAGATCCCGCGGCCGGCGTTCGACAGCCGGGTGCTCGGGCTCCTCACGGCTCCCGAATCCCTGGGCCAGGTGGTCGCCGAACTCATTAACTACCAGTTCGGTGTCGAGGTGTCGCGGAGCTGGCTCTACCGGCTCCTCGGCCGGGCCGTGACGCCGCTCACGCTCTTCGGTGCCGCGGTGCTCGCGGCGCTCTCGACGCTCGTCGTGGTCGGACCGGACGAGCAGGGCATCGTCACGCGCTTCGGCGCGGTCCGCGGCGCCGCCCTTCCCCCGGGACTCCACCTGAAGTGGCCGTGGCCCGTCGAGGCGGCGGCCTCCTACCCGGTGGGCCGGGTGCTCGAGGTCACCGTGTCGAGCGATCTGGCGGAGCGCCCGGCCGACGAGGCCGCGATTCTTTGGACGGGCGGAGACGACAATCTCGCCAAGCTCGCGATGGAGTATTACCCGACGTCGCTCGGCCGCGGCGGCGGCATGGGCCTCGTGGCCGCGGACGTCGTGGTGCAGTTCCGCGTCCGCGACCTGCTCGAGTTCCTCTCCGGGTCGCTCGCCCCGAAGGATGCGGTCGCGGTCATCGCGCACCAGGAGGCCGGCCGCTACTTCGCGACGCACGACCTGGACCACCTCCTCACGGCCGGCCGCACCGAAGGCGGAGCGGAGCTGGAGCGGACGATCCAGGAGCGGTCGGACGTGCTCGGGCTGGGGCTCGACATCGTGGGGGTGTCGATCACGTCGCTCAAGCCTCCCGGTGGTCGCGTGGCGCGGGCGTTCCACCGTCAGATCGGAGCGCAGCAGGAACGCGAGACACTCATCCAGAAGGGCCACCGCGATGCCGTGGTCACGCTCGCGAAAGTGGCGGGGTCCGTGGACCACGCCGCGCGGATCAATGACGCGATTCTGGAACTCGATGCCTACCGCTCGGGCGGCGAAGACGAGGCGAACCTTCGGCGGATCGCCGGCAAGGAGCTCGACATCGAGGCCCTCCTCGGAGAGGCCCGGGGCGAGGCGGCCGAACTCGTGCACGCCGCCCGCGGGTACCGGTGGACGCGGTCGGTGGGGGAGCGGAGCGCGCAGGAACGCTTTGCGGGCGAACTGCTCGCGTACGAGCGCGCTCCCGCCTACTACCGCATGAAGCGGTTTTTCGACGTCCTCGCCACCGGCATGGCCGACCGCCGGAAATTCGTCATCGCCGGAGAAGCCGGCGACCGCCCCGTGCTCCGCATGGACTTCAACGACTCCGCCACCGCGATCGACACGCTGCTCGGCAAGTGATCCCGCCCTCCCCAGGCCCGCCCGCACCATGAAGAACTCGTTCACGATCCTCGTCGGCACCGCCATCGCCGCCGTGCTGCTCTCCCACATGTTCCTCTACCAGGTGCGCTACGATCAGGTCGCCGTGCGCACCACCTTCGACAAGGCCGACGAGACGAGCGTGCAGGCGACGCCCGGCCTCAAGTGGCGGCTGCCCTGGCCGATCCACAAGGTGACCCATTATTCGAAGCGGCTCCAGCTGCTCGAGGACCGCATCGAGGAGCTGCAGACGGCCGACGGCAAGAGCGTGATCGTCCGCACCTACCTGACGTGGCGGATCGCCAATCCGCTCGACTTCTACATCACCCTCAAGGAGCCGGGTGAGGCCACCCGGCAGCTCTCCAGCCGCCTGCGCGAGATTCGCGGAGTGATCAGCCGCTACCGGCTCGATGAACTCGTCAACCTCGACCGCGACCGGCTCAAGCTCGCCACGATCGAGGAGGAGGCGAGGGCGGCCCTCGACACGTCGCTCGCCGACTCGGGGTATGGCCTCGCGGTGGAGAGCGTCGGGATCTCGAAGATCGTCCTCCCCGAGGCCACCACCGAAAAGGTCTTCGAAACGATGATCAAGACGCGCGAGCGGCTCGCCGAGAACGCGCTGCAGGAAGGCCAGGCGCAGGCATCCGCCATCCGCAGCGAGGCGCAGAGCGCGCGCGATCGGATCCTCGCCTTCGCCGAGCGACGGGCCCAGGCGATCCGCTCGCAGGGGGATCGGGAGGCCTCGGCGGAGTACGGACAATTCGCCCGCAACGAGGAGTTCGCCATCTTTCTTCGCAAGGTGGAGGCCCTCGAGAAAATGCTCGACCACAACACGACGTTCGTGCTCTCGGCCGACAGCCTCGGGGTGCTCGACTGGTTCGGACGGGAACCCGGCGGCGCGGCTCGTGCCGGAGCCGCCGACGACCTCCCGCGCGTCGCCGCCGACGGGCTGACCCCATGAACGCCCCCACCTTTGCGGCCCGCACGCCGGGCACCGACGTCGCCCCCGATCCGGCCCAGCAATCGCTGGCCGAGGCGCTGCGGCTGAGCTTCGGGATCCTCAAGGTGGCGATGCTCGCCCTGCTCGTGGCCTACGCCTTCAGCGGGACGTTCAGCGTGGGGTCGAACGAGGTCGCCCTGCGTCTGCGCTTCGGCGACTACGTCGGCGGGCCGGACGAGCGCGTGCTCGAGCGCGGCACGTACCTGGCCGCCCCGTTCCCGATCGAGCAGGTGATCAAGGTGGACACCCGCCCGATGACGCTCGCGCTCGATCGGGAGTTTTGGTACGAGAGCGGGGTCGGCGACCAGGGCCGGAGCCGGGAGCAGATCCGCGACTCGCGCGGCCGGCCGCTCAACCCGCTGCTCGACGGATCGCTCATCACCGGCGACATGAACATCGCCCACGCCCGGTGGACGGTGACGTATCGCGTGACCGATCCCGTGGCGTACGTCACGAACGTGGGGGATCGCGGATTGGCCGAGAAGGTGGTGCGCTGCGCGACGCAGCAGGGAATCGTCCATGCCATCGCCCACCTCGCCGCCGACGACCTGCTCAAGGGCGTCGTCAACCGTGAGACGGCGACGGCGATCGCCCAACGTCGGCTCGCCGACACGGGCACCGGGATCACGATCGAGCAGCTCGCGCTCGACCAGGTGTCGGCACCCGTCCGAGTGATGGGGAGTTTCGACGCGGTGACCACGGCGGAAACGGATCGCGACCAGCGGGTCGTTTCGGCCTGGCAGGACCGGGCCAAGATCCTCGGCGAGACCGCCGGCGAGGGGAGCGAAGGGCTGCTCGGGCTGCTCGACCGTTACGAGCGGGCCGCGGAGGCTGGGACACCGGAAAGCGCGGCCGAGGCGGAGCGCGCCATCGACGCGGCCCTCGACTCGCTGCGGGTGGGAGACGCGTCGATCGGCGGCGCCGTCGCCCAGGAGATCAACGGCGCGAGGACGTATCGGACACGGGTCGTGGAACGGGTGAAGGGAGACCGGGAGACATTCGAGCGGCTGTTGCCCCAGTTCGAGGAGAACCCACGGATCATCCTCTCGAGGCTCTGGGAAGACGCCCGCGAGCGGATCCTGACCGGAGATGTGGAGACGTTTTACACGGCACCGGGCCGGCTGGAGCTGGAACTCAATCGCGACCCCCAGATCCAACAGGAACGGCAGAAGCAGCAGGTCAAGTCGCTCAAGGAAGCGCAGGCGGAGTTTCGGCGATGAGCGACGCGGCGGACATCGACGTCAAGTGTGTCGGGGTCACGAAGACGTTCCGGGACTTCTGGATGCGGCCGCGAGTGAGGGCCGTCGAGGGCGTCGACCTCGAGATCCGTCGCGGGCAGATCTACGGCCTGCTGGGCCCCAACGGGTCGGGGAAGAGCACCACGATCAAGATGCTGCTCGGGCTGCTTTCGCCCACGAGCGGCCGTATCGCCGTGCTCGGGCGGCGGCCGCGGGACGTCGCGAGCAAGCGGCACGTCGGCTATCTGCCGGAAGAGAGTTACCTCTACCGCTTCCTCTCGGCCCGTGAGACGCTCGATTACTACGGGAGGCTCTTCCGCCTGCCGGCCACCGTGCGGCGCGAGCGCACCGACCGGCTGCTCGAGATGGTGGGCCTCGAGGCGGTGGAGCACCGCCCCGTCGGCGAGTTCTCGAAGGGCATGCAACGGCGCGTGGGCCTGGCACAGAGCCTCATCAACGACCCACAGCTGCTCATCCTCGACGAGCCGACCAGCGGCATGGATCCCGTCGGCGCCCGCCAGATCAAGGACCTCATCGCCGATCTTGGCCGCCGTGGAAAAACCGTGCTCCTCTGCACGCACCAGCTCTCCGACGTCGAGGACCTGTGCGATCGCGTGGCGATCATGTTCGCCGGCCGCGTGCGGGCGGAAGGGACGTGCGACGACCTGCTCGTGCAGGAGGCGCTCACCACGATCCGCACGCCCGCACTGCCGGCGGACGTCGTGGCCGAGATCCGCGACCTGCTCGCCAGGCGGGGCATCGGGCAGTGCGACGTCGAGCGGCCCCGTCGCCGGATGGAGGCGCTGTTTCTCGAAATCGTCGATCGGGCACGGGCCGAGGGGATCGACACGAGCGGAGCGCGGTCCGGCGGGCCCGTCGCGGCCTTCCTGCGCGGCGGCGCGGAGGACGGCCCCCTAGGCGGCGACCCGGCGACCCGCGACCTGTCTGCGCCCGACGCCGGCGGGCCGGTCGATGACGCCCTGATCGACAGTCTCGTCCAGCGCGGCTAGGAGCGGCGGTCCGTGCGAAAGGACGCGAGCGACATGCAACGTCCCCGACTCGGCGGCCAGGTCGGGCCGATGTCCGCCGACCGTGCGGGTGAACCGACGGCCCGCGCCGTCGGCGTGTGGCTCGCCGTGTTCGCCGGCATCGGCGGTCTCGGCCTCGGTGCCGCCCACCTGCTCGCCGCCCAGGACGCGTCAACCGCCGCGGTCGTCATGCGGCTCATCGCGCTCGTGGCGAGTTGCGGGTGGGTCGTGCTCGGCGTGTTTTGGATGGCGAGCGATCGCGCGCCCGTCCGCGCCGCGATCCCCTGCCTCATCGCCCTCGTCGGCGGCGCTGCCGCCGCGGAGGGTGCTGCGGCGGTCGCGGGCGTCGGAGTCGGCATCGCCGTGCTGGCCTTGGCCGTCGCGGCCGGCGTGCGGGTCACGTGGCAGGCGTTCCGTGCCGCGGCCCAACGTCGGTGGTGGGGCGTCGGCGTGATCGCCACGCTGGGCGTTTCGGCCGTCGTGTGGTTTCTCGTGCGACACAACTGGCTCGTCGCCGCCACGGGGCTGACGGGCATCACCGCGATGGCCATCGGATGCATGCTCGGCATCGTCGGCATCCGCCTGCTCCTGCGTGGAGGAACCGGGATAGGGGGGGTCGCGCGGACCGTGGTGGACGAGGCGCTGCGGATGCGGGCCGCACTCGTCCTCGTGGTGCTCCTGATCCTCGTGATCCCCACGCTGCCCCTCGTCCTCGATCACTCCGAGCGGCTGGAATACCGGGTGCAGTTCTTCCTCAGCTGGGCCCTCGGGGGCACGGGGCTGATCCTGTCGCTGATGACGATCTTCCTGGCCTGCGGCAGCGTGTGCGGCGACATCGAGAGCAACCGGATCCATCTCGTGCTGGCGAAGCCGCTGGCGCGATGGGAGTATCTCGTGGGCAAGTGGGTGGGACTGTCGCTCTTCAACCTGCTGCTGGTCGGCATCGCCGGGGCCGGGACGTACACGTTCGTGCGCGTGCTTGCGAGAACGTTCGCCACGGACGAGGCCGACCGCCTCGCGATCGATCACCAGGTGCTCACGGCTCGGGCGCTCGTCGGGCCGCGACACGACCGGCCGCTGGATTACGAGGCCGGCATCGAAGCGGCCATCGCGCGGCTGGAGCAGGACGATCCCGATGGATTCGCCCGCAACGCGCCCGCCGCGCGGCGTCGCATCCGGATGGAATTCGACTACGCCTGGCACACCGTGACGCCCGACATGGTCTCGACCTTCGTCTTCGAGGGCCTGGATCCGGCACGCGACGAGCCCGTCGTGCAGCTTCAGCTCAAGCCACGGGCGCACAACGTGGAGGTGGATCTCGCCGACGTGCGATTCGCCCTCTGGCTCAATGACCGCCCCTGGCCGCTCCGGGACGGCGAGCACGTCGAGCAGACGCTGCCGAGTCTCGCCCGCCACGTCCTCGACGTGCCGACCGAGCACATCGACGAGCACGGCGTCCTCCGGGTGACGTTCGCCAACCGCAACCTCGTTCCCGCCGGTGAGACGCAGCCCACGGCGATCACCTTCAAGCCGGGTGACGGGCTGGCGGTGCTCTATCGCACCGGGGGATTCGACGGGAATTTTCTGCGCTGCCTCGGCATCGTCTGGATCAAGCTCCTGCTCGTGGCGGCCGCCGGAGTGGCGGCCGCCGCGTTCCTCGGGTTCCCGACCGCGATCCTCGCGACCCTCGTGATCTACTTCGGCGCGCTCGGCGGCACGTTCCTGCGCGATTCGCTCGGCATCTACAACGTGGTCGGGGATTCGTTCCTGGCCGAGGTCGGCGAGCGACTGCAGGCGGCGATGCAGCTGCTCTTCGAGCTTCGCCTCTACGAGGCGTGCCGGATGCTCTTCGGCTTCGTGACGGACGTGACGCTCCGCTGCCTGCCGGCGTTCGGCGACTACGACGCGGTGTCGCTCCTCACGACCGGCATGCGCATCGAGACCGGGGCCGTGCTGAGCTGCCTGCTCGTGATCGGCATCGCCTACCCGAGCCTGCTCGGCGTCGGCGGGTGGCTCGTCTTCGATCGCCGCGACCTCGTTCGGCCATCCACGTAGCAGGGGCGAGGGCAGCCATGAAGGATCATGTCGTGGAAGCGGTGGCGGTGATCGCGCTCGTGGCATGCCTCACGGGAGCGGGAGTGACCGCGCGGGCCATCTCGCGGGAGCGGGAGGATCTCCAGCTGGTCGTCTCGGCGGAGGGCACGCAGGGGATGCCTCCGCACGTCGCGATCGCGACGGCGGCCCTCGGCACGTTTCGAGGACTCGCGGTGGACGTGCTGTGGGCACGGGCCGACGCCCTGCAGACGAAGGGCGAATTCTTCGAGGCCCAGACGCTCGCCCAATGGATCACCGCCCTGCAGCCGCGGTTCCCGCGCGTCTGGGCGTTCCAAGCCTGGAACCTCGCCTACAACATCTCGGTCGCGACCAAAGAGCCGGCCGAGCGGTGGGGTTGGATCAATCGCGCGATCGGCCTGCTGCGAGATCGCGGCATGCCGCTCAATCCGGCGGACGCGAACCTCCCATCGGAGTTGGCGTGGATCTACTTCCACAAGATCGGCGGCAAACTCGACCGTGAGCACTGGTACTACAAGGTGCGGCTGGCGAGGGAGTTTCGCGAGATTCTCGGCGACCATTCGGGCGGTCGCACGACGGCGGAGGCGATCGACCGCTTTCGGTCGATCGTCGACGCCGCGGACACCCCGGAGGCCCTCCGCGACGATCCCGCCGTCCGCGACGCCCTGGACCGGCTCACCTCACTCGGACACGAGCCCGACGAGGCGTTTGTCCGCATGCTCGGGCGGGCGGTGATGTACACCGGATCGGTCGACGCCAAACTCCGGATGGGCCGCGCCATCCCGCGCGGCACCGACCGTGCCCTCGTCGCGGCCTTGGGCGAGGATCCCGGCTTCGCCCGGGCCGTCTTCGACGCGATCGTGCCCCACGTCCAGAAGCGCGTACTGCTGGATCGTTACCGGATGGATCCGGCGTTCATGCTGGCCCAGATGGAGCGGTTCGGTCCGCTGGACTGGTCGCATCCGCACGCGCACGGCATCTACTGGTCGGAGCGGGCGATCGCGCTCGGCGCAGAGACCCTGCGCCGCGACCGGCTCAACGAACTCACGATCATCCGCCATCGGCTCGGCAACCTGCAGGATCTCATGCGCAGCGGTCGGGTCGAGTTCGACCCGCTCGCCGACCGCATCGACATCCTTCCCGATCCCCGATTCATCGAGGGCTACGAGCGGGGCATCCGTGACGCGCTCGTCCAGATCCGTTCCGAAGAGGGATTGTCCGCGGCGGAATTCGGCAAGGCCACCGCGAGCGACCTCCTCAAGGGCTACGAGTCGTTCCTCCACCAGGCGGTCGTCTTCTCGTACCTCTACGGCGACGAGGCGCAGGCCGCCGGCTGCTTCGGGAAACTGCGTCAGATCGCGGAGGACTCGGGCCGCGGCGACCAGCCGATGTATTCCGAGGGTCTCGAGGGCTTCCTCGCCGTGCGGCTCGGCGAGGTCATGGAGATCGACGTCTCGAAC
>Ga0214917_10007905_pt1 | contig 10609 bp, 14 predicted proteins | sample LL_1208_BB_MetaG_FD_177983 | JGI IMG/M metagenome (GOLD analysis project Ga0214917, IMG submission 177983) | Freshwater microbial communities from Lake Lanier, Atlanta, Georgia, United States - LL_1208_BB | ecosystem: Environmental > Aquatic > Freshwater > Lake | place: USA: Georgia | collected...
GAAATCCGATGCAATGCCTTGCGCACGCTTTGGATCAGCGCAGCCGATAAACACGATCAGAAGTATTGGCTCATCATGCCCATCAAAGACAATGCCTTCTGGCTCCTGGGCTCTATTCATCGAGAGGATGTGCAGCACTTAGAAGTGGAATCTGAGCGCACTCCTGGTCGATACTTCATCAAATACGCAGAGCTCATCCCATTCATCAGGGATGTGCATCATCCGCTCAACTACGGAAGGAAGATGGCATGAACGAGGAGAAGGAAAAGATCACCATCGGAATCTGCTCGCCAGGATATGTCAGCACGATGTTCATGACGAGCATCCTTGATTTGGCCAGAAGTCAGAAGGTGCTCAATCAATTCATCACACTGGAAGGATCAGGAGTCATCTCGCGCTTGCGCAATCAAGTGGCAGCGACATTCCTGGAGAAGACCACAGATGACTGGCTCTTGATGATCGATACCGATGAGAAGCTGAGCATCGAGGGATTCAAGAAGCTGATTGCCGCAGCCGATAAGGATGAACGGCCAATCGTCTCAGGCGTGGTCTTCGGTGGATGGCAGACAGGCCAGATCTATCTGGAGCCAGTGCCTTGCATCTTCAAGCTGGGAGAATCTGGTGGGCTCTTTGCCTTTCACGATTATCCAGAAGACAGCACAGTGGAAGTGGATGCGGCAGGCACAGGCTGTCTGATGGTGCATCGCAGGGTCTTGGAAGCATTCGTCAAGAATGCTGATCCAGTGCATCAAGGAGACAAGTGGTGCTTCTTCCAAGATATGCCACTGCATCAGGAATGGGTGGGCGAGGATCTTCTCTTCTGCCTACGAGCGAAGGGATTGGGATTCCCAATACACGCGGTCACAGGCTGCATCCTTCCGCATGAGCGCAGATACTGGCTATCATCAGACCATCACAAAGACTTCCAAAGATTCGTGAGCAAGAGACACATGGGACTGGAGCAAGACAATGGCAACGAGTAGCCAGTTTGCTATTGGTACGACAGCTACACAGATTGTCGCAACAGACAATGTCCAGAGGAATGTCTGCATTCATTCCAAGGGAACGATTTACCTGGGAGATGAGGGAGTCACCACTAGCAATGGACTGTCGATGGACAATGGAGACAAGATCATCGTCATCTTGCATGAGGGCGAGACACTCTGGGCAGTGAGCAGCACAGGTAATCAATCACTATCGATTCTTGTCACTGCAATCAAGTAGTCAAAATGGTCAGTCATTTTTTTCCACAAAGGCGCGACCTACACGCCGTTCCCCATGTTTTTTCTCTCTCCCCAGGAAAAAAATTGGGGGATAAAAAATGACCCAAAATAAAAGAAATCAAAATAATTCTCACAAATATGGACAAAGTTATAGAAAAATCCGCAAGATTATTCTGGCACTGAATCCGACCTGCTATTGGTGCAAGACTGCTCTTGCGACCCAAGTGGATCACGATCCGCCGCTCGCATCAGTCGCGGATCCGCGAATGTGGATAGGAGAGCTTCGGCCATCCTGCTCCTCATGTAATCAATCGAGAGGAGCTAAATATGGCAACGCCATCCGGAAGAAATCGCTCCCAAGCCGGAAGTGGTAAGAAGAAGGCCAGACCACGCAGACATGAAGCTGCAATGATTAAGGCGCTCAAAGGATTTCAAGACATATCGCCATCCATCATCGAGTCGATGCTGGGGCTTGCTCGCACATGGGATCTGATTGAGGCATCCGGCAAGAATCTCCATTCTGTGCCTGCTATCGCCAAAGAGATCCGCGCTCACTGGGATATGATCGGAGTAGAGCGCGAAGAAGAAGACTTATGGCAGGAGCTCAATGACACTCCTGCTGAATAGCACAATGCCGCGATGGGGCACTCCCCGAAGAGCTGAGCGAAAGACTCGCGGAGTGCAATTGCGCAAAGTCGCAGAGATGATGGGCTTCGAGCTCTTTCCCTGGCAGGCTTATGTCGCAGATGTGGCTTTGGAATGTGATGATCGTGGGGATTACTTCTGGACTACGGCTGGCGCGACTCTTGGCCGTCAGAATGGAAAGTCAAAGCTCGTCAGCGCCAGAATTGCGATGGAATGCTTGCAGCCTGGTCACTTTGCCGCTTATACGGCACAGGATCGCAATATGGCTAGACACGCCTGGGATGAGCACGTCTCCATCATGGAGCAATCTCCGAAAATCTCCAAACAAATTGCGAAGATCATTTATCGCAACGGCAGCGAGATGGTCAGATTCAAGAATGGCAGCTCGTACTCCATTCTCACTCCGAGCAACAATGGCGGCAGAGGTCGCACTCTGGATCTGGTCATTATTGATGAAGCTCTGACTCACACACTGGACATCGATGCTGCGCTGCGGCCTACGCTGGCCACGCGCAGGAATGGACAGCTTTGGCTTGTCTCCAATGCCGGAGATCCGCAGAGCTCCGAGCTTCTCAAGCATTATCGAGCGCTCGGCCACGAATCCATCATCAACAAAGACTCTGGCTTGGCCTGGTTCGAGTGGGCTCCCACTAGCGATGAATTCAATGTCCATGATGAGGATGTCTGGTATCAAGCCATCCCATCCTTGAGCTTGCCCAATGGTGTGACTTTGGAAGCTGTCAGACAAGCTGCGCAGATGAATCCAGCGCATATCTTTGCAAGAGAGTGGCTCAATGTCTGGCCATCGACTTCTTCTGTTCAAGTGATCAGTGATGCTGCTTGGACAGCTCTGACCGATACGAGCACACGCATTGGCAATCAGATCGTCTTCGGCCTAGATGTCACCTTCGAGCGACACAAGGCCACCATTGCTGCGGCTGGGCGTATTGGCAACAAAGTGCCCATTGAAATTGTCGAGCGTGGCGATGGAGTGCGATGGGTCATTGATCGCTGCAAAGAGCTCTCGACAAAGTGGCGAGCGCCGATTGTCATTGATGCCGGATCTCCAGCAGGATCCTTCATTGATGCGATGCAACGCGATGGCATCAATGTCATTCCCATTGGTCGCAGAGACTTCGCTCAAGGATGCGGCACATTCTACGATCTAGTCCAAGATGGTCGGATTGCTCATGATGGTGATCCGCTTCTTCATCAAGTCATCAAGAGCACAAGTCGCAGACCATTAGGCGAAGCATGGGCATGGGATCGAAAGTCATGCGATGAAGCCATTGATCTAGTCGCGGCAACATTGGCAGTCTTCGGCATCATTCACAAAGAGCCGGAGAAGGAACTACCGAGGAGCAGGATCTACTGATGAATACAAAACAAGTGAGCACAATCATTCAACTCTTGGGCGCGATGATTTTCGTGACAGGAATTGCGACTTATTCCCAGCGCGTTGCGGTAATATGTGGGGGCGTGATCCTCACGCTCTTTGGCATAGCATTGGAGCGAGATAGTGCTCAATAGACTTCTCAAGAGACAGATGCAGCCAAGTGTGGTCTATACGAACACAGGCTATGTGGATTCATTGGGAAGAGTCGGAAGATTCTTTGAGGGCAATTGGGCTGGAGTCTATGTCGATCAAGACACAGCTCTTGGAGTGCCTGCAATCTGGCGCGGCATCACACTCATCTCTGATGCAATTGGAGCAATGCCGCTCCACGCATATCGTGGAGAAAAGCTCGTCACTCCGACTCCCAATATCTTGTTGCGGCCGAATCCGCCACACACTCGCATGGAGACAATTAGTGCGATGGCAGCAGCATTGCTTATTCATGGCAACTACATCGCAGTCCTAGGGGAGCCAGGAATCAACGGCTTGCCAGATACTTTTTATCCAGTCGAGCCCAATCGAGTGCATGTCAGCAGAGAGAATGGTCGGATCGTCTATAACATAGACGAGAAAAAATATGACCAATCAGAAATCCTGCACATCAAGAATTTCTCTATGCCTGGAGCTCTTGTCGGAGTCGGAATTCTAGGCGCGCAAAAGCAAGCAGTCGGAAAATCTATTGCGATCAACGAATATGCTGCGCGATACTTTGATGGCGGAGTGAGTCCATCGGCAATCTTGAAATCTGCCAATCCTGATCTCACACAAGAAGAAGCGGATGCTCTGAAAGCTGCATGGATGTCGATGTATTCATCGCGCAATCGCGCGCCAGCAGTGCTCAACAATACGACTGAATTCGAGGTCTTGAGCGATAACGCGCAGGAATCGCAATTGATTGAAGCGCAGCAGCAGGCACTTGTCGAAGCATCCAACATCTTGGGCTTGCCTGCGTATTATCTGGGAGCGCCTAATTCATCGCGCACTTATTCCAATGTCGAGCAAGAGAATCTTCAACTTGTACGCTGGAGCATTCAGCCGATTGCTCAGCGCATCGAAGAAGCTCTCTCAGATCTACTTGTGCGCGGTCAAGTGGCGCGATTCAACTATGACTCGCTTTTGCGCACAGATACTCTCACTCGTTATCAAGCTCATCAGATTGCTTTGAGCAATGGATTTCTTACTGTTGATGAAGTGCGAGAGATGGAAAAGAGAGAGCCAATGGAAGAAAATAAAGAGAGTCCAGCACATGAGGCTGATCCTGGAGATGTGGAAGAAGATATTGCAGAGGATTCAGTCGATTCCATAGATGCAGAAGGAGTGACAATCGATGAGTGAGCTATATCATCGCAGCTTCCAGATCAATCTTGAACATCGCGCCGGTGGTGATGGTCGCACAATTAGCGGCATCGCTGTACCTTATGATGTCGAGCAGAGAATCAGTGGTCAATTGGTCGAAGTCTTCCGCAAGGGAGCCTTCGCTGATGTAGTGCGCGCTCCTTTCCGCGTAAAGCTCTTGCGCGGTCACGATGCCAAGGCAATGCCTTTGGGTCGAGCCACGATGCTCAAAGAGACTGATCAAGGACTCTATGCAGAGATGAGAGTCAGCCAGACTCGCGCAGGAGATGAAGTCTTGGAGCTTATCAAAGATGGAGCTTTAGATCAGCTTTCGATTGGCTTCATGCCCTTGAAGAATCGCAAGCGCGATGATGGAGTCATCGAGCGCATCAAAGCTCATCTTGCGGAGATTTCGCTTGTGACCTTTGGAGCCTATGGCGAGCTCGCTACTGTCTCTGGAGTACGCGATAAGGAAGAGCCCACAGCTACACGCCTATCTCACGCGCGTGAAATTCTTGCTTCCTTGAAGAAGTAAATGCCTTACAGCATCGTCACTGATCATCCAGAATGCTCTGGCTATGCAGTCATCAAAGATGCAGGGCGCGAGCTGATGGGATGTCACAAAACACAGGAGCAGGCAGAGCGCCAATTGACGGCTTTGAATATCGCAGAATATGGTGATCGAGAAGAAACTCCTGACATCGAAATTCGTCAAAGCTACAAGCCCACAGCCGGAATGATTGAAGAAGCCAAGCGCGGTCTTGCGTGGCGCAGAGAATTCGGCAGGGGCGGCACAGCCATCGGAATTGCCAGAGCGCGTGACATTGCCAATAGTCGAGAGCTGCCGATTGAGACTGTGCGCAGGATGTCATCCTTCTTTGCGCGCCATGAGATTGATAAGCAAGGCGAAGGATTCTCTCCTGGAGAAGATGGCTTTCCTTCCAATGGTCGTATCGCTTGGGCTCTATGGGGTGGAGATCCTGGAAAACGATGGGCAGATGCCATCGTCAGTCGAGATGAATCGCGTGTCGCAAAAGCACTGACAATCCTCACACAATTGAAGAAAATGGTATAAAATCCAAAGTCAGCAGAACACCTTGCCGCTCTTGGCAACACCTTCTCACAATCCCACAAAATAAAGGAGAACTATGTCCAATTCATTCCTTGTCTCCTTGCGCGAGAAGCGTGAGAGCAAGACAAGCATGATCGAGTCGATTGTCGAGCGCGCTGCCGAAGAGCAACGCGATCTCACAGAAGTCGAGCTCGCTAATGTGGAGGCTCTCAATGTGGAGATCAAGAAGCTCGATGAGCGTATCGAGCAGATCTCGGACATCGAGCTCCGCAATGCAAAAGCGGCAGAATTAGCTGCAAAAGTTGATGCAGGAAGCAAGAGCGAAACTCGCTCCGCTTCTCCTGCTTATGTAGTACGCGAAGAGATGACCTATACCGAGCGTAGTGGCAATTCATTCCTTGGAGATGCCTATCGCGCACAATTCCAAAATGATCCCGATGCACAAGAGCGCATTCAACGCCATCAGCGTGAAATGGCAATCGAGAAGCGAGCTGTCTCGACTTCTAACTTTGCCGGTCTTGTAGTGCCTCAATACCTAGTGGATCTCTATGCTCCGCTCGCTCGCGCAGGCCGTCCGACAGCCGATACTGCTCGGAAGCATCAGCTCCCAGCGCAGGGCATGTCAGCAGTCATCAGCCGCATCACCACTGGCACATCGGTGGCAGCTCAAACAAGCCAAAACACAGCAGCGGTCAGCCAAGACATTGATGACACCACCTTGACAGTGGATGTCTTCACCATTGCCGGTCAGCAATCAGTCTCGAAGCAAGCTCTGATGCGTGGCACAAATATCGAGAGCATCGTGCTCTCCGATCTCATTCGCGCCTATCACACAAAGCTCGATGATCTGATCCTCAACGGCTCCGGATCCAATGGTCAGCCTCTTGGTCTTGCGACCATGACAAGCGGCATCTTGGTCACTTACACAGCGACTACTGGCACAGTGGCAGGGCTTTATCCAAAAATCGCTGATGCGATTCAACAGATTCAGTCCAATGTCTATGTCAGCCCAACACACGTCATCATGCATCCACGCCGTCTCGGATTCCTCTTGGCTGGCGTAGATTCGTCAAATCGACCTCTGGTTGTACCGACAGCGAACAATCCGACAAATGCAATCGGCGTGGGCTCAGGTACTCCTGCCTATGGCGCATCATCCGGATATTCGATTCTCGGTCTTCCGATTGTCACTGATGCGAACATTGCAACCAATGTCGGAGCAGCGACCAATCAAGACACCATCTTTGTCATGGATGCGAACGAAGCGCATCTCTGGGAAGACGGCACAGGCGAGCCAATGTATGTCACTTTCGAGGAGCCGAATGGCAAAGTGGCTCTCAACATTGTGCTCTTTGGATTCGCAGCATTCTCGGCAGAGCGTTATCCAAAAGCCATCGCTCAAATCAATGGCACTGGCCTAGCAGCTCCAAGCTTCTAGTCCGACATTAGATGTCAGAGAGTCACTCCTTCCGGTGGCTCTCTGGCTTTGACCATCAGCAGCTCTGCAAGAGAGGATCAATCACATGGGGAAGATGTACCGATTGACTCTCTCATTCGCATCCGTCACGAATTCCCTTTCGATTGAGAGCTGCTGATGGCCATTACCAACGGCTACGCCACACTCACAGAGATCAAGACATTCCTGAGCATCTCCGATAATGTCGATGACACTTTGCTCGAAGGAATGGTTGAGGCAGCTTCACGCTCCATCGACAGAATCGCCAATCGCCGCTTCTACTTAGATGCCAATGCATCCGCTCGAGCGTATCGTGTGAGCTCTCCCGTCATTCTCTACACAGATGACATCGGCACTACTTCTGGTCTGGTAGTCAAAATCGATGAAGATGGTAACGGCACTTTCGAGACCACTTTGACCTTGAACACTGACTACATCATGGATCCTCTGACAGCTCTCGATCTTGGGCGGCCTTACACTCAAGTCACGATGGTCACTGCATCGCAATCATTTCCCATCTTTCCTGGACTCTTCCAGAATGGGCTCAGGCCAGGGGTACAGGTCACAGCCCGATGGGGCTGGCCTTCTGTGCCAGACGACATCAATCAAGCCTGTCTGATCCTCACAGCCGATCTCTACAAGCGCAAGGATTCTCCTGGCGGCATTCTGGGATTGGGAGATCTCGGAGCCATACGCATGAGCCCACTGGGTCGCGATGTGACGGCTATGGTGCGCGCCTATCGCAAGGAGACACTCGCATGACGATGACTATCTCGACTGTGCGCGACAATCTCAAAACACAATTGGCCACAATCTCTGGCCTTCGGACTTATGACATAATCCCAGACTCCATCAATGTGCCATGCGCTGTGGTGGGGATGCTCGATATGGACTTCGATGCCACGATGAATCGAGGATATGACCGAGCGACACTAGATGTCATCCTGATAACAGGCAGGATGAGCGAGAGATCTGCGCAGAATACTCTCGACACTTATCTGTCAGGATCGGGCAATAGCTCCATCAAGACAGTGGTGGAAGCCAACAAGACACTCTCAGGAGCAGTGCAGACATTGAGAGTGACAGCAGCGACAAGCGGATCAATTCAAGTGAGTGGCATTGACTATCTTGCCTATCGCTTCCGAGTAGAATTGATCGGATAGAAGGAGAAAAAATGGCTATATTCATGAACAACAATGTCGTTGTGATACTTGGTGGCACAACGATTTCAGATCACGTCAGCTCAGTGACTCTCAATCGAGAAGTCGATGCCGTAGAAATCACTGCCATGTCTGATACCGACCATGTCTTCCTCAAAGGATTGAAATCCGATTCTGTGAGTCTGGAATTTTTCAACGACTTCGCAGCATCAAGTGTAAATTCCTTGATTGACGATGCGATAGGTACATATCTAAATCTCAAGCTCATTCCGGTATCTGGCACAGTGACATCCACGAATCCCAGTTACACCATGAGCTGCTTCATTCAGCAGTGGCAGCCAATTTCCGGAACGCCGCAGGATGTAGCGACTGCGAGCGTGACTTGGCCAGTGAAGGCATTGACCAAGAGCACAACAGCCTAACAGGAAGGAATCGGAAGGATGAGGCTAGAAATAACGACCAAAGACGAGAAGAAGACAATCTTGGAAGTGACTCCAGCAGTGGAGTGCGCTTTCGAGGTCGAATTCAAGGGCGGCTTCTACAAGCTACTCAGAGACAATGAGCGGCAGAGTGACCTCTACTGGATTGCACATCAGTGCATGAAGCGTAAAGGATTGACTCAATTGGAATATGGAGATGCTTTCCTTGAAACTCTCAAAGAAGTGGATATTGTGACCGATAGCCCAAATGGGTGAGCCGACAAGGGCGAATCTTCGAGATTGCGACCTTGTCGGTCATCACCGGCATCGCTCCCAATGATCTTCTGGAGTGTGATCCTGCCTTCCTCATAGCGATTAAGGCAGTGCTCCGCGACAGAGCTCAAGCGCAACAGAATGCAGGAAGAAGGAGACGATGATTCGCAAGAATTTCGGAGCAGGCGATGTCCTCTTCGTCTCCAATCTTGATGAGGCTCTTCGGGATCTCAAGAAAATTGATCCGGATGCGCGCAAGGCATACACAAAGCAGACTTCAGCGACCTTGAAGCCTTATGTCACTATCGCCAAGGGCTTCATCCCTTCGGAATCGCCATTGAGTCAGTGGCGCACAATTATCCCCACCTATACATCTCCAGGATGGGCAGATGATCGCAAGCATCGCAATGTGCGAGGCTGGCAGAGATGGCAATGGAGCTCTTCGGAAGCGCGCTCTGGCATCAGAATAAAGCGCGGATATGTCAAAGGCAATCGATCTGGATGGGATAATGTCATCGGCATGGAGAATGACTCCATCTCCGGCAAGATGTTCGAGCTCATTGGTCAGGGCAGAAAAAGACGAGACAATCGATACGCCGCTCGAAATCCCAGAGCAGGCGAATTGATGCGTGAGAATATGAATGTCAAGCATGGCTATCGTAAGCGCGTGGTCTGGCGTATAAAAGAAGAATATGGCGAAGCAATCAGTCAAAAATTAGAGCACATCATCGATCCTATTCTTGACAATTTCACAAGGAGAGGCTGATGGCCAATCGCTCTGTCCTGATTTCTTTCATCACAAAATTCAACAATAAGGGAATCAAGAATGCCACCAAGGATCTCAGTGGCATGGAAAAAATTGGCAAGAGATTCAGTCTTGGAGCCAAAGCGAGTTTCGCTGCGGCAGGAGTCGCAGCAGTAGCTTTCGCAGAAAAATTGGCCAGAGTTTCTGTCAAGGCTGCCATTGCAGAAGAAAAGCAGCTCCAATCGCTCACCACAGCTCTGAGCAATCTTGGCTTCCGCGATGCGATTCCAGGAGTCATTGCCTTTACAGATCAGCTCCAGAGAACGAGCGGCATCTCTGAAGACATCTTGAGGCCATCGCTTCAATCCTTGATTACTACGACCAAAGATGTGGCTGGATCACAAGAGCTTCTCAAGCGCGCCATCGACATCTCGCGTGGATCGGGCAAAGATCTCACATTGGTGGTCGGGGCACTGAACAAAGCCTTCACAGGCAATCTCGGAGCTCTTGGTCGCTTGAATGTAGGCATTGACAAGAATCTCATCAAGTCCGGAGATCTCTCAGCCATCATGGATGACTTATCAAAGAAATTCAGTGGCCAGGGAGCTGCTGCTGCTGAGACGATGGCAGGCAAGATTGACAAGCTCAAAGTGGCTGCTTCGGAAGCATCGGAGACACTTGGAAAGGGCATTCTCACTGCTGTTGAAGTCTCAGGAGTCAAGTCCGGTCAAGCCATCGATGGACTTGGCACAAAATTGGAAACGCTGGCAACTCGGACAAGTAATGTCATGGCTGGCTTGGCTGGAATTTTTCGAGACATCAAGACGAGCTTCGGAGTCATTGATGAAAATACTGGCGGATTTTTTAGCAAACTGGTGGAAATTA
>Ga0214917_10007906_pt1 | contig 10609 bp, 8 predicted proteins | sample LL_1208_BB_MetaG_FD_177983 | JGI IMG/M metagenome (GOLD analysis project Ga0214917, IMG submission 177983) | Freshwater microbial communities from Lake Lanier, Atlanta, Georgia, United States - LL_1208_BB | ecosystem: Environmental > Aquatic > Freshwater > Lake | place: USA: Georgia | collected...
CTGCACGCCAGGCATTGAAGTCACCGGCATCGGCGGCTTGAAGAAATTCGGCATTGAAACTTTCCCAGGCGTGGCCACCCGTGCTGTCCTTTTGGACATGACGGCTCTGATGGGCAAAGACATCGTTGCTGAGGGAACGCCTTTCAATCAGCCTGAAATCGAAGCTGCTTTGAAGCGCCAAGGCAATATGAAGATCAACAAAGGCGATGTGGTGATTTTCTATACCGGTTGGCACAAACTGCTGGGCGTGGACAACAAGCGCAACGGTTCGGTTGAACCTGGCTTGGGTGTGCAAGGTGCTCGCTACTTGGCCTCTTTGGGCGTATCCATGATCGGTTCAGACACTTGGGGCTTGGAAGTTGTTCCTTTTGAAAACGCAGGCCAAGTGTTCCACGTGCATCAAATCTTGTTGGCTGAATTCGGCGTCTTCATTTTGGAGAACGTGGTTGCTCAACAAGCTATCAAAGATGGCGTTTATGAAGGCATGATCACTGTGGGCCCACACCGCACCACCGGTTCTGTACAAGCCATTGTGAACCCGATTTTTGTGTACTAAGCCCTGCAAAGGCTGGAAAAAAGGCACCTTCGGGTGCCTTTTTTGTTCTGATTGACTCAGATTTTTTTGGTTGAGTTTGCGTTTGGAAAAGCCTCAGCAATCGTCTCCACTTTTCCGCAATGTGCAGCGGTATAGCCGGGCAATTGATTGACAGCAAACTGAAATGTATCGCTGTTCAATATTTTCAGCACTGCCTGCAAATGAGGCTTCTCCAAATCGGATTGGTTACAAAGCAAAAAATAACGCTCTGTCGCTAAAGGTAAAAATTCCAGCTTAAAGCGACGTGCTGGTGTTTCCACGCCAAAGCCCACATCAGCCATGCCACTGGCGACATAAGCAGCCACAGCCGCATGGGTGAACTCGGCCTGTTCATAACCGGCAATCTGTGAAGGATCAACCTGCGCTTTTTTCAAAAAACATTCCAACAAAAAGCGAGTACCGCTGCTGGGTTGTCGGTTCACAAAACGTATGCCTTTGCGAGTGAGATCACCCATCTCGTAAATCTTGTGCGGGTTGCCGCTGGTCACCATGAAACCCTGACGCCTTGTTGCCACATGGATGATGCGACTTTCTTTGAGAGACAACCATCGAGAGTAGTGTTTGAAACCTAGCTCTTCAAACTCGCCCTGCGGTATGTGGAATCCGGCGATTTCACACGCGCCTTCGTGCAGGGAAGCCACGGCTTCGATACTGCCCACATATTTGCGCTCGACATGCATGCCTGCGAGCGTCAGGTTTTCAATCATTTTTTCGACGGCAAAACCATGACTGGCATGGACCCTTAATGCGTCGTTATTGCTGGACAAAAGACGGCCGATTTCGCCTTCCAGTTCGGAGGCCAAGGTCTCAAGCATGGGCGTCAGCCTGGCATTGATGCGGTGACCGGCCCAGACCAATTTTTCTGCCAGCGGTGTCAATGTAGAGCCTTTACCGCGCTCCATGTTCAACAAAGACATACCCAATTGCGCTTCACCTTGTCGGATCAAATTCCAAGCATGCCTGTAGGAAGCGCCGGTTTTTTTGCAAGATCCGGACAAACTGCCGTGGCCTTGCACCTCTGCCAGTAATTCGAGCAATCTGGGCGCCAAATTTTGGCCTGCGGCATCGCTGATGGTCCATTGAGGTTTGATCGAGACTTTATGCATGGGAATAAATAGGCTCTTAACAGCATATTAGTTGTGTGTCATAAAACCATCATAACTGACACCGATCATCATATTGCGGCTTATCAGTGCTTACCCTAGACTGTGTTGTGCTGGGAAAGCATACGTTAAAGTCGCTTGCTGACAAAATTTCCCAACCCAAAATTATGGAGACACCATGAGCTCATCCACAGAAGCTTCAGGCACGCCCGGTTTTCTATCAAAGGAACGCATCATCGCTGGCGATGGTTTTAATCGCTGGTTGGTGCCTCCTGCCGCTTTGGCCATTCATTTGTGTATCGGCATGGCGTACGGTTTTTCTGTTTTCTGGCTGCCATTGTCCAAAGCGCTGGGCATCAAAGAAGCCATCAAATGCGGACCCGAGATCGGTTTCTTTCAAGAATTGTTCATCACCACTTGTGACTGGAAAGTCTCCACACTGGGTTGGATGTACACCTTGTTCTTTGTGCTGCTGGGAAGCTCGGCGGCGCTTTGGGGTGGTTGGCTTGAACGTGCCGGACCGCGCAAAGCAGGCGTAGTGAGTGCGTTTTGCTGGTGCGGCGGCATGTTGATTGCAGCCTTGGGGGTGTACACCCACCAGTTTTGGTTGATGTTGCTAGGCTCCGGTGTCATAGGGGGTATCGGCCTTGGTCTGGGTTACATCTCACCTGTCAGCACCTTGATCAAATGGTTCCCAGACCGCCGCGGCATGGCCACGGGCATGGCCATCATGGGCTTTGGCGGCGGCGCCATGATCGGTTCACCTCTGGCCGCTGAATTGATGAAGCGATTCGCCTCTGACACCGAAGTCGGTGTGTTTCAAACGTTTGTATGCATGGCCATCGTTTACTTCGTGTTCATGATGGCCGGCGCCCTCGGCTACCGCGTCCCAGCTACCGGTTGGAAGCCCGCAGGTTGGACACCACCGCCGCAACAAAGCAACAACACCATGATCACGCAAAACCATGTGCATGTGAGCAAGGTCTGGGGCATTCCCCAGTTCTGGATGGTCTGGGTCGTGTTGTGCATGAACGTGTCTGCCGGTATAGGCGTGATTGGCATGGCCAGCCCCATGTTGCAGGAAGTCTTTGGTGGCAGCTTGATCGGTGTGGATGCCAAATTCGGCGATCTCGACAAAGCGCAATTGACCATGATTGCCGGAGTGGCAGCGGGTTTCACAGCTTTGCTGAGTTTGTTCAATATTGGCGGGCGTTTTGTCTGGGCCAGCCTGTCTGACAAGCTCGGTCGCAAACTCACCTACATCATCTTCTTTGTGTTGGGTGGTGCCTTGTACGCGTCTGTACCAGCCAGTGCCATGGCAGGAAACAAACTGTTGTTTGTCGCAGCGTTTTGCATCATCTTGAGTATGTACGGCGGCGGCTTCGCCACTGTTCCTGCTTACCTCGCCGATTTATTCGGTACGCAAATGGTGGGCGCCATTCACGGCCGCTTATTGACCGCATGGGCGACCGCCGGCATTTTGGGGCCGGTGGTGGTCAATTACATGCGTGACTACCAGTTGGGCTTGGGCATTCCTCGCGAGCAGGTCTATAACCAAACCATGTTCATTTTGGTCGGCATGCTGGTGGTTGGTTTGATAGCCAACTTGATGATTCGCCCAGTCAATGCCAAGCATTTCATGACGCCAGAGGAACTGGCGCATGAGAAGCAACTCGCCCATGAAAAAGCCAGCGCGTCTGAAGTCGGCACTGCCCAAGGCGGTCCCACACACACCAACCCGTTGTGGGTGGTGTTTGCTTGGACTGCGGTCGGTATTCCCCTGGCCTGGGGCATCTACCGCACGGTGTTGAGTGTGAGCAAATTCTTTAACTGATATCAAAAATGAATAAACCTGTCGAAGCCCCTGAACTGCTGACTGTCAGTCGGCTGCTGCCTGAGTTCAAAGACATGCCAGGCGGTCTGATGCCCTTGTTGCATGCGGTGCAAGAGGCTTTGGGGTTTATTCCTCCCGCTGCCGTACCTATGCTGGCTGAGGCCATGAACCTGTCACGCGCCGAGGTTCATGGCGTCATCACCTACTACCATTTTTTCCGCAGCAAAGCACCCGGTAAACACGTGGTGCAAGTGTGTCGCGCCGAGGCCTGCCAATCCTGCGGCAGCGAAGAATTGCTGTCACAAGCAGAAGAACTTCTGGGTTGCAAATTGCATGAGACCAGCGCTGACGGCCGTTTCACTCTAGAGCCTGCGTATTGCCTGGGCTTGTGCGCGTCTTCACCTGCGGTGCAAATCGACGACAAGCTGTATGCGCGAATGGACAAAACACGCATGGCCCGATTGGTTGCTGACATAGGGAGCGCTGCATGATCACCGTTTTTGTTCCCTGCGACAGCGCGGCCTTGGCCGCTGGCGCCAATGAAGTAGCCGATGCCTTGCTTAAGGAAGCCACGGCACGCGGCCTGTCTATCAATGTTCAACGCAACAGTTCTCGCGGCATGTTTTGGCTTGAACCGCTGGTTGAAGTCGTCACTGCCAAAGGCCGCATGGCTTACGGGCCAGTGAATTTTGAAGACGTGCCTTCTTTGTTTGAAGCCGGTTTTTTGAATGGCGGCTCGCACGCTTTGTCTCTTGGCCTCACCGACGAGATCGCTTATCTCGCCAAACAACAACGCCTGACCTTTGCCCGCATGGGCATCACCCGCCCTTTGTCTTTGGATGATTACGCGGCACATGGAGGCTGGGTCGGTCTGCAAAAAGCTGTAGCTATCGATGGCGCTGATGTGGTGCAAACCGTGTTGGATTCGGGCTTGCGCGGACGCGGCGGCGCAGCGTTTCCGGCAGGCATCAAATGGCGCACCGTGCGAGCCACCACGGCGGCCCAAAAATATGTCGTGTGCAACGCGGATGAAGGCGACTCGGGCACGTTCTCCGATCGCATGACCATGGAGGGTGACCCCTACATGCTGATCGAAGGTATGGCCATCGCTGGTGTGGCGGTCGGTGCCACCCAAGGCTATATCTACATCCGCTCAGAATACCCGCACGCCATTGCCACCATGAACACCGCCATCCAATTGGCGCAATCTGCCGGCTACCTCGGCGACAACGTGTTGAACAGCGGCAAAGCATTTCATTTGCATGTGCGCAAAGCCGCCGGTTCTTACGTATGTGGTGAAGAGACCGCCATGCTTGAAAGCCTGGAAGGCAAACGCGGCATAGTGCGTGCCAAACCACCCCTGCCTGCGTTAGAAGGTTTGTTTGGCCAACCCACCGTCATCAACAACGTGATCACGCTGGCCAGTGTGCCCATCATCATGGCCAAAGGCGCTGCGTTTTACAAAGATTTCGGCATGGGCCGCTCCACCGGCACGCTGCCATTTCAAATCACCGGCAACATCAAACAAGGCGGCTTGGTTGAACGCGCCTTCGGACTCACGTTGCGCGAATTGTTGTTCGAGTTTGGCGGCGGCAGTCGCAGTGGCAGACCGATCAAAGCGGTGCAAGTGGGCGGCCCCTTGGGTGCTTATGTGCCTGAGTCGCAATGGGATGTGCCACTGGACTACGAAGCTTACGCAGCGCTTGGATTGGTGGTCGGTCACGGCGGCATTGTGGTCCACGACAACACCGCCAATATGGCGCAACTGGCTCGTTACGCCATGGAATTTTGTGCGTTAGAGAGTTGCGGCAAATGCACACCGTGTCGCATAGGCTCCACGCGCGGCGTGGAAACCATAGACCGCATCGCCACTTCCTCTAACAAGGAACAGCAAGTGCATTTGTTGCGCGATTTGTGCGACACCATGTTGCACGGAAGTTTGTGCGCCATGGGCGGCATGACGCCCTATCCGGTGCTTTCAGCACTCAACCATTACCCTGCTGATTTCGGTTTAGAAAAAGCCGAAACCACTGCTTCTTAAGGACTCCCCATGTTGATGTACCTGAAACAAGAACGCGACCATGGAACACCAGCTCGCACATCCTCTGAAACTGTCAGCCTGAGCATTGACGGCTACGAGGTCAGCGTTCCCAAGGGCACATCGCTGATGCGTGCAGCGGTTGACGCCGGCATACAAGTCCCCAAATTGTGCGCCACTGACAGCTTGGAACCTTTTGGTTCTTGTCGTTTGTGTCTGGTTGAAATCGATGGCCGCAAAGGCTATCCAGCTTCTTGCACCACGCCTGCAGAAAACGGCATGGTGGTACATACCCAAACCCCGAAGTTGCAAGATTTGCGCAAAGGCGTGATGGAGTTGTACATCTCCGACCACCCGTTGGATTGCCTGACATGCAGCGCCAACGGCAACTGCGAATTACAAGACATGGCAGGTGTCACCGGTTTGCGCAATGTGCGTTATGGTGTGGGTGCACAAGCGGGCGACCACCATTGCGACATGAAGAAGGACGAGTCCAATCCTTACTTCACCTACGACCCGAGCAAATGCATTGTGTGTAACCGCTGTGTACGCGCCTGTGAAGAAACCCAGGGCACATTCGCATTGACTATTTCGGGCAGAGGTTTCGAGAGCCGCGTATCCCCTGGACAAGACCAGCCTTTCATGGACAGCGAGTGTGTGTCATGCGGTGCCTGCGTAGAAGCGTGTCCGACCGCCACCTTGCAAGAAAAATCCATCATTGAACTCGGTCAACCCGAGCACAGCCTGATCACCACCTGCGCTTATTGCGGTGTCGGTTGCGGCTTCAAGGCCGAAATGAAAGGCAATACCGTGGTGCGCATGGTGCCTTGGAAAGACGGCAAAGCCAATGAAGGTCACTCTTGTGTGAAAGGCCGATTCGCCTGGGGCTATGCCACCCACCAAGACCGTATCACCAAGCCCATGATCCGCAGCAAAATCACCGATCCGTGGCAAGAAGTCAGTTGGGATGAAGCCATCAACCATGCAGCCTCAGAATTCAAACGCATACAAGCCAAACATGGCAAAGACGCGGTAGGCGGCATCACTTCTTCACGCTGCACCAATGAGGAAACCTATCTGGTTCAAAAATTGGTTCGTGCCGCATTCGGCACCAATAACGTCGACACCTGTGCACGCGTGTGCCATTCACCCACCGGCTATGGTTTGGGTCAAACTTTTGGTACATCGGCCGGTACACAAACTTTCAAGTCGGTGGAACACGCAGATGTGTTGCTGGTCATCGGCGCAAATCCAACAGACGCGCATCCGGTGTTTGCGTCGCGCATGAAGCGCCGCTTGCGTGAAGGCGCGAAACTCATCGTCGCTGATCCCCGCAAAATTGATCTGGTCAGCAGTCCGCACGTCAAAGCACAACACCATTTGGCCTTGAAGCCGGGCACCAATGTGGCACTCATCAACTCATTGGCGCATGTGGTGGTCACTGAAGGACTGGTCGCCAATGACTATGTGGCAAAGCGTTGCGACGACAAGAGTTTCAGCGAATGGTGCGACTTTGTCTCCAAACCAGAAAACTCACCCGAAGCCTTTGAAAGCATCACCGGCGTTCCCGCCGCCGACGTTCGCGCTGCGGCACGCATGTACGCCGCTGGCCCTAACTCTGCCATTTACTATGGCTTGGGCGTGACAGAACATTCGCAAGGCTCCACCATGGTGATGGGCATTGCCAATCTGGCCATGGCTTGCGGCATGGTCGGACGCGAAGGTGTGGGTGTCAATCCTTTGCGTGGTCAAAACAATGTGCAAGGTGCCTGCGACATGGGCAGTTTCCCGCACGAGCTGCCTGGCTATCGCCACATCTCTGACACGACGACCCGCACTTTGTTTGAAGGCGCATGGGGCGTGGCGCTGAGTCCCGAACCTGGCTTGCGCATCCCGAACATGTTTGACGCAGCGATGGACGGCTCGTTCCTTGGGCTTTATTGCCAAGGCGAAGACATTGTGCAATCCGACCCTGATACGCAACACGTGGCGGCCGCTTTGTCCGCTATGGAATGCATCGTGGTGCAAGACATCTTTTTGAACGAAACCGCTAAATACGCTCACGTGTTTTTGCCGGGTTCATCCTTCCTAGAAAAAGACGGCACCTTCACCAATGCAGAGCGCCGCATTTCCCGTGTGCGTCAGGCCATGCCGCCGATGGCGGGATTGGCTGACTGGGAAGTCACCGTCAAACTGGCGAAAGCGCTGGGTTATGAGATGCATTACGCACACCCGCAAGACGTTATGAAGGAAATCGCCGCACTGACTCCGAGCTTTGCAGGTGTCAGCTATGAAAAGATTGACCAGCACACCAGCTTGCAGTGGCCTTGCAATGCCGACACTGCTGAGGCTGGCATTGACATCATGCACGTCAGCGGCTTTGTGCGCGGCAAAGGCAAATTTTTTCCAACGCAGTATGTGGCTTCGCAAGAAAAAGTTACCCGCAAATTCCCTTTGCTGCTGACCACCGGTCGTATCTTGTCGCAATACAACGTGGGCGCACAAACCCGCCGCACCGACAACAACCTGTGGCATGACGAAGACCGTCTGGATATTCATCCGCATGACGCTGAGGAACGCGGCATCAAAGACCATGACTGGGTAGGTATCGAGAGCCGCGCCGGGCGCACGGTGTTGCGCGCCCGTGTGACCGAGGCCATTCAAGCCGGTGTGGTCTACACCACCTTCCATTTCCCCGAGTCAGGCGCGAATGTGATCACCACTGACGCATCCGACTGGGCCACCAACTGCCCCGAGTACAAAGTAACAGCTGTGCAAGTGGTAGCGGTCACTCAACCGTCTGAATGGCAACAAAACTACCAGCGCTTCAACAAAACACAAATGGATTTGCTGGCCAAGGCTCAGTCCGACAGTTTTGAGGTGGTCGGTAAGTGAAATTGCAAACGGCTCTTTCTGCCAGTTTGGCTGAGGAGGTGCCGGTGGCCTTGGTGTTCAATGGCATTTCCCATGCGGTGATGATGGCCACGCCACTGCAACTGGAGGATTTTGCGCTGGGTTTTGCACTGAGTGAAGGTTTGATCGACCTTGCTTCACACATGTATGGCGTTGAAGTGATTGAGCAGGAACAAGGTATTGAATTGCATATTGACATAGCGGCCCAATGCGAAGTCCGCTTAAAAGAACGCAAACGCAGCATGGCCGGTCGCACGGGATGTGGCCTATGCGGCACTGACAGTCTGGCGCAAGTCAAGTTGTCGCTGCCCCAAGCACCAGCGATTCATCTGGACATACAAGCTATGCAACGCGCACACGCTGGTTTGCGTGCCATGCAACCCCTGAAGCTGCAAACTGGCGCCACACATGCGGCTGCTTGGTCGGATGCTTATGGCGTGATTCAACTTGTGCGTGAAGACGTGGGCAGACACAACGCCTTGGACAAACTGATTGGTGCGATGACCAAAGCCCACTTGGATGCGACACAAGGTTTTATTTGCATCACCAGCCGAGCCAGTTTTGAAATGGTACAAAAAACCATACAGTCTGGCGCAGGCGCATTGACTGCGGTATCTGCACCGACACGTTTGGCTGTCGACATAGCGCTGTCTCACAACCTGTTGCTGGCTGGTCAGGTGCGTGGCGACAGTTTCACTGCATACAGTTACCCCGAGCGATTTTTATCCACTGCTTTTATCGAATCCACAGAGACTTAAACATATGGACATACATAATCTGGTTCACATGGCCAATCAAATTGGCGAATTTTTTTCTGCTTACCCAGACCGCGACGAAGCATTGGAAGGCATTGCCAACCATATTCGTAAGTTTTGGGAGCCGCGTATGCGTTTAAAACTGTTTGAGTCGATAGATCAAGGACTCACAGGCGAATTATCAGAACTAGTGGCGCAATCGCTGGCTTTGCACCGCACTTCACTTCAACCTACAGCAATGCGCTAATTTGCATTTGTATGCTTGCGGCATCAAGCCGTTTTCTTTTTTTCAAAACAACTATTTTCTGAATCTATTTTCAGTTTGCACTGACAAGTCAAAGCATATTGAATGCTTTGCTATTGCTGCATAGCCAGCTCTGATTTCTTTATGGCACAGGTGTGAAAAAACCGTCTATCGACGGGATATGATTTTGCTTAAAGCTTGGCATGTTCACTGGAGATTGACATGCCAAATACTTTGAGATCCTTTTTGCGCTGCACTTGGACCCAATACACAGGTCTAGATTGCCAACTTTTCACCCTGCTGCTGATTGGCCTCACAGGCTTGGCACACATACCTGCATATGCGGACAACAACTACTTCGGTATACACGGCCCCAGCTACCACGATGGCGGACATTTCAACAATGCCAACTATGGTTTGTACGTTGTTCACCAGGGTTTCACCGGCGGTTTTTACGCGAACAGTTTGAACCGCGACACGTTTTATCTGGGCTATGCCCGTGAATGGGATTTACCGGTCAACCCGTTGATCGATTCCATATCCGTGATGGGTAGTTTGGCAACGGGTTATTACACTGAGCAAACACCTTATGAATGGATGCCCATGGGTGCCATCAGTTTCAAGCATAGCTTTGATTCACAACAAGGCCTGCGACTTTCCTATTTACCGGGGATTGGCAAAAGTACGGTGAATTACGTTTTGCATCTGAGTTATGAATTCAGATTGAAGTAAACAAGTGCTGAGACCTAGACCTTCAACTTCTCACAGGCATCACATGTATCCAGCGACAATCCATGCTGATGGAGAGACTGTGTCCAGCTTGCACATGGTGTCTTTGCATGCCTGACAAGGTCAATTGCAACAGCAAGCCAGAGGGTTTCTCTAAGGCCAATGTGGCTAAAGACATCTCGCCCAGGCTGCGCAATTCACTGACTTGTGCCTGCAATAACACGCGCTGATAGTCATTTATTTCTGCTGGTGTCGATGCAGGATGAACTTCAAAGCCATCACCTTGAATCACCCAAGTCACTGCTTGACCGGTTTTCTTCAAACGCCCTTTGTCCATGACCACCAGTGGCAATCCGCTGGCAGCGTCGGGGTGTGACAACCACTCCAACCATGCCAAA
>Ga0214917_10007908_pt1 | contig 10608 bp, 5 predicted proteins | sample LL_1208_BB_MetaG_FD_177983 | JGI IMG/M metagenome (GOLD analysis project Ga0214917, IMG submission 177983) | Freshwater microbial communities from Lake Lanier, Atlanta, Georgia, United States - LL_1208_BB | ecosystem: Environmental > Aquatic > Freshwater > Lake | place: USA: Georgia | collected...
ATTCAAAAAAATGAATTTCTATATCATCTTTTTTCAACATCAGATAATCGCCATAATCATATAATTCCATAAAGTCCAATTCTTCTATATAGTACTTTTTAGTCTGAGCCTTGACACGCATAGGTAGCTTAGGTATCACAGAAGTAAGCATGATGAATATTTTTTTATCAAGTTAAATCAATATCTATAAGAAATCAGGCAACTTTTTTCAATACCCTGGATTTTGCTTTAGATTTGGATTAGCAATTATTTCTCGGATTGGAATGGGAAAGATGGACCTAAAATCATCTATCTTAAGAACTGATTTTACCTTCCTAGTTCTGGCTAAATCAAAATATCTGTGTCCTTCAAAATTTAATTCTGCTCTACGTTCATTTAAAACAGCATTTAAAAAATCAGTGGGAGTACTAACCTGATTAGGAGATAATACTGATAACCCACGTTTGAGTCTTAAAAAATTGAGGTCTGCCAATCCTTTTAGATTACCTAAAGCTTCAGCCCTGATGAGGTACATTTCTGCAAATCGTATGATGTATGCAGAATTGTCTTTTGAGGCTTCCCCCCGATACTTTTGAGTCCGCCCGTCTGGTAATATGGTAACATCATTATTTTCAGAAGAAAAATCAACCAGGCTATTTCTTACATCACCCACTCTTGAATTAAAGAATTCCTGTAAATTTTTAGATGCCAAATACCCCAATTCTGGTCTAATAGCGTCAGTCCTACTAAAGGTTGCGCCATTATAACCGCTCCTGTTTTGACTATCAAAAAGTAATTCAAAAACAGACTCAGAACTTAATTTTGAGCGATAGATATCAAGAAATTTTGTAGCGTCTAATATTTGAAAATCATTTGAACCAATAACTTTAGTGGCGTATTCTGCCGCTTTTTCATAATCTGCTTTATACAAGAATATTCTTGCTAACAAGGCATTGACAGCGTTCAGATTAATAAAAGATTTATCCTTAACACTTTGATCTAACAAACTGGCCGATTTGGTCAATTCTGAAATTATAAATTGATAAGTATCCGAAACGGTTGCTCTGGAAGGTTGATCTTTGATTTCTTGTGGAGTTTGAACAATAGGAATTCCCGCACTGGACGCCATATTCCAATGCTCTCCATAATATCTTAAGAGATCGAAATGTGCCATAGCTCTAATTGCTCGTGTTTCACCTTCAAGATGATTTTTCACTTTCGTGTCCAAGTCTTCTATGGTAGGAAGAAATTTTAAGGCCAGATTCGCATTAGCGATAACCCGATATATGGAAGTCCATATATTTTCAGAAATGACATTTGCCCCAGTAACCTCTTTATTGCCAATTTGATCTAAGGAGAGATTTTGATAACCACCCGTTGTGGCATTATCTGTATGACCTTCAGAGGATAACAAAAAAGATTCTCCATAATAACCAGGCTGTTGTAAAGTACTATAAAGACCAATAACAGCAGCTTCAAGACTGGCGCCATCTTTTATAGCACCTTCTACATTTAAGAAATTAGGAGAGTTTTCATCCAAACAAGCTGGAAGAGAAGACAAAATAAACAGATTTATAAAGAATATAATTTTTTTCATTTTTTTAAATTAAAATTTCAAACTAAATCCTATTAAGAAAGTACGAGCTGAAGGATAGGCACCATAATCGACGCCAGCCGTTCTGTCAGCAAGTCCGCCATTGGAAGAAACCTCCGGGTCAAATCCTTTATATGAGGTAAGTATCCATAGATTTTGAACTTCCGCATAAATTCTTACCGAACTGAATTTTCCAGGATTTGGCAAGGAATAACCAGCATTGATATTTTGAATTCTAAAAAAGGAGGCATTTTCAACCATTTGAGAAGAATTGAGGCCCAAATTTAAATTTATGAAAGATGCTCTGCCGTATTCCGTATTATCACCGGGTTTTTTCCATCTTTCTCTAACATTGAGGGTATTATTGGCATATATGGAACTGAGTCCCCCGTCATTACTCCAGCCTAAATTTTCAGTGGTACCTCTGATTAGATTATACACCTGATTTCCCACAGAAAAACGAGAAAATATACTAAAATCCAGATTTTTCCATTTAAACACATTGGTAAGACCGCCGTACCAATCGGGCATTGCCTTTCCAATAATTTGAGCGTCATCATAATCGATATTTCCGTCTTCATTAAAATCTTCGAATTGAACATCTCCAGTTTCAGGGTCAACGCCCAAATACTTTAGGCCAAGGAATGAACCCACTGGATAACCAATCTGGAGAATATGAGTGGCCTCTAAATCGTCATAAGCATTTAAAAAAACGCCATCACTATTTAAACTTTTTATTTCATTATGAATCCATGTTGCATTAAAATTTAGATCCCAAGTAAATATTTTTTTATTAACCAAGGATGCATTGACATTAAATTCCAATCCTACATTTTGAACCTCGCCTCCATTTCTCGTTATGGAAGTAAACCCAGTTGTTGCAGGAATTAGGTCTTCACTAAGTAAGTTATATTTCAAGGAATTAAAAAATTCTATAGAGCCCCCAATTTTACCATCAGCCATCTCATAATCTATCCCAATATTAAACATACTATTAGTTTGCCAGGTTAGATCAGGATCTGCTAAATTCCTAAGTTGGTAACCGGATCTTCCTGCATATCTTGATGCTGCATAAAAGGTAATATTTTGAAAATCACCAATTTCCTGGTCTCCGGTAAGTCCTGCACTCATTCTAACTTTGAAGTCTGAAAAAACTTGTTTAAGACTATTGAAAAATGGTTCTTTGCTTATTCTCCAAGCGACTGCTCCAGAGGGAAAGAAACCAAATCTATTGTTTTTGGAAAATCTGGAAGATCCATCTGCGCGCGAGGTGAAAGTAAATAAAAACCGATTTTTGATATCATAATTAATCCGGCTTATAAAAGACAATAGGGCAAAGGAAGTTCCTTCAGAAGTGGCATTTATAATATTAGCGGCACTGGAAATACGCTCAAGGGCACCGGGTGGAAAACCTTGACCCACTGCATTTGAGCGATTAATTTGAGTTCTTTGCATGGTAACACCACCTAACAGAGACAGGGTATTGCCATTCTTAGTATCAGCAAAATGTAAAGTATTCTCATTCAACCAGGTAACATTCCTAAAATTTCCTTCATAAGATTCTCCACCGAAAGCCTCAGCATCGGCTGTCAGGGGAGATTTAAACTGGTTATCAAAATTAAAATTTACATCAGCAGACAAGGACGATTTAAAATAAAGTTTATTGGAAAATTTATATTCTCCGGCTAAAGTTCCTAAAGCCCGATAGCCATTTGTAAAAGCCCTGATTTCTTTTGCTGATTTAACGGGATTATCAGAAAGCCAATTTGCCTGATAGTCTTCAAAACTTGCATAGGAACCATCTTCTTCGAAGGGTGGCATAAGAGGTGAGGCACCTAAAGCATTGGTAATAATACCTGTGTAAGTATTGTCATTAAAACTCCGCCTATTCTTTGAATAAGTTGTATTAAAGGTAACTCCAAATTTAAATCTGGAATTAATTTCATGGTCCAGATTCAAACGATAATTAAATCTCTTATAATAATTTTCGATAATCACCCCTTGCTGATCAAAATAGCCCAGGCTTGTAAAATATTTTGTTTTTTCATTCCCTGCTCGAAAAGAAAATTCATAATTATTTATGGGTGCCAGGCGGGAAACCTCATTAAGCCAATTGGTATTAAGCTCTGAAGAAAGGTCAAAATTATCCAATGGATCAGTCAAAACAGAAGGATCAAAATTATCGCCAAAATAGGAAGGATCTTTTTTGAAAATGGCCAGATCATTTGCTCTGGCTTCTTCTATCAGGTTAACCATCTCCTTTGAATCCATAAATTTTATGGGTCTGGCTATCTGTTGAATACCTGAATAAATATTAAAATTAGCCTCTTGCCTGCCCGATTTACCTCTTTTTGTTGATATTAATATGACTCCATTCGCTGCTCTTGCGCCGTAAATGGCTGCTGCGGAAGCATCTTTCAATACCTCTATGGATTCGATATCATTTGGATTAATATCGGATATGGAACTTAAAGTTTGACCAGAACCTACTTTTTGCCCTTGCAGATCAAAGGATGTGGACAAACCTGAGTTACTTTCGCTCAACAAAGGGATTCCATCAACCACATATAATGGTGCATTATTTCCTCTAACATTCACTAAAAGACCTGCGCCAGGTGTTCCAGAGGCACTCATCACATTCAAACCTGCCACTCTGCCCTGCATGCTATTTGCCAGATTTGAAACGGGTTGATCTTGAATATCTTTACCCTTCAAGGAAGAAATAGCTCCAGTGATTTGACTTTTGCGTTGACTTCCATACCCGATAACTACCACTTCATCCAGTTTTAAATCTTCAGGTTCTAAAATTATATCCCAAACTGTTTGATTGCCAACAAGGATGATTTTTGATGAAAATCCAGTATATGAAATAATTAGCGTTACATTGGGATCTGTTTTTAACTGAAAATTCCCGTTTATATCCGTAATGGTACCTTGTTCACTACCTTGTACCAATATGGTTGCACCTATCAGCGGTTCTTGATTCATGTCAGTCACCTTTCCTTTAATTTCAACCGTCTGTGATTGTAAAAATTGAGAAAAAAAGAAGTTAAAAATGAAAAAGGCAAAAGTGTTAAGAAAATTTATTTTCATCGGATACATTTAAGATATTAAAATCTGGTACTGGCAATTGATTCGTAAATTTAAAAACGGGCATTTATCTGGTTTAATACTTGTTCGGCCGCAATTCTCCCTGTTTGGGCACCACCATTCATATATCCTTGAAACTGAATACTGCAATGTTCCCCTGCAAATAAAATATTTCCCTCAGGCTCTTTTTCTATTCCTCCAAAAGCAGACCATTGTCCAACTTTATAAGAAGTATAAGAACCAAGGTTAAAATAATAATCTTGCCAGGAAAATTTATGAATCATATTGTTACTTTTTTTTTCGAAACCTGGCCAGATAGATTCCAAGCCTGGCATATATTTTTCTTTTATTTCAGAAGCCCTCATAATAGCGGCATCATTACCGATGTCGGCACCTCCAAAGATGGTCAAGGTACCAGCAGAGCCAGGTTGAAGACGGCTACTATCCCAGGTTGAATAGGCAGGTATGTCTGCAACCATTCCTCCATGTGATGCATAATCCCTCCAAATGCGTTCTTTCATACCAAGAATAATTTTACCCCCATTACCATATCCCAAATGATGTATGCAATCCTTTTTAGTTTCAGACCAATTGAAACCTATGGTTTTCACCTCCCTAAGTTTTGTAAAGGGAATAGCAAGAATTAAATAATCGGCTTTCACCATTTTTTTATCCCCGAGGAATTCAAAAACAGCAGTAAAAGAATTTCCTTTATTTTTATGAATTTCTATGAGCGAATAGCCAAAATTAATTTGATCTTCCAGCGATTTATACATCGCTTTGGTAAGTGCCTCGCTTCCACCCTTTATTTTAAAAACTTCTGACTGATCTTCCGTTTCCGATTGAGCATCTTCTGGCAGTTGGAGCAATAAAAAAAGATTAACAGCCGACTGATACTTAGCATCCATCGTATAATAACCAGACATTTGGTATGAGTAGTAAGATTTCAACCAACCTTTTATGCCAATGCGATCCAGATATTGAGGAATAGAAAGATGATCAATCTCAGACCAATTTTTATTATCCTTATAAGTTATGTCCTCTAAGTTTCCTGGAAATCGTTCTAAATCAAGCCTTAATTTGTCTGCAAAAGGCATTATTTCATTCACCAAATCATTTTTGGTAAATTTTTTGCCATTGAAAAAAAGAACTTCATCAAGGGAAGGGTCATCCTTGCGTAAATCGACGAGATCCAGCTTAAATTCCTTTGTCAGAGAAATTATATCATGATGATAAGTGTCAATAAATTCACCACCCAGTTCGGTATTTAATTCTGGGGCAAAATAATTATTTAGTGTCATCATACGACCACCAGTCCTGTTAGAAGCCTCAAAAAGGCTGGCCTTTATCCCCTTTTTCTTTAAAACATGTAATGCATTTAATCCAGCAATCCCTGCACCTACCACTACAATATTGGGTGCTTTGGGATGTTTAAGAGGAGCATGAGGTATCAATAATCCAGCAGAGAGCGTACTCATCTGATACAAAAACTTCCTTCTGGAAGCATAAAAAGATGGGTCATTTTTAATCCATGCCTTAATAGTAGCCTGTTGGATTGTTTTTTTAAAATTACCTCTCATAAAGGGTGAATGAAAAATCAGTAAGGAGTTTAGTATAATTTAAACAAAATAAATAATTTTTGTCATAAAACGATAATTTACATTGAAAACAAGTCCACTTTAAAAGACATTTTAATTGTTTAACTTTGAAAAAGAAAGAAAACAACCATGATGATAACAGTAAGTAATGTTACGTTTGATTATCCTGAAAAAAGGGCCTTAAATCAGGTAAGCTTCCAAATAGAAGCAGAAACAATTACTGCATTGGTGGGCCCAAATGGTTCGGGAAAAACAACCCTTTTGAGGAGTATTGCTGCTCTGTCAAAACCAATGAGTGGAGAAATAAAGGTTCATGGTTATGACACGCTGTCTCAACCTAGGGAAGTTCACGAGGAAACAGGCTTTTTACAGGACTTATTTGGCTTATACGATACGCTAACCGTTTATCAATGTTTAAGTTTTATGGCTTACAGCCGAATTACCGATAAAAGAGAGGTTGAATCAGCTATCGAAAACGCTATTGAGCAAGTAGGCATCGCAGGGTACCTTCACAAGAAAGTGGGCGTTTTATCCCGTGGCATGCGACAAAGAGTGGGCATTGCTGCAGCAATAGTTCATCAACCAAACCTCTTATTATTAGATGAACCAGCGTCCGGTTTAGACCCGGAAGCACGATATGAGTTATCTAAATTAATGGTAAATCTGGCGGAAAAGGGAATGACTATTATTGTTTCATCTCATATTTTAGCAGAACTGGCCGATTATTCTACCCATATGCTTGTTTTACAAGATGGAAATGTAGTAGAGCACAAAAAATTAAAATCAAATCCTATTTCACGTGCTTTTGTTTATCTGGAAATAGGTGCTGAACATGATTTAACGGAGCAGATGGATAAAATCAAATTATTCCGTGGCGTTACGGAAATAATGTCAGTGGATGAAAAAATACAAGTGAAATTAGATACGCTAATTGTCAGCAAGCATCAGTTTCTAAAAGATTTGATATCGGAAAATATCTCTGTAAATGATTTTTCTGAAGTTAAAGTTAATCTTCAGGATGAATATATTAAGACCGTTTCCCAATACAAACGCAACCAATCACGATGAAAAATATACTTAGATTTAATCCTGAACTGGCAAAAAATATATGGCTGGAATTGAGTCCACAAAGACTTGTTACTATGCCAGCTATCCTATTCCTTTTTGTATTTTTAATTTTTTCATTGAATTCCACTGAGGATAATCCTTGGGCAACCGTTCATTATCTTTCCTTTTACGGATTCATATTCATTGGTATTTTATGGGGAATGAAAACATCTTCTGATGCCATATTAGATGAATACAATGAGAAAACATGGGACTGGCAGAAAATGAGTTCCATTGGACCATGGAAATTAGCCCTGGGGAAATTAATAGGTTCAACCATTTATAATTGGTATGGCGCCTTAATATGCTGGGGGTTCTTTATGTATTCTTCATCTTACACGACCCAACCTAATGAAGAATTAAAAACCGGCTTCCTTTTAGTTGCTGTCATGATTGGATTACACGGATTAATGATTCTCATCGCCCTGCAATTGATTCGAAGGACGAATGCAGGCACAAAAATCAAAAGCAATCGAATTTTTCTTAGCGGATTGTTATTTGCGGGTACATTATCCAGTATATTTTCCTATTTAACTTTTTTTGACAGCGGCTCAAAAATGCAACTCAGCTGGTACGGTTTTTCTATACCCACCCTCGATTTTTTATTATTTTCTTCGGTTGTATATACTTTTTGGATTCTGGCAGGACTTTACAGAAGCATGCGCATGGAACTTCAATTTACGGATCCACCCAGCTGGTGGATATTCTTTTTGATTTTCAATATATTTTTCCAATATGGTTTCTTTTTACCTGAAGGAAAAGTAATTGACCTTTCGGCATTATCAGCAACTTTTACGCTCTTTTTTGTTGAAACCCTATTCCTAAGCTACCTTTTGGCTTTGAGTGAAAACAAGGATATTGTATTATTCAGAAAATTAATAAATGCCTTAAAATCTTCCGATTTTACAACATTTTATAACTATGTTCCATTGTGGCTCATCACTTTACCCATAGCTAAGTTAGCTGGATTTCTGGTATTGGTGCTCTTCCTGTTTTTTGATGCGAAACAGGGACTAGCCCCGTTTTTAAGTGATTATGGATTAACAGATAAAGTAGAAATAACGAGTTTTTACTTTGCCATCCTTTTATTTGTTTTGAGAGATTTAGGCATATTATTATTATTAAATTTCTCTAACAGGCCACAAAGAGCTGACACAAGCATGCTTGTTTATCTGGTATTAATTTATTTGATATTGCCCACATTGACTTCAGGTTTAGGTATTTCCGTCATTTTATACCCAGATATTACCCATGGAATATTCCCATTGATAGGTTTTCCGCTGGTTGAAGCCATCGCGGTAGTTTACTTTTTGGTTAAAAAATGGCAAGAAATATCCTTTAATTATCAGCGGAATTTTTTATGAGCTTAGTTTTAGAGGTTTTGGAAATATTTTCTTCAAAATTTGCCGACTCGATGTGTTTAAAATACAGAAAGATACTTTTGAAAATGTCCTGTAATTAATTATTTAATGAACTAGGTTTACAGTAATTTATTGCCGATTCATTTACTCTGAAAATTAGGAAAAACAATCATCTTTAATATACCAGTAAATTAATTGTTTTATACTGCAAAATTTAAGAAAACTATCCACCGCACTTATATTATCTTATCATCACTAAAAATAAAGGGGAAAGAATTTTATTTTAAAAATCTTTCCCCTTTTTAGTTATTATAGACTAAAGTTTAATTATGGATAAATAGCTTAAAAATGCTGCCACCCGCATTTGCCCGCCCACAAATAGGCAAATAGACAATTAGTCAATCCCTGAGGCAACGGACGGAGGCGCCAACTGACTTACTGGAGTTGAACCTGTCCACATTGCCACTGCTGGTGCTCAGGTAGCGGTCCCAGGCGGCGGAGTTGTTGAACTCAGTAGCACTCCAGAAGAAAGCGTAGTTTCTAATAAGGTCGAAACTACCAAGGTTATTGCGACCACCACCTGGGAGAGCAGTAAAGCCAGATGAATCGTCCGCTCCGGAATTTGGAGTATCCCAATAGGTTGTTCCTGTTGATTTCATTTTTCCTCCAGCTACGCTTATACCACCCAAATAAGTGGTCAACGTAGTCCATTCAGCATCTGTTGGAACGTGCCAACCTGTGGGGCAGATATTTTTAGTTGGACTTCCTCCATTAGTTATTATTCCAGCTGCTGCATACCAGTTATAGAGATATCCATAAGTAGAAACATAAGTTTGTCCTGACGGTATTCCAGTTGCCCCTGTATAATCCGTGCGAGCTCCTGTCATCAACGTGGTCCAAGAACCACTTGTTTCATCTGGAATCGGAGTTAAACCATCATTATACTTCGTCACTCGTAAATTCTTCTGCATCCAACATTGATTCCCAATAGCTACGGTTGGATAACTATTTCCATCAACATCTGAAACACTTGTGATTGAACCGCAAGGGTTGGGCGCAGCTGGTGTCACAGCACTGGATGCTGATGAGGGCGCTGAATTGCCAACCCCATTGGTCGCTACCACCGTAAAGGTATAGCTCGTCCCATTTGTTAATCCGCTCACAGTAATCGGTGAACTCGGACCTGTACCTGTAATGTTTCCGGGATTCGATGTAACTGTGTAACTTGTTATCGCAATACCTCCATTTGATGATGGAGCAGTGAAAGTCACTGACGCTTGCGCATTGCCTGCCGTTGCTGTTACACTCGTCGGTGAACCAGGTACAGCAGCTGGTGTTACCGCACTGGAGGCCGTTGAGGGCGCTGAATTGCCAACCCCATTGGTCGCCACCACCGTAAAGGTATAGCTCGTCCCATTTGTTAATCCGCTCACAGTAATCGGTGAACTCGGACCTGTACCTGTAATGTTTCCGGGATTCGATGTAACTGTGTAACTTGTTATCGCAATACCTCCATTTGATGATGGCGCAGTGAAACTTACCGTTGCTTGCGCATTGCCTGCCGTTGCTGTTACACTCGTCGGTGAACCAGGTGCTGTAGCAGGTGCAGATGGTGTTACCGCACTGGAGGCCGTTGAGGGCGCTGAATTGCCAACCCCATTGGTCGCTACCACCGTAAAGGTATAGCTCGTCCCATTTGTTAATCCGCTCACAGTAATCGGTGAACTCGAACCTGTACCTGTAATGTTTCCAGGATTCGATGTAACTGTGTAACTTGTTATCGCACTACCTCCATTTGATGATGGAGCAGTGAAAGTCACTGACGCTTGCGCATTGCCTGCCGTTGCTGTTACACTCGTCGGTGAACCAGGTGCTGTAG
>Ga0214917_10007910_pt1 | contig 10608 bp, 11 predicted proteins | sample LL_1208_BB_MetaG_FD_177983 | JGI IMG/M metagenome (GOLD analysis project Ga0214917, IMG submission 177983) | Freshwater microbial communities from Lake Lanier, Atlanta, Georgia, United States - LL_1208_BB | ecosystem: Environmental > Aquatic > Freshwater > Lake | place: USA: Georgia | collected...
AAGTGAGGAAACCAGCCGAAGGTCATCAACTGAGTCTTTTGTAGTGGAGCGTTTTGAGGGGTGACCTATACAAATCAATGCTTTACGCCATTTGGTGTCGAACTTCGGTGCGCTGGCTCTTGCGATGGATCGCGCTTTTTTGTCGCTCGATTTATCGGCTCATCACCGCACTCGTTGCGTCACTGAATCCCGAAATCAGGATGCGAGCGGCGTGAGAGCGGTTTGTTCAGGGACGACGCATTAGTTTCGGCCACTCGATTAAAAAACCCAATCAATATTCCGGAGAATAAATTGGTTACTCATTCGATTTTATTAATTATTGAAGTCCTTGTGTTTTTTTCGGTCTTCTTGTATGTATTAAGGCGTGAGAAGATATTTGGATTGTATCTTTTGTTTTTATTTTTATATGCCATAATGCCGCAAATTGGTTATGCATACTTTAGTGAGCTTTCCGAATTTGTCAAAGCCTATTTTGGGGATGGGGTATGGTACTACGCTACATTCCATATTATCGCCTCAATCTTGGTCATAGGATTAACATTTGCCCTTTTTTGGAGAAAAATTATTAAACTCATTCCGCTGCATATGCAAATAAAAGGAAATAAATTAAAATTTCTTTCTGATATAGCAGTCGGATTACTTGTGTGCATTGCAATATTTGAGATAAGTTATTTTACAATAAACTATCAAGACTTAAATTGGTATACAGTCCAAGAAAACGATATCCGTTCGGGTAATGTATGGTTGACAATATTTTTAATGATCTTCAAGTCTCTTGTCTCAATTAATATTGTATTGTATTCCTTAGTCCAGGGCGATATCGAAAATGGCAAGAGATTAATAACCAAAGTATTTTTTGTTGTGTTTCTGGTGCTATTTATTGTAATTGCTGCAAAGTTGGGGAATCGTACGGATATTCTTGCCTTCTCGCTAGGGATTTTAGTATTTCATCTTTATAGAGATGGATTTACTATTAAATCAGGGGCAAAGGCATTAATCTATTTATCCTTGCTGGGGGGCGGGCTTGCTATTATTGAGTCAACCCGATACATAGATGGTGGAAATGAGCTCGGGACAATAGCCTCCATACTGATGCAAGATTATTATGCCCCTGCTCACATGCTATTTGCGGCAATCAATTACGACATGATTGATCCAATTCACGTAATGAAGTCGAATCTATCAAATTCATTGATTCTTTTGAATTACCCTTATCTGCAGATGGGAATTACTGATATGATCAATCCGGGAGTTGCAACAAGAAGTTCTGGATATGCATTTTATATTTTAACCGAGGGATATTTAGTAGCCGGCCCACTGGGTTTTATATACAATACATTGCTAGTTATTTTTGGTTGGGCCGTGTGGCGAAAATTAGGAATGACAAACAACCAAGCATTCAATAACTTTTTATTAGCTCTTATGGGGTGTATGCTAGTGAATCTTGTTAGAGGACAGGGCTCATACTTCATAAAATCCCTGTATACATTCATTTTGCCTGGTGTTTTATTATATCTAATGATTACCTCGCAATCTCTTATTATTCGGTTTAAGTCTGGTTTCCCCAGATTCAACATATGAAATCAATACTTGTTTTCCGTTCCGCTGCGTTGGGCGACTTTGTTATGGCCATCCCGGCATTGAATGAGGTGCGAAGAAACTATCCTGACCGCAGGATAATTCTCCTCACGACACAATCAGCAGAGAAAAGCCAACGCGAGAAAGTAGCTGCTTATACAGGAAATTCTGAAGCAACCCCCTGGGTTAATTTGGCTATGCCTCATTTGATTGATAAGTCAATAATCTTAAACGACAGTACTAACCTTCTAAACCTCATCAATCTTCGCCGATCACTATCAAATTTTGACGTAGAAGCAGCCATAATCATGGCTGACCCATGCGCACCTTGGATTGGTCGGGTAAAAAAATCTTGTTGCTTAAATTTCTTCTTGGCAATGTTCCTCTGCTAGGCTGGAGAGGTTCAGGGTCACTAAAGGGGAATCGGTCCAAGTTAAAAAATAAGGGGCTACTGCGACACCATGTGCACGGCCCTCTTCAGTTTCTTTCGGAAATGACTCCACCCCGTGGCTATCGTGACGATAATTTGCGGTTCGATCTGCGGCCTGATTCATCGGCAATCGATTCTGTCAATGCCTGGATAAATGGTCATAATCTTTCCGAACGACGCCTCGTTGTTATGGCCCCAGGCTCTATACAGCCCCATAAACGGTGGCCTGAAGCTTCCTTTGCCACTTTGATTGGAAGTATCCCCTCAAAGTACGATGACGTGTCGTTAGTGATCGTAGGAACTCCAGCGGATCAGGAAGTCGGAGAGAGACTTAGACTATTAGCGCCTGACAAGGTCTTTAACCTTGCCGGTAAGAGCGATATTGCACAGTCCGCAGCCTTAATGGCACGCAGTGCATTAGTGGTCGGAAACGATGGGGGGGCGATGCATTTGGCGGATGCCATGGGAGCGAAGGTCATTTCCCTGATACCAGGAATCGAATACCCGGATTCCATTGAACCATGGCATAACAAAGATTTGGCGATCCGCTGGCCTGTCGAATGCGCACCATGCTATTCATTTACTTCGTGTCCCCAGGGGCATCACAAATGCATGAACTCTATTCCCGCTTCGCTCGTGTTCGATAAATGTGCGAGCGTCCTATGAAAGTCTGGATTGTCAATCCCTATGGTGAGTTGCCTAGCGAAGGCTGGCGTGAGTACCGCAGCTTCCTTGTCGCCCGTGCACTAGCTGCCCATGGGCATGAAGTGACCTGGTGGATTTCTGATTTTGAACACCGCAACAAGCAGTACCGTAAGGAAGGCCGGCTAGCGGACTCAATGCTTCCCGAAGGCGTACGTGTGATCGCAGTTCATAGCACACCGTATAAGAGAAATATATCCCTGCAGCGAATTCAGTATGAACTTAATTACGGTAAGGAATTGGCCCGTCTAGCAGAAAACGAGCCTCGTCCTGATCTGATCATTCTCGGTTTTCCGGCGATTTTCACAGGTAACCCAGTTATTGCCTATCGGAATAAAATTGGCTGCAAGCTCGTATTAGACGTAATCGATATATGGCCGGAGCTGTTCGAAGTAATCCTACCGAAAAAGATTCGCTTCCTGGGAAAACTCATTTTTTATCCACTGTATAGACTACGGAATAAGCAGACCAATTTTTCTGACGGAATTATCGCCGTCAGCCAGGATTACCTGAAGACAGCGCTAAAAGGCCAGTCGAAGCGAATACCCAGTCTGATTTCTTATTTAGGAATAGACTTATCTTCCTATCATTCAGCAGAAATCAATCCCGTCTTGAATCAGACGCTCGAAAAATTCAGAAAAGATTTTAACCTTGTCGTTGTTTATGCAGGGACACTGGGGGATGCGTATGACATGGACATCATTATTTCAGCTATCAAGCGTGTCAAGCAGGAAGGCCTTTCGATTGGATTCGTGGTTGCAGGAAACGGTCCAAGAAAAACCGACTTCCAGGATATGGCCGGGGATGCTTCATTGCCTCTAAAATATCTAGGGCTTCTTCCCGCAAAGGACATGAAAACATTGTACGAAAATTGTGATGTAGGGCTAATGACCTACGTCACAGGTTCTACAGTCGCCATGCCGGTAAAATTCTTTGACTACACTGCCGGAGGGCTTGCACTCCTCAGCTCGCTGGATCGGGATGCCGGTGAAACAATCAGACAGTACGGGATCGGCTTGAATTACCAAGCATCGAACCTGGGCGATTTCATCCAAAAACTGGCAGTGATGTCGCAGGACTTCGACTTGGTTCAAGGTTATAAGCGTAACGCCCGGCAGTTAGCCTGGTCTTATGACACCAAGGTCCAATACGATAACTATGCAACATTCCTCGAGGAAATCGTTCATGCACGCTCCAGTCAGGATGACTCGATCGACTCATTTGCCCCCCCCCCGGGCTGCCGATCAAATCGACTGAATCGAGATAACGTCGAGACGCCCCAACCCTTCAGCAACATTCACATACTGCACCCGATTACACCCGACATGAGCCACGAAGTTTCTTACCGTTTCGCCAAGGAAGCTGATGCCAGACACTTGGCCGAACTGCATGTAATTTGTGGGAAAAAGCAAACCGGTAGTTTCATGCCGATGCTTGGTACACGATTTCTGACGGCATATTACAAAGTCCTCCTGGCAGCGGAATCTTCTGTAGTTCTATTGGCATACAGAAGTGCTACGAATGAGTTTCTTGGATTTCATTCTGGTGCGATCGATGCGAAAAGCGCTCAGGCTGCGATAAGTAGCGCGAAATATTATCTGGGTTTCATTGCTCTGACTTCGCTATTATTCAAACCCAAGACCTTACTCGATGTCATCAAACGTCACCGTGCATTGAATAATAAGTCTTCGGATTTCATTATCAGAAACGGGCCGAGGGGAGAATACTGGGCCTGGAAACCGGACGCGCTACCCGTACACGGCGCAATTGAGATTCACAAATTATGGCATCACATAATGAGAACCCTAGGGTGCGAATATGTTCGCTCGGAAGTCAACGTCGACCACGCAAGGGTTCGAAAGGTTGTTTTAGCGATGGGCGGAAAGGTGATATCAGAAACAATAGACCTAAACAATCAGGCGAGGATCATTGTTGAATACAATCTCGCTGAGTATTGTTCTAAATTCCCCCTTGTGCCAGGTAGATGAGTATGCAGGTTCTTTCCGTGCTGGGCCAGAAAGAAATCATCTTAATTTGCGCAATCCAAAAAAAATTTATGGCAGGTAAAGCATGAAGACAAGTGTCTATAATTATTTTGAAGAAACCGCAAAAAATAATAGAGATAAAGCGGCAATCATAGATGACAATCAAACTTGGACATTTGCCCAACTGGAACGGGCCATCCATACCATGGCTAGTCTGATCATGGAGCAATACGTTCCAGTCAACTCGGTTGTAGGCGTATTACTTAAAAAATCCCACACCTTGGCTGTGGCCGATCTGGCCATTACCGCCGTCGGATGTGCCTATATGAATCTGGATTATAAAAGTCCTGCTGAGCGCATCAACAAAATATTAAATACGATTAAGCCTTGCCTCATAATCACCGATTCGCACGGGCTTGCTTTACTGGGCGCTCTTCCCGTGACGATATCAGTATTGATTATTCCTGCTTCTGAGGAAAATCCCGTTGCTTTCCAGCCGACTGACGTAAATCCCGGGCGTGAACGATTGCGGAACATTATCGATACGGATCCTTACTGCTTGATCAATACATCCGGGTCTACGGGCACCCCCAAGGCGGTCGTGTTGAACCACAGAAGTTTTGTCGATTTCGTCGAGTGGAGCGCAACCGCACTCGATATCGATGGCAACGAAATCGTTGGCTCCTTGTCTCCGGCAATCTTCGATATCTTCAGTTACGAACTCTGCATGCTCGCTTTCAAGGGGAGCACCCTTTATTTAATTGACGACCGGTTATCACCCTACCCGGCCAAGATTCTCGAAGTTTTGGAAAGGCACCACGTAAGCTTTATCTTCTGGGTACCCACCATCATGGTGAACATCGCAAATCTTGGGTTGCTGGACCGCTTTTCGTTGCCCGATTTGAGGATGGTCTGGTTTGCTGGCGAGGTGTTTCCAACGGTACACTTCAATAAATGGTTTGACAGACTCCCTCGCGTGAAATTCGTCAATCTCTACGGCCCGATCGAAATTACCCTGGACTGCACTTACTATCTGGTTCCGGATCGCATTCCGGACGATCGTCCGATTCCCATGGGTTTGCCCTGCCGAAATACAGCTCTGCTGGTGTTAAAGGAAGACGGCAGCGAGGCTCGGGACGGAGAGGTCGGCGAGTTGTATGTTCGAGGCACATCTCTTGCGATGGGCTACTACAACAACCCTGAACAGACAGCAAAGGCATTTGTTCCTAACCCGCTCAACAATAGCTACCCGGAAATCATTTACAAGACTGGGGACTTGGTGACACGTCAGGATGACCTTTATTATTTCAAAGGGCGCGCGGACACCATGATCAAGCACCTTGGCTACCGCATCGAACTTGCCGAAATCGAACATTCGATTTTGACAAGCATGGATGAGGTGAAGAATGTATGCGTAGTTTACGCAGCGGAACGAAAGGAAATCATCGCGTACTGTGAAATGCAGCAGACACTGTCTTTCCAAGACTTCCGCACGAGACTCAGGCAGAATCTTCCCGCCTACATGATCCCCGGAAAGCTCGTAGAGGTTGAACAAATGCCCATGAACGCCAATGGCAAAATCGATCGGCTGCATTTCAAAAAGTTGTCGCAACAATGAACGCGCCCGCTCCCAGACGCTTCATTTTTTTCGGCGAGGATGTGTTCAGCCTCGTCGTACTGGAATCACTTGTCAATGCTGGCTTGAACCTCAAGCCCCTGGCGGTAGTGATGCTGGAGCCGATAAGCGTTTCCGGTCAGCGACTTGTTGCTTATTGCAAAGATTCTGATATTGCTTTGATCAGGACGAGTTCTGTCCGGAGTGATGAATTTTTGACGCATTTCGACGATGTCAAGTTCGACCTAACTATTTCGGCACATTTCCAGCGTATTCTGCCAGCACAGCTTTTCAAACGAGCAAGAATAGGCGGAATAAATCTGCATCCATCCCTTTTGCCCAAATATCGAGGTATGTCCCCTCAGCACTGGCCTATCGTGCTGGGCGATGCTAGTACCGGTGTTACGGTTCACTATATCGACGAGGGCGTTGACACAGGACGCATCGTGAGGCAAGTGTCCATCCCGCTTGAGCCGGATATCTACATCCACGAGTTACAAAAAAAATTCATGGAAGTTTACAAGACAATCATGGTTGAGGCTGTAAAGCATGCTATTACGGGTGAACTAGGCAAGCTGCAGGAAATAGATGGAGGAACCTATTTCCATAAAGTGAGTGATGAAGATATGAAAATACGACTCGATCAAGGAATGCGCCGCGCATATGGGTTGATCAGAGCATTTTCATTTCCATATGCTGGAGCACGTTTTCAAGACATAAGAATCATGAAGGCTACCCCGGTTTTGAATTCTGATTTACTGTCAGAACTCAGGAAGTCAGGGCTAAAGCAAGGCCTTGGAACAAAAAGCGACTTGCTTTACTTATGTTTTGAAGATGGTGCACTAGAAGTTAATAAATGGAGAAGCGCGTGAACGAAAAAATTGCTGAAATAATCCAATCCATACGGCCAGAAATCAAGTTTGATTCCGCACAGGATACCGAGCTTTTTGGCGTGCTCGACTCTCTGGATATCATCCTGCTCGTCGAGGAAATCGAAAAGCAGCTCGGTGTCTGTATCGATGCCGACCAGATCGCCCCGGAAAACTTCGCATCCCTGCACAAGCTGGAAGCCTTCGTGAAGAGCAAATCACAATGAACCTATGCTTCGAACGCGCAAAAATCACCGGGATACAATTGATAGTCCCAAGCAGAGAAATCTCTTTCGACAGCGAAATGGCTGCATATAGCTTCAACCCACAGCAATCAGCAAAACTGAAACAGGTCATGGGCTATGATCGACGCCGTGTTGTAGAGGACGGAGTCACAAGCTCGGACTTGGCCATAGCAGGGTTTAGGGTTTTGAGCGAAAGCGGTCAACTCGATCTGAGATCTCTGGACGCTCTCATCGTCGTCACGCAAACACCGGATTACCTTATGCCGGGGACAAGCTATCTCATTCACGATAAGCTCGGTCTTCGCCAGGACATGCTGTGCCTTGACATAAACCAAGGGTGCGCGGGGTTCATCGTGGGGCTCACGACCGCATTTTCCTTGCTGAATCAGCAGAATTTCAAACGCGTGGCATTGGTCAACGTGGATGTAGTCAGCCGCCTGGTTGCCGAGGGTGACCGCAACAGCAGGCCGATTATCGGAGATGCCGCCGCGATCACCATTGTCGAGTCCGACGCTCGTGCAGAACCGGTCTATGGCAATCTCAAAGTGGACGGAACCCGCTGGGATGCACTCATGATACCGGCTGGAGGAATGAAAATACGGCCCAGTCCCGAAACCGCCATCCACACCACCGACCCAAATGGAAACTCGCGGGCTCTCGATAACCTGATTATGAAGGGCGATGCCGTCTTCAACTTTGTGATGCAGGAGGTGCCCCCGATGATCGAAGCACTGATGCATGAAAGCAAATTCGTGTTGTCGAACGTCGACAACTTCCTTTTTCACCAGCCAAACCCATTCATGTTGAAAAAGCTCGCCAGCAAACTGGGGGTGCGACTGGAAAAGATGCCGATCGACTTGGTCCGAAAATATGGAAACTCCAGTGGCGTCACAATACCGGCCGTGCTGTGTACGGAGTTCGATGCTTCTTACTTCGAACAGCCTAAATGGGTTTGTATGGCGGGCTTCGGTGTCGGCTTGACCTGGGGGTCTTTGCTCATGCAACTTGGTAATCTTTCTTTCGTTAACGTGTTGGAGATATAAATGCAACAATTAATATCTGAATTAAGCCAGATTCTCGAGGTTTCTGATTTGCCTCTTGACTCACCATTCAAATGCATGAACGAGTGGGATTCGCTCAATGCATTGAGCATCATTTCGTTACTTGACTCTTACGGAATTCATATGAGCGCGGAACAGGTAGAAAGCTATCCGAGCATTTCCGAATTCATCCAATATGTCCTCGCAAACAAAAAGCAATAACCTCTACACCTTGATTACAGGGGCAACGTCTAGCATTGGTATTGAGGTTGCGCGCTCCCGTGCAAAAACTGACAATTTGCTTTTGCATGGGCGCGACTCGGACGCTCTATCCAGACTTGCGTCGGAAATAAACAGCCCAAATAAAGTCAAGGTATGGTGTCATGATCTCAATCGGCTCGATGGGTTGCGTGAAGCATTTCTGGAATTACTTGGCCAGGAAGACATCCAGGTTTCCAACGTGGTTCATGCGGCGGGGAGGCTAAAAATACTGCCCTTCAGATCGTTCAAGATTCAAGATACGATGGATATTTTTAGCGTCAATGTGTTCAGCATAATCGAAATTCTACGAGGACTTGCCTGCAAACCCCACCGTGACCACTTGAAATCTGTAGTCATGATTTCAGCCTTCTTCAGCAAATTTGGAGACAAAGGCAATGCGGTCTACTCATCATCTAAAGGTGCGTTGAATAGTTTGATTAAAGGTTTGGCTGTCGAATTTCCACAAACCCGTTTCAATTCCATTATCCTTGGTGCCGTGCGCACGAAGATGACAGAACATTTATTCGAAAAGGGTGCCCACACAGAACGTTTCGACAGATACATATTAGGGACCGGAAGTCCCGACCAAGTCGCCGACGCAGTTGACTTCCTGCTCTTGGATACGCTCTGGATGACCGGCCAGGAATTATTTTTGGATGGTGGAGCATCAATTGCTTAGGCTACGTGCACTGACCCCAAGGAGATTTGATGAACACTTACTTATTCAAGTATGGTAGCCGGGATATCACCCCGGATGATTTGCTAGAGACGCTGCGGCGATTTCAGACCGACCAGTGCGATGTTTTATATGTCCATACGGGCATGCAGTTTGGTCTGCCAAATTTAAAGTTAGGACGTACGACGCTGCTTGAATCTCTGGCTGATGTCCTCTACAAGTTGAACGTCCCAACTATAATCATGCCCACTTATACGTTCAGCTTTTGTAATGCCGAAGTATTCGACCGGGAAAAAACAGCTAGTTCCATGGGGGCATTGAACGAATACCTGCGTACACGTCACAACTGGGTCAGATCGTGCGACCCACTGATGTCGAACATACTGCATGGAAAAGAGCACGGGCTAATAGCCAATATTGGCAAGAATTCGGTTGGCAAGGACTCAACTTTCGATTTGCTGGCAAAGTCGGGGCTCACCGTCAAATTCCTGTTTTTGGGTCCTCGTGTCCACGACTGTTTCACATATATGCACTATCTTGAGGACGTCAAAAAGGTTCCATACCGGTATGATTTTGAGTTTTCAGGAACTATCATCGATGGCGATCGAATATATGAAGACAAATACACACTCTTCATCCGAGATAATGGTGTAGTAGCCGGAGGGGGGGCGAAAATATATGAGAACATACTTATCGAACGCGGCCTGGCGAAATCTGAACTAGTAGGAGGCGGTGCAATTACGGTTCTCGACCTTGAATCTGCCCAGGACACTTACCTTGATCTATTGGAGATGTCCCCCAACTTCTACATTGAGGAAGTCTTCGGGAAGCCTATCCGACCCACGACCTTCTCCACGCGAAAAATGGTTGCACTTTGACGCAGGCTAATAAAGCAGTAACATTAGCAGTTCGCATTATTTTTTTTGAAACCCATCGACTGAACACCAACCGTTAGTAAAGTTTTCGACCTTTGTGGCTGGTTTCGCTTTAGACGGCGGAATTGCTCGCCTCATGTGAACGGGAGTTCGACACTTGGCGAGTGATTTTGGGGGGTTTCGGTGCGATAGTGCTGAGAAATCAAGCGCTTAGGAAGGCCGCCAGAAACTGTTTGTACTGGCAAACTTGAGTATTTAGGGTATTGGCAAATCTTTGTTTCGTTGCTACACTCCCAGCCATGTACGTGAAAGTCACCAAATCTGCCGGTCAT
>Ga0214917_10007911_pt1 | contig 10607 bp, 15 predicted proteins | sample LL_1208_BB_MetaG_FD_177983 | JGI IMG/M metagenome (GOLD analysis project Ga0214917, IMG submission 177983) | Freshwater microbial communities from Lake Lanier, Atlanta, Georgia, United States - LL_1208_BB | ecosystem: Environmental > Aquatic > Freshwater > Lake | place: USA: Georgia | collected...
TTCTTTGCTAGTTCAATCGATATGTCGGACATTCTTTACATTTCCAACTTTCTTGCTGCGTTCTAGCATAAGTTCTTTAACTTGTTCTATTAGTCTTTCGCTAGATTTCTCATCTGTAATTTCTGCCAGCCTGAGTAGCTTATCAGAAATCTGGTCTTTTATGCGATATGCTTCATATTTTGCGCCCCAGGCTTCCAGCTTGACCACGCGCCCCTTTATGCCCGTAACATCGTCCCAACCGTTTTGTATGACGCTCTCTGCCACGCGAAACTGCAGCTTCTCGGCCCCCCAGGCTTCACTTACGTCGCAGAGCCACTCACGAAGTTCATCAATAAGATTAGAAGAAAGGTAAATATTATTCCAGTCTCCAGATACAAGTACTGGAACAAAGACTTCTAGTACATCTACATAACCAAGAAAGCTAGATCCAGCATCATGTACTCCATCAGGCTTCACATACATTCTGCTAGATACGTACTTGGACCATAAACTTTGCATCTTGCGATATACAAGATTTACCAGAACACGTAGTTTCATATACCTATATATAGTTTCTACATGAAGTCTTTTATCTTCTGTACATAAGTTCTCTTGGCTTTTGTAAGTTCAGTAACCAAGTATTCTGTAAGTACATTTTGATCAGATACCAGATTAGCAAACTTTTTATTCACTTCCAGTACTGCATCTGTCATGGCTTCATAAGGTCTATGAGAATGTACACCGATATCTACAAGAGAAGAAACAATAGACTTTCCATCTTTTATATCTCTGTACAATTTTCTGTTCAGTTCTTCTTTCATTTCTTGCTTCCTCTTATATTAGATTCTTGTAAAAGTTGATGAAGGTCTCGGCTTCGCTTATTGTAGCATAGCCTACGCTATGGTACATCAGTTTCTCGTTGAAAAATACTTGAACTTCATAGTCGTAACCATTATGCATGACTACAAAGACATAACCATTTTTTTCTGTCCTGCCTATCAAGGTCAAGACCAACTCGGTACTATTTCTTACTAATAGTTCTTTTAATCGAGAATATATTTGCAGTACTTTTCGAAGTAAAAAAAGCATGGTTCACTCAGACCCCCGCTGTCGAAAAACACGCAACACAAAGCTCGCCCCACATCTATACAAATAATGAAAGAATCACACCATGGCACTTGACAGCTACGAATTATACCTCGCGAAGAAAATCCATACCAATGTCAGAAACTATTTTGACCAAGGTAAGATCACGCTGCAAGAAGCACGCGAACTCGCGCTAGAACACGTGAGAGAACACGCCGGCACCGCTCAGCTGTTTCTGCGCGCCGGCATTCTCACAAATCAAGACTTGACAGATATCGTACCTGCGCCACCAGCCCCAAGCCCCGGCACGCCAGCCTGAAGTTTCTCAGCATCGCCCCGTCAAGTACCACGTCTCTTACGTGCTGAAAATTCAAATCCACAATCTCAAGCCCCACCCACTCGCCAGCATCCAGATACAGGCAGACCATACCGCTCACCAGCACCAGAAACGGCTTGTGCTGATTGGAAAACCCCGTCCTGTACACCACCGCCCCCGTAGTGTCGTCTACGAGCTCAAAACCCGCCGCCCCTTCTGACAGTATAAGTCTCATGAAACCCCTCGCTCATACTGCTAAAAATAAACTCCTATTTGATAGGTATTATTAGAGAAGTACTAAATGTCAGAAGAAGAAAAGCCAGAATTCGACTACGAAGTATTAAAGGAAAGAATAGCCAAGGCTAAAACTAATCCAATGTATGGGCTTACAAAGGATGACGTACAGTATATAGCGGATGAATGGCTAAAGTCTTATAAGGATCTCAAGAAGACTAATAGAAGGTCTATTACAGAGAATCATAACTTTAGAGAGTTCGTAAATATGATATCTAAATATCCACATACGAAGACTCGTGTAGGGTATATGTTATATGTGAATAACTGTATTGTTTCTGTTCTTGGGGGAGAAGGAGCTTTTTGTGATGAACTTACGTATGAAGTAGCTATTCTATCCAAGAACAATGAGTTCATTACTAATCTATTTGAGAATCAGCCAGAGAATCTTCAGATGTCACTACAGTATCAGGATTTGAATGATTTGGCAAAGATTCTTGCTTGGTGTGAAGAATATCAAGGCTAGTATATTTTCTGATAGATTTGGTTTTTCCATCTAACGCCGTAAGGCGTATTTTTTTCTTGTCTTTTCTGTCTATTTGTTTCTGGCTATTCTTTTCTCATCCTTCATTTCTTACTAACACGCGACAACATTTTTCACACCACGATATCTTTGTGTAAAAAATTTTGCGCCTTACGGAAATAAGTACTAAGACAAAAGATAGTGTGAAATATTTCACCATATCTAATTGTGAAAGTAGAAAAAGTTAAGAAATAGCTGATAGAAAATATAACCCCTTCTTAGACTTATGTTAATCATCTAAGAAGGGGTTTAGAGTTATATGAGCTATTTAATTTTTGCGCCAAACGGTATTAGAAATTTTTTTAGAAAACGATATGAGAACTAGTAATCTCTACGATACTTTAAAGATCCAGAATATCCCCAGGAATTATCTTTCTCAGTATCTACTTGAAGATCTTCTCTTTCTGCTGCTGCATCAGGAAGACTATCTAGCATGTCCTTCAAATCTTTTGAAGTGATACCTTTAAGGATGCCTTGGAATTCTTCGTTATTATCCATAAACTATTATAGAGAGAAACCAGAGGGTAGAAAGTGGAAATTGAAACCTCGGGCACGCGCTGGCCCCATGTACATATAGACAAGGTGGGCGAATTCCATCGCAGGACATGCGCGTCTCGCACTGCCCCGTACCCCACCACTAATATTTAAAATAAAAGAACTACAAAAGTATTGTTTTATATTTTCTCTTCTATAGAAGGTGCCGACATAATGTTCAACATTCTGGCTCAGCTTGAGGCTGTTACAGACGATGTAGCAGGGCGTGAGGGGCGCGAGTTGCAAAGCTTGCTGCTCAATGACCCTCAGGTGAAAAGCACGTATAATTTCATCATGGGCAATGAAAAGCTGCGCCTCGCGTTTCGTATGTCACGAAAGTACAATATGGGGGAGATACGCAGCATGGGCACTAGAACAGAGCCCTACATTTACCATATACTTGAAACGGTTGACCTCATGCGCCAACTCAATCTGGACGAGAGTCAAATGATTGCTGCAATGCTGTGTAATGTCGTGGAAAATCAAAAAATGACGTTGGATGAAGTGCGCAAATACTTTGATAGTGGAGTCGTTCAAATTTTAGGAAAATGTGACTTAAACAATAATCCTGATGAGTTTTTCAGGGATGAAATTACCTTAAAAGATCACGAAATTATAAGAAACATCAAGCTTGCCGATAGGATCGTGAAGTTGAACTTTTTACGTAATACAAAAAGTTACGGTGATAGGAAAAAGTCTGTAGAGCTTGTCAATGAGTATGGTAATTTTAAACTAAAGACAGCTGAAAACTTTGACAAGTGGTATTCCGAAGGTACGGATAAAAAACTACAGACTGCCTACGAGAATATCATGGACGAAGGGCATACAGAAGCGATTTTTTAAATCTCTTCAAGGTCTTTGTAGTAAACTTCGCGAATAGAAGCTTTTGCTCCATATCTTGCGATTAAAGACTCTATTGTACCCAATGGGCGTGTCGTGATAAAATCAGGAACGCCTACTACGCTTTTTTTGTAGTAGTCTAAAAAGTCTGCGATGCTAAGATCTGCATGTCCCATGTTAATTAATGTGTGAATGACATTTTGAATGGTGGCTGGTTTGTTCTCTGGAATCTTAATTACCTTTTGAGCCATTTTTAAGTGGGAAGATTCACTGAGCTCTGCAAGTGCGTCACTATGTTCTACTTCGCTTAGAGTTGCATCTGGTCCATAGATGTCGATTAGGGCATCTATCATTCGTATAAGCGGGAACATTGACTTCGCATCTTTTACAGAAGTCTCTGGACCAAGAAGCTTGGTTAAATCTTGAACCATGCTTTTGATCAAGTAGAGCTTTCCTAGCTTTACTTCTTCAGACTCGTTGTTATCCAAAAGTTACAAGCCTCACTACCTACACGAGTTATTAGGTCTCTATTAATCTATATAAGTGTATATGCCCAAGCAAGTACACCCTTTGGTAGGTAAGACGGTCAGTGTTTCTTGGAGGAATCCAGAAGCTGATTGGAACAACTACAAAGTTCTCCACTTTGAATATCCTCTTATTGCCCTACAAGGTATAGAACAAGAAGGAGTAGAGTTCAAGGGAGGGCCTATATGGGTAAGTTTCGATTCCGAAATTGAGTTGCTTGAAGAATTAAGAGATGGCAGTTAAAGTCTTTCAATCAAAATACGGGCATTGGAATGTCCGTGTCGGAAAGATGGTGGCTGTTGGATTCACAAGCAAGATGTTGGCGGAACGCTGGGCGATGTATGTCATGCTCCCCATTGTGTTGAAAAATCTTGTTTTTGAAACATGCATGAGATAGACTACAAGTTTCTTTGTCTCTCTTGCCATGACAGGGCGTTTTCCTGCTTTCACAGCAAAGTTCAGCTAGGTCCCTGCGAGTTCTGCTTGACTCCTGAATCGGTGTGTGTGACCTGCGAGGACAGGTACCGTGTAACCAAGGAGCCACGCGAATCTCGGCGAAAAAAGAAGCGCGGCTCTTGACCCTTCCGGGGGCTGGCTGTTAAGGTAGTGGATGCGGGGAAGCTTGAAACGAACCAGCGTTTCTGTGGCTCTTAAGGGGGGGCCTCGGGAATTGACGAAACAGATTTTGACGCCACAAATGCAGTTAAAGCTTCTCTATCTAAGAGAAGCTTTGAGATCCGGAAAAGTCAAATACATACATATGCAGGATTTCCGCAAGGACTTTGTTAGCATATGTGAGAATGCTCAAAAGGGTAATTCGAACTACGCAATCTTGCAAAAAGCAAGAATCGGTGTGATGGTTACGCAGGGCGAGGTCTTTCCTGTCCTTCTGGAAGTTTTGGACTTTCTTACGGGCCCGGATGGACCATTCGACTTGACGGAGCAGTAATTTAGTGATACACTAGCCCTGTGGATGCCTGTAGAAGGAGCACAGGGCTATGTTGTGGCGCATTCTGTTCACGCCGGGAGTACCGTTTCTGTACCGGGTCATCTTTCTGGCCTGGGAAGTAGCGATTCATTGGGCTGCGACTTGGATTCTGGCCATCTCGTTCTTTCTGTTGGCGATCATGGCAGGCGCTCCAGTGATCTTTGTCTGGGACAATGGGTCCTTGGGAGCGGAACTTCGGCAGTCCATCGAATATGTACAGCACATGCATGAGTTTAACACATGGGAAGCCTTTTTGAGTTTTAACTGGTACTTCCGGTTATCTTTCATGGTCGGATGCTTCTTCCCCTTTGCTCACTTTTTTCTGGGATGGGGCTTGAAACCCCTTGGTAACTTTGGTGAGGAGTAAATATTTTTACTATATTTAGTTATGCGCAAACAAATAGATCTTTTTAAAGTTTACATGTCCTCACGCGCTGGTGAAGCTGCAAGTAAAGTCTTGTCCAGTGGGTTTATCGGACAAGGTCCTGTTGTTAATGAATTTGAAGCGGCATTACGTTTAAGATTTTCTCAGGACCATCTTGTGACACTTAATAGTGGCACATCTGCTTTACACTTAGCTCTACATTTGATTAAAACTAAACTAGGTCTCGACCAAAACTCTGAAGTTCTTACGACAGCTCTTACTTGCACAGCTACAAATTGGCCTATACTAGCAAATGGTTTAAAAATTAAATGGGTAGATATAGACCCATCGACTCTAAACATGGATTTGGCAGATTTAGAGAGTAAGATAACAGAAAATACTAGAGTTATTATGGTTGTCCATTGGGGGGGATATCCTAATGACTTAGATCAGCTTTCCCAAATACAAGACAGGTGTGAACAGCGCTTTGGTTTTAGGCCTTTTATTATTGAAGACTGTGCCCACTCTTTTGGCTCTTCTTATAAAGGAAGAATGGTTGGGACAAGCGGGCCAAACTTTTGCGCATTTAGCTTTCAAGCTATTAAGCATTTCACGACAGTAGACGGTGGGATGCTAACTATACCAAAAGATACCGATTTTGAAAAGAGAGCTCGATTAATTAGATGGTATGGGATTGACAGAGAGTCCAATAGAAAAGATTTTAGATGTGAAGAAGATATCCCAGAATGGGGATACAAATTTCACATGAACGATGTTAATGCTTCTATTGGTCTTTGCAACTTACAAGAAGTAGATGAAGTCATTGCTAAGCATAAACGAAATGCGGAATTTTATGATAAAGAATTAGATAATGTTCCCGGTCTTCAATTACTTAAGCGGGAAAAAGGTTTTGATTCTTCTTTCTGGATCTATAGCATGCTGGTAGAGGATCGTGAATCTTTCATGAGATCCATGAAAGATAGAAATATAATTGTAAGCCAAGTACATGAAAGAAATGATAAGCATACTTGCGTATCTCATTTTAAGACTCATTTAAAAAACCTAGAAAAAACTATTTCTCAAGTTATATCTATTCCAGTAGGCTGGTGGGTAACCCCGGAAGACGCTCAGTATGTGGTGGAGTCAATAAAACAAGGATGGTAAATGTACTCCCATAAAAATGGGCTAGTTCTACGTAAAGTAGAGGAGCATGACCTTCAGGATCTTAAGGCTCTTAAGCAAGAATCTTGGTATGCTACCCATACCACGGTTTTTTTAAACGACCAAGATCAACAAGATTGGTTTTTCAGGAATATAAAAGACCATAGAAGTCTTACTTTAATTTCCGAATTTGAAAATGAGGCGATTGGTACGTATAAAATTGCTAATATAGATCCAATTAGTCACACTGCCCAGATAGGTTATGATATATATAAGTCTTTTAGGGGACAAGGACTAGGGTATAAAATTGTAGAAGCTGGCACTGCTTTTGCTTTTGAGATACTAAATATACACAGATGTGAAGCTGAAGTTTTATCTAACAATATTGCCTCATCGAAAGTTATTGAAGCCGCTGGCTTTGTGCTAGAAGGTATTAAACGTAAATCTATTTTTAAATGTGGAGAATATTTAGATAGTAAAATTTATGGAATTTTAAAAGAAGATTGGTATGTAAAAAACCCAGTAGTGGCAAATATTTCTTACACGCCAAAGGATGGTAAAAATTGGAAGAGCTAAAAATTCTTATACAGTTACTATACTATGAGCGCCCTAACCTTGTAAAAAATGCTTTACATAGTATACTTAACTTAAACTACTCCAACTGGCACGTAGCGGCTATTGATGATGGCAGTAGTACCCCTTTAGAACCTATTATTAAAGAGTATTTTCCTGAAAAACTACACAGCAAGTTCACTTTCTATAACACTTATGAAACTGTAGAGCAGAAAAATACTCAGGGTGGGGCATCTTTTGGCAGATTAATGAATGTCAGTATGGAAGAAAATAATTGTGATCTTGCTATCATGCTTTGTGATGATGATGCTATACACCAAGATTATTTTAAAAAGCTTAATGATTTTTTTAATATGGAATCTGCAATTGTATACGGATACTCTTGGGTTATACCTTTCAATCCCAATGAGTTTTTTTATGCAGACAGCCCTATACGTTTAGATTCTCACTTAAATAAAAATTCTGACTATATAATACCCCATAGAGCGGTAGATGCATCTCAGGTTGCTTGGAGGATAGCTCCGGTATTAAAAGAGGGTATTCAGTTCCCTTACCCACAAACAAGAAATTTAGATGAATCTTTTTACGGTCAGTTATTTGCTAAATTTGGACCCTGTAAGCTTATAGGATGTATAGGTCAATATAAAGGGCATTTTAGTCAACAGCTAGGATCAAGGGCTGATGATTTTGGGGCTACTGAATAGTTTAAGCCCACTATAATACCTTATGGATAACCTACCTATTTCACGCCTCAACGCAGAGCTAGAGACTTTCAAGAGGGATATAGTTGAGAAGATCAAGTTCATTTCTGAAAATGCTCCGTCTCTTAGTAAGGACGTCATGGACCAGAAAGTCTTAGAGATACAGAACCTTCAGTCTACAATTCAGCACAAGACAAATGAGTACTTCAACTCAGTGTCTCAGAAGGCCATTGAGACTAACTACACTCCTGAGCAGGTTGCTGAACTCTCTAAGCAGATCCAAGAGAACTTAAAGAATTTCAATAGCTGATACTATAAGAATCTACGAGGAGATAGAATATGGCAAAGAAGATTCTTTTTGGTGAGGAAGCCAGAAAGGCGTTGGAGCGTGGTATTGACAGGGTAGCTGAAACTGTCAAGGTCACTTTAGGGCCTAAAGGGCGAAATGTAGTTCTTGGTAGGAATACGGAATCGCCTCAGATCGTTAATGATGGTGTTACCATTGCAAAAGAAATTGAAATCGAAGACCCCCTAGAGAATGCGGGGGCAGCTTTGATTCGTGAGGTCGCTCTACAGACTAACAACAAGGCCGGTGACGGTACGACGACTTCTACTGTTTTGACTCAGGCTCTTGTCAAAGAAGGTCTTAAAAATGTTGCTGCTGGGGAAAATCCAGTTGGCATTCGTAATGGTATGAATAAGGCAATGGAAATTGTCGTAGATGCAATTAGAGATATGGCTATTCCTGTAGATACTCGGGAACAGGTAGAGCGTGTAGCTACTATTTCTAGTGGTAGTCAGGATGTAGGAGCTTTGATTGCAGAAGCCATGGAACTAGTCGGTAAAGACGGTGTCATTACCGTCGATGAGTCCAAGACCATGACTACTGTTCTTGAAACAATGGAAGGCTTTACTCTTGATAAAGGTTACCTATCCCCGCACTTTGTAGTTGAAGATACCGATAACTACGAAGTTACACTAGACTCTCCTCTTGTTCTTGTTACAGACAAGAGTCTCAATATCCTTGGTGATGTAGTGCAGCTTCTTGAAAGCGTACTTAAGTCTGGTCAGAGTCTTTTTATTGTCGCTGAAGATGTCTCAGGTGACGTTCTTCCAACTCTACTGGCAAATGCAAATCGTGGTGGCCTGAAGTCTGTCGCGATTAAAGCTCCCGGTTATGGAGATAGGAAGAAGGATCTTCTTGCAGATATCGCTACTCTTACTGGGGCAGAAGTAATCACTGCCGACAAGGGCCTTGAGCTAAGAGCGGCTACTCTTGAGCATCTGGGTATTGCAAGCAAAGTTGTCGTAGGTAGGAATAAGACTACTATTATCGGGACTGGCGATGAAGTAACCATGGAAGCAATCGAGAATCGTATCGATCAGCTACGTAACTTAATCAACAGCACTGAATCAGAGTTTGATCGCGATAAGCTCCATGAGCGTATCAGTAGGCTTTCTGGTGGCGTTGCGGTCATTAAGGTAGGCGCCAGCAGTGAAGTAGAGCTTAAGGACCAGAAGCTTCGTATCGAAGACGCTCTTAATGCTACACAAGCCGCAGTTCTTGAAGGTATTGTACCTGGTGGTGGTTCAGCTTTGCTGCACGCTACCAAGGTGCTTGAAGATCACTTGGATGAGTTCAGCACAAGTGAATTGGTCGGGGCTCAAATTCTCCTCCGAGCCCTGACCTACCCTATCAAGCAGATCGCAACCAATGCTGGATTGGAAGGTGGTATGATCGCTCAGGCTGTACGCTTGGCTGATGCACCTTTTGGTTACGATGCACAGAATGGGACTTATGGCGATATGTTTGAACTAGGCGTTGTGGACCCCACCAAGGTCGTTAGGAGCGCACTAGAAAACGCAGTATCTATTGCTTCTATGTTCTTGACTACTGAAGTTCTGGTTGTTGAGAATAGAGACTCAAATAACTCTTTGGAGTGATTTGATTGACCTACAGGCAGCGTACTTTTCAGTGCGCTGCCTTTTCTTTTCTTCTTTGTTAAAACGCTTATAGTAGTAAGTATTTTGGAGCTGTAATGTACGAAAATTTATTCGATAAGAAGACTTACAACCGGATCAAAACTGACATTTTACATGTCCAGCACGATTTGATGACCGATCAAGAGCGTGATGTTAAGGTTGCTCATATAGTCGATTACGTATCTGAGTTTATACCTAAGGTAGCCAATCTATCTTCTAACGAATCTATCATCAATGAGCTTAATCAGCTTTTTGGTATTACGGAACCTGAAGCTAACCCACTCACCAAGAAGGAAGCTCGTCTTATTATCAATGATTTGATTGAGCTCAAGCATAACACTAGCTTGACTGAAGCTGAACGTAAGTCTGCCTTAAGCAAGATATCTAAGTTGCTTAAAACTGCTGAAAAAACTTGGAGGAACTGGTATAAAGATCAGTTTGAGAAAGCTTCTGCAAATGATGATCTTCAGACTTGGATAAAGCTTATGCAAGAAGTTCAAGCTAATAATGTCAAGGAACCCGGCGGTAGCTTGAACATTACTCAAAGGTTTGTTGTAGGACAGGGTATAAAAAGACCTACTGGACAAGGTGGCGGACAGCAGAACCAACAGAACCAGCAACCTCAACCTACTCAGCAACCTCAACCTACTCAGCAACCTCAACCTACTCAGCAACCTCAACCTACTCAGCAGCCCCAGCCTACTCAGCAGCCCCAGCCTACTCAGCAGCCCCAACCTACC
>Ga0214917_10007914_pt1 | contig 10603 bp, 8 predicted proteins | sample LL_1208_BB_MetaG_FD_177983 | JGI IMG/M metagenome (GOLD analysis project Ga0214917, IMG submission 177983) | Freshwater microbial communities from Lake Lanier, Atlanta, Georgia, United States - LL_1208_BB | ecosystem: Environmental > Aquatic > Freshwater > Lake | place: USA: Georgia | collected...
TCAAGGGGGCCAATTCCACCCACCAGCCCTCAGCGGCAAGGAAGGTTCTATAAGGCGCAAGTTCTGCCCACAGGTCCGTCTCCCGAATGTCAATCACAACTTTCACGGGTGTTGTGGGTGGGGTGGCCATTATCTTTTTCTTGGGTCGGCAACTTCTAAACCTCCGCGTTGCCGCGTCTATCCGACACATAAAAACTCGCCGCCCACCCTGGATGGGAACATGGACGCCTCATGTTTCTTTTTACTAAAATGAAATTCTCGGGTCGCCGAACCAAGCCTTGTCCGGCTCCCATCCTAGGCCTCCAACAAGAATTTTCACCCCAATTTTTACTTGCTGCTTCGGCGCGGCTAAATGAATTCCTCGTTGACTGTGTTTGAAGTTCTGAATTTCAAACACTGCAATTGATTAATCATACTATAATTTTGAAAAGAAACTTTTAACTTTTTCAGTTTCCTCATCAATCCTTTTTTGCGCCTCTTGATGTTTCTTATCTGCTATTTCTACGAGTAATTTTATGTTTTTTTGAATCTCGATTAAAGATCTACCGGTCTCAATTGCGTGCTGAAGACGCCTTCCGTGTTCTTTTAATCGTTGTTGTAATCTATACTTTTGAATTTCATTCCAATCTAAATCAAATTCATATGGGTCGCACCCACAGACTTCCTCGTCTAATTCACCATAACGCGCTTTTTCTGCAGCATTATATTCTTCTTCAAGTGCTTCAAGCAATAGAGTGTGAGTTTCTGAGAGTATTACATTCTCTGGAATATTAGATATGAATACAGTGTCCGTATTCAAGTTTAGAGTTGTAAAATCAGCCATTAGGTATTTTTAGCATCCGATTTCTTTAGACTTTGGACATTAAAAAATATCAGCATTGAAAAACTTTCGTTTTTCTTTTTTTCTGTTTTTGCAGTTTTTCATTCAAACTGTGCATTAGTTTAACTGTGCAAGTTATTGGTGGACTATAAACACTCAAACAAGAACTTTACGCAGTTGGCAGGGTTTGCGAAATACAAGGACTCAGAGAGCGCTTGGCGAATGCGCTTCTGTAAGAATGCCATCTGCTTACGGTAACCGGCCAGACAATCCAGGCCAAGTTTGTTGCTATAGCCATATTCTTTCTGGATCATCACACGAACCATCGCAAGTTCGTCCTCTGTAAGTGTTTTAGGGTCGCGATAGCGGGGATGGACGTTTGACATGTCTTCTTCCTCTTCGTCCTCGTAGCGTTCGTAGTCGTCATCGGAGTCATCATCGTAACTGCTGCGGAATCGTTGGCGAAGCGCATAACGTGCGTCCGCCTTGGCCCAACGCGCCCAACGGGCGGCTTCCGCTGCTGCTTGGGCCTCCTCCTCGGCCTGAAGTTTGGCTTCCACGACCACAGTCGCCTCGGCCATTTCGTCGGCGGAGGGAGGGCCGTAGTAGGCGGCAAGCGCATGACGGCGGCGTTCCCAGGCGCGCCGCTGCTGCTCGGCCTCCCACTTTTCCATTTCAGCGAGACTGGAGCGAAGGCGATCCTTGGTTTGATTCAATTTGTCTTGGAGTGCGAAAAGGGCAAGGGCAAACTTTGTGATTCCGTACTTCTCACAGTCTTCCCTGGAATAAACTTGCTGGGTCGGTGTGTTTTCAGGCAGCGTTTTGGTGTATTGGCGCCAAGAGGCTGCTGTGGGGGCGGGTTCGGGTTCGGATTCTGATTCGGGTTCAGGGTGCAGACCCAAGCGATAGCGTAATTCGGCTCGTGAGTATAGAGTGGGCGGAGGGGGTGGTGTAAAAGCAGTCACGCGGGCAATCGGTTTGTCAGAGTCGGTGGAAACGGCAAGAACGAGGCGGGTATCATAGGAAAACGTACGAGCGGATTCGGCGGCAAGGCGATCAATAAACGAGTTGGCAGGAGAAGTTTTGCTCTCTCAAGGCGCTCCCACGCCAAGGAGATAGCCGGTGAGTCGGTACACTGAGCGCTACCTCAGGACCCAGGCGGTTGAGAACCATTTGGTTCTCCTCGTGTCACCCACGGGCAGTCGCTAGGGGCTCAAAGTCCCCATGAAGGATGCGACCACTACTATCCTTACCGATTCGGACTTGGACCCCATCCCAAGGAGTCGTACCGCTTTCGGGCTCGAAAAGGCCAGGGGTGGATGCCAACCCACCCTAGACTTAGGAGCATGCGTCACGAAGCATTGACTGTCGATGTGTGAATTGCGCTCTGTCCTCAGTCCGCGGTCCGTCAAGACCTGAAGTACAGCAAGTATGCCGAGCAGCCGCGGAGACCTTGACGATTGCACGTCAAGGAACCCTCCGTACTTACACTGGCACCTTTCGCCGACCCGAACCCAAAGCCACAATCCCCATACAGATCCGTCGCCGCCACCACGCCTGGACCACCTGAGTCCCGCCAAGGGTTGCTCAGGTTTCACGCCAGATTCGTTTGTGGGTCCTTCCCACAAACACCCAACCCCCTGACAAGGGCTCGGCACTCTTCCTTTCTTTGGCAAAATTGCTTTCAATTTTTCCAATAAAAAGCGATCATCCGTGTCAATCCGTATGTCCTATTTTATCCATGGGCCTAGTACCACTGACGGTTATCCATCGTCGGCGCAAACATCCGTTCCAGTCCCGGTGTCCATTTATTGAAATCCTTGTAATTCCAGAACCGGTTGTTCGCCGTATCGGCCACACCTGACTTATCAAAATAGGGGTCGTCTTGGAGCCGATTCATTATATTCAGTTCGGGTTTGGGAACATGGAGCCCCTTCTCCGTCGCGAGTGCAATGGTCATTGCCTGCGAATCCTCCCATGTCTCCTTGCGCGCCTTCGGAATCAATTCGCTCACCTCCCATTTGTTCTCACCTGTTTTGGAGACCACGGGTTGCCAATGTTTGTCCCCCGCATACATTTGATTCACGAGTTTCGCAACGGCCGCCGTTTCCTTATCAACCTTGTGTTCCGTCAAATCCGTGGGTCGGTAACTCGCCAAAATGCGTGCCTCGCGTTGCTTGGTTGCCTCTTCATCGGGTGGTAACACGTCGCCGCCTTGCATGTTCTTAAAGAAGACACTTGTTTTCGGATCCTTCCACATTTCACTTTCACGCCCCGCCACAAATTCGTCCTCGGATGCCGCACGGGCTTCGGCGTTAAAGGGCAGATTTGCCCAATCAAGATTGTGTTGTTCAATCAACGCCGATTTCACCTCGCCACTCAGTTCATTGCGCGACGGACGTTCCGACTGTTCGACGCGTGTGTATTCATAGTCATCCAACTTGTTAATGGGTGTCTTGGCGCTCGTCTGTTCGTCGGAGGTGTTGAAATCCAGGACCGCCCGTGTTGCCGTTTCTCGTTTCACATCCGAGGGTGGAATTGTATCCGTTCCAAGACCGCCCAGAATTCCAAGTGGTGCCTCGCGTGCAGCAATTACTTTGGGCGGAATACACTTGGCACCCCGCGCATACAAATCGGACAAATAAGACGTGTAATCGGACAGTGTAGGAAATGAGCGGCCGCCAGGATTCACATGAATCAGTCCATCGGGTCCGCGTTTGGCTTCCGTGGGACATACGATTTCCGCCGTTTCAAACAGTTCAATCTGCGCCCCCTTTCTTTTTGGGAAAAGCATAACGAGTACTGCCAGGACAAGGAGTCCCGCTACGATGAAAAGACCGTTTTTGCTCTTCATTCCTTCCTAGGATGGCGTTGGAATTCCGTTTACCAGAGTAGAAAGATGCCTCAAACACGGAATCGCCGCGGTCGCTTCGCAAAGGCGGGCGGACCTCTTGATGTTCGCTCCGCTGATAGCGTCCCTGCGCTTGAAAAAATGCTCAACGGGCCACGGACGACCTTTGTGCTGATTTACGCCGATTGGTGCGGACACTGCCACAAATATATGCCGACCTGGGAAAAGTTGGAGCGCCTGCCGAATCGTACGGCCAACATTGCCAAAGTTCGTGATGACATGCAGGCGCAAAGTCCCACACTGCGCAACGCCAGCATTCTGGGCTACCCGAGTGTGGTCCGTGTGCTGCCTTCGGGAAAAGTGGCCGAGTTTGTTTCACCGGGTTCTTCGGAACCGACAAATGCCATTCCGCCGACGGATATGCGCAACGTTGATTATATGCGTAAACAGTTGACGGCGTCTTCCAATGTTTCAAACACGCCGATTGCGACACCCTCCGCTAATGTCGCAAATATGGTATCAAGCACGCCCCGTCGCGCGGAAACACCCTTGCCTCCCGCACCTGTGGACGCAGGGGAAGCGGGTGATCAAGGAATTCTTCAAAGTGTGAGTGAGGTGGCCGCAAAAAATGCAGTTCTTCAACGCGGCGGTGCGCTGGGTCTTGGTGCTGCCGTTGAAATGACGAATCAAAAAGGTGGTGCTCTTGGCGCGGCGATTGGTTCGGCCATTCAGGCCGCAGGACCGGCCGCACTTCTTTATGCCGCCCACGCACTTCTTACACGTCGTGCGCGCCGCACGGCCTCCTATCGGTCGCCGAAACGGAGCGGTCGGCGGGGCTCCACACGCCGGCTGCGTCGCGGTCTTTAAGCCCTAGGCGCCGCGACCAGGGCCTAAAGACCCATCGGGCGACCCCCGTCAAAAAAATTGAAACATCCTTCAAGTGGAAACAAGAATCGTGGAACAACTTTTCTTGTTTCTCCCTTCGCCTTTCGCCTTCTTCCGTTTTCCTTTTCCTTTCCCTCAAAATGTGCGCCCTCAGGGTCGTCCGCACCATCCTCGTCTCCCGTCGCGCTTCTCCACCCTCATCAAGCATGGCTGCCGCCACCGCCACAACAGCCGCTGCACCTACCACAGGACGCACACGTTTCAATATTGTTGCAACCGTGTGGAGTGGTGAAAAACTGTTGGAACGTGATTTGCGTTTTAACTTCTTTTCCCTCACAACGCCTGAAGATATTGCGACCTTTCAGACCGTGTTGGAAGTCCTCCAACAATTTGTACAGAAGGATCGGGCAATTGGAATGAATGAGCGTACAGGTCAATTGAAGGCGACCGTTTCAGATATTCAGATTAAACCACTTGCTGCGCAACTGGAGGCGCGTGGAATCTCAGTAAAATGGCATCGGCTTGACGGGCGCTAAGCGCCCGAAAAACACGCGCACAAGTAAATGTGTTGGAATGCGGAAGTATCTTTACAATCCTTTTTCCTTGGAATTCTGGCACTTGGTGTGGGGTGGGCCACAGGCCTTTCTCTGCCCATCCTCTTTTTTTGTCTTACAATTGTGCTTATGCAGTTAGTGGAATATGTTGTCTGGAAAAATTATGACGACAAGCAGGTGAATCGAAGCGCAAGTTATGCCGCCGCGACACTTCTTGCCCTTCAACCGGTCGCTTCCATCCTCACCCTCACTTCCAACACATCTCGCCTTGCTCTGCTTTTCGGCTACGCGGTGGCGAGCGGGCTGAGTCAACTGTTTGATCACCCGCGTGATTATTCCATGACAGTTGCGGACAATGGACACCTGGCCTGGAATTGGCTGGATAAAACACCGGCCAGTCTGCTGAATTTGGCCATTTACTTTTTCTTTCTTTTTGTACCTCTTGTTTTGACACAGAAATGGGAATTGCTTGGGTTGGCGATTAGTACCCTTGCGGTAAGCCTATTTAGTTTCTGGCGCACCAATACCTGGGGCTCACTTTGGTGTTGGTTGGTGAATGGAATTGTTCTTCTTGTTGCCGGAAAACAAGTGTTTGTGAAAAAATGAAACGCGTAGAATCGCTGTGCCTTTTTTCACCTTCCGTCAAAAACCAGTATGGCCGCAACCGCACGACTCAATCCCGAAACGCAACCGCTGCTCTTTCACTGTAAGGATCTGCTTGCCCGCGACGCATTTGTTTTAGCAGCCGAGGCCTCTGACAGTGACGATGCGCGCTCCTTCTCCAGCGGCGATGCGGAAACCCGCGCTCCCGCACGCTCCAAACTCAGTAATCGCCGATTCCAAATTCTTCTGTTTGGAACCGACGAGGCCGGTCGCAGCATTTCGCTGGCCGTTGACAATTTCCGCCCTTTCTTCTATGTCCGCATTCCCGATGTCCTTGCAAAATCCGCGGCAGCGCATCGCAACCTGATTACATGGATGATGCACGGCGTTCCTGCCGATGCGGCGCCTCACACAAGCATGGAAATTGAGACCCATAAAACGCTCTGGGATTTCAATGCCGGCACGGCGGCGACCTTCTTGAAAATCACCGTTCCGTCGCAGGCGTTGTGGCGCTCCCTGAAAGACCGACTTCTTACAGCGGCCTCTGAACCGATCGTGTATGAATCGCGGTCCATGTTTGGCGCAGCGGCCGTTCCCACACTTCGAACAGCGCCGCGTGCCACGGCAGGTGCCTGTGCCGACGTGGCTTCTCTCAGCGACAACGGCTCGCACATTGCGCTCAAGGTGTATGAGGCGAATATTGACCCCGTGCTCCGCTTCTTCCATATTCAGGATGTCTCACCCGCCGGCTGGATTCGCGTGGAAGCCGGTGATTGGGATTTCAGCGACAGTCGCGACACAAAAACCGACGTGTCCGCCGTCTGTAGCGCCGGCGATGTGAAAGCGGGTCCCGATGGAATGGCACCTTTCCTCATGGGTTCATGGGATATTGAATGTAACAGTAGTCACGGCGATTTCCCACTGGCCGTGAAAACCTGGCTGAAACCCGTGCGTGAACTGTTTGAACTTGGAATGGCAACGGAAGGCGCTGAATTTCCAACATCCGTTGAGGCACTCTGCGAGATGCTAGCGGCGGCCATTAACGGAACTTCTGCCAAGTTGTCGCCCATTTACCTGAAGCGCAAAGGAGCGGGTGCCATGTTGGGCGAAACGCTGCGATTGATGTTGGAGGGCAAAGCGGCACTCAGGCAGACCGCGGATGCCCTTGTTGCCGTGCGTGGCGCGTTTGCCCTGAAAGGCGATGCGCGTGATGCCGCACTGAAACAGTTAGAGGTGGCCTTGACGAAGGGTCTACCCGCCATTGCAGGTGATGAAATCATTCAGATTGGGACGGTTTTGTATCGCCGTGGTACACCTGTCAGCAAACATATTTGGGTGCTGGGGACCGTGAAGGAGTCCGATGTGCGGCCGCCAGGTGCCGAAGTACCCATTCAAGTCTTCCCCTTTGCTGACGAGGCCGCCATGTTACGATCCTGGCTTGCCTGGATTGGTCGTAACAAGGTCGATATTCTTATCGGCTACAACATCTTTGGGTTTGATTCCAAATATGTGTATGATCGCCTGGTGGAACTTGTGGGTGCCGCAGCAGTGAAGAATTACGTGGAGCCACTGAGTTGTCTTCGCTCCCGTCCTCCTCGACTGGAGCGCAAGGAACTCTCCTCCTCGGCCATGGGCGACAACGTAATGCATTTCCTGGGTATGCCGGGCCGCCTACAGATTGACCTCATGCTTCATGTAAAACGCAATCACAACCTGGATTCCTACAGTCTTGATAATGTGTCCAAGAATTTCGTGAGCGACGACATTTTGTCGCCACTTGTGCCGGCCAGCGTGACGCCTGCGGGCGGCGCAGGGGACGCACGGGGGAGTGTTGGAGGCACTGGAGACCAATTTCGTTTCACTACAAAATCCACGAAGGGACTGATGGTCGGCCGCTACATTGCGCTTCTTGATGAAGAGAATGACAGCGTTGTCAACAAATGTCTTGTCGCAGCCGTGGAGCCGAAAGCCATTACGATTCACATTGAAGGCGGTGCAGCGACGCTGGCCGACAATGGTGGCACGCCCGTCAAATGGGCGCAGGTGAAGGACGATGTTTCACCCAAAGACATTTTCCGCCTTCATCGCGGCTCGGCCGCCGATCGCGCCATTATTGCCCGTTATTGCCTACAGGATTGCGACCTGGTCATGGAACTCTTCAACAAGTTGGAAGTGTTGAACAATTCGGTAGCAATGGCAAACGTTTGTTCCGTGCCTGTTGGCTACATTTTCATGCGGGGGCAAGGAATTAAAATTGAGTCGTTGATTTTCAAGGAGTGCCGACGGGTGGACCAACTTATTGAGGTTCTTCCTTCGGCACCGCGCGGCACCGATGAGGCGGAGACCACGGGTGGCGTTGAGGGTGACGAAGACGATGAGGACGACGAGGAGGACGAGGGATCCTACGAGGGCGCAATTGTCCTGAAACCTCAGACAGGAATTTACTTGGACGATCCTGTGACGGCGGACGACTTTGCCTCCCTCTACCCTTCTACCATCATCAGTGAAAACATTTCCCACGACACCTTGATTTGGGTCAAAGATTACGATGTGGATGGCAAGTTTGTTTGTGTACGCGAGGGTTCCGACAAATATGACAACCTGCCCGGTGCCAAATATGTGAATGTGGAGTTTGACATTCTGCGCGCCGACCCCGCTGACAAACGCAAACATCCCGCCAAGATTCGCGATGGCACACGCGTGGCGCGCTACATTCAGCCAGCGGCTGCAGGAGCAGGTGTAGGAATTCAGGGCACCATTCCACGCATCCTTGAAATGTTGCTGGATTCCCGAAAGCGTTGTCGCAAACTGATTGCGACGGAACCCGATGAATTCCGCAAAGCGTTGCTCGATGCGCAGCAATTGGCCTACAAACTGACCGCCAATTCGTTGTATGGACAACTTGGTTCCGCCACCTTCAAAATCCGTCGGCAAGTGTTGGCGGCGTCAACAACGGGCTACGGTCGTAAGCAACTCATGTTTGCGAAAGCGGTCATTGAGGAGGTGTATGGAGGCGGAAAAGACCCACGGTGTGATGTGGAATGTGTGTATGGCGACACCGATTCCATTTTCCTGCGCTTCCGTCCGCGCAATCCGACAACAGGTGAGCGCCTTCATGGCGCCGAAGCGCTCAAGGTCGCCAAAGACTTGACCATTGAATCGGGCAAACTTGTTTCCTCGTGTTTGAAGCCACCCCACGATTTTGAGTTTGACAAGATCTTCAAGTCGTTCATTCTGCTCAGCAAGAAGCGTTATGTGGGCGATATGTCCGAAGATGGCCTGGAAGACGGTGATTTCCATCGTAAAAGTATGGGCATTGTCATGAAACGCCGTGATAATGCACCCATTGTGAAATATGTGTATGGCAATGCCGTCAATGAAATCCTGAAATCCAACAGTGTCGAAGAATCCGTCAAGACGGCAACCGCGTTTGTTCAGAACGCCGCGCGCGACCTGCTTGCGGGGAAGTTTGCGCTCAACAAACTCACAATTACCAAGTCGCTCTCCGGTTCCTACAAAGATCCAAAGCGCATTGCGCACAAAGTGCTGGCGGATCGCATTGGAGAACGGGATCCTGGCAACAAACCGAATTCCAATGATCGCATTCCTTTTGTCTACATTTCGCATGGCGCAGGTCCGGCACCAAAACTCCAAGGCGACCGGATTGAATTGCCGTCCTACATTCTGGAAAAAGGGCTGACACCTGATTACGCCTTTTACATTACGAATCAAATTGCGAAGCCGATTTCCCAAGTCTTTGGTCTGGCGGTGGAACATATGCCGCGTGTGAGCGCGGTGGATTTGGCGGGGACTGCCAAGGCCCGTAGCGTTGTGAAGGCACGTGAGAAACTTGCGAGCGACCTGCTCTTCCAACAGGTTCTGGTCGATGCCGCACGTCGGCCTGAAGCAATGGAAGCAAAAGGTCAAAAATCCATTGCGTCCATGTTTGCGGCAGCGGCCAAGGAAAAGAAAGCCTAAGCGCCAATGAAAAAAAGCGGTCCTAGAAAGATGAACACATACGATTTACCCACGAACCTGATTGAACCACCTGCGTACGAGGCAGTTGCGTTTGAAGACATTGAAGAAGACAAGTTTTACTTTGTTCGAATGACAAAGACCGACGGAATTCTGGTGGACATGGTCCTTTTTACAGACCCGTTCCCTCGCGGCTCTGTGAGACGAGTGAAAGATGAAAATACCGTACGACCCTTCTTAGTTGCGACACGAGGCTTCAAACGGGTTGTTGAGAAGGCGATTCTTGACGAGGCGGGTGTTTCTATTGCAGGTGAACATGCAAACAAAGTTGTCTCTATGGATGAGTTTCTTTCCTTTTTTGATGACCCCGAGGACCCAGAATTTGAAATGGCGTTCACTAAATTACCGTATGCAAAGGATGCGGAAGATCATTTGATACCAACCGATTGGTTAGAACATGATCTTAACAGTCATCCTTTAAGGTTTCCAGTAGGAAAAGAATACATCAAGATGGAATTTAATCCATCCGAATATGGGTATGTTTTTTACAAAGAAGCAACTGTATCAACCAATGCTTCTGCTTCTGCTACTTCTGCTACAAATGCTGTATCGAGTGCCTCCGCCGGCCAGCGCCGTGGAACAAGGCGACCGCGACGTAAACAACGCAAGACACGGAGTCGCTTAAATCGTCGCCGGTACTCTTCGCAATAATTTGTCTACTTCCGGTGGCGACGTGTCTTGCGCTGTTTCTTTGTACCGCGGCGCATACTTACACCTTTGCGTCTCCGTTCAGAGGGAGCAGGCATATTGGGTTCATAGGGTTCATTATTTGCACTCGGTTCAGCGGGCGGAGCAGGAGCAGGGACAGGGGCAAGTGCTGCCGCCGGAAGCGCAGCAGGTGGGGCAGGAACAACA
>Ga0214917_10007916_pt1 | contig 10599 bp, 9 predicted proteins | sample LL_1208_BB_MetaG_FD_177983 | JGI IMG/M metagenome (GOLD analysis project Ga0214917, IMG submission 177983) | Freshwater microbial communities from Lake Lanier, Atlanta, Georgia, United States - LL_1208_BB | ecosystem: Environmental > Aquatic > Freshwater > Lake | place: USA: Georgia | collected...
CGATCGGCGCGGAGATCATCCGCCGCGCGGTCGAACAGCCCCTGCGGACGCTGGCGGACAACGCCGGGGTCGAGGGCTCGATCGTCGTCCAGGAAGTGAAGAGCCGGAAGGGCGCCGAGGGCTACAATGTGGCCACCGGCGACTACAGCGACCTGCTCAAGGCCGGCGTGGTCGACCCCACCAAGGTCACCCGTTCCGCCCTGCAGAATGCCAGCTCCATCGCCGGGCTGCTCCTCACCACGGAAGCCGTGGTGACCGAGCTGCCGGAGAAGGAAAAGGAAAAGGCTCCGGCCGGCGGTCACGGCGGAGGGATGGACTACTAAGCCATTCGCAAGATTTTCCCCCCGGGGTACGTCCCCCGCGGGGAAGCCGATCGGGGGCGCGGTTCCGCAAGGGGCTGCGCCCCCGCCGGTTTTAAGTGGAAGGGGAATCGGAGATTAAAATGAAAGGATCAGGAGGAGCCGTCCGGCAGGCCAAGCTTGGCGCGGAGTTCCTTGGGATTCTGGGCGTACTCTACGGCTTCTTCGGCCTCCAGCTTGCCCTCGTCAACCAGTTGGCTGAGGTGGGTGTCGAGCTGGATCATGCCGCTCTTTGACCCGAGCTGGATTTCCGAATCGAGCAGGTAGATTTTGTTTTCCCGGATCAGGTTCGCGATGGAGGGCGTCGTCACCATGATCTCGAAACCGGCGATGCGCCCGCCGCCCACTTTGCGCATAAGGACCTGGGAAATGACCGCCACGATGGAGGTGGAGAGTTGGGCGCGGATCATCTCCTTGGTGTTGGAGGGGAAGGCGTCGACGATACGGTTGATGGTACGGGCCGCCCCGGTGGTGTGAAGGGTGCCAAAAACCAGGTGCCCCGTCTCGGCGGCGGTGATAGCCGCCTCGATCGTCTCCAGGTCCCGCATTTCGCCGACGAGGATCACGTCTGGATCCTGCCGGAGGGCGCCGCGAATGGCTTCGGCGAAGCTGGTGACGTCCACATTGACCTCCCGCTGGGTGATCACGCTTTTTTTGTGGTGGTGGTAATACTCGATCGGATCCTCGATGGTGATGATGTGGGTCTGCCGCTGCTCGTTGATCCAGTTCACCATGGAGGCGAGGGTGGTGGACTTTCCGGAACCGGTGGGACCGGTGACGAGGACAAGGCCGCGGGGGCGGACGAGGAGATCCTTGATCATCGGAGGTAGCCCGATTTCCTCCAAGGCGAGCAGCCGACTGGGGATCAGACGAAAGACGACGCCGTAGTTGCCCTTGGAGCGAAGAACACTGACGCGGAAACGCGCCTCGGGGCCGTGGCTGATGGCGAAGTCCGCCCCACCAGCTTTTTCCGCCCGCTCCAGATCATGCGGGGGGATGATCGTGCCGATCAGATGGCGGGTGTCCTCCGGGGTCAGCGGGGCGCCAGGGAGGGGTTCCATCTCCCCGGAGACACGCAGCACAGGGGACTGCCCCACCTGCAGATGCAGGTCCGAGGCCTTGCGGGAAATGACGGTGTCCAGCAGCTGCCGGAGGTCGTAGCCCGAAGGGGAAGGGGAGTTCATCGGTGTAAAATAAGTTTCCCTGCCCGAAAGAGGAAGTGTTTAATTCCTTAATCGCTCAAAACATGAAACAAAAGGGCCTGCCGGACCTGATCCCCCAGCTGTTGGGCGTCCTTGCCGGAATCGCGGCGGGCGGCTTGGCGTGGTTTTCCCAGGATGTGCTTTTCCGCGGATCCGGAGGACTCCTCCTGCAGCCATTGGCGGGTGTGGTCATCGGACTGGCATGGCGCGGTTCCCTTCCCGGCGCCGTTGCCGGGTCGCTCTTTCCCCTGCTGGAAGGATGGAGGACCGGAGGGCCGGAGTCAGGTGGCCTAATCCTCGGTGCCTTTATCACGACCGGCTTGATCCGTTCGGTGGGGGAAGAGGGGGGAACCGGCCTGCGTGGCATGATCGTGGTGCCCCTCGCAGCTGGTGTCACCTTGGCCGGAGTTTTATTTGCACAGATGTTGGCTGGATCCGTTCCTTTTTCCCCGGGTTTCGGTTCCCGGTGGGCCGAGCAGGCCCTGGGCGTCATGGCCATCTCCCCTCTGGTTGCCAAGATTGGATCCGATTTCCTCTCCCAGATGAACCGTCGGCTCTTTGCGGGTTGGTTTCTTTTAACCATCCTGCTGATGGCGGTCGGTCGGATCGCCGCGGATCCGAAGTTGGATGCCTCCACCGCCTTGGCTTTGGAGCTTCTTCCGGTGGTGATCCTTTTCTGGCAGGCGATGCGCTTTGGCCGGACCGGCTCTTCCACCGCCTGCTTCTTGCTTTCCATTATTGCTGGTTTGGCTTGGGGCGACGGAAATCCGGCTTTGCTATCTTTGCCTGATGGCGTTTTGCCCACCCTGCTGGCCACCATCTTTGGCACGGCGCACGGTATCGCGGCCCTCCGCGACGAACGGTTGGAGACCCACACTTGGACCAGCCAAGCGGCCGAAGCCTACCAGGTTCTTTTTTGGAGATGGCAACGGGGCGTGGGCGTCGATTGGGATGACCCCAAGCGGGCCGCCTTGGTGGGTTTGCGCCGGTCGGGTCTCGGTTGGGGACTTTGCCCCGGTTGGTACAGCGACGGTGAATTGCCCGACCCCTCCAAGCTGGAAGGCCGCATTTCCATGGACGTACGACAGGGTGACCAACCGCCGCGGTGGCTGGATTTTTCCGGGGTGGTCCATACCCGGGATTCGGACCGCAATCCCACCACCGTTCTAGGAGTTGTCTTTGATATCACCGCCTCCGTCGAGGCCGAACGGGAGAGGTCCCGCGCTCTGCGGAGGGAAGGCGAGTTGCGGGCCCTGCGCTCCCAACTCCAACCCCATGTGGTCTTCAACGCCCTGAATCGGATTGCCTCACTGACCATGTCCGATCCGCCCGTGGCCCGCGATCTCATCGTCCGGCTCAGCCGTCTTCTCCGGGCCGCCCTGCTGGCGGGAGAAAAAGAGTCTGTCACCCTGCGGGAGGAGATCAGCCTGATCGGGGACTGCGTGGCGTTGGAGGGGGCGGGGTACGGGGATCGCCTCCGCTTCCGCGATGAGATTTCGGCCGATACCGACCAAAACGGGCTTCCTCCTCTTGCCCTACTCAGTCTGGTCAACGGGGCGATCCGTCGGGGCGTGGGTATGAGAAAAAAGGGGGCCACCGTGACCCTGAGCATGCCCAAAAAAGGCGTGTTCCGCGTGGCCGTCCAGCCGCCTGTGCCTCTCAAGGAGGATTCCGAATTCACCCCGTGGCCCGATCCCGTCTGGCAGGAGCGTCTGCTGGTGGAGGATCCGATCCGGGCCCGCATTGATGTGCAGCAAGAGGACGGGGCGGTGGCCTCTGCCGACCTAGTCCTGCTGAGGAAAACCGGATGAAGAAAAAACTTCGCGTGTTGATTGCCGACGACGAGGCCCTGGGCCGGAAGGAAATGCGCCGCCTGCTCAAGGCCCACCCCGAGGTCGAGATCGTGGCGGAGGCGGAGGACGGCGACGACGCGGTGGAACTGATCCAGAAACACGCCCCGGATCTCGTTTTTTTAGACATCCGCATGCCCGGGCGGGACGGTTTCGGGGTGCTGGACGCGCTGGAGCCGCCTTTGCCGGAGATTGTTTTCTCCACTGCCTACGACCAGTTTGCGGTGGATGCCGTCCGCCGGGGCGCCTTGGATTATCTGCTCAAGCCGGTCGCCCCCGAGGATCTGGCCCGGGCCATCCAAAAGGCCTCGGACCGCGTCAGCCTCAAGGGACCCTCCATCCGCAAGGACGGCCGTCTCCGCGCCACCGACCGGATTTTCGTCCAGGAAGGGCAGACCTCGATGTTCTTTGAGGTGGGCTCAATCCGGATCCTGGAATCCGAGGGGAACTACACCCGCATCCGCACCGCCACGGCCCACGGCTTGGTCCGGCGGCCCATTAAGTATTTTGAGGTTCGCCTGGATCCGGGTGAGTTTTTCCGTGCCAACCGGGCCCAGATGGTGAATCTGAAGGTGATCAAGGAGTGCAAGCCGGTGGAGGGGGGACGCCTGACCGCCCAACTGGAAGAGGGGACCCCCATCGAGATCAGCCGCCGGCAGGCCCGCACTTTCCGCGAGCTCCTGCGGATTTAGACTTTTTCCCGTTCCGTTCGTCCCTGCGTCCCGCCGTTCATCCCGCGGGATTCCCGCTCGTCACATTCCCGAAATTACCGGATGACATGGCTAAAAAGGCCGCGCAGAACCGGCCCCATGAAAAACAACCAGAACATTCTATCCACTCTCTTGGTCGGCGTGCTGATTTCCCTCGGCGGGACCTCGGTGCACGCCCAGGTGAAACCCGAACATGCCGGCACCTACGACTTCGTCTATGGCGAAAAGCAGGGGCCGTGTGCCGGGGAATTTGGTCTCGGGGTCATGACCGTGACCAAGACCGGCCAGGTCACCGGCAGCTACCGCGCCCAATCGGATGGAAGCACCGGCACCTTCACGGGCACCGTAAAGGCCAATGGTGATGCCACCATCATGCTGAACAACGGAACGCGGATCACCCTCAAGCTCCGCGGGCGCAACGTGGTGATGGTCGACGGCGATTACACCGATGGCTCCAGTCGCGGCTTCGTCGCCGGCGTCCGGAGATAATTCCATCAAGCAGTCGCTTCTGCTTCTGCTGGTGGGCCTGCTGGCGGGGAGTCTGCTGACGTGGTCTCTTGTGAGAAAGGACGAGGGACCAGCCAGTCTCCCCGCCGGAAATTTACCGGTGGCGCGGGTTCCGGTCCAACCGGAGCCAGCCCCGGCGGGGGGGGGAATTGCCCAGCCCGTGGCGGCCAGCCCGGTGGCTGTCACGGAAGCGGCGGGAGGGCCGTCGGTCGACGGTTTTCCCGATGGGCCGGAGGAGCGGATTGCTCAGGTCCTTAACCAGCCCGGACTTTCCCCCTCCCAAAAGGCGGACCAGCTGATGGCGCTGTTGCGGACCACCCCCCTCGGGGAGCAGCAGGCCATCATCCGCCACGTTGCCTGCCTGTATCCGGACCAGGAGTGGTTCCGGTACCGCGACCTTTTGGCGGATCCCTATCTGGATGCGTCCGTTCGGCAGACCGCACTGGAAACCTTGGAGCGGGACCGGCCTAGTTGGCTGCTGGTGGAGGCTGTTTCGATGGTGCTGCAGAATCCGCGGGATCCGCTCCGGTCAACCGCCAACCAAATTCTCAAGGAGCGGTATCCCCAGGTCGCGGATTATGACCTGCTCTCCTTCCGGACCCTGGCGCGAAAGGAGCATGATGACTCGGCTTCATCCACGGCTAAAAAGACCGCCTGGTAAGGCATAAGTTGAGGACAACTTTTCTCTTCCTGCTAGCCACTTCTCCCCCATCGAGAATTCTTTCCCAACGGTGCCTTTCCCCCGATTTCGCCATCCGTCGGTTCACGACCTAAGTCCAGGTTCCTTGCGGATTTGGGTCTTTGTCGGCATAGCGCTCGTCTTTTTGGCCATGGCGGCGATTCGTCCTGTTATCGATTTTGTCGGAATGAGAACACGCTTGGTCGTGGCCCAACAAAGCCTGCTTAGCTATCGTTTTGCGGTACTGAGTTATTGTGCCCAAGTGGGGACCGTTCCGGAAGATCTCTTCCAAACCGTTTCGGAAGAAGAGAGCGAGGCAACCGCGGAAGAGGCACCCCCTGCTCCAGAGGAGGCGCCGGCCAAACCCAGAGGTCATAGTCTTGGAGATGAACTGATTGCTTCCAAAAAAGTTGAAAAAATCAGCTTTCCTCTGGGGAAAAAATACACGCTTCCCGAAGGGTACGGTCCCCTAGTCGCCGCGCGTCCTGAAATTTGGGCGGTGTCCCTGCCTGCCTTGGAAAGGCTTTTTCAAAAAAACCGGCTTTTTCCCTCGTCCCGATCCAGCAAGGTGGCGGTTCTGGTGGTGCCCTTCCTGAGTGAAAAAGAGGCCAAGGGCGTTCAAAACATGGTTAGCACCATTCGGGAACAAGACTCGGCTGGGGCAATGACTTTTGTGGGGGACTGTTTTTTCACGCCCAGCCCCGTGGAGGGTAAATTTACGGGATGGCTGTATTTGTCCGATTTATAGTTGAACGGAACGGATTATTATTTGACCGTTTTCCCATGGGATTTTTTATTTTGGAATCCCCGAGCAAGCCTTTTGTCCCGCCAACCCGATCTAAGCACCCAATCTCTCCCCCTCTAAAAAAAGCGACAAGTTGGATGGAATGTTTCCTCTTCGTCGCCAAGCTAACCTCCGCTTATCCCTAAAAATGACCGCTTATCCCGCTCTGTGGCCGTCAGTCACATTAATTAATATATTATTTGCTAGAAAAACTCATCCATCCAATACTATTCCCATGAAAAGAAACAACCCTATCCATTCCATGAGCCGCGCCTTCACCTTGATCGAGATGATCGGCGTGCTCGCGATCATCGGTATCCTGGCCTCGGTGGTTTCCCCCAAGGTCATTGAGGCCATTCGTGACGCCAAAGTCACCGGCGTGATTGCCAACGTAAACGCCGCCCGGACGGCGGCCTCCACTTATTACGGGCGCTACAACAACTACCCGGTGGATGGGACCAAGGCTGCCATCCAGCAGGGGACCACCAATCTCTGGACACGTACCTACGGGGACGCCGCCCAAGTGTCCTCCAACGCGGCCACTTTTGGTGATATCCTTTGTGCGGAGGGGTTGTTGGAAAACATCAAGTCTCCTCTGGGCTCCACGGGGACCAATTCCACGGGGATTTCCACTCCGAGCACCTTGGGCCATCTTACCAATACCACGGTCAATGGAACCAACGGTTTTGCCTTCATTGCCTGCCGGACGATCACCAATGGTGCCAACGTGAGCGGCAACTTCACCGGGGCGGCCAACGCCACCCGCACGGTATATTTTGTGATCCCCGGGGTTTCGATGCAGGAGGCGGCCTCCCTGAAGATCAAAATTGATGGGCCGTTTGCCAATGATGCGTATTCGGGCGGCGCCTCGGGATTGGTCTCGCTTTGCATCAACCCCGTGGCCACCACGCCTCCGCTGATTCAAAATGGAAACTGCCGGTTGAGTGTGGCGACGGGAAGCGCAGGGGCTGCGGGTAGCACCTACAACGTCTTTCTCTACGTGGCCAACGACTAACCGGAGGTCCTGAGTTTTTCGGAAAAAGGGGGCCTTTCAAAAGGCCCCCTTTTTTGGGGTGTTACATCCTTCCAATCTCACCTTAAATACATCTATGCCCCTTGCGATTGACGATCAGGGACTAATCAACGGGGTGGATCCCGCCGAAAACCCCACTCAGTTCAGTGCCAAAAAGCTGGACTTGGCGGATTGGCTCTTGGTGTGGGGGCACGTCACCCCTGCCCAGATCGATCTCGCCAACCGCGAGGCCAAACGCAAAAACCAGTCCCTCGGCCAGACCCTTTCCACCCTTGGTTTTGTGGAACCGAGGATTCTGTCCAACTACATCGCTCAACGCTCCGAAAGCGAAAACATCGACGTCCGCAAGGTCATCGTTCCTCCTGGGGTTCGGGATCTGATTCCCCGTGAGGCGGCGATGCGCTTCCTTGCTCTGCCCATCCGCCTGGATGGGGACAAGCTGGTCGTCGCCCTCGGCAACGCCTTGGATCTGACGGCCGCCGACGCCATCGAGCAGATCGTTCGGCGTCCCGTGGAGATCGTTGCCTCCACGGAAGGAGACGTGCGGGAGGCGATCAACCGCACCTACACCCAGGAGTCCCACCTGGACGAAACGATCGACGAAATCCTTGCCATGGACACCGCGGCCTTGGCCGCCGCCTCCGAGACAGACGCCCCGATGATTCGTCTGGTGGAACAGCTTCTGCTTTTTGCGATTTCGAACGGGGTCAGCGACATCCACATCCATCCGGAGGAGAAGATCCTCCGCATCCGGATGCGGAGGGACGGAATTCTGGACGAGGGGATCCTGGTCCCGCGGGAAATCCAGAACGCAATCACCGCCCGCCTCAAAATTCTTGGCGACATGGATATCACGGAAACCCGCTTGCCCCAAGCGGGACGCTACAACTTCGATGCCGGGGCCAAACCGGTGGATTTCCGTTTTTCCTCGCTTCCCACCGCGTTCGGCGAATCGATCGTCCTTCGTATTTTGGATCGCTCCAGCCTGAACCTTGATCTGAACACCCTCGGATTTCAGCCCAAGGTGGAGAGAAGCTTTTTGGATCTGCTGGAGCGGCCCCACGGGGTGATTCTGGTGACGGGCCCCACCGGCTCCGGCAAGACGACCACGCTTTACGCCGCCCTTTCCAAGCTGCGCGGGGACCAGAAAAGCGTATTCACGCTGGAGGATCCGATCGAGTTCCATATCCCGCTGGTCCGCCAGACCCAAGTGAACGAAAAGATCGGCCTGACCTTCGCCGCCGGCCTGCGCACGCTCCTGCGGCAGGATCCGGACATCATCCTGGTGGGGGAGACGCGGGATCAGGAGACGGCGGAGCTGATGGTGCGCGCCGCCCTTACCGGGCACTTGGTGCTTTCCACCCTTCACACGAATGACGCCCTGGGGGCCATCCCGCGTCTGGTTGATTTGGGCATCCCTCCCTACATGTTGCCGGCCTGCCTATTGGGGCTGCAAAGCCAGCGGCTCGTCCGCGTGCTCTGCCCCTCCTGCCGGGAGCCGCACCCGAATGCGGAGGAGATGCTGGAAACGCTGGAGGCACCGCTGCCGGAGGGTTGTGAGCATAAGCTCTGGAAGCCAGTCGGCTGTGACAAATGCAAGCGCTCCGGATATCGCGGCCGGACCTGCATCGTGGAATACATCCCGATGGACGACGACTTTTACGCGCAGATTCTCAAGGGAAATGACCCGATCGCTTTCCGTAAAATCGCCGCCGAAAAGGGATACCACTCCATGTTCCAGGATGGCCTGATCAAGGCCACCTCCGGTGTGACCACGCTGGAGGAGATTTACCGCGTCACCCATAGCTCCTAACCGTCCATCCATTCCCCACCATGCCTGTCTTCAATTACACCGCCATTACGCCCAGTGGACGGACCATTTCCGGAAAGGCGGACGTGGCCTCGATGGATGCCCTCGGGGCCCAGTTGGCCAAGGAAAGGCTGGAGCTGGTGGAGGCCAAAGCGGGGGGCTTGGCCGGTCTCAGCGGGATGGGCGAGAGCGAGGTGGTCAAGGACCTGACCGGCCGGGAAAAGGTCAGTCGACGAGAGCTGGTGGACTTCTTTTTCCAGCTCTCCGTCCTGTTGAAAGCCGGCGTGCCGCTACTCAAGGCCTTGGATCTGATCGCCAACGACGCCAGCAGTTCGAAGTTCAAAAGCATCCTGCGCAACCTTGCCGCCCAGGTGCAGTCCGGCTCGACCTTCGCGGAGGCCACTGCGGCCTTTCCCAATGCATTTCCTCCGGTGGCCCTGGCTCTGCTCAAAGTAGCGGAAAAAAGCGGCACCTTGCCGGATATCTGCGCGGAGCTGCGCCGCTACATCGACTGGCTGGACAAGCTGTACGCGGACATCAAGCAGGCCCTGGTGTACCCCTCCATCCTCATCGGAGCGACGATCGCGTTCATGTTTGTGATTTTCACGTTTGTGATGCCGAAGTTCATCAAGATTCTGGACGAGATCAAGGTGCCGCTCCCTTGGTTGACCAAGCAGGTAATCGCCTTCACCCACCTGTTCCAGTACCACTGGTACCAGCTGCTCATCGGCCTCGGGGTTTTGGTGGTGGTTTACAAATGTCTGATGATTTATTACCCGCCCTTCGCCCTCTGGATCGACCGCAAGAAACTCCAGATGCCGGTCTTCGGGCCGTTGAACCTGATGCTCTGCATGTCCCGTTTCGGGCAGAATCTGGCCACGATGTACCGCTCCGGCATCCTGATGCTGGAGTCGCTCAAGCTGTGCCGGGAACTGGTGGGCAACCGGGCGCTGGCCGAGGCGGTGGACCGGATCCACGACGGGGTGGCCACCGGCCGCAAGATCCATGAGATGATGAAGGAGAGCGACCTGTTCCCGAATCTCGTCCTGCAGATGGTCACAACCGGGGAAAACACCGGCAAGCTGGCGGAGTCCCTGCAGAACGTGGTGGATTACTACAACGACATCATTCCCCGGGCGATCAAAAAACTGTTCGGCATCATCGAGCCGGCGATCATCGTCTCCCTGATCGTGACGATCGGGATCATCGCTCTTTCCGTCTTCCTGCCGATGACCTCCATGTTGAACATGACCAAGGCCTGACCATGCGCCGTTTCGTCAACATGCAACGGCTGCGGCGCGGAGCACGGGCCCTGACCCTGGTCGAGGTCATCGGGGTGCTGGCGATCATGGCCATCATCGCCTCCTTTGTTGCCCCCAGCCTGATCCGGCAGGTGCAGACCGCCACGGCGGCGGGGGAGGATGCCAAGCTCGAGGACATTGCCCAGGCCTTGACCAACGCCATCCGCGCCACCGGGCTGATCCCCAACCCGAACCTGGATCCCGCCACCACCAATCCCGCCGGCGGTTACGGCTGGGCCTATCTGGCCAGCAACTACACGCGGTTGGCGGGAAGCAACCTGCTTTCCGTCTTTCCCGGTGTGACCAATGACACCCGGCGGCGCCTGTACCTGAGCACCAACCTGGCAGGAACCGCCGCCGGGCT
>Ga0214917_10007917_pt1 | contig 10598 bp, 11 predicted proteins | sample LL_1208_BB_MetaG_FD_177983 | JGI IMG/M metagenome (GOLD analysis project Ga0214917, IMG submission 177983) | Freshwater microbial communities from Lake Lanier, Atlanta, Georgia, United States - LL_1208_BB | ecosystem: Environmental > Aquatic > Freshwater > Lake | place: USA: Georgia | collected...
TCAATTTTCAGGTGTCTCTCTACGTCGAGACCTGCGAGGTTGAAAACTTCCTCGAGAAATTCTCTCACGCTGTGGGTCTCACCTGTCGCAATGACGTAGTCGTCGGGCCTGTCCTGCTGCAACATGAGCCACATCGCCTCGACGTAGTCCTTCGCGTAGCCCCAGTCCCTCTTTGCGTCGAGGTTGCCGAGGCTGATAGTGTCCTGGAGACCGAGTTTGATGCGAGCGGCAGCTCTCGTAATCTTGCGAGTGACGAATGTCTCGCCGCGGCGAGGACTCTCGTGATTGAAAAGAATTCCGGAAGACGCGTGAATGCCGTATCCTTCACGATAGTTACGGACAAGACCGTGCGCGAAGACTTTCGCGCAGGCGTAGGGAGACGCCGGCATGAGAAGGGTGGTCTCGCTCTGTGGGTGGACTGGATTATCACCATACATCTCGGACGAAGACGCCTGGTAGAAGCGAGCGTCGGGCTGCATAGTGCGAATACACTCGAGAAGACGCAGGGGACCCATCGCGACTGCGTCGACAGTCTCTTCGGGAACGTCGAATGAGACGCGGACGTGAGACTGCGCAGCGAGGTTGTAGACCTCGTCAAAAGTTCTCTCACTGAAAAGACGATAGAACGCGCCGGAGTCATTTAGAGAACCGTAGACAAGATGAAATCGCGGATGTGAGAGAAGATGGTCGACCCGATCGGTAGCAAGGAGAGAGGTTCGACGCTTCAGGCCGACAACTTCATACCCTTTGCTGAGCAGAAGTTCTGCGAGGTAAGATCCGTCTTGTCCAGTGACGCCGGTGATGAGAGCAGTTTTCATACTCATATAGTAACACCGCGAACGTTCGGGTATCTATCGACAAATGACTTTATTGTCTCGCGAAGTCCGTCACGAAGAGGCGTGTATTCGCCTGTCCACCCGAGCGATCTGAGTCTCTCATTGGACGAAGGCTTCTTGTATTGTCCGTCAGGTTTGCTACTATCGAATTTAGTTCCACCTTTGTAGCCAATCTCCTCAGCTATCGCATGCGCAAGACTTTCGATTGAAACTTGCTCTGGATTTCCAATGTTGATTGGTTCTGACTCGTCGTAATTTTCTGCCAACCAGAGAATAATTTTTGCAGCGTCTTTTGCAAACGTAAACTCGCGCAGAGGTTTGCCGCTGCCCCAAATTTCAACGTGGCTGTGCCCATTTATCTTTGCCTCGTAAAACTTTCTAATTAGAGCGGGAATGACGTGTCCGCTTTCAAGCGAGTAATTGTCATTCAGACCATACAAGCTATTGGGTATCACGGTTATGTAGTTACACCCGTGCTGGTTTCGATAAGCCCTAGACTGTACGTCTAGCATTCTCTTGGCGTAGGCGTATCCAAAGTTAGAGACGTGGGGCGGGCCCATATGAAGCTGTTCCTCAGTGAGTGGGTACTTCACGTATGGAGCGTCGGGATAAATGCAGGTAGAGAGAACTGAGATAAGTTTGAAGTTTTTCTCTTTGCAAGCCTCGAGGACACTCATGTTCATCCTAACATTGTCATCAAAAAAGTCTGCTACGTAATCAGAGTTTGCTTTTACTCCACCAACTCTTGCAGCGCAATGAATGACTGTGTCGACTCTTCCTTTTTCTAAAGAGAGAATTGCTTGGTTGGACTCGATAAGATTACAATCTTTCGATGTGAGACCTATCGAATCAGGTTTCTCATGAAGAATCTCACTGCCAAGAAGCCCAGTTGCTCCGGTTACAAGAGCTTTCATTTTTTCTCCACAGGTTGCCACGCTACTTGCATGTAGCCTTCTAAGTACATACTTCCGATATAATTTCTCTTTGCTTCCAGAATCTTGATCTCTCCCTTAGACTCAAGGTCTCTTAAGAAAGAGAGATAGTTTTCAAGGTATCCTCTCTTCTTGCAATACTTTTCGCTAAAAGCATCTATCTCAAGATTTCTGTCGAGCAATTCGTTTATGGGCTCAATCGATAAGCAAACATCGACTTTGTTATCGATCAAATATCTCACAAAATCTTGATGTCTACTGCCTACCTGCTCTAGGGCTGCGAAAGTATAGACTGTTGACTTCTCAACGAGTTGAAAACTTCTATCGGGAGAAAAGAAGTTGAATCTCTTACCATTGCACTTCAAAATTCCCCTCTTGTTTACCTCAAACAGAATTCTCTGCGATGAAGTTGCCCAATCCAGTCCAGTGAGCGTTGCACTCTCGTTCACTTTCCTCACTCTGGTGAGATTGTGACCAGTGCCGCATCCAAACTCGTAGATGTTTTCTGCGCTTTTCATCCATTTCTCAAAAAGACAGAGCTGAATGGCTTGAAGCATGTCATATTCAAAGCTCTTTGAAAGAGACTTCACAAACCTCCCACCCCATCTTACGTAGGGAAACTTTCCCATGTATCTTGGAATTAAGTCATTGATCGACGTGATCTCAGAATCAAGATTCTGAGCCCATCCAGATTCCCAGTCTTCTGCCCTGCCTTCACCTGAAACTTTTAGCGGAGACGAGAGAGTCTTTAGAATCTCTTCACGAATTATGTCTGTCTCTTGTTCTGTCAGCTCTTCGTATTCCATTCTAGCCATTTCAACAAATGAACGAGATTTGGAAAGAAGAAGTTCACCAGTAACGCTTTCGAACTCTTGCGGAGTAATGATCATTTTCTTCAACTCACAAACTTTTGGAAGAAACTTTCAACTGTGTATTCTCTCACAGCTTTAGCGTAGGCCTTTTCAACCATAGGCAAAAACTCGTGATAGTTTCTTGCGATGTAGTCAATTTTCTCAGTCAAGTCTTTCTCATCATCCCAATAAACAAACTCATCTTTCTCAAACATGGTTTCTATCACGTTCCACGAATCTCTCTTACAGAGAATCAGTGTCTTCAGAAATGCTGATTCTAGAGCTCTGATCTTCTGTTGAGGCACAAAGCCAGAATCAATCTCTGAGAGTGCTTCGTTCTCGCGAAAGTCTTTTATCGACTTAACTGTTGCAACTTGATGTTCATTTGGAAACAAAAGATTGTGGACGACTTGGATCTTTGATCGAGAAATCAGTCTTAGCTTGTCTTGATAGCTTCCACCCGTGAAGGTTACTAGAGGATGATTGTTGAAACTCACAAAGTCGTAATTAAATCTCGACATCGAGTTAGCAATGTCGAGAATTATTGGGTGGTGAATACCTCCAGAGTAGACAACGTCTTTGGTCTTTTCTAAGTGAGACTCGTATCTTCTGTCGAACGGAAAAAATATTGCTTTTCTCTTTGGAGCCCACTTTGCGGTATATGGACAAATAGTGAGCTGTAAGTCGTACTTCTCGAATCCTTGATACTCGAAAGCGCTTTCTCCTCTTACAAAGAACTCATTGGGCTCTTCGATGAAGATTAGGATGACTTTTTCATCAGAGTCTCTATCAGGCATAAAATCATTATATGGGGCAGGACCACAAATGAGCTTGATTCCATCAGGAATAAGACTCTCTCTTTCTTCTAGATGTAAGAAGCGCAGAGGGTCTACAGCGTATTGCCATCGAAAATTTTGTATGATCTTTCCCACAGAGACCTCAATCTATCAGTTTGAACCACTTGGCAGTTTGCTTTACTCCGTCTTTTAATTTGACGGGTGAAGAGATTTTTCCAAACTCTTGATTATACCTCGACATGTCTAGACTTACACGACTCGGTGACTTTGACACATGCTTTTGAGACTCATTACCAGTTTTCACATCTACGTTTATGACTTGACCGACTGTCTTTGCCAATTCCAGTATGCTAACTTCTTCCGTGTCTCCACCGACGTTGTAGATCGTTTGCTTTCCGGCAACTGCAACGTCAAGAAGAACTTTTATGCAATCAGTAATGTAAATGTAGTTCCTGATTGCCCTTCCTTCGTCAAAGAGCTGTATCTCTCCCTTTTCTTTCCCTCGAAGCAAAAAATCTTGAAGAACTCTATCGTCGTTTCGAAATGCACCAGGACCGTATGACAGAGCTATTCTAGCGATGGAGACTCTCAAATCTTGATTGTCTCTTGCGTGCTCAAGACAGATAACTTCTCCGAGTCTCTTTGAAGAGATGTAACAAGCCCTATTGCTTTCAACTGAGTAATTTCCTGCATAACTCTCATTTGTTGGTAAGTTTTCAGAGTCTGGTTCTCCGTATACTTCTGAGCTGCTGGCAAAAACAAAATTGCACCTTTTCTTTGAAGAAACTCTTAGTAAACTATCAAGACCATGAGTGTTGATCATGATGGTCTTCATCTTCTGGTTGATGAACTTCTTCGGTTGACCGTATCCTGACAGGAAGAAGACATAGTCATTTCCCTCAAACAAGCCTCGTTTCACTTCCTGTGAGAAGTCCCAAGGAGCATACATCACGTCCTTTCTTTTGATAAGATGTAAGACACGATTCGCAGCCTCAGGTTGCGACAAAGACGTCATGCTTAGTTCAAGCCCAAAGTTGTGCCTGTCATTTAGATAGCAAAAAAAGTCGGACAAGAAACCACCGAGTAGTCCGTTTGCACCTGTGACCAAGATCTTCTTCTGCTTCAATGCCTGAACTCTATCCTCTACAATCGAAAAAAGTCTCTCACAGTCTTCTGCAATTGGATCAAAGTTGTAACTCATTTTTTCTCCAAAATCTTGCTGATTCCAGAAGCAGTCAGCCCGAGATTCTCTCTATGATCTTCTGCTTTTCCGTAGTTATTGAGCCAGAGACGAGGGATTCCTAATTTCTTCAAAGAACGCGGAAATGAATCGCAAGACTCAGAAACCGTGTGGAGAATGAAGTCCCCCAATCCGCCTACAACAGAGTTCTCTTCTACAGTAAGAACGTCAACTTTGCTGTTGACAAGACTCTTTAGAAGATCGATAGATTTTTCATCTAAAGAGCTAAGCGTGTTAGTGTACAGGACAGTGCTGTCAGCATTCGACTCTATGACTTCATCGAGAAGATGACCGCTCACTATGATAACGTTCTTTGAAAGAGACTCTCTAACTTTGACAAGTTCACGAGGTCCACACCTCACCGAGGTGTGGTGATGTTCTTTTGTCGAGAGCTTGAAATATTTGGGCCCGGGTTCGTGCCACGTCTCCTTGAAGATTCTGTCAAACTCCTCAGAAGTTCCTGGTACGAAGACTTGCATACCTGGCAAAGTTCTCATCAATGAGATGTCTTCATAGCAATGATGTGTGCAACCCAAAGAGGCATAGTCAAAAGAACTTCCCACTGTGACTATAGAAGCCGTGAGATTCTGGTAGCTGAGATCAATCTTAATCTGCTCAAAGGCTCTTTCAACACAAAAGGGTGCAATCGTGTGAATGATTGGCCTCATTCCTTCGATTGACATGCCAGCTGCAAGGCCGACCATTGACTGCTCACAGATCCCTAAATTGTGAAATCTGTTTGGAAAGTCATTCTCAGTTTCTCGTAGAAGATAATGGCTGATGTCCCCTATCAGGATTGCAGCTTGATCATCTTTCTTGAGAGTGTCGTAAACAGTCTTAGCAAATTGCAATCTCATGAAAGCTCTTCCATGAATCGAGAAAGCTCTTCAGAACTCGGAGATTTGTGGTGCCAAGTGAACATGTCTCTTTGAATTTCTTTCACGCCAAAACCTTTCTTTGTTTTGGCAACAAAACAAACTGGAGAAGTTTGGGAAGACAAAGAGTTGAGAGCCTTTTCAATCTCTTCTAACGAATTACCGTCATCAATGTAAGTTGATTGCCACCCAAATGACTTGAACTTCTCTAGAAGAAGAGAAGTTGTAACCGATCTCGTTTGAGAATCATTGTCATCTATCACGCAGACTAAATTGTCTAACTTTAGATGTGAAGCCAATAGAGCTGATTCCCATATCGTACCTTCGTTGGACTCTCCGTCTCCAATCACACAGTAAACTTTCCCACTTTGGGAGTTTGTTTTTTTTGCGAGAGAAATGCCTACTGCGATCGGCAAGCCGTGACCAAGTGAGCCAGTAGAAGCAACTGTAACCGGCAGCTTGCTTCTGTCTGGATGGCCACCCAGGATTGAATCAAAATCGCAAAATGAGATTAGATCTTCGTCAGATATCTTTTGAAGAGAATTAAGCACTGCGTACAGTGCTAGACTTGCGTGACCTTTGCTCAAAATCACCCTGTCATCTTCGCATGAGTTTTTATGAAGAAAGTAGAGAATCTCAACTACTGAGAGAGAGCTTGCAACGTGCCCTGCTTTTTTCAAGGCAGAAATTGTTAGTATCTTCTTTCTAATCGATTTTAGAATCTCATTCATTTGAGTACACTACTTCTAATCAGCAAATTGTTCAAGAAACAACGCGAGAGTAGAAAGCATCTCCCCACCCATGCTGTGTCATTTTTGTCTCTACTCTTTTGAATCCAAAGGGAAGAAGATAGTCATCGATTTCGTTGATGATCGCGCAATCTTTGTAGAGTGGCTTTTCATTCACCTCAAGATACAAGTACTTTAAAAAAGCGAGCTGCTTTTTCATTCCTCGCAGAGAAAGTAGCTCTGCGCCTTGCACATCAATGTTCGCAAAATCAAAAATTTCTCTGTTGAAACCCTTCATGGACATGAAGGTGTCAATAGTCCATGCTGGAACCTTTAGCTTTCCAATGTAATTGACGTGGGGATGCTCTTGCAGATGAGTACCGAAATCAAGAAGAGAGGAAGACTCTCCGTTATTTGCAACGTTCAATTCAAGGACCAGGTCGTCGGTCTCATGAGCTGCGAAAAAATGAACAGTCGACCCCAAATGATTCAGCGTTCGATTGAGAAGTCTCTCGGCCAACATAGGATTTGCTTCAACCCAAATTATTGAGTCCACTCCGTTCTGTACATAGCTCTCGAGCTCTTCAGCGCCGTGAGCACCAATGTGGATGATTCCCCGTGGAGGTCCACAATTAAAGTGTCGCTTGAGATCCTCGAACCCAATTAGCATTAGATGTTCCTCACTTTCTCAATAAATGATCTGCTAACAGCCGCGTAAGTTCCGTGTTCTTTGCACCATTCTAAGCCAGCCTTTTGTCTTGAAGCCCTAAGAGTTTTGTCTAGCCAGAATCTTGAAACCTCTTCAGAAAGAGATTCGTAGGTGTTGACAAACTTTACGTTGCCGTCTGTGGCTTCCTCACATGCTGGATTGTCTGACACGACAACATTCCCCAGCGCAAGACCTTCAAAGACTCTCTCTACTATGACTGAATTTTTTGCATTGTTTTCGCTGTGAAAACCGAGAGTCACAACTGATGAGAGAAATATACTCAATCTCTCCTGCTCAGAAATGAAAGGAGGTGTGTACTTTATCAGTGCATTGTGCTCTGATTGCAGTCTAGAGCACCACGTAACCTGGTAAGGGTGCCCAACAAAAGACGATGAGAAATTTTCTTGTCTTCCGAAACTACCGACCTCTTGAGGTTCAAATGATGCTGCAAAAGTCAGAGGGACGTAGTTACTCAAACTCTTCTGCATTTCCCAGAACCTTCTATGCGGAGAAGTAACTGGTTCTCTTCTAAAATGCTCGCCAGTTAGTATCCAACGCTTAAAACGCGGCATTTCTTTCATGTTAATTACGTCGTGAAAGAACCAAAGAATGAATACGCAGTCAAGACGAGAGAGAGCATGCATTGCCTCGAACGCGCCGATTCTAGAGCTTTCAGTGGAAAATCCGTGATTAGAAACGTAAACTATGTCTCCAGCGTCTGGAGACAATGAAACAAGGTCCTGCATATTTCTGGCTTCAATAGCAGTGTAACCATGCGTTTTAAAAGAAGACAAAAATTTCACAGTGTGAAAATAGTGAGTCCCAGGACAAGGAAGCTCAGGAGTGTTGAGAAGTATTGCTCTGTTCATTTTTCTTTGACCTCTTTCAAGCATCTCTCTATCGACTGTTCAAGCGAGTAGCGTGGTTTGTAGAAGTTGAAAAACTTGGTGGGTTCGCAACAACGAAACTTCACGCCAGCAGGTTTGTCAACGTGATGAATCACTCTGTCGGGTCGATAACCTGACACTCTGAACATTATCTCTGCTAGTTCGTTGAAAGAAGTCGGTCTACCCCACCCAAGGTTGACAGGACCCTTGACATCAAGCTCAACGGCTCTCATAGTTCCTTCGATGACGTCATCGATGTGTATGAAATCCCTGACCTGCTCGCCGTCTCCCCATATATCGAACGATGAAACCTTACGATTGACTCTGTCGATAAAAGACGGGAAGGGGTAGCTCAAATCTTGCTCAGACCCGAATCCGCTGAAAGGTCTAAACACGTGAACTCTAGTTCCCTGTTGCTCAGCAAACTGAGCAAGAAACTCGCCTGTTAGCTTCGACCACCCATAAGTTAGATCAGGATTCTCTACCCAATTGAGATCGATCAGATCTTCTGATAGCTTAACTTTCCTGTCACCGTTCTGATGTCGAATAGGATACGCAGCTGAAGAAGAGTAGTAGACGACTCTCTCTTGCGAAGTTCTTACAACCCAATTAAAGAATTCTGCATCTATAGAGAGGTCCGTTGCGACAGACAGGGGCTCTTTTTCTATAGTTTCCCTGCCGCCAACTATTGCTGCAAGATGAACTGTTAGATCAAATTTTTGTGTGCTCTTCTTAAAGAAATCTCGACAATCATCTCCTTCCTTGAGATCGACTCCGAATACTTCATGACCTCTTGAAGCGAGGTAAGATGTGAAATTTTTACCCACAAACCCCAAATGTCCCGTGATCAAGACTCTCATCTACAAAACTCCAACAAATTGATTTCTTGATGAGCAGAGTTGTTGTGAAAGTCTTTGATAAGTGAAGGATCGAGTCTCTTTCCTTCCCGATAAGCTCTATCTAGCTCTTCCACAGCAACTTTTCCTGCCCGATTTTTGTATACTGACTGTACCACATTCAATGGAGAGTTAAAGTAGCTCGACTTTAGAAAACAACAAGAAACATTCTGGACTAGAGATTTCAAAACCTGCAGATTAGCTTCAAGCATGTTGGGATTGGTAAATGCTACCCTCTTTAGCATCTCAATTGCTTCTTGCTTGCGGTAGACGTGACCGTCTACGCTTAGAGGATATCCCCAATCACCGTCTGCTAAATTTGTATCCCAAATAAACAGTTGCGAGATAACTTGTCCATTAGGAACAATCTGTTGATGATTTGTGGGATAACACCAATTAAGATGTAGACCCAATCTTAGAGAAACGGTGAGAATCGAAGGATTCTGTAGCAAAATCTCTCTCACAAAATCAGACTTGACCTCTCTAGTAAACACTGCGTCATCAGTAGCAAAACTGATAGTGTCCGATGACCTCTCTACCCACTCAATTGTCTGTTCTCTGAAATGCGATTCTTCAATGAACTCACAACTTGGATGTTCTGATTTGAGAATCTCAAGGCTCTTGTTATACTCTACATCGTAGCGATACAGAACACTTACATTTTTTTCGTCAATTCCAGCGTTCTCTTTAGCCGATCTCAAAAAAGCATCAAGTTGCAGCGGGCGATTTCTACTAAACACGAGCCAATTCATGTTCTTAGAGCTCCCGTGTAAGAATACATCGATTTATAAAAAGACGCAAGAGCCAATGGGATTCGCGGATCATACCCAGGACTCGGATGAGAAAAGTATCTCATAACAACATCTTCCACGTTGTTGAATTTTGCAAACTTCGCGGCTCTTAACCAAAAATGGTAATCTTCACAAAAAGGAAAGCAATCATCATAAGTGCCGATCCAATTGAAAAGCTTTCTCTTGAAAATAGTCGCAGAATTTGCGAGAGGATTCACTCCATTTAACAAACTGTTGATTATCGAAAAATGACTTGTAGGTCTTTCAAGAGGGTCTTGTGTCACCTTCCCAGAAGAGTCAACACACTCTATTCTTCCGCCTACAACATCGAACCCCGATTCTAAAACTTTCATTTGCAATGATAATTTTCCAGGTAACCATACGTCGTCCGAATCATTCAGAGCGATTACATCACCTCTTGCTGCTGCAAAACCGCAATTTCTTGCAGGAACTTTTCCCTTTTCTGAAAACAAGATTCTTACTCTTTTGTCTTCTTTTTCTAATTTTCTAACAACGCTCTCAGTGTTGTCACTGCACCCGTTGATAACAACAATGAGTTCGATGTTATCGTAACTTTGTGATAAAACAGACTCGATTGATTCTTGAATCGACTCTTCTGCATTGTAGGCAGCAGTGACTACGCTTACTTTCGGAATCATTCTCTCACCCTCAAATGCGGAGTAGGTCTCGACCAGTCGACCTTCGAGTGGAACACGTGACCGCCCATCTCATCGGCCAGTCTCTTCGCAAGAGCTGTGATCTCCTCATCGGTGACCTCGCTCCACGGCTTATCGAAAAACATGTTGTTCTCGACCGTGTCCTTCTGCTCAATGTTGTAGAGACTCTCCCAGTGACGCTGCCAGAAATTCTTGTAAGTCTTGATCTTTCTCTCGATGTCGAACCAAGAGAAGTGCCGAATTGACGGCAACTGATCGACGGCGGCTTGGAACCACGCTCCGTAAGACTGCAGAGCCTGAGGGTCACCGGACATCGCTGCTGCGCGAGCCTTGTGAGCGTCTTCGGTGTAGAACCCGACAAATGGAATGAGCTCGCCGG
>Ga0214917_10007918_pt1 | contig 10597 bp, 12 predicted proteins | sample LL_1208_BB_MetaG_FD_177983 | JGI IMG/M metagenome (GOLD analysis project Ga0214917, IMG submission 177983) | Freshwater microbial communities from Lake Lanier, Atlanta, Georgia, United States - LL_1208_BB | ecosystem: Environmental > Aquatic > Freshwater > Lake | place: USA: Georgia | collected...
AAGCCTTGTCGAAACCGATCATCCCCATATTGAATTACCAAAACCCTTGGTAGGGCTAGACAACTATAAAGCTATCTACAGACATAAACAATGAGTCTGTGTCTTTTATTCCCGAATTATCAGGAATACTTACCAGTCTTTGCCTTTGGTAGACATTGCTCTGTCTGCTTCACGCTTATCCTGTTGTTCCTTTAGAGTCTGACGCTTGTCATACTCACGCTTACCCTTAGCCAAAGCGAGCTCAACCTTTGCTCTACCGTCTTTGAAGTAGAGAGATAAAGGTATGAGTGTGAAACCTGACTCTTTGATCTTGCCAGCTAGTTTTGCAATCTCGTCACGGTGCAGCAGTAGCTTGCGCTTGCGTCTGGTGTTGTGGTTATTCCAGGTGCCCTGAAGATACTCAGGGATGTGGACGTTCTCTAACCAAGCTTCACCGTTTTCAACGCTGGCAAAGCCATCAACCAAGCTAGCTCTGCCTGCTCTAAGAGATTTGACCTCTGTCCCGGATAGCACAAGGCCAGCCTCATACACGTCTTCAATGTGATAGTCGTGACGGGCTTTACGATTGGTGGCAACTACTTTCTGGCCACGTTCTCTAGGCACGATTTGCTCCTGGATAGGTTGAACTCTCTAGATAATCTAGACAGCCCCCCAGTCTAACCGTTAGACCCGTAAATATCTCCTGATTGCAGAAGCAGCTGCGATAGCAGCTAGTCCGCCACCGGTTGCTACCAGCAGTGGAAGTAGGGCTAGTGCATCAGGGATTCCCACAAAACTAGTGAAAGGCAACTGGGTAGCTAGGAAGCCCTGAACAAAGACCTGAACAATACCTAGGATGGCCCCACCGGCTAGAAGGCTTCCAATCACACCAGCAACAACGCCTTCGAGGATGAACGGTAATTGGATATAGAAATTGCTTGCACCAACTAGACGCATGATGCCGATCTCTCTTCTGCGCATAACAGCTGAGAGTCTGATGGTGGTTGAGATTAGCAGCACCGCTGAGAAGAGCATTAGGGCAGCAATAGAAAGTGCTGCAAGGCTTGCGATATTCAGAATGCTAAAGATCTGATCTAGGTAGGTTCTCTGGTCCTTTACCTCTTCAACACCTGATAACCCGTTAAAGCTCTCGATAATGATTGGAGCTTGGTTTGGGTCTTTCAAGTTAACCCAGAAGGTCTCATTCAACTGCTCAGGCTTCACATACTTAGCCACCGAGTTGTCTTTGAACTCTTCCTGGAAAGTCTCGTAAGCCTGCTGATGGTTCTCAAAGTAGTACTTGTCGATGTATTCAGCTAGAGTCGCTGATTTCAATCTTTCAGTAACGGTGTCTTGAACGTCTTGGCTTGCTTCACCCTGAGGGCAAACTTCAGCTGGTGAGGTTTCAGTGCAGAGATAAATAGCAACCTGTGCTTTGTCATACCAATAAGTTTTCATCGAACCAATTTGCTGCTGCAGTAATCCTGCAGTTCCAACAAAGGTAAGGGAAATGAAAGTAACCAGAATCACAGAGATGACCATGCTGAGGTTGCGTCTAATCGCAATACCCATTTCGCTAAAGACAAAGCTAAATCTCATTCGCCCACTCCGTAGCTTGCGCCTCTAGCATCGCGAACAATCTTGCCCTGGCTTAGTTCAATGACTCGCTTCTGGCCACGATCAACGATTCCACGATCGTGGGTAGCCATGACGATTGTTGTGCCAGATAGGTTGATGCGTTCAAGCAACGACATGATGTCGATACTGGTAGCTGGGTCTAGGTTTCCAGTTGGCTCATCGGCAAGAAGAATCGCAGGCTTATTTACGATCGCTCTAGCTAGAGCAATACGCTGCTGTTCACCGCCACTGAGTTCGCTTGGTAGGTTGTTGGCTTTCTCTTCTAGACCCACAAGACGCAAAACGTCTGGAACTGCTTCAGCAATGAAGCCTCTAGATTTACCAATAACTTCCAAACTGAAGGCAACGTTCTGAGCCGCGGTCTTGTTCGGTAGCAATCTAAAGTCTTGGAAGACAACGCCTAGTTTTCTTCTGAAGTGGGGAACTCTGCGGTTAGGGATACCAATCAGGTTCTCCCCCAAAACGTGAATACTTCCACTGGTTGGTAGATCCTCACGAAGGATCATTCTCATCAAACTTGATTTACCTGAACCAGAAGCTCCAACTAGGAAAACGAACTCACCTTTGTCTATTTCGAGTGAGACGTTTTCAAGGGCAGCACGGGGTGCTCCCTTGTATTGCTTTGAGACAGAAGAAATGGAAATCATTATGTTTTAGCCTAAGTTGCCAAAGGAAATACCTAGGCTTTGGCTGGCTCGTGTCTAAGCAATGGCCCTAATTAGAGCCGGTTTTACGCCATCTAATACCAGCAGCAATAAATCCAGCGAGATCGCCATCAAAGACTGCATCTGGGTTGTTTACTTCAAAGTTGGTTCTTAGATCTTTGACCATTTGGTAAGGAGCCAAAACATATGAACGCATCTGGTCACCCCAGGAAGCTGTTGCATCTCCTGCAAGTTGCTTCTTAGTTGCTTCTTCCTCTGATCTTCTAATCTCAAGTAATCGGCTCTGCAGCACTCGCATAGCAGCTGCCTTGTTCTGCAGTTGGGACTTCTCGTTCTGACAGGAGACAACAGTGCCAGTTGGTAGGTGGGTAATACGAACTGCAGAGTCAGTCGTGTTAACAGATTGCCCACCAGGGCCAGATGACCTAAAAACATCGATACGGATATCTGATTCAGGAATATCAACAACATCGGTCTGTTCGATTAGTGGAACAACTTCGACAGCAGCGAAGCTGGTCTGCCTCTTACCTGCCGAATTGAAAGGGCTCATTCGAACTAAACGGTGAGTACCAGCCTCAACAGATAACTGCCCATATGCATAAGGAGCATCGATTTCAAAAGTTGCTGACTTGATTCCCGCTCCTTCTGCAAATGAAGTGTCCAAGACCTGAGCTGGCCAGCCCTGCTTCTCAGAAAAACGCAAATACATTCTCATCAACATCTCGGCAAAGTCAGTGGCATCGTCACCACCGGCTCCAGAGCGGATAGTGATGATTGCAGCTCTAGAGTCATACTCACCATTTAGTAATGTCTGAATCTCTTGTTCGGCAACTAACTTTCTAAGTGCTTCTAGCTCTGCCGTTGCCTCGTTAGCCGCTGACTTATCTTCCTCGCTGTTAGCCAGTTCAACTAAAACTTCAAGATCATCGAGACGACTTGAAATTTCAAGGATTCTGTTTCTCGCTGCCTGCTTACGAGAGAGTGCGCTGGTGACCCTCTGCGCCGACTCGGGGTCATCCCAAATGTTTGGAACTTGAGCAGCTTTCTCGAGTTCAGCGATCTCGATCTCTAATTTAGGGAGGTCGGTAACTTCAGCAATGGTGGCGAAAATGCTACGGATTTGCCTTATCTCTAAAGACAAATCAAGCTCGGACATGTTCTCTAGTCTAAGCGCCTTAGCTTTGAGTGCTGTGGCTTGTGGCCACTGGGGGATAATTGAGCGGTGAGCCAATCCAAGGAAACCTTTTCCAAGCGCAAACTAGTGCTGCCTGTTTTCCTACCTTCTTTCCTTTTCTCAACAGCTGAGTATGGAATACTGCCAAGCATTCCTGCTAGCGCAATTCTCCTAGGTGCAGACCTAGCAACAGCAGGTGCTGTAACGGGAACTTTGATGATTGGAAGGCTCTGCGCAGAGATTCCGGCAGCCAAGATCGTTGATGCCATCGGTGAACGCAAAGCCATGATCTGGGCATCCCTAGCTTCAGCACTTGGAATCCTGTTCTCCCTTTTCGCGCTGAACCTATTCATGTTGGGTGCTGGTGTCTTCATTGTTGGAGCATCTGCTGCCATCTTTGGACTTGCCAGACTCGGCTGGATGACTGAACATGTCCCAATCGAATACCGTGCTAGGTCACTCTCGATCCTCGGTGGCATGTTCCGAGCCGGTTCATTCGCAGGTCCAGTTATCGGTGCCTGGATTATCTTCAACTACTCAGTAACCGAAGTCTTCTACCTGCCGCTAATCCTTTGTGCTGTTACTGCATTCATCTTGATGGTTGTTAAGAGTGAAGAAGATGTTCCTAATGCAGCTTCGTCGCTTGCTGAAACCTATCGAGTTGCTAAGCGCGAGTGGAAGAAACTGGCGACCTTAGGAGCAGCCTCCTCAATACTCACAGCTCTTCGCGGAACAAGAATGGTTGGTCTTCCACTTATTGCAATTGCTCTTGAACTTCCAGCAGACCAAGCTTCTCTATTTATCGGTATCGCTGGAGCGTTGGATTTCGCACTGTTCTATCTAAGCGGTCAGATCATGGATCGATTCGGAAGAAGTTTTGCTGCAGTGCCGACCCTGATTGGTTTAGGTATAACCCACCTAATCGTGGGGATAGCCGTCGACAGCTCTACCTTCTTATTGCTAGCTCTTCTCATGTCTTTAGCAAATGGAATCGGTAGCGGGGTAATTATGGTTCTAGGTGCAGACCTTGCGCCGAAAGATAAGAGAAATGAATTCTTAGCTTCGTATCGTGTATTGACTGATGTTGGTGATGCCGCAGCTCCACCAATCCTTGCGGTCTTGGTTTATTCAATTGGGCTAACAGCTGGAATGGCAGCCTTTGGTGTGCTTGGTTTTGTCGGCGCAGGGTTGATGTTCAAATTCATTCCTGTTTATGCAGTGAAAAAAGTAACTGAGAGATAAGCCCCTTCCCTACCTGGCGTAAGCCTCCTCACAAATCTCTCTGATGCCAGTCAAAAATGACACTGGTGGACTCCAACTAGCGCAAACCACTGCATGTACCGTTTGGCCCGCTTGCAGATCTATCGACCGAACTCTTAGTTTTGAGAAACTGAAATGGCTGGCAGTTTCTAGAAATACATTTTTCCCAACTTCCGAAATTAGTGCACGAGAGTCCTGGTTCAACCTTGTCTTCACAGCCAAGACGTACTCCTCTGTGTAATCGGTCACTCGTCTGGCAAAGAGGTATTCGTGGCTAGCGCTAACTAGTGTTCCTGAGAGCATGGCAACTAAAGCCAGAAGGCTTGTGAACCAGATCAGCCCTGATCCTGCCTCATCGCCAGTCTTATGGAATGACCCCAAATGCCCTTACCTTTGCGTTGTCTATAGCGAGCTCCAACCAAACCAAATCACCGCTTCTAGAGCAGGAGCTAAGTGAACAGGTGGACGATACCGAAACAGCTTCATCTCGGAGCAGCGGATCCAAATCCTTGAAGTTTGCAACACTCACTTCGAAATCGAAATTGGAACTCAACAGAGCATGCCTCATGGCGTTTCTAGATAAAGCTTCCAGCCCAATAACCCTCCTCTCCAATCCAAAGAGTTGAATGGTGAGAGTTAAAACCAAACCAAACGCGAGAACAGCAAATCCAGTTGCCTCAACAACAATGCTCCCCTTCTCAGATTGAATCGCTCTACTCAAGTTCACACTTCACCCTCGCCTCTGACACGATTTCAACAGCACTCGGCCAGAGTGCAATTTGATGGGAAGACATTTTGGCCACTGTTACGAAGCAGCCTTGTTTCTCATTTGAGTATCGAATACTTGCCGATTCATCAGTTGATGACCTAAAAAGCTCTGTTGCCGATGACGAAGAGTCCGCCAGTGATGCGAACCTAGCAATCTCATAAACCCGCTGTTGATCTACGACGCTCTGATGGAATAGCGACGATAGCCCAACCAATGGCAGGCACAGCAAACTTGAAGGTACAAGCACAACCAAAAAATCTATGGCTGCAGACCCTCGCGCATCGCGAATTCTAGATAACGACAACTTTTGCCACGGCATTGTTGAATATGGTTTTCAAAGCTGGACCAGCGACAGCCCAGAGGACTACCACAAGACCCGCGGTCATCAGCGTAACAAGAACCCAGCCTGGAACATCTCCTCGCTCGCTCATTATCGATTTTTTGTTTATCATTCTCTTCTCCTTTTGTTTATAAGAAACTGCTTTGAATCAATGTGAGACTTGGATAGACGGCAAACATGACTGTGATTGGCAGGATGACAAAAACTAGTGGAATCATCATTTTTGTTTCGTTCCTACCCGCCTTTTCCAAGAGATGAGCTTTCAACTCCTGAACACTGGTCTGGATGTAGTCTGCAATCAAATCAGAAACCGCACTTCCATTAGCGCTAGCTAGAGCCAGTTTTGAAGCGAGTTCACGAACTTGCTCGCTCATGGATTCGGTAACTAGTTTTTCGAGTTCGACACCTAGGACAGCGCCGTGATCGACATTGCTTATCAGCACCGCAAACTCTTGGGAGAGGAGTCCGTTTGATCTAGAAACAGCGATTCGTAATGCGCTTTCTAGCGATTCACCAGCTGACACAGCAAAGCCAATGAGTGAAGCAAAATCTGGAATTTCAAGCAGTAGATCTGAATACCTGTGAGATCTAGCTATTGGCTCTGCCACCTTTAACTTCGGTCTGACACTTACTCGTCTAGACAACCTGCCTTGGCTGTGAACTGCGGCTAGGACTAAAACCCCGAGGCCAATTAGTCCAAGACCAAATGAACCTCCATTCATTTGATCAATGTCCTTTGCCTGATTGGCAACCTGCCTAGAACTTTTATCAACTTGAAGGCTAGAAGCGAGGCAATAAGACCAATGGCCAAAACTGCTAGGCCGGTCTCAGTCTCAAAAGCTGCAGCAGTTTCTCTTCTAACTCCGAGCAGAACAAGGACAAGCCAAGGAGCGAGTATCGCTAGTTTGGCAGTAGACAGTACCCAGTTCTGTTTTGCTTGAATCTCAGACCAAACAGCATTCTCGTTTCTCAACTGAGCACTTTGGTTCCTAAGCGCTGCTAGGTATCCCCTGCCTCCAGAGTTGTGTGCCATCCTGGTCAGTTCAACGAACCTGTCTGCAACTGGATTTGCAAGCCTGATTTTGAAGTTATCGAGACACTCATCAAAAGTTAACCCGCCTGCATCATCGACTTCTAATTCTCGAATAGCTGCTCTGATAGACAAAGGTGAGTACTTAGCCGAATCAATGATTGCTTCCTGAAGAGTTGCTCCGGACCAAACCAAGGAATGGATTGCATCTAAATACTTCGGCCACTCAAGATTTGTTCGAAGAGAATAAGCAGAAGCTCTTGTACTAAAACTTTCCAGACCTTGAGCAATGGCACATAGGCAAATACTGATTGCAATTGGAAAGCTGTCCGTTATCCCAAACACAAGCAGCAAGATAAGTGCAAGTGAAGTTGCGACTGTTATGCAGAATTGCAGTGGGCTCAAGAATGACAGATTACCTCTAGTGAGGGCATCCCTTAGTTGGTTTCTCACAACCTGACCTCCTGCCAGTTGACTCCTTGCTGAGTTCTCTCAGCTTTGATTACCTGCGCCACGTACCTATGCCCCGAGTCATCCATGCGAGCGTGGACAACTAGGTCAATGGTTGAAAGTACTGACTTAGTGACGAATGTAGAAGGAATGTTCTCGCCTGCGAGGAGGGGAAGAAGCTGTAACTTTTCTAATGCGTCATAGGCGGAGTTAGCGTGAATAGTGCAGAGTCCTGCAATACCTGAATTTAGAGCAATCAAGAGATCAAGTGCCTCGGCTTGGCGCACTTCACCAACGACTATTCGAGTTGGTCTCATCCGCAGTGCTTCTTTGACCAATCTTCGAAGACTGATCTCTCCGACTCCTTCGAGGTTTGGTTGCCTTGCTTGCATCGCAACCCAGTCAAAATGGCTTGTTCTTACCTCAAAAGTTTCTTCAACACTGATTACTCGTTCGCTTGGCAGCGTTTCTTCCAGAAGAGCACAGAGCAAGGTAGTTTTTCCTGCTTGGGTAGCTCCAGAAACAAGAACATTAGAACCAGATCGATATTCTCTTCGAAGAAATTCAGCCAGCTTGTTGCTGAGCGCACCGCGTTGAACCAGATTAGAAAGAGTCAAAACCTTGGTCGGGAATTTTCTGATGTTGACGGCCCAGTGTTCTCTAGTGACATCCGGAATTACCACATGCAGCCTGGACCCGTTTCGAATGGTTGCATCAACAAATGGTTGTGAACGATCCAGCCTTCTACCTGAATCTCTAAGCATCTTCTCAATTGCTTGGCGAACTCCTAAAGCATCAATGTCAAGGGAAACCAAAGTAGTTCGAGATTCCTTGGAAATGAAAACCTGATCTGGAGAATTGATCCATATCTCTTCAACCAAAGGATCCGCTAGCAAACTGTCCAGCGCTCCATAGCCAACTAAGGCTAGATGCGCTTTCTTGCGAAGTTCTGTTTCGTGACCATTGAAAGCCTCCGTTGCCGCCTCAAAGACCACGTCCGTAGCCATTGTCACTGCAGTGTCCAAATCCAAATCCGAGGTGGGATCAGCCAACAGCGACCTAGCAATCTCAGTAATCTCGCTTTGTAATCTCAAGCCAACACCTCTTTCAGGTGCTATGTTGGCAGTCCTTGGCAACGCCTGCTTGAACTTTCCACAGGCAAGAATTCGAATTTTGGTCTAGACTATAAAGGCTCGCGGGAGTGGCGAAATTGGCAGACGCACTAGATTTAGGTTCTAGCGCCCATGGCGTGTGGGTTCAAGTCCCACCTTCCGCACCAGCAGAAATAAAGTCAACCAACTGGTTGGCTTTATTTGTTTAAGTCCTGAACTGCCTTTACTGCAGCAGCAGCGTCAATAATTCCAACCCCACACAGGCCAGTAGTGAGCTTGGTTCCATTGTTCAGTGTGGTGTCGATTAGTTGATCTGTGCAATCAGACTTTTTAGCAAATGGCTTAGCTGTCTTACTTAGAATCGACCAAACTTGATCATCGGTCAGGGTTGGGCGTAAAGAATACATGAGTGCGACTACTCCTGCAGCTATAGGTGAAGCCATGCTCGTGCCTTGTTGCTTTCCATACGTTGGATTTCCGGGAGACCGCACTCCGTCATTGAGAGTTGACCAAATCTGACCGCCGGCAGGCTCTCCTATTCCCGCTCTGTCATCGCCACCTGGAGCTGAGATGTCTACTCCAATGAACACATCGTAAGTTCTGTTGTAGTCGGAATAGTTACTGTAGTAAGACCTATCACCTTTAATGCCAGTAGCACCGATGGTGATATTGCCAGAGCAGTTGCCTGGAAAAGATGCTGTCGCAATCTGATCGTCGTTACCAGCAGCGGTGACAAGTGTCACATCACGACGCTTGGCTTCATCTATTGCCAATTGAACTGGAGAGTTTGAATAGCAAGTTGAGAAATCAGTTGAACCAATAGAAAGGTTGATAACTTTCGCTGGAGTTGCATTCGTAGTTACACCTGAAATCCTGACGCCGATTGCCCAGTTGATACCAGCTGCGATGTCCGCTTCCGTTCCACCATTAGGACCAAGAACACGTACAGGCTGAATCTTTACCCTCGGTGCGATTCCAGTTATTCCAATCGAATTGGACTCAGCCGCGATGATTCCGGCCACGTGGGTGCCATGCCAAGAACTGTTTTCAACGCCGGTCAAATAATCTCCTGGGTCGCTCGGATCTGCATCTCGACCGTTACCATCGCGGGACTGGCTAGAACTACTAATGAAGTCGTAACCAGCAACAATGTTGTCATCCAAATCAGGATGCTCGGTGATACCTGAGTCAACAACTGCAACCACTATTGAGGGAGACCCCTTAGTTATCTTCCAGGCATCAGTTGCGTTAACGCCGTATGCGGAATCCAAATACCATTGCAGGCTCATCATTGGGTCTAGGGACTCTTGAACGATTGCAGACTGGGTTGAGCCTCGTGAATTAGTTGCTGTTATCTGAACAATATATTCCTTAGTGGCAACTAATCCACTAAGCACACAGCTATTCGAATTTGTTGAGCAAGAACTAGATGTTGAATCTGTGGCCGTTGCCGTAGCTACGTAAGAAACATTCAGTCCTCCTCTGCTCACTTTGTCCTGAGCTGCCCAAGCAACGACAGGAGAAGCTGAGGTTATAGTGCCAGCGGATTGCAGTACGGGTGGTTGCGGTGTCGCTGTTGGGAGAACTCTGGCGGCATTTGATTGATTGCTTACCGCCATAAATTTCAAGTTTGTAGAGCGCGTAATTGCAGCGACTTTGAAGTTGGCGGTTGCGCCCGCTACTAGGTTGTTGCTGACTGAAAGCTCTCTGACAGTGCTGTAAGTATTTGAAACAAGGACTTTGTATTCGTTTGCGACAGCATCGAACTTCCAGATTCGATATCCCCACAGCTTTCCGCCATTCAAGTTCTTGGGTGAGTTCCAGCTCAGAACCACTCTGGCTTGAGTTGGATCACTCTCCTGCCAAGCGTCTACTGCTTTCAGTCCGGTCGGCGCTGAACTTGCTTTGAGCGAACCAGTTTTTGGCGTTGTTGCATTGAAGTTTGCATCGCTCAACACGTGATTGAGATAAATGGTTTCGATTCTAGAGTCACCGGCAATTGAGGTAGCGATCTTTAGAGCCGAGGATTCTGAAACAGCTTTCTTGAAGTTTGCCGAATACATGCCAAGTCCAAGATCTTCACCTTGATTCAAATCTGATGACAAGGCAACCTGGTTACCGAAAATGTTTGTGGCAAAAACCCCGTCTTTGTATTTCAGAACTAGCCCAACAACTGGTTT
>Ga0214917_10007920_pt1 | contig 10592 bp, 10 predicted proteins | sample LL_1208_BB_MetaG_FD_177983 | JGI IMG/M metagenome (GOLD analysis project Ga0214917, IMG submission 177983) | Freshwater microbial communities from Lake Lanier, Atlanta, Georgia, United States - LL_1208_BB | ecosystem: Environmental > Aquatic > Freshwater > Lake | place: USA: Georgia | collected...
TCCATTGTTTCCGGAAAATCATTGCATAAAATATGAAAATAAATGTTTCAAAATTAAAGAGGATGATAAATGGTGTAATATAAATCCTTCTAGTTTGAAAAATAAATTATATAATGACTGTATGTTAGAATTCTTGAAATTTTTTAGAAATAATGAAGATAGAATTAAAAAAGATATATCAAATAACGATCATTTTGAAGTAATAAAAAATGAAATAACACATATATTATTAAGAATGAATAATAAAGAAATAAAAAATACAATGTTAGATGCTGTAATAACTGGATAAGAAATTATAATTATATTACATGTATCGATATCTGTATCGAATATTAAATGCATATCCTAAATTGTCGTTTGTATAATCATAATCAATGTTGTCTTCGTCATATTCGTTATTTGTATTATTAATTTGTACATTTCGAATTTCATTTTCAAGCGTTGATATACTATCAAGTAAGTTCTGAACATACATATAAAATGCTCCGCTATTATTATCAATAAATGGCATAGGTGATTCTATATTCAATAGCCAGCTCGGCAAATTGTTATAGAATTCGTCTATATTAAGCGCAAGGGCTTTTACAAAATTGCAACATAATAAGTAATGTTCATCAGCTTCTTTAAATAGTCGGATGATTTCTTTGCAAAATTCGAATACATAATTTTTTTCAGATATTTCAAAACCAAATGGAAAATATACTTGACCACCTGTAATATCTGCAGATAAGTCTCTATAAATCTTGATGACATTTTTGCAAGTACCAATGGTTAGTTTATTAAACCACGTTACATCATTATAAAATCCCATTTTTTCCATAAGTTGCGATACTTCTGTAAATGCATGAAGAGGTGTCTGCCATACTACATCTTCGTCTGTTTTCGGTTTCAACTTATTATATTTCATAAATATATGTAAACGATTTATAATAGATTGTGATAGGGCTTCTTTTGTATAAGGATTCCATGTACCTTGATGACGTATAAAATATTCTAATTCAACTGCATTAAAAATATATACATGTCCTTTACTATCTTTATAACTAAACTTACAGTTTTTTGGAATCTCTTCGATGCTATCGTATGTAAAAGGGTCTTCGTTATTTTCTGGAGTTTCTGTGTTATATTCTGTTATTTTTCTATATAGATATTTACGAAACCATGTTTGTATTTCACTAACCTTGTTGCAAACTATATCATCTTCTGATAATAGGTATGTATTATACATAAGTTCATGAATTTTGTTAATCATCTGTCTTTTACTGCCTCCATGATGAATTAACATACTTTGAACAATTTCTATTATTTTCTTTTGAGGCAATAAATAATCAAGAATAATTATAAATAATTGCCTTTTACTTTCTGGACTATTATTAATCTCGCTATTTGTATCATAAGTATCATTCTCATAAATATGTTTCAAAATTTCATAAATATCATTTTCAGTCTTTACACCACGTATTTTTGCAGACATGATTTCAAATATATATTGTTGTTTTTTCTTATGTCGCTTACAGTATTTAGTATTTTGGCATATTTTATTTTTGCATCTTGAACCATGATATGACCAATATATGCAAGTATTATCAATTTCTTCTATATCATCCCCGCTATTTGTTTCATCTGAACTCATATCATTCATATTTACTATGTCTCTCTATTCAGCATAGACAATATATTCCATATATCATATTTATTATATCTCAAAAGTGTATAAACATTTCGCATATATCTATCATTATGACGCAATCCATATTACGATATAAAAAGAATATAAATTCACAGAATGGCGAAGATGGTATTATAGAATACATTTTTAATACAATGGGTATCACTAAAGGAAACTTCATTGAATTTGGTGCATGGGATGGCAAACATTTATCAAATTGCTATAAGTTGTTTAATGAAGGATGGTCTGGTATATTTATCGAAGCAGATGCAAAAAAATTTAATGACTTGCAATCATCATTTGGGCATTATAATGATAGATTAACATTGATTAACAAAATGGTTGGATATCATTCAAATGATAATTTAGATATTATTATAGAAACATCAGGACATTCTACAAAAGAATTCGATTTTGTTTCAATTGATGTAGATGGTCTCGATTATAATATCTTTAAATATATGCAAAAATATCTTCCAAAAGTAATATGTATTGAGGTAAATGCCGGTCATTCTCCTATGTTTAATAAAGAGATTCCTATAGAAATTGCAAAAGAAAACATAGGTCAGAGCATGACTGTTATATGTTTAGAAGCAGAAAAAAAAGGGTATTTTCCAATTTGCTATACTGGAAATCTATTTCTTATCAAAAATGAATATAAATTATTATTTCAAGAACATATAAAAAGTATAACTGATATTTATATCGACTTTTTAGACCATTTGCCAAAAGATGATCTAGAATATCTTCTAAAACATTTTTATGGAAAAAACATTTTTGTCCGATAATAGCTGATTATATATTTTATAATGAAATTTTTAATGAATATATTGAAAAGAAATATGTAATTAAATTATTATAAGTATTTATTTTTTATTGTGTTTTGAACATCCATCGTAACATTATAGAAGCATGTCTAATAGAATATTTTAGTCTGACTGATAAATTATCCATTTCAGATATATCTTCATATATTTCAGTAGACGTATCTGAATACGCATCTTCTTCGAAACCATCATATAGCGGCATTTTGTAATAAAAACTTTTAAAATGATTATCATTTTTTATTACTTATGAATTCAAAAATATATTTAATAAAAACTAACAATTCGAATATTATATACTTTTCTATTTATAATATTCGAATTGTTACTATCTGCTTGTATATTATTTGCATTATTTGGATTATTTGCATTATTTGGATTATTTGCATTATTTGCATTATTTATAATATTAGTTATCATTGAACATTGTTCTGCAATCATTTTCGCTTCTTTAATTTTACATGTATTAAGATGTCTACTTTTAGACTGTTGTTTTGTAAATACAGCATGACAATGATGGCATTCTAAAATATTCGATACACCTTTACATATATTTTGATGTTTTTTGAATCCCCATGAACTTTTAAAAACTTTCTGACATTTTTGGCAAACTTGATTATTATTTTCAATTGGTATTTGTTGTTCGGATGTTGATATTTGTGTATTAGTTATAAGTGGTTCTTCTAAAGTTTTATTTATCATTTCAGTATCATATAAATCTCTATTATGTATTGCTAATACATGTCTTTTTAAATTTAATTTTTTATTACTGTTATATGAACATGAATCACAATAATACATATGTATTATCTATATATGTTATAGATATATTAGCCACTTATATAATTTATTTTTATAAATCTATAAACTTTTGAAAATTTCTGAAATTTTTTTAGAAACGTTCATTTTATGTTTGGCAAATATTTGTTGGTTTTTTCTACAAATATTTGCCAAAATAGCAAATATTTGTTGGTTGTTGGCAAATATTTGTTGGTCATCGGCTAATATTTGTTGGTCGTATGACAATATTTGTAGAATATATATTATATGCAAATATTACAATTATTTTTGTTTTTATATATCATTACAATGTGAATGATAAATTATTATCTATATTTTGCAGTTATAACTCATGAGTAACTCATGAGTTGCTCATGAGTTGCTCATGAGTTGCTCATGAGTTGCTCATGAGTTGCTCATGAGTTATTGTATATAAGGTATATAATATTAATATAATATAGATAATAAATATGTTTTGCTGTAATTCATGTTCATATAAAAGTAATAGAAAGATGAATTTAAAAAGACATATAATACTTATTCATAAACGTGCTACAACTGATAAAGAATTAACATGTAATGAAAATCAACAAATATTAGCCGATGACCAACAAATATTTGCCGATGACCAACAAATATTTGCCAATGACCAACAAATATTAGCCGAAAACCAACAAATATTAGCCGAAAATCTACAAATATTTGCCAAACAAAAAAATCACGTTTGCCAAAGTTGTCAGAAAATTTTCAAAAGTTTATGGGGTTTTCAAAAACATCAAAAAATATGCAAGGGTGTATCAAACATTTTAGAATGCCATCATTGTCATTCTGTTTTTACAACTGCATCTGCTAAATGCAAGCATATTAAGATATGCAAAATAAAAGAAGCAAAGATGCTTGTTGAAGAACATATGAAAGCAAATAATATAACAAGCCATGCACAAAATACAAACCATATGCAAAATGCAAATACTACACAAAATACAAATAATACACAAACAAATAGCAATAATACATTTAATAACCAAACTATATACAATATCCAAAATATTCGACCAGCTTATCAACCTCGAAGTCGATATGATTATGATAGCGAAGATGTAACTGGTAAATTAGACTTTGGTAAAGAAAATAGAAATACAATAACCAATGAAGAAAAAGAAAGGATTTCATTATCATACAATATCAAGAAGATGATAGAAGTCGTTCATTTCAATGAATTGCATCCAGAAAATCATAATATACGTCTAAATGACAATGAATCATACGCTGTGTTAAAAGATAATAAATGGGTTTCGGAAACAAAGGAAAATATTTGCCATGCCATTTATAGAAACTCTCAAAATGAGATAAAAGATAACTTATATAAATATATTCTTAATGGCGCGCCAACACAAGAAGAACAAGAATTTATAATTGATGAAATTAGTAAAATGGATAATGCTGATAAAAAAAAGAAAATGGCAAAGTATGTCAATGTAAAAGTAAAAGAAACAACTAATAATTATCAGAAAAAAATAAATGATTTACAGTTACAACAATCACAGCAACCACAGATGATAACAAATAACCATCATTCGTTATAATCACTCGGCAATAGGCAATAAAATACCCGCATTCTTATAGCTATAATAATCATATATCTTATTATTCAACATAACGTATTTTTTACCATCGCGTTCTACTACAACTCCCTTGTTTTTCTTCAAGACTTGAAACTTACGTTCATGTAAAATCTTATTATCATCTTTTATATCTTCTGTATATGACCTTTGATTTCCATCAATATTGATAGCCCAGTTATAGCACTTATAACCATTTTCTAAAGGTTTATTTTGCGTTGAATGTGTAATACAATCAGCAGATGCTGCTTTTAACATATTGAGGAATTGATTAATGATACCTTCCTTGCGTTGTGCGATATCTAAGATATATTCATCAGTAGTCATTTCTTTGTCAAGTGTTCGCAACGTGAAGTCTTTTTCCATTTGTTTTTTAGTAAATGTCATAATATATGTAAATATTTGGACATTTCTTTCATCTACTGGAAGCATCTCATGTGAACATGTTCGGACAGCTCGTCCAATTACCTGACTAATTCTTACAGAGTTCCAGAAATATTCCATAATAAGAACTCTTCGAACGTTCTTCAAAGATATACCTTCTGCGCCAGATTGTGTAATCATCATAATCTTAGCAAGTTTTCCATACATCTGAGAACCAGGCGCTTTATATTCTTCTGGAATTTGTTGTAATATACTGTCTGGAAGCATGTTAAATGAACCATTAAATAAATTCATAAGAATATTGGTTTTCGTTCTATCGCTATTGAACACAACATAGCGCTTATTATCATATTCTTTATCAAAAATATTAGGGTCATCAAATACATATCCTTGTTCGGTACTACGAATTACTATTTCCTTATATCCCTCGTGATTAAGTACTTTTGAAAAGACACCAAGACCTTCCATTGTTCTGAATTGAGAATATATCAACACAGTTCCAGGTGAACCTTCGATATCATCTAACATCTGAGCATATTTAGGACTATACATTTGACGCAATTGGTCTCTATCTAAATAGTTTCCTTTCACAAGTTCTTTCAAAGCTACATTAAGCATATTTTCATAATCTTCTTTGACCTTCTTTTGTTGTTTCTTCGCTTCTTTGTCTAAATCTGCAGAAGAATCGTCGTCATCGTCATCTACATCAGCGTCTTGTACCATATCTTTCATAATAAGTTTACGAATATCTTGTGGAAAGACGCGTTTAATTTCTTCAGGAAATGCAAAATTACAAACCATCCTACTAAAAGCTCTGTATACAGATGACTTCTGGTCAAAAAGATTAGTGCTTGCACTTCTCTTTTGCGCATTATCAATAGCACGTTCTTTCGCTCTTACATCAGCATATACATTAAATTGATGGTCTGACATCGGTAGCTTTTGAATGCTATTTGGTAATACTTTTGGAAAGAATTCTGTACCTGTTGTCTTATAATAACTAAGAGTACCTAAGACGCGTCTTTGAAATAGGTCTGTATTTTTAATAAGAGGATATTCGGGGTCATTTACGTCCATAAATACTTTAATAAACTCATCCGTCTGATTTGGTAATGCATAATAAGACGACGAACTGGGTACGACACCAATTTTCACTTCAGGAAGTTTTTTAAGAGATACAATTACATTCTCTATTATTTTTCCAGGTGTCATCTTCCAATTTTGTTTCATAATTCCAGTGCCACCTCCCTTATTAGAACGCACATATCCAGAAGGTAATAGAGATACATAGATATTGTTTTTATCTTTATTATAATGAATCTCATCGATATATTGATATAGACTATCTGCTCCTAATTTTTCTATGATTTGTGAATCAGTAGGTTCTCCTGACCCTTTTAGCATCTTGAGTTCATAAATGGGCATCGGACCTCTGATTAGATTAATCAAAGTCGCCAATTCGTATGGATTATTAATGATTGGAGTACCAGATAGCAATACCATTTTGCAATCAGTTGCAGACATAAGCGCGTTATAAATTCCACGAGCTAACTTAGAACCATTCACAATCCTACTGACAAAGTTGTGAACTTCATCTATAACTACAAATGAATCATTGAAGCCTTGTTTGGTAAGTTCGGCAACCAATTTTTGCGTTAACCCATTATAGCTTATAAATGTATAGCGATTTCTGATAATATGTGTCATCGTCTCATTGATTCTATCCTTATCTGTATTTGTCATCGATGAATATTTCTTATTTTCCATGACAACAATTGCGTTTGGTATATCATTTTGATATAAAGGAATCCATACTAAATCATCTTTTTTAACAAATTTTGCAGCAATCGCATATTTATCATAGAGTGTTTTCAGGGTTTCTACATCTTTCGTTATCTTTAATTGCGTCCACGATTTCTTAAGGTTAAGTCCCAATGTTGATATCTTCATGATTTCGTTTTCATAGTTTTGTGCAAGAGATGCCGGAGATAGCACAAACACCTTCTTTCTTCCTACATAACCTTCCGCTGCTGCAATAGATGCTGCCGACTTACCTGAACCGAGTTCATGATATAGAAGAATACCCCGATATGGACTATCCACTTGTATCATATCTCTAATCATTCTTTGTTGTGGAAAAAGCGAAACAGCAGATGAAGGAATATCGCATACATCATTGCTACAAGCACAGGCTTGTTTCTTTACCTGTTTCAATGGATACTTGGAAGGATTGAAAGTATTATAAATATACTTGTTATATGCTACTCTATTTGGTAATATCCAGTTTTTTGGTTCGACTTCCAAATCCATATACTTTGATTTACTTCTATTTTTAGATAATAAATATTTGTATGATTTTTTCCCATTTCGTATAAAAACTGACATGAGCAATCGAAATATAATTTGGTATCACGATGAACCCTTTGGTCGCTGAAATAATCTTTTCCAACGACACTGTCTTCGCCGATTTGAACAAAAAGGAACTTGCAAATCTAATGAACAATACTTCACTTAGCCTCTGTATGCTAAACAAAAACATCAAAAAGAGGGCGCAATATTGGCGCGTCACACATGCATTCAATGCCTTTCAAAACACATTCGATATCACATCCATCGCGCTTAAATCCCCCGAAGACCATGCGTTGTTCAATAAGCTTCTTATTGCAGAATTCAAGGAGATGATATACGATAGCACACACGACTTCTATTTCGATAAATACGATATGCTCGAAAAGCTTAATACTATCATACAAGAACGTTGCACATCCGCGGAATTACAGGAACATGTATACGACCCTGAACACTTTATCTTCGAAGGTCGCAAATATGGCTTCTATAAGCTCCAGAAGCGTGGAAAAAATACATTGGTATATTGAAATATGCATACACACGCATACATACACAGTCCAATATATTTTTGGACCTTATATAAGATACACAGAGAGTACATATCAGTAGTTTTTTAATTTATTTTTAGAAAGATAAAGTTTGGTTCATAAAACTACTGATATGTACTTTCAATTACATTCTTATTACATAAGATAATATGACAATATAGATAAGAAGATATATGCAGCACCTGCGTGATTTCTGTAACTGCTATATGCAGCTATGTAGTAGCAAAGAGAGCCTCCAAGACTATGAAGAAAAGTTATTAGAAAAATGTTTTGATAAAGAATTTGAATATCAAACCCCTTTATATTCTACACAATATGAACCGCCTCCATTTCTTATAGGAATGTAAAAAATATGTATGTTATTTAGAATGAAAAAGAAAACCATCCGAAGAACTAAAAAAGGTGGTTCTGGAAAATATACAATTAGAGATTTGGAAAATACAGACAGAACTGGTAAATATGTTTTGAATAAAGAAGAAACAACGCAAGAAAAACCTGTTATATTGACAGATATTATTACTATGAAAAAAATAAAGAAAGATAAGGCGATTTTGATTGACGGACACGTATATAATGTTGATAGTATATTTAGATGGATTGTTTTAGAAAATCACAAAGAAGACCCATTTAGAGCCAATTTAAGTGCCATTGATATAAGAAACATAAATAATAAGTTTAAGCAAGAGTTTGGTGAACATGAATATATTAGATTATTACAAGAAGCAGAAAATAAAAGAAGAAGTGCAAATCAAACTGGTATTAATAATATGATTCGCACTTTTAATAATTCTCCAAGAAGTTCTGACGAGGATTTATTAAATCGTATGAGAATAAGTAGAGCACAAGTTCGAGCACCGCGTCAAATAATGCAATCAAGAATTTCACTATCGCCACCGCGTCCAAATGAAAGAACATCGTCAAATGGTAACATTGGTGGAAAACGTAAACCATCTGTAAAATCCAAAAAGACACAAAAAGTCTCAATATAAGTGATAAAAAAAGATTATATGCATCTATAATAGGACAAAATCTGCTATAAAATGCTATCTCGCAAAAGAAAAGTTAAAAAAGGAGGTATTGGAAATTATAAAGAAGATGATTTAAATAATGTAATGAGTGCTTCAAGTTCTGCAAGCAGTAAGGGAAGCAAAAGCAGTCAAGACAGCAAAGGCAGCAAGGGTAGTAAAGGTAGCAAACAAAAAGCAAGAAAATATATTGTAGACAAAGATGAATCTACAGATGATAAAAAGATTACATTAGATGACCCTATTACCATGGGTAAAATAAGACAAGACCGTGCTATTTTAGTGAATGGACGTGTATATGATGTTGAAACTATATTTGAATGGATTGTATTAAACAAAAATAAAGAAGACGTATTCAGAGACCCAGTATCTGATGAAGATGTTGAAAAAATTACAAAGAAATTTATTGAAGTATTTGGAGAAAAAAAGTATAAAAAGCGTATTTCTAAATTTAATGTCAAACCTGTACAAAAACCTACCGCAGTTGACAATTATGGATATCTTGTAGATAAATATCCTCATCCAGAATATTTTGTATATGAAGACGGAGAACATATGATGGAATATAATGTAAATGCACGAGGTCAAGCTGTTGATATTTCTGGAAATCCTGTTATGGTTATTCGAAGACCGCAAGGACCGCAAGGACCACAAGGACCGCAAGCTGCTACTCGCAGACAACAATCACCTCCAAGACCAGTACCATTCACCAGATTAATGCAACCTTCTCTTACGAGAGTCAGACCCAGTGCAATACAACCAGTTAATCCTAATAATACCATAAATGGTTTTTATTTTGATAATAGGAATTTCTTAGTAGATAAATATCCTAATCCAGAATGGTTTGTTACTATGGATGGAGATAGGCTTGCGCCATATATTGTAAATTATAATGGTGCACCTATCGATGAATATGGTGATTTTATTCAAGTAATACGTCGCAATGATATACCAGCTAATATTTTATATGGACCAAGACGTGCACCAGTACCGCCACCAGTGCCACAACCAAGAGCCCATTCACCTGCAGGTATGTCACCTCCTCCTTCACCTCGTCCAGCTGCTGCCACCAGAGCAGCATCTCCTCCAAGACCCCGTAGAACTCGTACAACAAGAGCACAACCAGCTGCTGCAGCAACAACATCTCCAAGAACTTCTCCTCCAGCTGCTCGTAGAACTCGAAGAACAACCCAACCAGCAGCAGCCACTACAACAACATCACCCAGAACATCTCCTACTCCCCCAAGACCTCGAAGAACTCGTGCAACAAGAACAACCCAACCAGCTGCTGCTGCAACAACATCCCCCAGAACATCTCCTACTCCTCCAAGACCTCGAAGAACTCGTGCAACAAGAACAACCCAACCAGTTGCAGCTGCAGCAGCTGCGAC
>Ga0214917_10007921_pt1 | contig 10591 bp, 5 predicted proteins | sample LL_1208_BB_MetaG_FD_177983 | JGI IMG/M metagenome (GOLD analysis project Ga0214917, IMG submission 177983) | Freshwater microbial communities from Lake Lanier, Atlanta, Georgia, United States - LL_1208_BB | ecosystem: Environmental > Aquatic > Freshwater > Lake | place: USA: Georgia | collected...
GAGTCCGAACCAAACAACAAGTGATGAAATTATTGATTCGTTGGATTTGGTTTCAATTGATAGTAACTATTCCGCAACTTATTGGCCATGGATACAAGTAAGGGACGTTGATAACGCAACACAATTATATTTACCTCCAACAGGTGAAGTGTTGAGAAATATTGCTTTAACCGATAACGTTTCTTTCCCATGGTTTGCAGTTGCTGGTTATTCAAGAGGTTTAGTTAATTCAATCAAAGCATACAAAAAATTAACATTGGATGAAAGAGATGATTTATACAAAAACAGAATTAATCCTATTGCAACTTTTGCTGACACCGGTACAATAATTTGGGGTAACAAAACTTTACAAGTAAGAGAATCCGCTTTGGATAGAATAAATGTAAGAAGACTTTTGTTAAGAACTAGAAAATTGATTTCCGCAATTGCTGTAAGACTTTTATTCGAACAGAATGACGAACAAGTTCGTAATGAATTCTTAAGATTGGTCAATCCAATATTGGAATCAATAAAAAGAGAGAGAGGTATTTTTGAATTTAAGGTAACAGTATCAAACGACCCAGAGGATATAGACGCAAATACTTTGAGAGGTAAAATTTATATCAAACCAACTCGTTCATTGGAGTTTATCGATTTAGAATTTATAATTACCCCAACGGGAGCATCTTTTGAAAATATTTAAAAAATTACCCAGTATATTACACCAGTATATAAAACTAGAAATAATAAATGCTAAATAAACTAGATAATAAAAACTAGAAATAATAAACTAGATAATAAAAAACTAGAACTAAATACTAGTATATACTGGGCTAATAAAATATAAATAAAAAAAAAGAAAAAAACAAGTGATTATAAAATTTTTTTATAGACAATTGTTCCACAATCATATATTCTGTAGATTTGTCTCTCTAACATAATTTTATGTTCGGTTTTATTTGTGATATCAAATCCTTGTTTTTTTAATATTTCTTTTCTAAAATTAAAACGATGATATCGTTTTTTATTTTTAACATACCAATATGTTGGTTGATTAATTGATATTTTTTCAAATTTTAATTTTTCATATAAATCTCCTTGGCTCCACCTTCTATCGGCATAACTTACTATTTCTTTTGGTGAATATTTCTTGATGAAGAATTTAAGTAACCTATCTGCTCCACCAATTACAATTGTATTTAATTTATTACAGAATCTACTCAATTCGTAACCATCATAAAACTTACCAATTCCTAATCTGGGTCTTGTAAATACCATCAATGACACCAATTCTTCATTTAAAAACAAACCAATATTAATTTTAGAATTTATTTTTCCTTGGATATGATTTTCATTTAAAAAATTACGGGAAATATTATTACTAACTTCTTTAATTGTACATCTTCTAGCAAAAATTTTATTTTTAGTTAATCCAAAAAGATTCATTAATCTAGATTTAACAATTTCTTTTTTGTCCAACCATTCATCTTCAAAAATATGTATTAGTTTTATTCCTTTACTTTCACATAGTTCGGTTTTCCTCAAATGATAATTTTTATCAACCTTTAACTCATTGTGCCAATATAAACCATTAAATTCTATCGCGATATTATGTGATGGAACAAAAATATCCAATTGATTTGGTTTTATTATTGATGTTGATGACGTTATTGTTTTAATATTATTCTCAAATAAAAAATTATTAATTTCTTTTTCCATTCCTGAAACGGACGATGTACACATAATACATCCATGATTTGAAATATGGTCATATGGTAATTGTTCAAAAACACCATGTTCGGGGCAAATAATTTTTACCTTAGTTTGTGAATTAATATATTCAACCAATGAATAATCATATTTTTCTCCGTGAGTTAGTTTTGAATCTAAAATGAATTCTTCGGCGGTTTTAGTTAATGAAATTTTTCTATCGTTTGTTGAACATATTGGGCAACCATTACCATATAAATGTTTCGATGGTAATTGATTAAATACTCCATGTTCTTTGCAAATAATTTCAATCTTTGTTTTTGAATCAATATATTCAACCAACGAATAATCGTATTTGTTACCATGGGTATTTCTTGATTTTTTGATAAACCCAATTAAATTGTCTTTTGGTTTTGTAATTAATTTTGAACATATAGGACAACCTTGTCCTTTCATATGATTTGTTGGTAATTGTTCAAATATTCCGTGTTCTTTGCAAATAATTTTAACTTTTGTTTTTGAATCAATATATTCAACCAATGAATAATCGTATCTATTACCATGGGTTTTAACACATTTATTGATTAACTCAAGAGTATTTGTGGTATATTTTGAACACAATTTACATTTTATTCTACCTCTTAAATGTTCTCTTGGTTCTTGCTCAAATACTCCGTGTTCTTTGCAAATAATTTTAACTTTTGTTTTTGAATCAATATATTCAACCAATGAATAATCATATTTATCTTCATATAATTTTTTTGCCTTTATAACAAATTTTTCTCTTTTAGTAAATTTTTCCATTATCACGATATTTATAAACATACAAATAGAAGTATAATAATAAATATAAAGAAAAAAAAATAAAATGGCAGATTTATTAATGAAAATGCCGGTTCCATACGAACCGAAACGTCAAAATAGATTCATTTTAAGATTTCCATCTTCATTGGGAATCAATGAATGGTATGTATCGTCCGCGGCTAGACCTTCGGCAAAAATAAATTCAGTAGCAATACCATTTTTAAATACTTCAACATATGTTGCTGGTAGATTTGAGTGGGCTGAGATGAGAGTAACTTTTAGAGACCCAATTGGACCTTCAGCCGCTCAAGCGTTAATGGAGTGGTTCAGATTACATGCTGAATCTGTTACAGGTAGAATGGGATATGCTGCTGGTTATAAGAAAGATATTGAACTAGAAATGTTAGACCCAACGGGTGTAGTTGTTGAAAAATGGATTATGCAGGGCACATTCATTACCGATTTAAACTTCAATGAATTAGATTATTCAAGGGATGAAATCGCAACAATTACTTGTTCCTTACGTCCAGATAGATGTATTTTGGTGTACTAATTCAAAAAAAATAATTATCTCAATAGAAAGGGTCTTCTCAAAAGGAAGACCTTTACTTTTTTATATAGTTTTGTATTTTATAATAGTTATAGTTAAAAGATAAATTTATGAATGACATATTTAAATTTGAACCAATCGAACCACTAATTGAAAATAGATATATTATCAATATTGTTGGTACATATATTCCTCAATTCCTTTTTAGGAAGTATAAAATTCACAATGAGGGAGAAGAATTAATTTTTACTACAGAATTTTATGAAACGGTAAATTTCACATTTAACCCAAAAGATTTTTTTGAAATCACTGGTGTTAAAATAGATTACCTTTCACCCATTGGTGATGTAGTAAGTTCTTTAGAATTTAAAATAAAAGGTTCAAATTTTGAAAAAGAACAATCGTATTCAAATAGTGAATTACAAACAAACAAACTTAAATTTATCATGGATAAAGAATCAATACAATTAACACCAAAATCAAACGAAGAAAATGGAAGAATTTAAAATAGACCCAAACATTGCTTATGACGTTGTTGAATTACCTTCAAGAGGTATTTTTTATAAAAACAGAAAAAAATCAGTAAGAGTAGCATATTTAACCGCGGCAGATGAAAACATATTATCTTCATCAAACTTAATTCAAAACAATACTGTTATTGATGAATTGTTAAAAAGAAAAATAATTGATAAAGATATTGATTTAGAAGAATTAGTGGATGAAGATAGAATGGCGGTTTTAATCTTTTTAAGAAATACCGCTTTTGGTTCTGAATATAGTTACAAAATAATTGACGGAAAAACTGGTAAAGACTTTGATGTTTCTTTCGATTTAAGTGAATTATCATTTAAAGAATTCAATCTTGAACCAAATGAAAATGGGGAATTTAAATACACAACCAATATTTCAAAAATTGATATTACTTTCAAATTTTTAACAAAAAAACAAGAAAAAGAAATTGAACAAATTGAAAAAAGTTGGAATGGTGTTGGTGCTCCACCAATTATTACAAAACAACTTGAGTTTATGATTAAATCGGTTGCGGGTAATAAAGACCCAATGAATATCAGGAATTTTATTGAAAATCTACCAATTAAAGACTCTCAAGACTTTAGAAAATATGTTAGAGAGAATAGACCCGCAATTGACCTAAAAAAAGAAGTAATGACCCCATCAGGAGAGAATATCCAAATTGTTATTGGATTTGGGGTCGAATTTTTTCGCCCTTTCTACGGAATATAGAAAGGGTCAATTAGACGAAATATTATATCTAATAAGAAGAGGATTTTCCTACGGGGATATTCTTTCTATGCCCATATCGATTAGACGATACTATGTTAGTTATATTCAAGAGTTAGAAAATAAATAAAATTGATATTTATATGTAAACAATTTTATATTAAATGGATTACAAAAAGATAGCAGCACAATCTGGTGGTAACCTCGCCAATTATAACAAAATATTAGCAAATAGTGGTGCTAATGTTGATTGGGAGGAAGCTGGTAGAGTGTTTGCGCAATATGAAAGTAGTCAAAATAAAATTAACTCGCCATCCTCAACTGCTGGTAATATTGGTGAAAAAGTTGTTAATGATTTTAAAGTTGTACAAAATTTAACAAGTAATGTTAAATCATATAATTTAGCTGAGGGTGAAATGATTCAAGTGGAAAATATAATTAATGGATTTCAAAATTTAATTAAGGGTGTTGCCGGTAAAGGTGGTCTTCTTGGTGAAGGTGATTTTGGTGAAAATTTAAAAACACAAGCAGGTAATTTAATGACATCAATTATTGGTGAAGTTTCCAAAAATGCTTCACAAATATTACAACAAGAAGTTGAATTACATAATGAAATAAACTCAAGAATTGGTATTTCAGGAGAATTATCTAGAGGGTTAAGAACTGAAATTATGGAAACTTTACCCGAAATGATAACCATGGTTTATGGATTTGAGGATGTTAAAAAAACCATTACAGGAATGATAGAGGAACAGGGTAAATTTACTTTGTACAACAGGGAAGTAATAGGAGATATGGCGGTAACATCAAGAGCGTTTGTTGGTGATTTAGATACTCTCGGAAAAATGATTGGTACATATGAAAAGGCGGGTTATGGTGCGGCCGGTGCTTTAGAAAGAATAAATGAAGCGGGTGAAAGTTCAATTAGTTTAGGTTTAAACGCAAGAAAAGTTGTTGCAGAAATCGAAACGAATATGAAAAATTTAAATCAATATGGATTTAAAAATGGTTATGATGGTTTAACAAGAATGGCACAAAAATCGATTGAATTTAAAATGAGTATGCAAAGTGTATTTACATTAGCTGAAAAACTATTTGACCCCGACCAAGCAGTTGCGTTGTCCGCTAATTTACAAGCGATAGGTGGTGCCATAGGTGATTTTAATGACCCATTAAAATTAATGTATATGGCAACAAATGATGCTGGTGGTTTACAAGATGCGATGATTGGTGTTGCGGGTTCTTTAGCGACTTATAATTCAGAATTAGGTAAATTTGAAATTACTGGTGTTAATTTAAGAAAAGCAAGGGCGTTAGCGGGTGAGTTAGGTATGAGTATGGATGAATTATCAACTACAGCAATAAAGGCGGCGGAAAGAACATCGGCATCTGCGGATTTATTGGCCGGTGGGTTTAATCTTGACGAAAAACAACAAGAGTTTATCACAAACTTAGCCAGAATGGAAGGTGGTAAAATGGTCATTGATATACCAAAAGATTTTACTGATGAATTTAAAGGAGCAACAAGAGTTGCTTTGGAAGATTTAAATGATGAACAAGTAAGAGTGTTAATAGATAATCAAAAAGTGTTCGAAGAAATGAACGCGAAAGACATTGCATTATCTCAATATACCGAAACCCAAAAATTAGGACTTCAAGTTTCGGAAATAGTTACAATGATGAAAGTTCAATTGGCTAATAGTATTCGAGGGGACCTTTCGAAAGTTGATGAAAAATATATATCACAAGTTAATCAATTTTTAAAAGAAACAAAAGAGGGAACAAATAATTTGGGAAAGTTATTAGTAGGTGAAGAGGCTAAGAAGGGTTTGGAAGAGGCTAAGAAGGGTTTGGAAGGAAAACCTAAAGAACCCATAAAAGCAAATGATATGATTTTACGACCAGATGGTCCACCTATCCTCTTAAATGAGAATGACACCATTTATGCTGTGGACGAAACTAAAAATAGGGGGAATAATGTTACGACTGAAAATAAAACAATGAAAATTGAAATTGTAAGTAATGTTAATGCTGATGATATAAGAAATGACATAATGAATCAAATGGCAATGACATCAGATTATAGAGAATATATTGGAACATTTAGTTAAAAAAATCAAAAAATATCTATTTATATAATAGATGCCAACATACTTAGATTTTAATAACACCAAGGTTTTTAGAGATTACTTAATTTCAAGAACTTTGAATAGACCGAACGGACCTCAAACGTTTACGGACACCAACTACGTTGTTCAAAATTTAAATAATTTTTCTAATGTAGACCCGGGAGATGTAAAAACAAATTGGTCGGTATTTTTTGCAAATACTTTTGGTCAAAATTTGTATAGTGCACCCGACAACACAATAGAAGAATACACTGATACAACACTACCAATGTTGGCTTGGATTAATAATGGTGTTATATCTGATGGATATTTTGATTCATTTACAATGACACAATCCCCCAATTTAATTGGAATTATGGGTGGTCAAAATTTTGAAAGTGATTCAAGATTAATGAAATTCGCAACACAAAATATCCGAGAAAATAAATTGGGTCCCGTTTTCGCAAGAATACAACAAAACTTAGAATCGGCAACATTAGGTAGAGTTAGATTAATTGATGCTTTAGAAGGAAATACCGCAACCGCAATAAATCTTATTACAGGTAGAGAACCTTTGGTTGAAAAAAATTATAAAATAACTGTAGATAAAACTTTAATAGGAAAAGGTGTTGATTTTTTGCAAACTGTTGCAGGTCTTGAATTTCCTTTTAGTGAAATACCGGGTGATTATTTAACAAACCCAAGAAATCCCATTAAAAATAGTACAATACCAAAAACGGAAACGGGTACCATTTTACAAGATGTTACAGGTGTTTTGGGAAGTTTAGTGGGTATTGAAAGAAGACCAAAATTAGGAAGAAAACCCTCTGACTTGTTTGTTGAATATATGGGTGAAGGACAAAGACAGACATTATATGACCAATTATCTTATTCAAAATACGCACCAAATTATACAACAACCGCTCGTTCACAACAATCTTCAAAAATATTTAATTTTGCAGATAGACTTGCTAGTGGAGTAAAAAATTTGTTAGGGTTAGAAGCACCTAAAGGAGTTGCATATATTGGTGATGATAGAAGTGAAGATGTCAAATACACGATGTCTGATTTTAATGACAGAGTTGTAAAAAGTAGTTATTACTTGAGTTTATTGTTTGACCCTGTTCAATCAAATTTATTTGAAAAACAAAGAAACATATCACAAGGTGGGGCGATTAGTGGAAAATTAACGTGGATAAGTAAAAATTCTCAAAACAAAATCGGGTTATATAATAATGAATTTCAATCAGAAGAATCTAACACCTATAACGATTCTAAATCCACTAATTATAATTTTAGAGATGATTCGATTCTTGGTCTAACACAAGAGATTTTAGATTCGATGCCAAAAGATGGAATCGCGGCTAGAACACATGTCGGTAATGTCATCGACCAAACAAGTAGAATTTTTAAAGAAGGTGATTCAATGTTGTCAAGAGGTTCAGCAATAAAGTTTGTTGACAAATTTAATCAAGAAACAGGTGCGGAGTATTGTAGAGTATGGACAAAAGATAGGTCTTATATGAACTATACCGATACAATGAAAAGAACGGCAAATATTAGAAAGTTTGACGATAGTGTTATGGGTGGGGATAGTCGACCATGGAACATTAATATGGCACCTATGTCAAGTGGTAATTACGACCCAAATGGAAACAACTCTTTTGGTGCAAAAAATTCAACAAACATATTTCAAGGACCACCAGGTGAAGGGTTTTATGCGAAAAAATATATGTTCTCAATTGAGAATTTGGCGTGGAAAACTTCAAATACACCGGGATTTACTTATAATGATTTACCATATTGTGAAAGAGGAAATAATGGTGGTAGAGTTATGTGGTTTCCCCCTTACGATTTAAAGGTAAACGAAAACAATAGTGCTAGATGGACAGACAATACTTTCTTAGGTAGACCTGAACCTATTTACACATACCAAGACACGTCCAGAACGGGTACAATAAGTTTTAAAGTAATAGTGGACCATCCAAGTATTCTAAACTTATTGGTTAGAGAACACTTTAAAGGAATGAGTGATGATGAATCTGAAAACTACATCAACGCATTTTTTGCGGGATGTGAAGAATTAGATTTTTACGATTTGGTTAGGAGATACTCTCAATTAGATAGAAACGATATAAGATTATTACAAAATTTTTTAGATAAAGGAAAAGACCCCGAGTTTATTCAACAATATAAAGTAACAACAACCGACCCACCAATTATTGAGACACCCACTAATTCTGTAGTTGAAGATTTATGTGGACCACCAACAAATGAAACATTTATTTTAAAATTTGATAATGATAAACCTGACCCTAATAGTAAAGGTTTAGAAACATCAAAAAATTATTCAAGCTTGTATAACTCTTTTATACCAACAAGTAAAACAACATATTCGAGTAAGTTAGATACATTAATTAAACAATTAACAGGTTTTTCACAAAATGATGTTCAAGTTAAAAAAGAAAAAAGTTTTATTTTTGGTAATGAAAATGTCACAATTACCCAATCATTGATTAATGAACAAAAAACAAAAATAGAAAAATATTTTGACGACGCCACTTCTTCTTATACCAAATATCAAACATCACTTAACGAATTAAAAACAAAATTATCGGGAAAAACCGCAGAAGATATTCGTATTAAAATATCATCATCAGCGTCTTCCGCCGCATCAAGTGATTACAATGAACGTCTAGCCATTAGAAGAAGTTATAGTGTTTTACAAGATATTTTTGACATCATATCAAGTGGAGGAACTAAACCAACTATATTATGGATATCAGATTTAACTCCAACAAATAAAAATAACGGAGAAAACGATAAAGTAATAATCGAGAAAGGTAAACCAATTACCATCGTAAAAGAATATAAGATTAAAGATTTTGGTTATGATTATGATGGTAAAATTATTATTGAATCCGTTAATTATGGTGAAAATTTTACCGGTGGACAACCCGATACCAATTGTGTTGGCAAAGAATTTGTAAAAGTTAGAGAACTTGGTATATATTCACCGATATCGTTTTATTGTAGACAAACTACTTTTGAATTAAAATATGAGAATCGTTCAAATAGTAAACCTCCTCAAAATCAAATTCAACCAACAAACAACCCAACAAATGTAATAACAACGGTAGAACCAAATGGTCAAATTCCTATTAGTCAACCAACAAAAAAACCACCGATTGACCCAATAAAAAGAATTATTGCAAAAACATTGTCAGAATGTTTTTATTTTAAAAAATTAGAAGAAAACGACCCAATCGTATTTAAATCACTTAAAGATAAGTTAAAATATTTTCATCCCGCTTTTCATTCAATGACACCCGAAGGATTAAATAGTAGATTAACTTTTCTATTACAATGCGTTAGACCAGGGGATACTATACCAATAAAAGGTATTTCCGAAGACTCTGATTTAAACGCAAGAAATACTTCCTTTGGTCCACCACCTATTTGTGTGGTTAGAATCGGGGATTTCTATCACTCAAAAGTGGCCATAAGAGATGTTCAAATCAGTTATGATGATGGTGGTAGTACATTATGGGATTTAAATCCCGAAGGTATTGGTATTCAACCTATGATTGCAAATGTTACATTACAAGTATCATTTATTGGTGGTCAAGGTTTATCTAAACCCGTTGAAAGACTTCAAAATGCGTTATCTTCTAATTTCTTTGCAAATACCGAAATGTACGATGAAAGGTCAATTTCAACAAATGAAACGATTGGTGGAATGACACCTGAAGAATTTACAAAAGACTTTTTAGATAAATTGAGCCAAGTGACCACCAATCTAACATTAAAAAATCTTTTATCAATTAAAAATAACAATAATGTTATTCAAGGTAATTACATAGGAACACCGGTCTTCGGTCCCTTTGTTGATTCCAGTAAAGATAAAATAAGTTACACTGAATTGGTTACTGATTTATTTAGTCTAACAAACTCATATTTTGAAAAGTATAAATCAACATATAATCAACTTTATACCAAATATGGAAAAGATATCACAACTATGTTATTGAAAAATGATTATAGACCGATATATGAGTATGACGTTTATACAATCACTTCACCAACACCTGGTAAAGTATTAAATTTACTTGGTATCCATAAAAAAACACAAGAATTGTCGGTTTATTGTGAAGGTTTACAAAAAGCATTGAATAATTTTATTGATGATTCTTCATCTACA